>JACCDY010629267.1_pt1 | contig 16125 bp, 17 predicted proteins | sample 7446391 | NCBI WGS metagenome assembly JACCDY01 (sample SAMN15323451, study PRJNA562643) | freshwater metagenome | isolation source: river surface water | place: USA:Blue River Watershed | collected 2017-08-18
CCAACGGTTTCTACAGTCGCCGTGCACTGCACACTGTGTGATGTTTCGTCAACGGCAAATTCCACCGCCACGCGCGTGAGGGCGAGCGGGTGGCACAAAGGAATCAAGTCACTGGTTTTCTTGGCAGCCTGAATACCCGCAATGCGCGCAATGCCCAGCACATCGCCCTTCTTGGCGGTACCGCTTTGAATCAAGGTCAAGGTGGCGGGCAACATGACAATGCGTCCCGTCGCAATGCCTACGCGCTTGGTGTGGGCCTTGTCGGCCACATCCACCATATGGGCTTGGCCTTGTGCGTCAAAGTGAGTGAGAGTGGACATGCTTTTGTGTGCAAGGGGTTAACATGAATATCGCATCATACGGTCCAGAGCACATATGTCTTTTTCTTTGCTACCTTCTCGTTTGTTACAGCGTTTTGGCGTCTTGGGCGTATGTGCGGCCTTGCTATTGCCAGTGGCCCCTGTGCGTGCGCAATTCAGCCAAAACAAATTGCCTAATTTGGGTGACGGGGCTGAGGTCCCGCTGGGGGTTGAGCGACGCTTGGGCGAGAGCATTGCCCGCGAAATTTACCGAGATCCCGATTATTTAGACGACCCAGTGCTGGGGGATTATTTGCAATCCATCTGGCAGCCCTTGTTGGTCGCTGCTCGACAGCGCGGAGAGCTAACGGCAGAGCTAGAGCAGCAGTTTGCTTGGGAAGTGGCGCTGATTCGCGACCGCAGCATCAACGCCTTTGCATTGCCTGGCGGCTATTTGGGTGTGCATTTGGGGTTGATTTCTGCAGTCAGCAGTGGCGATGAGTTGGCCTCGGTGCTGGCGCATGAATTGAGCCACGTCACACAACGCCACATTGCCCGCATGATTGCCCAGCAAGGGCGTCAAGGTCCGTTGGTCATCGGGGCCATGATATTGGCCATGGTGGCCGCAAGCCGTACCGTCACTTCGAGCGGCATGAGTGCAGCTAACGCCGTGCTGGTGGGGGGGCAAGCTGCCGCCATTCAAAGCCAGTTGAACTTTTCTCGCGACATGGAGCGTGAGGCTGACCGCGTGGGCTATGGCGTGATGACCGACGCAGGCTATGACCCCCAAGGTTTTGTCACCATGTTTGAAAAGTTGCAGCAAGCGGCGCGCTTGAACGACAACGGTTCATTCCCCTATTTGCGCAGTCACCCCATGACAACCGAGCGTATTTCGGATGCTCAAGCGCGTCAGCAGTTATTGCCAGCCAAAGGCCAAATTCCAACCACAGCCATGCACGCCATGATGTCAGCACGTGCACAGGTGCTGGCCAAGCCTGGGGTGGATGTTTTGCGCACCATCGCTGCACAGGCTCATTCGAGCACGCTCAGCACTAGCCCCAAAGCCAAACAGGCGGGCATCTTGTATGGCGCGGTCATGGCCGAGATGAAGCAGCGCAATTTCACAGAAGCACGCCAAGGCCTTGGCCGATTACAGGCTTTGGGAGGCTTTGATTTGAATGCGCAGCGTGTTGTGCGACTGCTTTCGGCGGAACTGGCTTTGGCGGCAGGCGATGCAACGCAAGCAGTGACTTTGCTTGAAAACAAAACCACAGTCATTGCAAGTCACGACCGAGCCACGCGCATCCAGTTGGCGCAAAGTCGTGTGGCAACACATAAGCCTGCGCAAGGCAAAGTTGCTGCTAGCGATTTGTCTTTGTGGCTAAGCCAGCATCCGCGCGATGCCACGGCATGGTCGGTTCAGGCCTTAGCGTATGAGCTGCAGGGTGATGCCTTGCGCGCCATCCGTGCTCAGGCAGAAGCCAGAGCCACGGAGTTGGACTACAGCGCAGCGGTTGACCGTTTTAAGGCGGCGCAGATGCTAGCGCACCAAATGGCAAGTGAAGGCCGACTCGATCAAGTGGGTCACATCGAGGCGTCCATCATTGACGCTCGTTTGCGGGAGTTAGAGCGCTTGCGGCGGGAACAAGCGTTGGAGCGCGGCATCAATTAAAACGCCAAATGCGGAGTAAATCAGCGAGCCCAGCAGAGCCGAACCAAAGCCACTGACCCAAAAGCCCTCTAGCAATCCCGCTGCGGCCCAAAACAAAACCGCGTTGATGACAAACAAGAACAGGCCAAGCGTGACAAACGTGACAGGCAAGGTCAGCACCACCAAGGCGGGGCGAACGATCAAGTTGAAGATGCCAATCACAAATGCCGCCGCCATAGCGGCACCAAAGCCTGTGACTTCAACGCCACTGTAAAGATGTGCCAAAGCCATCAAGGCCGTGGCATGCAGTACCCAAGTTAAAAGTAGTTTCATTGCAGTGTCAGCATAGCATTGCCGTTATCATCCATCCCCCGACTTTCACCCTGCTTTTTAGGTAACAAACTCTAACGCGATGGCTGGCATTCACATCACCGACATTGAAGCGGCCATCAACTATTGGCGCGAACAAAAGCCTTCACCCGATGGCGTCACACTTGCGCCCGAAATCCGCGCATTGGCCGAGGTGTATGCGCTGATGATTTATTACCACCACGAAGAAGCTGCTGAAAAAGGCTTTCCCAAAAAGGCCTACGAAGCATGGCTGGCTTGGTATCGCACCACACCCGATGCGCCCTGCATTGCCATTTGCTCCACCAGCCAGGGTGACGAAGAATGCAAAGGCTGCGGTCGCACTTTTGAAGAAGTGCAGTATTGGCCAGAGATGAGCCCAGGTGAGAAGCGCAGCACATGGCGGCGCATCACCATGATTGGCACATCTTGGCGCTTCAACAAGTACGCAGAGCGTGCTTTGGCAAGTGCGTCAGTGGACGTGGGTGAGTCCCAAGTCGAGGGCGAAGCCAAGGCCGACGCATAAAAAAAGCGCACGTCACAGTGCGCTTTTTATGTCGGGGTGAATTCAGCGAGGTTTATTTCCAGCGCTCGCACTCAATGTCCACGGTGGTTTTGCCGTTGCTCATCATCACCACGCCTTCTTGAACGGTGGCTTGCAACTGCATGCTGCGTTCGGCCAGTTTGGCTAAGTCTTGTGATGCGCTGCTAGGAATGCGCCAGACTTGCAAAGTGGTGGGTTTGATGAGCTTGTTTTGCATGTTCTTCCACCAGACATCGCCTGAGCTCGAAAACACATACAACATCACTTGATCGGCCTTGCTGCACGCTTTGAGCAGGGGCTTTTCTTCAGGCTGACCCACCTCAATCCACAGGCGCTTGCGGCCTGTGAAATCGGTCAACATCACATCGGGTTCGTCAGGGTCAGACAAGCCCGCACCAAACGCCAGCACGCCATCGCCGCCGCACATGTCTTGCAGTTGGTGCGCTTGCAGCGAGAGCGCGACCAAACGCACCATCATGCGTTCATCTGTTTCGCTGGGGTGGCGCGCCAAGGTGAGTGCGTGGTCGGCGTAATACCCGTGGTCAATGTCAGCGATTTGAACGTTCGCTTTGAAGATGGTGGATTTGATCGCCATGCTTTAAACGCGGCGCGCCAGTTCGGCGGCTTTGCCCACGTAGCTACCGGGCGTCATGGCCAGCAAACGGTCTTTGTCGGCTTGCGGGATTTGCAGCGAAGCAATCAAACCGTGCAGCGCTTCAGCTGTGACGGTTTTGCCGCGCGTCACTTCTTTGAGCTGCTCGTAAGCGCCTTGCACACCGTAGCGGCGCATGACGGTTTGGATAGGCTCAGCCAACACTTCCCAAGCGGCGTCGAGGTCGGCAGCCAGGGCTTCTTCGTTGAGTTCGAGTTTGTTCAGGCCCACCATCATCGACTGGTACGCCAACGCGGTGTAGCCCAAGGCCACACCCATGTTGCGCAACACGGTGGAGTCGGTCAGGTCGCGCTGCCAGCGGCTGATGGGCAGCTTTTCGCTCAGGTGTTTGAGCACAGCGTTGGCTAGCCCCAAATTGCCTTCGGCGTTTTCAAAGTCAATCGGGTTCACTTTGTGAGGCATGGTGGACGAGCCAATTTCGCCAGCCTTCAAACGTTGCTTGAAATAACCCAACGACACATAACCCCACACATCGCGTGACCAATCAATCAAGATGGTGTTGGCGCGCGCCACAGCGTCAAACAACTCAGCCATGTAGTCGTGGTGTTCGATTTGAATGCTGTAGGGCTGGAAGGTCAGACCGAGGCCCAAAGGCGCAGGTGTTTCCACCACTTTGCGGCTGAAGGCTTCCCAGTCGAAGTCAGGCCAAGCACTCAGATGGGCGTTGTAGTTGCCTACTGCGCCGTTCATTTTGGCCATGATCTGTACGCCTGCAATGCGCTCGCGCACTTGACGCAAACGCATCACCACGTTGGCCACTTCCTTGCCCACCGTCGTGGGGCTGGCCGTCTGGCCGTGTGTGCGGCTGAGCATGGGCACATCGGCGTAAGCTTGGGCCATCTCGCGCAGCTTGGTGATCAAGCCATCGAGCCCAGGCAAGATGACTTCATCGCGGCCAGCTTGCAACTGCAGCGCATGGCTGGTGTTGTTGATGTCTTCACTGGTGCACGCAAAGTGCACAAATTCTGAGGCAGCTTCCAGCTCGGCGTGGCCTTTGAATTTTTTCTTGATCCAATACTCCACAGCTTTCACATCGTGGTTGGTGACCTTTTCTTCATCCTTGATCGCCAAGGCGTCTTCGGTGCTGAAGTGGGTGACCAAGCTGATCAAATAGTCGCGTGAAGCGGCACTCAGAGGTTTGAATTCGGCAAATCCTGCGTCGCTCAGGGCGATGAACCACGCAATCTCCACTTGCACACGGCGGTGCATATAGCCTTGCTCGCTCATCAGGGGACGTAGGGCGGCGACTTTGCCTGCATAGCGACCATCTAGAGGCGACAGGGCGGTAACTTGTGAAATAGCGAGGGAAGTGTGGTTTGTATTGCTCATCCTGCAATTTTAGGTGCTGGGCCCAAGTGCCATGTATACGCACGGGCAGATAAAATACGGCTTCAATAAACGAGTGACACTGAATGAAACTGATTGGTTCAACCACCAGCCCTTATGTGCGCAAAGTGCGCATCGTCATGGCCGAGAAAAAACTGGATTACCAGTTCGTCAATGAAGATGTGTGGTCAGCTGACACGCAAATCGCGGCCTCCAATCCCTTAGGCAAAGTGCCTTGCTTGGTCATGGAAGGCGGTGAGGCGTTGTTTGACTCGCGTGTCATCGTGGAATACGTGGACACCCTGTCCCCCGTAGGTAAGCTCATTCCAGGCGCAGGCCGTGAGCGTGCCGAAGTCAAAACGTGGGAAGCTTTGTCAGATGGTTTGTTGGATGCGGCAATTCTTGCGCGCTTAGAGGCCACATGGCCTGGCCGCAAAGAAGGTGAACGTAGCCAAGCATGGATTGATCGTCAACTCAAAAAAATAGACGACAGTTTGACTGCGATGGATCGCGCCTTGGCTGAGCGTAGCAATTGCGTGGGCATTCATTTGAGCTTGGCAGACATTGCCGTGGGTGTGGCCGTGGGTTATTTGGACTTCCGCTTCCCACAAATTGATTGGCGTGGCCAGCATCCAAATTTAGCGGCGTTGTACGAGCGTTTGTCTCAGCGTCCAAGTTTCAAAGACTCGTTGCCCACCTGATACGTGGCTGAATGCACAAAGCCCTTCATCGAAGGGCTTTGTTTTTGGTAGCTCGGCGTGGCTTGTACGGGGGCTTATCGATTGGCTTGTTTTTTCAGCCAGCGCATCAAGCTGCCGACCACTGGCAGCTTTTCATACAACTCTTCAGCCGCATCCCAATAGTCGCGGTGCACAGCCACGCGCCACACTCCAGCTTCTTCGCGCAGCACAAAGTGGGTGGCGCCACGAATGATTTGCGTTGCGCCCTTGTTCATGCGTGGCACAGAAAAGAAAAAGTCCCACGTCACAAAACATTGCGCGTCGTTGAGCACTTGTTGGGTGATCACAAAGCGTGGCGCATCCAGTGCTTCAAACATGTGCGTGAAGATGCGCTCGATGGCTGTGAGACCCTGCACATCGTTGAAGGGATCTTTGAATTGCGCGTCTGTGGTGTAGAGCTGCGCAAGGTGCGCCACATCATTGGGCTGCAAGTGTTCAAAAAAATACACCACGCGTTGCAGCGCAGCTTGCGGTGTGTCAGGGTGAGTGAGGTGAAGTGACATGTTGACCTCTTACATGCCCGTGCCACGACGCAACAAGGCAAAGTACCAGCGATAAGGCAGCAAACGCATCAGCAGCAACAGGCGTGTGAAACGCTTGGGAAAGTGAATGTGGAATTCGCCTTTGCGCCACCCTTTAAGAATTTCAGCTGCTGCTTTCTCAGGGCTGATGAGCGCTGGCATGGGAAAGTCGTTTTGAGCAACCAGTGGTGTTTCTACAAAACCAGGGTTGATCAAGCTCACGCCAATGCCATGGGGCGACACGTCGTAATACAAAGCCTCGGCCAAGTTGATGAGCGCAGCTTTTGTCGGGCCATACGCCAAGCTTTGCGGTAAGCCACGAAAACCCGCCACGCTAGAAATAAAGCTGATGTGGCCGCGTTGCTGCGGCAGCAGCTCGGGCAGCACCGCATCCAGCACCCGCAGTGCGCCGGTGTAGTTGATGTCGAGGTGGCGCAGCATTTCTGAGAGCGAATAGGTCGGCGCACGCATGGCTTGGTAGTAGCCAGCGCAGTACATGATCACATCCAAGCCTTGTTGCGTTTGCACGTATCGTGCTGCCGTGGCAATGGCGGCGGCGTCTGCCACATCTAGCACCACGGCTTGAGCGCCGGAGTGGGTGTCGACAAACTGTTGCAGCAATTCGGCATTGCGTGCCGATACCACCACGCGTGCGCCTGCAGCATGCAGCGCCTTGGCGGTAGCCAAACCAATGCCACTGGATGCTCCAATCAGCCAAACGCTGCGGCCTTGCCAGTTGGTGATGGGGGTGTTCAGAGGGGTGAGCAACGGCATGTCAACCTCGGCGTGTGAATGACAAGGTCACGTCGCCCAAGTGCACGCCCCACTTGCTCATTCGGGCTTTGTTGAGCATGACACGGTCGTTCATCAAATACATCCAATCGTCCATGCTCACGTGCAGCACGCGACCGTCTACGGGTAAGGCCAAGGTGTAGCCCCAACGAAATGCGTTGCCGCGCGTTTGTCCGCTGGCCATGCCCACCACATCACCAGCTGTGCCTTGATACTGACCGTTGCCCAAATGGGTGAGTTTCCAAATGCGGCGCTCTTGCGTGCCATCGGCGTAAACAAAGCTTTCATCCAGTACGCCTTGTTCGCCTTGCCAAGTGCACGTCATCTCCACGGTGAAGCGTTTCACCACTTTGCCTTGACGATCGGTGAAGATGCCCCACGCATCCACCTTGCCATTGAAGTAGCTGCGCAAGTCGAGCATGGGTTTGTCTTGTGCGTAGTCGTCAATTGAGTGGCTGGCACATCCACTCAAGCCTAGGGTCGCAATGACACCCGCGCCAGCGGCGCTGCGGGTTAAGAGTTGTCGTCTATTCACCATGTGGTTTCTCCCAAAGTTCAACGCGAGCTGTCCATAAACGCCAAATGGCTAAGAGTTTCAATACGCAAGGTAACACGCCGTAGGCCACACTCAAAGCCCACAGCCCATCGGGGCTGCGTGTGCCCGCGCTGTAACCAAACAGCTGCAGCAATGGCAGTGCCAGACCCGCAGCTAAAGCCAGATTGAGCTTGGTGGCCACTTGCCACCAACCGAGGTAAGCGCCCTCGGCTTGGCCGCTGTCACCGCTGCGTTGAATCACGCCCGTGAGCAGTGCACCAGGCACCACCAAATCAGCGCCCAAGGCCGCTCCTGAGAGCACGCAAATGGCTGCAAAGCCCCACACGTCACCCGCACCCAAACTCACGGCCCACATGAACACGGCCACGCTTAGCACTTGTCCCACCAGCCAAGCACGCGCCAAGCCGATGTGACGCACCACACGCAGCCACAGCGGCAGCGACACAGCGGCAGCTAAAAAATACGCGCCTAAATAGAGCGCTTCAGAACCCGTGGGCGCTTGCAACAAATCTTGGATGAAAAACATCACCAAGGTGGCGGGGATGGCACTGGCTATGCCGTTGAGTAAAAACACATGCAACAAGGCGCGGAATTTGGTTTGCCGCAGTGGGCCAAGCCATGAGCCATTGGCCGCGTGACCATGCCTGACATTCACGCTAGGTCTGTTGGGTGTTGGAGGTTCGGGCGCTTTTTCATTCGGGTCAAGTGTGTGTGGTGTAGCCGTCGCAGCATGTGCCCACAGCCACAGTGCGATGACGATCAGCACAGCAAACACGCTCACCAGCCAATGCGCTTCCATCACCGTGGGCAGAACGCTGGCCAACACCACACCAGCAAGCCCCAAACCCTCGCGCCAAGCCGTGATGCGACTGCGTTGCACGGCATGACCCCCCAATCGAGTGCCCCAAGTTTGCAATGTCAAATTCAAACCCGTGGCAGCCAAATACGCCACCACCAAACATGGGGCGACACCCAGTAACACGGCATTGGATGTGGGCGAAAGCCCCATCAAAGTGAGCCACACATCAGGCATCCACAAGCCTGCAAAACCCAACGTCAGTGCCAAGCCGAGCCCCAAGCTGATGCGCCACACATGCCTTGTGCCGTGCGCAAACCAGCGGTCGCACTGCTGCCCCAGCCATGGGTCGAGCACGGCATCTAAAGCCCGCACAACCAATAGCAAGGTGCCGATGCTGGCCAAGGGCACGTCCAGTTGCAAGGCATAGCGGTTGGGCAGCAACACGTACAAGGGCAAGCTCACAAAGGCCAAAGGCAAGGCCATGGCGCTGAGCGTCCACAAGGACGGTGTGGTGGGCTTCATGGCTGCGCGCCAGCCAGTAATTGTTGGCGGAGCTGGCGCTGCGAAGTTTCAGGGGCCAACCAAATGCCAAAAAAACGCTGCGCCAATTCGACATCGGGCACCTCCCCCAACAGACGGTCTTGGTGCAAGAGCTGCATGCCTTTGTCGGGACTGTAAACACCAGTCAAGCGTTCACCAGTGCGGACATTGGGAATGAGCGAGTGCAGCACGCCAAACCAAGCTTGTTTTTGGGTGGCACTCAAGGTACGTTGGCCATGCATTTCGTCGATGGAGCGTTGTGCGATGTCTACGCCTTTGAAATCGCGCAGGTAGCGCAGCTCAAGCACCAAGCTTTGCTTGGCCCACTCTTCTGGTGCAAACACAGTGCTGCCCCACAGGCTGGCGTCGTACACCTCAAAGCCCCAATAGGTGAAGCGGTGTTGCCCAATCAAGCGCGGCGTACCACGCAAGAGCGTGCGATTCAAACTGGGTGTGGTCGTTGTTGGTGCTTTGGGTTTTGTGTTGTCTTGTAGGTTGGCATATGCCGCCGTTGTGAGGCCACCAGCACAACCGATCAGCGCTGCACGCATCGCCAGGGTGAATGCTGCGCGGCGTGTGGTCATGCTTTGACCAAGGTGAACTGCATCACATCAGTGTTGTGTTGTTCAAATGCGGCTTCGCAATAAGCGAGGTAGAACTCCCAAATGCGAATGAAGCGCTCGTCAAAGCCTAGCTGCAACACCTGCGCTTTGTCCGCCAAGAACTGGTGACGCCAACGACGCAAGGTCTCGGCGTAGTCCAAGCCAAAAGCCAGCTCGTCGATCACTTTCAGGCCCGCTCGCGCAGCTTGTGCGCGGAACTCGCGTGGGCATGGCAAGCAGCCGCCGGGGAAGATGTATTGCTGAATAAAGTCCGTGCTTTTTACATAGCGGTCAAACAGACTGTCGTCGATGGTGATGGTTTGAATGCACGCTTTGCCGCCGGGCTTGAGCAAGCGCGCCACGCTCTCGAAATACGTGGGCCAATATTCTTGGCCGACAGCTTCGAGCATTTCGATAGAGCAAATCGCGTCGTAGGGGCCGTCGTCAATGTCGCGGTAGTCTTGCAGGCGCAGGTTGCTGGTGGCGGCCAAGCCTTGGGTTTGCATGCGTTGGTTGGCAAAAACCAGTTGCTCGTGGCTCAAGGTTACGCCACTCATGTGCGCGCCAAACTCTTGGCCACCTAGCTCGGCCAAAGCGCCCCAACCGCAGCCGATTTCCAGAATACGGTCACCTGCTTTGGCGTCCACCATGCGCAAGGCTCGGCGCACTTTGGCCGTTTGTGCTTGGGCCATTGGTTGGGTGCGGTCGTTGTCAAACCAGGCCGATGAATAGTTCATCGTGGGGTCCAGCCACAGCTCGTAAAACGCATTGCCCAAGTCGTAATGGGCGTGGATGTTTTTCTTGCTGTTGCTGCGTGTGTTGCGATGCAACAAGTGACGCACACGGTAGAACAAGCGGCCCAACCAGTTGCCATAAATCAGCTCTTCCATGTCGCGACGATTCGCCACCAAGAGCTGTAGCAATTCGGCCAAGTTGTTGGTGGTCCATTCGCCCGCGATGTAGCTTTCTGCAAAGCCAATGTCGCCCGACTTCATGGCCTGTGTCAGCGGCGCATAGCTGTGCAAATGCAAAGTGGCATTGAGCCCTTCACCGTTGGCAGAGCCAAACTGCTCCACGCGCCCATCGGGCCATTGCACATGCAAGGTGCCGTGTTGCAAGCGCTGCAGCAGGCTGACCACGCGTCGGGCAGCCGCAGGCATGGCTTGGGTGGATGAGATGACGGGGGCCGAGGTCGTGGTGGTGTTCATGGCTGTGCTTCTCTCTGGATCAACGGGTCACAAAATTTTGTGGCGGGGTGGGCTTGGTGAAAAACGGCACGCGTTTGAGCCACAGCTTCAACGCTTGCCAATGGATGCGCGCCACCACCATCAACGTCATCAGCGGGTAGCCCCACAGGGCGTGGCTCAGTTCGTTTCGGGTGATGGGTTTGAGCAGGCCGCTTACGCTGGTTTCAATCAGCGGGCCGTCGACATCGTCGTGGTCCACGCGGGCCACGGTGTGGTCCGACGTGCGCATGAAGCGAAAGCGGTAATCCCCCTGCACTTGGCAAAACGGCGATACATGGAACACTTTGCTGGCGCGTTGCTCAACACCGTATTGCGGGTTTTCTAGCAAGTAGCAATGGCGTTCGCCAAAGGTGTTGTTCACCTCCACCACGATGGCGCGCAAGCGGTTGTCTTGGGCATGGCAATACCAAAAGCTCACAGGTTTGAAGGTGTAACCCAGCACACGCGGGTAGCAATGCAGCCACGCTTCGCCTGTGGCGTCCACAATGCCTTCGCTGTGCAGCAACTCATCTAGCCAACCAAGCGCGCCGCCCTCATGCACGCTGCGACCATCGCCATGGTCGACATCGTGAAAGCTGATCGCCCCTGCGCGGTTGATGGCAAGCACAGCATCACCTGCGGCTTGCAGTGTGCGCATGGGCAGCATCAAAAAGAAAGTGCTGTAGTTGAACGCGTGCACTTTGGGCCGATGACGCATGTGCCGCACTTGACCAAAACCAATCATGGCTTTCGGTGCCTCAGCCGTTGGCGAACTGTGCGCAGAGAAATGCGATGCCTGAGGGACTGAGGGGGTGCTGGGCGTCATGTGTTTCATCCTGCCAAGCTGGCCAATAAGTTCTGTGCGGCATCGCGCCCTGCTTTGAAACCGTCTTCATGAAAGCCATAGCCCATCCATGCGCCCGCAAACCAGGTGTGTTGTTGGCCTTGTAGCTGTGGCATCTGTGTTTGCGCCTGAATCGCAGGCAGGTCAAACACGGGGTGGGCGTACGCGTACTCGCCAATCACATGCGCAGCGTCAATTGGGCGCACAGGGTTGAGCGACACGATCACATTTTGCTGAAACGGCAGCGGCTGCAACAAATTGAGCCAGTAATGCAGGCACACACGCGTGGATTCGGTGCTGTCGTGTGCGGCACGTTCGTAGTTCCATGCAGCCCAAGCCAGTTTTTTCTTGGGCATCACCGAGGTGTCGGTGTGCAGCACGGCGCGGTTGGGGTGGTAGCGAATCGCGCTGAGCGTGGCTTGTTCTTGCGCGGTCGGTTCAGCCAGCATGGCCAGCGATTGGTCGGCGTGGCTGGCCAAAATGACTTTGTCAAAGCGCTCAGCGCCTTGGTGTGTTCGCAAGGTCACGCTGTGGGCATCGCGTTCAATCTTGAGTACTGGCGTGTGAAGGCGTTTGTCGGGAATACGCGCCAAGATCTTTTCAACATAGTGACGAGCACCACCTGCCACGGTGTACCACTGGGGCCGGTTGTTCACTTGAATCAGGCCGTGGTTGTGGCAGAAACGAATCATGGTGGCCACAGGAAACTTCAGCATTTGGTCGGTGGGACAACTCCAAATGCAGCCCAGCATGGGTAACAAATACCAATCGCGAAATGCATCGCTGAATTTGTGTGAGAACAAAAAACCACTCAATGGTTGTGCCAGCTCGTGGTCTTGGTTGCGTTCGGCCAGTTCAGTGGCTAGGGTGTTGAAGCGAATCACATCGCGCAACATGCGCAAAAAACTGGGCTTGAACAGGTTGCTGCGTTGGGCAAACACGGTGTTGAGGTTGGCCCCGTTCCACTCCAGTGCGCCATGGCCATTTTTGTGGGGCGCTTGCACCGAGAACGACATATCGGATTTCACGGTCGTGACATCCAGCTCTTTGAACAGGGCGATCAGCCCTGGATAGGTGCGCTCGTTGTAGACCAAAAAGCCAGTGTCCACGCCGTGTGTTTGCATGCCTGTGGGGGTGGGCAAGGTCACGTCCACCGTGTGGGTGTGACCACCGAAATAGTCGCCCGCCTCAAACAACGTGATGTCGGCTTTGCCATGCAAGTGGTGTGCGGCTGATAGACCGGAAATGCCGGAGCCCACAATGGCGATACGTGGCTTCATGGGGCGGCACCTTTCATGGCCAGTTGTTTTTCAAGCTCTTGCACAAAGCTTTTGTCCATTGGGCCAGTCATGCTGCTAAAGCTCTTGATGTCTTTGCCGTCACGGCTGATGATGTATTTGTAAAAATTCCATTTCGGTGTGGTGCCTGTTTGTTCGGCCAGTTGTTTGAACAAGGGCAATGCACCCGAGCCTTTGACCGTGGTTTTCACAAACATGGGGAACTTCACGCCAAAGGTGTTTTCGCAAAAGTCGGCGATCTTGGCGTTGCTCTCAGGCTCTTGTGAGAAGTCGTTGCTAGGAAAACCCAACACCACCAAGCCGCGGTCTTTGTATTTGGCGTGGAGGGCCTCAAGTCCTTTGTACTGGGATGTGAACCCGCAAAAACTGGCCGTGTTGACCACCACCACGACTTGACCAGCATATTGGCAAAGGTTTTGTGGTTTCTCGTCTTGTAGGCGAGCCACGGTGTGCTGCAGCACTTTTGGGCAGGCGGCCACATTGGCTGGCGCCGCATCCGGTGCGCTTTGAGCTGCACTGACGCTGAACAGCAGACAAGCCCCAATGAAAAGAAAACGAGAAATCACAACATAGCCCTTCTGTAATAGTGGACAATCATGGCTTAGTATTGCATTTCTGTCTAGGACAGATGCATTCTCCATGTTCACAGACAGGGGATTTCTATTCATGAACTCACGTGACGACCACTCACAGATGACGCTGTCCATCGCTGCCGTTGAGCGCGATACGGGTATTGGTAAAGATACTTTGCGTGTGTGGGAGCGCCGCTATGGCTTTCCCACACCAGGTCGTGATGCCAATGACGAGCGCACATATCCGATGGCGCAGGTGGAAAAGTTGCGTGTCATCAAGCGTTTGATGGATCAAGGCCATCGACCTGGCCGCATCGTGGCCTTGAGCATTGATGCTTTGCAGCATCTCAGTCGTGGCGAGGCCACATTGAAAAAAGGACATGATGCAGACGCGCCAAATGCACGTGAAGATTTGGTGGCCTACATTGCCATGCTGCAAATGCAAGACCATGAGGGCATTCGCCGCGAGTTGTTGAAAACGCTGTCACAAGATGGTTTGCAACGGTTTGTAACCCATGTCGTGGCCCCACTCACCACCATGGTGGGCGATGCATGGGCGCGCGGTGATTTGGCCGTGCATGAAGAACACCTCTACACCGAGTGCGTGGGCGCACTGATGCGTCAAGCCATCGTGTCGATACCGAAGCCCTCAGGTCGTGGCGAACCAGCCGTGCTGCTGACGACCTTTCCGCAAGAGGCCCATGGTTTGGGCTTGTTGATGGTGGAAAGTTTGCTCACCTTGCAAGGGTGCCGCTGCGTGTCATTGGGGACCCAAACACCGGTGCGTGATATCGCCCAAGCGGCAATTGCGCATGAAGCGGATGTGGTGGCGTTGAGCTTCAGTGTCAACATGAATCCCAACCACATCGTGGATGGCTTGACAGAGCTGAACCTGCTGTTGCCCGACTCTGTTGAGGTGTGGGTTGGCGGTGGAGCGCCTGCTTTGCGTCGCCGTCACATTGAGCGCGTGTTGGTGATGCATGATTTGAACGCTCTCACTGAGGCGGTCAATCACTGGCGTCGTCAGAAGAACAAATCTAACAATCAGGCGGATGGTTGGTCTTGATGACTCGGCTGTTCTGTGTGGTGCGACCTAGAATTGGCGCACCATGACCGACACCACTTTGCCCCCACCTACATTTCTGTCTAAATTGGCGTCTCGCCACGATGCTGTTCAGCGCATGGCCGCCTTGCGCGCGATGGGCCCTGTGGTGTTCACCAATGGTGTGTTTGATGTGCTTCACCGTGGCCATGCCTCGTATTTGGCACAAGCCCGTAGCTTGGGGGGCAGTTTGGTGGTGGCTTTGAACAGTGACGCCTCGGCCAAGCGTTTGGGTAAAGGCCCAGATCGCCCCTTGAACAACGAGTTTGACCGTGCGGCCCTGATGGCGGCTTTGGAGTCGGTGAGCTTGGTGACGTGGTTTGATGAAGACACACCGTTAGAGTTGATCACCGAGTTAAAGCCTGATCTGTTGGTCAAGGGCGGCGATTACGACATGAGCAAACTGGCTGAAACCAAAGTGGTCGAAGCTTATGGCGGGCACGCACAAGCCATTCCATTTGTCGATGGCTATTCCACCACCGCATTGGTAAAGAAGATTCGTCAAGGGCAATAAAACCACGCAGGGCTTTATGTGCACAGGCTGTATGTGCCACGCCTAGCCAAACACAGCGCGCCATAAAGCCTGAATCGCCGCACACTCGTGGTCTAGCGCTGCACTCGGAACTTGGGTGGGTTGTTCGTCTAAGCGTGCACGGTGTTGCACACGACGTAGTTCACGGTAAGCGCTACCTGCCGCTTCGCCCACGCCCACAGGCAATAGTCCCGCCTTCTCGGCGTGAAGCAACAAGGCAATATTGCCCACGTTGGCGAGCAAGGATGGATGCTGTTGCGCATGAGCCAGCACCAAGTACTGCACCGCAAACTCCACATCCACCATGCCTCCCGCGCTGTGTTTGACGTCAAATAGATCTGGCTTGACCGTGTGCGCAGCGCGTAGTTTGTCGCGCATGGCCACAATTTCTTGGCGCAGCGCCAATTGGTCACGTTTGGCATTGATCACGTTTGCACGTACCGCGTCAAAACGCACGTGCAGCTCGGATGAGCCCAAGCAAAACCGCGCACGTGTCATGGCTTGGTGTTCCCATGTCCACGCGGTGTTTTCGCCGCGCTGGCATTGGTAGTCAGCATAGGCGTCGAAGGTTGACACCAAGAGGCCAGAGTTGCCATTGGGGCGCAAGGCCGTGTCAATCTCGTACAAATCACCGTCGCCAGTTTTGACGGTCAGCCAGTTGATGAGTTTGCGCACGTAAGCTGCATAAATTTCGCCCGCGCGCTCATGGGGGTCTTCATAGACGAACACAATGTCCAAGTCGCTGCCGTAGCCAAGTTCTTTGCCGCCCAACTTGCCATAGGCAAGGATGGCGAACAAGGGCTCATCGCGGTGGCGCTGCTTGAAGTGTTGCCACACCCAGCGGCTGGTGATCTTCAACACGCTGTCGGCCAATGCGCTCAAATCATCGGCCACTTGCTCGACCGTGATGCGGCCTTCGACATCGCGCGCCAAGGTGCGGAACACTTCGGCATGGTGCGCGCGACGCAGCAGGTTGAGCAAAGTTTCTTCGTCGGCTTGCCCCGTGGACTGTAAGGAGGCGAGGCGGCGTTCTAGTTCTTGCTCAAACTCAGCGGGCACAAAACGTTCGGCCAGCAAGGCTTCGCCTGCAAGCTCGTCAATCACGCCAGGATGTTGCTGCAAATATTTGGCGGGCCAACGTGCAAGGCCTAATAAGCGCA
>JACCDY010033894.1_pt1 | contig 16119 bp, 10 predicted proteins | sample 7446391 | NCBI WGS metagenome assembly JACCDY01 (sample SAMN15323451, study PRJNA562643) | freshwater metagenome | isolation source: river surface water | place: USA:Blue River Watershed | collected 2017-08-18
CAGCACTCGCGATGGCTTTTCGAGTGATGGGTGTCTCGCACTGGATCATGTACGAGATGGCGAGTCTGTTTGAGAACATCGGAACGGTGCGCGATGGCATCAAAATGTTCGCGAGACGACAGGCGGTTGTGGATCACCCGCAGGCCGAAGAACTCAAGGTAAAGACTGGTGAGATTCGATTTGAGCGGGTCCGATTTGCTTACAGTCAGACCCAGTCTGTTCTAGAAGACTTTGATCTTGTGATTCGACCGGGTGAGAAAGTGGGTCTCGTCGGCCCAAGTGGCGCTGGCAAGAGCACGCTCACCAATCTGCTGTTGCGGCTCTACGATATTCAGGGTGGGCGGATTCTGATCGATGACCAGGATATCGCGCGCGTCAGTCAGACGAGTCTGCGCGCTACGATTGGCATGGTGACGCAAGACACATCATTGCTCCATCGTTCTGTTCGCGAGAACCTGCTCTATGGCAGGCCATCAGCCACCGATGAAGAGGTTCGTCTTGCAATTCAAAAGGCGCATGCGGATGGATTTATTGATGACCTGAAAGATCTCTCCGGTCGATCAGGGTTGGATGCCCATGTGGGCGAGCGTGGTGTGAAGCTCAGTGGCGGTCAGCGCCAGCGAATCGCCATAGCCCGCGTAATCCTGAAGAACGCCCCGATTCTGGTGCTTGATGAAGCGACCAGTGCCCTAGACAGTGAGATTGAAGCGGCGATTCAGGAAAGCTTGGTGGATCTGATGGAAGGTAAGACAGTGGTTGCGATTGCCCATCGACTCAGCACCATTGCTGCGATGGATCGGCTGATCGTGATGGATCACGGCAAGATTGTCGAGCAGGGCACGCACCAGCAGCTTTTGGCAAAGGGTGGGCTTTATGCGCGGCTGTGGGATCGTCAGGTTGGCGGCTTCTTGGCAAGCTCGATCGAATCCAACGACTAATTGAGCGACGGCAGGCAGGCGCCCCCCTGCCTTTGGCCGTTCGCTAATTCAATCCTGTCTTGAGAACAGGGAAGATCTCATAGAGTCCCCGTGCCACATATTCCACGGCAAGTGCAGCAAGTACCAGCCCCATCAGGCGTGAGACGAGTCGAACGGCGATTGGACTCACAAATCGCATGATCTGGCTGGCAAAGGCAAAACACAGCCATGTGCTCAGCCCAATACCAACGATCGCCAACAACAAGAGACCTGTCGCAATCGGATCTACTGTGACACCGGGGCTATTGAGAATTACTGTACTGATTGCTCCTGGGCCGGCGAGCAATGGAACGCCGAGCGGCACGATTGCGGAGACTGGCGAGTCATCGGGCGTGTCTGAGCCGCTGTCAGTGGGTAGGGATTCTGGTTCGGAGTTCAACATCGAAATGCCCAGGATCAAGAACAAGATTCCCCCCGCAATCGAAAACGCGGCCAGTCGAATGGAGAAGAACTCCAAGACGACCCGACCGATAATCGCAGCGCCGAGCAAGACCCCCATGACTGTTAGTCCTGTCCACTGTGCGGCACGTTTACGCTTCGCGTCAGAAAACCCTTTAGTGACCGCCAGGAAAAGAACGACATTCCCGATAGGGTCGACAATTACAAACAGACCAACGGCGGCCCGAATGATGCTGTCAGTAACGCTCCACTCCATGACTCGCCCTTCGTTAGAAATCTAAGGCGCTGCAGAAGCAGTGCGCGGTGGGCTGTACTAGTCCGTTTGTCTGTGCCTGACTGGTGAGATCGGCAAGCCATTGCAGGTCTCTCTCAAAATGGGTCATGACCGGAGCGGACGCGCCCGCCATTACCGACAGAAGATCGCTGCGTACCGTCGCGCTCAGGTCTCCTGCAATCTGCCCCAGGAACTTGCCGATGAACCGATCAAATCCGCTGTCACTCTTTCGGAAGTAGCGGGTCTGCACAGAATCACCGAGTTTTGCCTTTTCCGCTGCAAGGCTGATCGCCACATCCAGTCCACCGATCTTGTCGATTAGTCCGTGATCGAGCGCCTGCTGCCCTAACCAGACGCGGCCGCCACCCACTGCATCCACCTTCTTCGGATCCAGCTTTCGTGCGTCGGCAGTCTTGCTAACGAACTCTTCGTAGACCTGCCCTAAGACGCCTTGAAGCATCTGCTGGAATCGGGGGTCAAGCGGTCGGCGAGGATCGTATGCACCACGAAGCCAGGTAGTGCCATAGCCTTCGGTAGTAATCGACAAGTTCTGCATTGCTTTATCAAACGTGGGGAAGATTCCGAACACACCAATTGACCCCGTGATGGTTGCCGCATCTGCGACGACACCATCTGAGGCGAGTGATATCCAGTAACCACCTGATGCAGCCACATCCCCCATGGATACCACCACAGGCTTACCCGCAGCACGTGTCAGTTCAAGTTCGCGTCGGATCAACTCTGAACCAAGGGCGCTCCCGCCGGGGGAGTTCACCCGAAGCACAAGGGCTTTGACCCGGTCATCCTGCCTGGCTTTCTCGATCAGTGCGCTCGTGGATTTGCCGCCGATGGCCCCTGGCTTCTCGATACCGTCGCTAATATTTCCCTGGGCGACGATAACGGCCACCCCACCATCCCATTTGGGCTGCTTTCGTGCCTCGAGATAGTCGCGATAACCGATCTGGCGGAAGGACTTCGATGATTCATCTTCGCCGACTTTCTTTTTAAGAAGATCTTTGAACTCATCGGGCGCCATGATGCCGGTGATGAGCCCGCCTTTCTTGGCGAACTGTGCAAGGTTAAACCCCTCTGCGGGCAGCGTTTTTGGGATCTCATTGATGGCCGTCGTGATGCTGTTGGCGGGTAGCTTCCTTAACCGCTCAATGTCTGCAGTGTAGAGCGACCATAGTCCACCGTAGAGCATCTTGTTGGTCTCTTGGGTTTCTTTCGAAGGACCCTTCGCGAATAGAAACTCTGCCGCATTCTTATGGGTGCCAACCCGGACAACGTTCACCGTGACCCCGAGTCTTGCGAGCGCTGCAGCGTAATAGCTCTGATACCGACCGAAACCTTCGAGCGCCACCATCCCCATCGGATGAAGATAGATCTCATCAGCATGAGCGGCTAAAAAGTACTGTCCTTGATCGAATGACTGGCCGTAGGTCAGGATCGATTTTCCTGATTGTTTGAATGTCTCTAACGCGCGGCCAACTTCTCTTAGACTGGCGAGCCCACCACCTTGGAACGACTGCAGATCGAGAACGAGCGCTTTGATCTTGTCATCCTTCGCTGCTTCACTGATCGCGCGGAGAACATCGCGAAGCTGTACTTCGCTCTGAGACTCGCCTGACGATGAGAGTATCTTCGAGACGGAAACGCTTGACCGTTCCTCAACTAAGCGGCCCTTGAGATCTAGGACCAAGGCGCTGTCATCTTTTACCGATGGCCCAAGAATCCCTGGAAACACGCTGAGGGTCACCGCGCCAATGACAACAACTAGAAGCACTAGCTGCAGCTCAATGATCAGCAGCGTGGTGACAAATCGACTGAGTCGTTGTGCGCCGTTCGAAAACTTATTCCAACCACCGCGGATCGTGGTCCAGGTCTTTTTAAGAGCATTCATGGTGATGAACTCCGTCCTCGTTAAGTGTCACGTGCGATTCGTCTTGTGAACCAATCGTCGTCTAATCAATAAACGTATAACGCCGCGCAATCGGCTGAGGTCTTGCCACTTGGATGGCTTGCGTGGCGAGACCATACACATAACCGGTGCCTTTGGCTAGCCAGAGCGTCCCCGTGGCAAGGGCGATTCCGACAAGGCTTAATCCTGCGGCGGGAATCCCTGGCAGGTGCATCACCCCGTTTGCATCTCGGGAGAGCTGCTGGCCGAAGATCCGCATATTGACAGGTAGGCTCGCATCCGAGCTCACGGTAATCCAGTCGAACCAACCGATTCGAATCACGAAACCTTCCGAGACCTGCGGAATCATGGCCAGATCTTTGGGGGCAAGCTCCCAAAGGGGAGCGAGCACCAGCACAAGGGTGACTGCCGCCAGCGTCATGAACAGTGAGAACAGGATAACGATCACGAAGAAGTTGCCCAAAAGATAGGCGAGTGACAGCCAGCTACGGATATCGGTGAGCCAGAACCGAATACGTCGCCAGAAGTTCAACTCTGCTCCGGATCCCCGTAGTACCGGGATAACGACGGGCTGCATCCGGTGGGGCATACGGATGCCGATCATCAGTTCCACGAGCTTTCCCTGAAAAAGGCTGATGACACGAACGGATCCCATTAGGAAGATGAAGAGCGGGATGCCGATCAAGAATGGCGTCATCGCGATGCTGAGACTACCGAGTGTCACCACCCATATAAAGCTGGCGAGTGCGATGGCGAATCCTGGCACCAAGAAATAAATCGCCGAACCCCAGGCCCGGGGATCGGCCCAGATCTTAATGATTGGAATCTGACGGAATCGCTTCATGATGGAGGGAGTGCCTTGGGCATCGGGCTCAGGATGGGCTGCAGTCAGTCTCGCACCTGCATCGACCTGGGACGCACTTGCCTGTTGTTCCTCGTCAAAATAGGCCCGCGCGATTTCTTGTGGCGATCCGTAATCGTTGATCGCCTGATCAATTGACACCCCAGACCGAAGCGCTGTACGTAAGTGGTTTTCAGCATCCACCAGGGCATCGTGGATCGTGGCGGCATTGAGCCCTGTCATGGCAGCCTGGAGTTCAGCAAGATATCGCAGCAGTTGCTGATCGGGGTTCATGTCTTGTCCTTTTCTAAGATGCTTGAGACCCATTGCGTGATGTCCTGCCAGGAGGCTGTCCAATGTCTTAGGGTGTCTTGGCCATTTGGTGTAACCGAGAAACACTTCCGGGCGGGGCCTTCGCTGCTCGGAATCAGGATGCTAGAGATCAGGCCTTCCCGTTCCATTGTGCGAAGCAGGGGGTAGAGGGTGCCTTGCTTAAAGCTCATCCCCTCGGGGGATTCCGCTGAAAGTTTTCTGGCGAGCTCATAACCGTGGATTGGCTCCTCGGCGCGCGCCACTGCAGCAAGGACTACAAGTCTTGTCAGGCCGACGCCAAGGACGGCGGCGATGGAGGGGTGGGTCGTGCCATTCATTTCAGTACTGTATTTTAAACAGTACTGAAATTATGTCAATACTAGTCCCCCGCGACCGCTCCCTCTCGACGAGGATCGGCGCCACCGCGCCATTTGCCAGAGATTCGCTCGAGCACCTGGATGCCGCTCGGCAGGTCAGTCTCGATCGGTGAGTGCCCCCTTACTCTCAGCCAGGCCAGGGACTCGGGGGATCGCTGGGCCTTCTCAAGCTGAAGCTGGCCGTTGGTCGTGGTGACTGAGAAATTGGGCAGGTCAATCGACTGCTGGGCGTCCAGTCCCCAGTAGAGCAGTCCGTAGATCGTCTTGGCCACGTAATGAATGATTGAGGCGCCGCCGGGGCTGCCTAGCGCCGCGACGAGCGTCTCCTTCTGGCCAGGGTTACTTTCAAAAATGAGTGTTGGACTCATGGATGAGCGTGAGCGTTTGCCCGGCTCAATGCGATTGACCAGTGGGCGACCTTGTCGATCGGTGGCGATGAAGCCGAAATCGGTGAGCTGGTTGTTCAGCATAAATCCGCCGGGTTCACCGGTACTCACCATGAGTCGGGAGCCAAAGACACTCTCGATGGTAGTGGTCATCGCGACTGCATTGCCATAGCGATCAATCACGCTGATGTGGCTCGTTCCAGATTCAACTGGTTCTATGCCTGTTGCGACCTTCAGGCTTGGATCTGCAGGGTCTCCTGCTTGGACGAGGGCCGTGCGATTTGCGCTAATTTCTTGCGAGCGCCGCTCAAGGTAGCGTGGTTGCAATAGGCTTAACCATCCCCAGGCTGGGGGTGCGACGTAGTCCGGATCCGCAACATAGGCTGCGCGATCAGCGAAGGCTCGTCGTGCTGCTTCCGTGTATGCATGTAGCCATTCGTCTGTGACCCCTTGGTCTTGTGCGATGCCCAGCGAGCGCATCATGGCCATCGTCTGAGCGATGGCGATGGTGCCCGAGCCGGGAGGCGGAAAACCACAGAGTCGGTAGCGTCGTGGGTGGGGCGTTGGCTGGTCGAAGAAGCAGATGGGTTCGCGCTCTTTTGCGCGGTAACCGCGAAGATCGTCGTGCGAGAGCCATCCAGGATTGGTGGGGTGGCCCTGTACAGTCTTGACGATCGCGTCCGCAATTTCGCCCTGATAAAAAGCATCTGGTCCTTCACGAGCGATTTTTTCAAGAATTCTGGCAAGACCAGGATTCTTCAGAATTGACCCAATCGGCTTTGGTTTTCCGTCTTCTTGGTAAAAGTAGCCAAGCGCCTGTGGATCGCGTCGCAGCGATTGATCAAGACGCAGCAGTCGATGGAGCCGTGGGCTCATTGGAAACCCATCGGTCGATAGCCGAACCGCAGGAATAAATAACTTTTCCCACGGCAGTTTTCCGTGTTGCTCGTGCGCCAGCGCGAGCATGCGGATAAGCCCCGGGGTTCCGACTGATCGCCCCCCGACGATGGCCTTGCTCATCGCCATCGGTTTGCCATCCTCTAAGAAAAGATCGATCGGAACCCGACCGGGGGCGGTCTCTCGGCCATCAAACGATTGCACACGCTGTCCATCAAAGTGCATTAAGAAGGCGCCGCCACCAATTCCACTGGACTGGGGTTCCACCAATGTCAGTGCGAGCTGCGCGGCAATGGCCGCATCGACTGCACTGCCGCCCTGTCGAAGGATCTCCAGACCCGCCTGGCTCGCGAGCGGATTAGCGGTCGCGACGGCCTGTCGGTCGAAATAGACGGTGGTCTTGGGGGTCCATCCGGAGGCAGGCTCTGGATGATCGCTGCGCAGGCTCTGCCCGATAGATGGGCCCGATCCAACGATCAGGCCTAGCAGGAGCGCAGATAACTGCCGAACATGGTGGTACGACCGAGGGCGGAGGTGTAGGGGCATGGCCGGCGGGCGCTTAGGAAGGCCTTGAGTACTTTGAAAGATCGCGGCTGGCGAGCTGCGCCATGATGGCCTGTCGCTCGGGCTCGGATAACTGTCCCCAGCGGACGATTTCGTCAATCCGTCGCTTGCAGGTTTGGCAGATCTGACCCGTGGGATCAAGGTTGCAGATGTTCTGACACGGGGAAGAAATCTGTTGAATCATGACCGGCAGTGTAGCGACTTCAGGTGTGCAAGGGGAATCCCTGATGAGCCTTGGTGGTTCGAGGGATGTTCTCGCTTCAAAATACCAATCTTTCGGATTTTGGGCGCGGCCACAGCCCCCTATTTAAAGAGACCAATATGTCTGCAAATACCCTGCTGTCATCCTGGAAAACCCCTTTCGAGATTCCGCCGTTTGAGCAGATTCGTGACGACGAGTTTTTGTCAGCGTTCGCTGAAGCGATGGCGCAGCACTGGTCAGAGATTGAGGTCATTCGATCCTCCGTTGAACCGGCTGATTTTGAGAACACGATCGTAGCGCTGGAGCGTTCAGGGCGTGCGCTCTCACGCGTGAAGTCGGTGTTTTTCAATCTGGTGGGATCGAACAGTAATCCTGCTTTGCAGGCCATTGAGCGGGAAATTGTGCCCAAGCTTGCCGCCCATGACAGTCAGATCCGTTTAGATGGTCAGTTGTTTGCGCGGATCGAGTTGATCTATCAGCAGCGTGCGTCGCTTGGTCTCGATGATGAGAGTCTGCGGCTGATCGAGCGGTATTGGCTCGATTTTCGTTTTGCGGGCGCGCATCTAGCGCCAGAACAGCGATCGCGCATGGCAGACATTTCACAGGCGTTGGCCCGTCGCTACACCGCGTTTTCTCAGAACGTCCTGGCAGACGAGGCTGAATACGCAAAGTTGTTGACGCAGGAATCGGAACTTGCCGGTCTTCCTGACTTTGTTCGTAGTGCTGCCCGCGCGGCGGCACAGGCCAGAGGGCATACAGATCCATCAGCCCATGTGATTACATTGTCACGTTCGTTACTCACGCCCTTCATGACTTTTTCAGAATCGCGGGCGTTACGTCGAGAGCTCTGGCAGGCCTGGTGTCTTCGGGGCGAACGACTCGCTGCGCATGATAATCGCCCATTGATTAAAGAAATTCTTCAACTTCGCCATGAGCGCGCACAGCTACTCGGCTACCCGAGTAGTGCGCATCGCGCACTCGCGGACACGATGGCGGGAACACCCGAGGCGGTTCGTGAGCTCTTGATGACGGTCTGGGCCCCTGCAAAGGCGCGCGCGCAGGCTGAATACAACGAGATGCTCGCGCTCGCGCAGGCAGACCCTCAGCATAGCCTCACGGCGCTCGAGCCATGGGATTGGCATTTCTGGGCCGAGCGGCTTCGCGCTGAGCGGTACGCCCTGGAAGAGTCCGTCGTCAAACCCTATTTTCAGCTGCATAAGATGACGGAGGCGATGTTCTATGTCGCTGGCCAGTTGTTTGGACTCGTGTTTAGGCCGCTCGATCAGTTCCCACGGTATCAACCAGAGCTTTCGGGCTGGGAGGTCTGCTCTAAAGAGGGCGAGCATGTTGGTGTTTTTATAAGCGATAACTTTGCACGACAGAACAAACGTTCAGGGGCCTGGATGAGCACCTTCCGCAATCAGGCGGCGCTGCTTGAACCGAGCCGTCCGATTGTGGTGAATAACAATAATTTCTCGGCGCCTGCGCCTGGGCAATCTGCGTTACTGAGCTTGGATGATGCGCGTACCTTGTTCCACGAATTTGGTCATGGCCTTCACGGGCTGTTATCGAACTGTCGTTACCCGCGGCTTGCGGGTACTCAGGTGCTGCGTGACTTTGTGGAGTTTCCTTCTCAGATCATGGAGAACTGGCTGCTTCAGCCCGAAATTCTTCGACGGTTTGCACTGCATGTCGATACCGGTGAGCCCATGCCGGAGTCATTGATTGATCGGATTCAGAAGGCAAAAGGGTTTAACCAGGGCTTTGCGACGGTCGAGTACCTCTCAAGTGCGATTGTTGATCTCGCGTTACATGAGCAGACTGACTTCACGCAGCTGGATCCGATTGCCTTCGAGAAGGCGGTGTTAGATCAGCTTGGAATGCCCAAGGCGATTGGTATGCGCCATCGACTCCCCCACTTCTTGCATCTGTTTTCCAGCGATGCCTATGCCTCCGCTTATTACGTCTACATGTGGGCCGAGGTCTTAGATGCGGACGGATTTGAAGCCTTCTTGGAGTCAGGCGATATCTTTCAGCCTGATCTTGCCAAGCGACTCAAGGATTTTGTCTATTCCCGGGGTAATTCGATTGCTCCCATGAAGGCCTTTGAAGCGTTTCGTGGACGACTGCCGCAGGTCGCCGCGTTATTGCGCCAACGCGGCCTTGTGTCAGCCTAGTGTCAGATTTTGTTGATGAGATAAGGATGGTTTGATGGCTACTGCCTATCAGTCTTTGCACAGTACTTTTGAGCGGCTTCATCGCTTTCAGCACTTGAAAAACATTGCCGGCTGGGATCAGGCGGCGAATATGCCGGCCAAGGGCAATGAGGCGCGGGCCGCAGCGACTGCCGAGATGGCGGCGTTGATTCACAGTATTCAGACTGACCCAAAGCTTGGGGACTGGATTCGCGCGGCAGAGCTGGAGTCGCTTGATCCAACGCAAAAGGCAAACCTTCGTGAGATTCGTCGCACTTGGTTATCTGCGACAGCGATGCCAGAGGCACTGGTGCGCGCGCAGGAGCTCGCGACCTCCCGTTGTGAACACGCTTGGAGAGCCCAGCGACCTGCGAATGACTGGAAGGGCTTTATTGGGAATTTTGAAGAGGTGCTCATGCTCGCACGTGAGCAGGCGAAACGCCTCTCCGATGTTTTAGGGGTCTCCCCTTATGAGGCGATGATGAGCCTTTATGAGCCGGGATTACGAACCGCGGATCTCGATCGTTGGTTTGGGGATCTGCGCGCCTGGCTGCCGGGCTTAATTAGAGAGGTGATTGAGAAGCAGTCACGCGAGTCTGTTGAGATTCCTCTGGGGCCGTTTGATCTTTCCGCGCAGCGTGATCTCTGCGAAAAGGTCATGCGGGCGCTTGGATTCGATTTTGAAGCGGGTCGCTTAGATGTCAGTACGCATCCCTTTTGTGGTGGTGTGCCCGAAGATGTGCGGATCACCACTCGATTTCGAAGCGATGAGTTTCTGCCAAGTCTTTACGGTACGATTCACGAGACCGGCCATGCCCGCTACGAGCAGAACCTTCCTCGCACGCTTCTGGGCCAGCCGGTAGCGCGCGCCCGTTCAATGGCGCTGCATGAGAGTCAGTCGTTGTTCTTCGAGATGCAATTGGGATGTCATCCGGGATTTGTGCAGCGGCTTGCGCCGATGGTGGCAGCGGCCTTCGGCAAACAGTCCGCTTTTGATGCGGAGAACCTGGTTCGCCTGCTGACGCGTGTGAAGCCGGGCTATATCCGGGTAGATGCAGATGAAGTGACCTATCCGGCACATATCCTGTTGCGCTATGACATCGAGCGCGCGTTGATCGAAGGGCAGATGGAGGCACGAGATATTCCTGAGCGTTGGGATCAGCTGATGCACGAGCTCTTGGGTGTCGATACTCGGGGTAACTACCGAGATGGCCCCTTGCAGGATATCCACTGGCCAGCGGGCTTATTTGGCTATTTCCCTTGCTACACCCTGGGGGCCATGTATGCCGCGCAATGGTTTGCCAGCATGAAGGCGAGCAATCCAGCCATTGATGAGGCAATTGCACGCTGGGAGTTCGATCAGCCTTTTGGCTGGCTACGGGACAATATCTGGTCGCAGGCGAGTCAATGGACGACTGATGAGCTTGCCACTCGAGCAAGCGGTAGCCCGCTAAATCCAGAGCATTTCCGGGCACATTTGACGCGCCGTTATCTCTAACTGCGGTACCCTTAGGTCCGTGTCGACTTTACTACCCAGAATTAGAACCATGACGGTCTCTCTGTCTCATCCGTTATCGATGCGTCTTACCTCGCCTGCTCATTCTTGGATTCGCAGGGCGCTCGCAACTTTGTGCCTCGGCATGGCCGCCACCGCGGTCGCGGCAACGCCGGCGAATCCGAATAAGGTACTGCGCCTGGCGTTTCCGACCCAAGAAACAGGATTTGATCCTGCACGAGTAGGGGACCTGTATTCGAATACGGTGATCTCGGCCATCATGACCCCATTGGTGCGGTATGACTGGCTGGCCAATCCTGCGCGGGTGGTCCCCAATGTCATCGAGGCGATGCCTGAGCTCAGCAAAGACCGTCGGGAATATACCTTCCGCATCAAGCCTGGTTTCTTTTATGCACCAGACCCCGCCTTCAAAGGGCAGAAGCGAGAGCTTCGTGCAGAGGATTTTGTCTACGGTTTCAAGCGGCACGCAGACCCGCGGAGTCGTTCTCCTCAGTTTACGGACGTCGCTGATCGTATTGTTGGGTTTCGAAAGGCTCACGAAGACGCTGTTGCCAATGGCGGAAAGTTTGATTACGCAAAGCCAATCGAGGGTCTCCAGGCTGTCGATCAGTACACCCTCAAGATTCGACTCAACGAGCCAGACACTAATTTCCTTTATCTCATCTCAAGCGCCTATTACAGTGCCGTAGCCCAAGAGGTTGTCGAGCACTACGGTTTTGAGAACATGATGGCCAATCCGGTGGGTGCGGGCCCGTATCGTCTTCAGGAATGGGTTCGTGGGTCGAAGATCGTGCTGACAGCGAACCCGTATTACCCGGGGTTTGTTTGGAATTTCGAAGCCTCGCCAGGGCAAGACCAAGACAAGAAGATTGCTGAGCAGATGCGAGGCCGTCGCATGCCGCAGATTGGTCGAGTGGAGATCAGCATCATTGAAGAGCCACAGTCGCTTTGGCTTGCGTTTAATTCGGGTGCGCTCGATGTATTAGGGGTGCCGACGCCTTTTATCAGCCAGGCGCTCACCCCAAAAAATGAGCTGAAGCCAGATTTTGTTGCGCGAGGCGTGCAGATGTATCGCGCGAAAGAAGCCGATATTCGATTCCAATTTTTCAACCTGCGCGATCCAGTGATTGGCGGGTATTCGAAAGAGAAGATTGCTTTGCGGCGCGCCATCATCATGGCATTTGATGTCGATGAAGAGATCCGTACCATTCGCCAAGGGCAGGCGGTTCGTGCAGAGCAGCTCGTCTCACCCGTCGGGCGCGGACATGATCCTCAGTACCGAAGTCTCAATCGATTTGATCCGGCCTTATCAAATGCATTGCTCGACCAGTTTGGATATAAGCGTGGTCGTGATGGCTGGCGACACAATCCAGATGGAAGTCCTTTGGTCTTTACGATCTATTCTTCGACCTCGACGCTTGATCGCGAGCGCGATGAGCTTTGGAAGAAGTCGATGGATCGCATTGGTATTCGTCTGCAGATTAAGAAAGACCGTTTCCCGGAAATGCTGAAGCAGGGCAAGATGTGCGGCATCTCCTCGTGGGGGCTGGGGTGGACGGGGAGTTTTGACGCGGAATATGCGATGAAGATTCTGTTCTCGGGGGCGATTGGTCAGAACAACTACGCTTGTTTTGAAAATGACGAGTACGACCGACTATTCAAGCTTTTGCGTCGTATTGATGATGGCCCAGAGCGGATGAAGGCGATCCACAACATGCTTCGACTGGTTGAGACCAATGGTGCCATGTTGCTGTCGGCCTCGACCGTATCAACCCGACTCAGCCAGCCATGGGTCGTCGGCTATCGCCGCAACACCTTTGTGTTGTCAGATTGGATGTATCTGGATATCGATCTCGATAAGAAACCCAAGACATCGGGAGCCACTAAATGAGCGGATACATCGTACGTCGTCTCTGGCAGATGATCCCGACCCTGGCGGGCGTGATTCTACTGATTTTCTTTTTGTTTAACTGGGTCGGGGGTGATCCCAGTTATGTGATTGCGGGCTTGGTTGCGGACAAGGCGCAGATCGAGAGTATCCGTCGTGAGCTGGGTCTGGATCAGCCGATGGTTGTCCAGCTCTGGATTTTTGTGAAGCAGGCGTTGACCTTTGACTTTGGAACCAGCTGGACGACGGGAGAGCCCGTCAGTCAGATGCTGGCAACACGTATTCCTGCGTCGCTCACGGTGGTGGTGCCACTGCTGATTATCGAAACCATTATCGCGGTGATTGTTGCCATTTGGATCTCTTGGGTGCGCGGTGGCCTACTGGATCGATCGGTGATGGTGGCTTGTACGGTTGGGATGTCGATCAGTATTTTGGTCTTCATTATCCTTGGTCAGTATTTCTTAGCTTATCGTCTTGGCTGGTTCCCTGTTCAGGGATGGGGAACTAGCTTGACGCAGAATCTGCTGGTCTACGCGCCACTTCCCATTCTGCTGGGGCTGATTGTGAGCCTCGCGCCAAATATCCGACTCTTTCGCAGTTTTGTGGTCGAAGAGATCGATCAGGATTATGTACGCACGGCACGCGCGAAGGGCTTAAGTAACTCGCGCGTACTCTTCGTTCACGTATTTAGAAACGCGCTCGTGCCCGTCATTACTTTCGTGATCGTGAATCTGCCGGGCTTACTTCTTGGGGCTTTCTTGCTTGAGCGTTTCTTTGGTATCCCAGGGATCGGACGTGAGGTCATTCTGGCAGTGGAGCGTAGTGACTTTCCTGTGATCAAGGCGGTGACGCTGGTGGTAGCCGTCGCTTCAATGGTCTTTAACTTATTGGGGGATCTGTTGTATCGCTACGCTGATCCACGGGTGCAGCTCCGATGACGACACATTCTGAAGGACTCTGGCGGCTTGCGTTTCGTCGTTTCCGCTCGGACCGAGTGGGGATGGCGTCGGCCATCATTGTGGCGGTAAGCCTGGTGATTGTTCTGTTAACCGTTTTGGATCTTCTTGCGAGCAAATGGGACGAGTCCGTCGCGGTGGGCCATGCGCCTCCTGCCTTTACGGCGGAAGGTCGTGCACTGATTGGCCAGACCTACACACCAGAATACGTTCTTCCCGAAGGCGACCCGACCGTCACGGAAGTTGAAGACCCAATCGGTGCTGAACTTGCAGCAGCTAAGGCGTCGCTTGGGGAGCGAGAGCAGCACGCCAATCCCGCACGGGCACTGACCCTGCCGCTGGGAGCGGATAAGTGGGGTCGAGACATCCTCGATAAGACGATCAAAGGTGCTGAGACGAGTATTCTGGTGGGTCTCTCCGCCGCCTTATTAGCAACGGTCATTGGTACTGCACTTGGCGCAGTGACCGGATGGTTTGGCGGCAAGATTGATGACCTGGGTAACTGGTTTTATAACGTCTTCACAGCGATTCCAGGAATCTTATTGATCCTTGCGATTGCCGCAGTCCTTGGGGGAAGGGGGCTGCTATCGGTGGTCATCATTCTCGGGTTCACGGGGTGGACGGGCGTCTACCGACTGGTTCGTGCGGAATATCTCAAGCATCGCGACCGAGAGTATGTTCGTGGTGCGCAGGCCATTGGCGCATCAAGCATGCGTCGCATGCTGGTGCATATTCTTCCTAACGTCAGTCACTTGGTGCTTGTCCAGTTCTCGTTACTCACCGTTGCCTGTATTAAGGCGGAGGTGATTCTCTCCTTCCTCGGACTTGGTGTACCCGTCGATGGCGTGTCCTGGGGAACGATGCTCAATGAAGCGCAGAATGATCTGATTCTCGGGAAGTGGTGGCAGCTCGTCTCGGCTACCCTTGCTATGGGGGTCTTCGTCACGGCGCTATCAATGCTGACGGATTCCATTCGTGATGCTCTTGATCCAAGGCTAACCCATGACTAACGCCACTCCATTGTTAGACGTCCGACGTTTGAATGTCGCCTTCCGTTCGGGCGCTGGACAGATGGTCCAGGCGGTACGCGATGTGTCATTTCAGGTTGAGCCTGAGTCGACGGTCGCGTTAGTGGGGGAGTCGGGCAGTGGCAAGTCTGTCTCCGCATTGGCGGTGATGGGGCTTTTGCCGGAGCGAAGTGCCCGGGTTTCCGCGGAGGCGTTGCGATTTAAAGACACCTCGCTATTGTCTGATCAGGGGCGGTTGATAAATCCTTATCGAGGCAATCGCATCACGATGGTCTTTCAGGATCCCATGACCTCCTTGAATCCTGTCTACTCAGTGGGCTTTCAGGTTGCTGAGATGCTGCGAGTCCATCGACAGATGAGTCGTAAAGATGCCCAGGCGAAGACGATCTCACTCTTTGAAGAAGTGGGGATCTCCGATCCGGCGTATCGATTTAAAGCCTTCCCGCATGAGCTCTCTGGCGGTCAGCAGCAACGAGTCATGATTGCGATGGCACTGGCCTGCGAGCCGGAGCTACTGATTGCTGACGAGCCGACGACGGCGCTTGATGTGACGGTTCAGAAGCAGATTCTCGACCTCATGGCAGATCTGCGCAGACGCCGTCGAATGGCCATGATCTTTATTTCACACGACCTGTCGCTAGTTGGGCAGATTGCGGATCAGGTCGTTGTGATGCAAAAAGGGGAGGTCTGTGAAAATGCGCCATCACGCCAGATCTTCCAGATGCCAACGCATGTCTATACACGCGCGTTGCTGAGTTGCAGGCCGACCGCGGAGTCGAAGGGACGTCGTCTCTTGACCGTCGATGACTGGACGCGCGCAGAGTCCTCGGGTTTGTCAATGGAACCGCCAGCGATTCGACAAGCTGTAAAACCTGGCGATGCGTTTATTAGCGTTCAGAATCTATCAAAGATCTATATGCGTAAGAGCGGCTTGTTCTCTCAGACGCCATTTCATGCGGTAGACGATGTCTCCTTTGCGATTCGCAAGGGTGAGACGCTTGGTCTGGTGGGTGAGTCGGGGTCTGGGAAGTCAACGATTGGACTGATGTTGATGCGCCTGATCACGCCGACGGCCGGGAAAATTCTGGTGGATGGCCAGGATCTCGTACAAGTGTCGGAAAAAGAGTTTTCGCCTTATCGCCGTCGATTCCAGGTGGTTTTTCAGAATCCTTATGCATCGCTAAATCCGCGATTTACGATTGGTCAGATCCTTGCAGAACCGATGTGGCTGCATGGGATCGGTCAGACGTCCCAGGATCGCGAGGCGTTAGCAAAGAAACTACTCGATCGAGTGGGTCTTCCTGAGACGGCGTTGAAACGCTATCCGCATGAGTTCTCAGGCGGTCAGCGCCAACGAATCATGATCGCGCGATGCCTGACGGTTTC
>JACCDY010516070.1_pt1 | contig 16110 bp, 14 predicted proteins | sample 7446391 | NCBI WGS metagenome assembly JACCDY01 (sample SAMN15323451, study PRJNA562643) | freshwater metagenome | isolation source: river surface water | place: USA:Blue River Watershed | collected 2017-08-18
CCCCGAGCCTCATCAAGAAGATCCTCTTCGCCCTCAAGCCGGGCCCGGACGCCAATGACTTCCTCGACAAGATCATGGCCCACACCCGCAAGGTGGACGGCCCGACGATGGTCCAGATCGGCATCATCCAGCCCGACGGACGCGTGCTCGTGGCCGAGGCCGCGCGCGGCATGACGACCCGTTTCGACACCGAGAGTTATGGCATCTTCGGCCGCCATCCGGCCTGCGCCGGCGTGCAGATCGAGCCCGTGCCGCCGACCCAGCCTCCGCAGCGCAAGTTCGGGCCTCGGGCTTGAAACCGCCCCTCGCGCCATCGCCTCCGAAGGCGACATCCTTAACCCCGGCATCAGTCGCCGCCAGAACGGCTGACCGGATGGTCATCCGCATCTTCAAGGTGATTGATCGACCAAAGCCTGCCGCTGCTGAGCGATGGTGTCTTGATGAAACCGGCAAAGCTCAGCAGCACATATAGCATCGAGGCGATGTCATGCATGTATGCCGTCTGACAGTGAAGCCAGGCCCGGGAGACGTATCCTTGACGCGCTATCTTCACGGATGATAAGTAGGTCTTTCATTTCGTCATCAATTCCATGAGGCCTATCGCCTACAGAACGGAGAGCTTCTCCAGGAAACCCAGGCGGCGCGCATGACAGCTTCGATGCCGAAGATCCTCCTGATCTGCGACCCGGCCTCCGGGCGAGGAGTGACCGCACGTAAACGGCTTGAGGATCTCGGCCTGAATTTCGAGGTGATTGCCGCGATATTTCCACCGGCAACGCCGCCGTGGTCGCCACGCTATGACGAAGCGAGGAGGGTCGCCGCCTACGGCTACCCGATGGTTCGTGGCGAAATCGGCTGCTTCCTGGCTCACCGGGAAGCATGGCGCCGCGCCGTCGAAGGCCCCGATGACCTGGTGCTTGTGCTGGAGGACGATGCGGTGCTTGCGGCCGGCGACCTGGAGGCGATCGGCAAGGTGGCCGCGAACCGGGAGCTGAACGCCATGGTGACCCTGCTGTTCACGGTCAGCCGTCTGCGTTTCCGTCGCTGGCGACAAGCGGGTGCCGTTTCCATCGTGCGCCCGACCCAGACCACCCACAGCACCGTAGCCTACCTGATCGGAAGGAAAGGCGCCGCCGATCTGCTGGCCGGTTCTGAGACCATTTACTGTCCGGTGGACGACTATCTCAACATGGGGTACCTTCATGGCGTGACGCTCGTGCTTACTTACCCTTTTCTGGCAGGCCATTGCCCGACGACGCCGTCCCTGATCGGGCCTCGCATGAAAGCGAGAATCGGCCTCCTCCGGCGCCTGAGGCGTAACTGGTTCAGACTGACCAGAAGGCTTAAGGCCGGCCTGCACGGACTATCTGCCTTGTTCAAGCTGGGTCTTTTGTTTTCTCGGACGGAAAGGTGCGACGCCCTCCGGCCTGAATGAGGGCATGAAGCGCGCGGCCCGGTAATCCATCGAAAGCCCTTCCGCTCCGCCGGCCCGTCGTGGGCCGGACCTGCTTCTGCTGGAAGACTCCCGTCTCAGCCGCGCAGCATGCGGACCCAGGAGGCAAAGCCGTGGCGCCTGAGATACTGATACTGGCTGGCGAAAGCGAAGGCGGTCTTATAACGGACCCGCCGCAGGGTTCCGCCCAGGCCGCCTGCCGGCCGCGCCCCGATGGTGGAAGTGGTCCCGGCGGCATCGCCATCCTTCACGAGCGGCGGACGGACGTGAAGGATCTCCAGGCCATGTTCCCACCAATGCTTGAGATGGACGTCGACCGGACGTCTGAATGGATGCGCCGTATCCAAGAACTTACGGGCTCCTTCCAATGACCACAGCTGGGCGGCCGTACGCGAAGGGGGGCGGCGGTGGCGGTAGAGTTTCTGCCCGCCCGGGGTCACTGCCACGGGGACTCCGCCGCGCAGTTCTCCTTCGATCTTGATCAGGTCGACCGGAGGCCCGGGCATGGCCAGCAAATCCGCCAAACGACCGGCGAAATCTTCCGCGAGCAGGAAATCATCCTCCAGCACCAATGCGCGAGGCCAACCCTCCCTGACGATCCGCTCGGCGGCGGTGACATGGCTGAGGAAGCAGCCGACCTCGCCGGGCGAGAGCGGCTTGAAGAAAGCCGCGCGATCCCAAGGCGCGAGACGGGCGAGTTCCTCCTTCGGCAGGATGCGGCCGTCGGACGCTTCATGCCGCTCGAACGCGAGCCCACAGGCGCTGAGTTCGGATGAGACTTTCCGCCAGCGTTCCGTCGAAGCGGCGAGATTGATCACCAAGATCGGACAAGGGCGGCGTGGCGTGACTTGACTGACGCTCATGGGCGGGAATCTTGGGGTGGAAAGGCTTCAGGCGCCAGACAGGACCGAAGCCTGATTTGTTTGCCAACCTATCGTCAACACGCATAACTGCGCGGCAATATGGCACCCCTCCGTATCGCGTTTTCCGACTGGATCGGAGGGACCCACCCGGCGGTCGAGCGGCTCCTGCGTCTGGCGGGGGAGCGCCGCGCAATCGTGCGGTCCGATTTCGCCGATGCCGACGTCCTGATCTACTCCGACTTCGGCGAGCGCCACTGGGGGTTCCGCGGCTTGAAAGTCTACCTGACCGGCGAGAACATGCTGCCGGACTTCGATCAGTGCGACCTGGCCTATTCGCCCGTCGCAATCCCAGGCGACCCGAGGGCGGTCCGCTTTCCCTATTACGCCCAGGTGCTGCCGGAACTAGGCTCGCTCGTCCGGCCGCCCGACTACGACCCGAGCGCCTTCGTCGACCGGGCGGGCTTCGCGTGTTTTGTCGCGAGCAACCCCCGCGGCCCGGAACGGAACCGTTTCTTTCGGGCGCTCCACAGGCGCAAGGCCATCGTCTCGGCCGGCCGGCACTTCAACACCACCGGGAAGCCGCTGACCGACAAGCTGAGCTTCCTGCGGGACTTCCGTTTCAATCTGGCTTTCGAAAATACCAGCTCATGCGGCTATGTGACCGAAAAACTGGTCGAGCCTCTGCTGACGGGCTGCATCCCCATCTACTGGGGGGCGCCGGATGTCGGATCGGAGTTCAATCCGGGCTGCATGATCAACGTCGCGGAGTTCCCCTCGGAAAAGGCCGCCGTCGACCACATCCTCGCGGTCGACGCCGACCGTGAGGCGCGCCTGGCGCTGCTCTCGGCCAGGCCCTTCCGGGATAATCTGGAACCACCCTGCCTGTCGGATGAATATCTCGTCGGACCGCTGCTTGCGCTCCTCGATTCGGGCGCCCGGCCCGGCGTTCGCCGTTATCGACATCGGATACTCCGGGAGCACGCTTATGCCTCTCCGATGCGCCAACGGCTCTCGAGCCTGAGATGCCGGATCGATGGCGTCCTCTGGAAGCTGGGCCTGCGCTGAGACGCAGGCTGAATCGGGTTGATAACCAACTCGGACTCGGGAGACTTCGGACATTCTCATGAGTAACTCCGCCCCGGCCTTCGGCGATCTTCGGCCTTCCCTGCTCCAGCGCATCGCCCTCGGTCTGGTCCGGATCCCGCCGCTTTACCGCGGCTCTCTCCGCCCCATGTGGGTCAGGTTGCTCAACGCCCTCCGCGCAGGTCCGGTCGATGTCGAATCCGCTTTCGGCCGGTTCCGCGTCTACCCCACGACCAATCTGGTCGACAGCGCGCTGCTGATCCATCCTTGCTACAACAAGGAGGAAATCGATTTCCTCAAGGGCGGGACGGGGCCCGGCGGCAGCTTCGTCGACGTGGGCGCCAACATCGGCCTCTATTCGGTGGCCTTGGGTAATTTCCTCAAGCCCGGCGGCAAGGTCGTCGCCATCGAGCCTAACCCCGTCTGCGTGGAGCGGCTTCGCCGCAACCTCGCCCTGAACGGACTGGAATCCGCCAGGGTCTTCGACGTCGGGGTGGGCGATTTCGACGGCAAGGCCCGGCTCGTCGTGCTGCGCAACGACCTCGCCATCGCGCATATCGTCAGGGACGACGCAGGGGGCGACTTCGCCGTCCGCCAGCTCCTGAGCATCCTCGACGACGCCGGCCTGCAGACCATCGACGCGCTGAAGATCGATGTCGAAGGGTTCGAACGTGCCGCGCTCGAACCCTTCTTCCGCGCCGCACCGCGGTCACGCTGGCCGAAGCGCATCTGCATGGAGCATCTTCACGACAACGACGTCATGGCCGGGATCCTTCGCGAATGCGGCTATCGGGAAGTCAAGAGCACCCGCAACAACTCTTTGCTGATCCTGGAGTGAACCAGGCCTACCGGCGCAAGGCGACGTCCCCGGGCGGCCCGCCCAGGGGGCAGGTCAGACGGGACGGGTGAGGGCGATCAAGAAAGCCCAGCGCTTCCGCGCGGACGTCTTCAGCTTATGGAAGTTCCTCTGGCATTCCGGCCAGAAGGGGAGCCTGCGATGCTTCGGGCGGTGGCCGATGATCGAGACCTTCCCGTCGTCATGCGCGCACGGGAACGGATGGCAGTGAAGCTCGCGGGTGCCATGTGACCAAGACTGGCCCATGTAGTCATCGCTCGGGCAGTGCAGGACCTCGGAGCCATCGAGCAGCCGGCGGGCCACTTCCGGCCCGATCATATAAGCGACGCAGCAGTTGCCGGGGGAGACGGGCACGCCCAGCGTGGCGCCCTCCGTCAGCCGCACCTCGCGGAAACGACGGCGCACCCAGTCGGAATAGAACCGGATCCAATCACGCCTGCTGTCATAACGGGCCGCCGCCGCGAGGAAGACCTCGCGGGCGCCGGGAAGGAAGCCGACGTCGTCTTCGACGACCAACGCCGGGCCCTGCTCGACCTCGGCGATCCGCTTCCAGGCAGATCGGTGCGCGAGGAAGCAGCCGACTTCGCCCAGGGTCAGGGGCGAGCCCCAATGCCGGGATCGGAGACTTCCTTTGCATTCGTCTCCGAACGTCTTCAGCCGGACCCCATGGACATGCACCGGCTCGAAACCCAGCTCGGCGATCCGCTGGAGACATCGCGAATAGCGGGCTGAGCCGGGCTCGCTGATGAAGTACACGCGCAAGGGGGTGGTGCTCGGCATATCTTAATCGATTTCCTTAAGACGGCGGTGCTCCTCTGGCGACAGTTTTTGTTCGAGCAAGGGCGCCGAATCCCACGGGTCGAAGGGGACGAGGCGTCCTTCCCGCGCATCAGGCCGCACGAAGACGCCCGCACGCGGATTCAGCATCGCGGCGAAGAACGAGAAGGAGCTGTTGGCGACGGCCAGGGCATCGGCCCGCGTCATCGCCAAGAAATCGAAATAGGGCGCCAGCGTCGCCGGCGTCCCGAGTTCGTCCGCCGTGACGACCGTGAAGCCGGGGAAGCGCCCGCGGTATCTCCCGGGATCCTCGGAGCAGATGAACACCGCATGGCCGGCCGGAGCGAAACCCTGCCGGGCGATCCACTCCTGATACCAAGCGCACGGCGCGCGGAAGAACTGCCCGTAGCCGTAATCCCCGCGCCGCAGGTGGATCACGATGAGTTTCTTGCCGCCGGCCAGAAAAGGCGCCAGGGCACGGTCGAACCGCTCGGTCAGCCGTCGGTCGAAGGCGTGCTCGGCGCGAATCTGCTCCTTGTCGGCGGCGAACATGCCCGCCGGCATCATCCCGTAGCCGCTGAAATCCAGGCCCTGGAATCCTGAAACCGCGTCGCTGAAAAGCCGGCGGCGTGCTTCGACGTCCAGAGCCTCCTCCTTGGTGATCGGCATGGGTCGGACGGCAGGGGGCGGATCCTCCGCGCCGAACAACGCGGTCCCGGCCCAGGGCGCCAGCTGCAGGATCGCCCCCTGCCGGCGCGCGACGAGTCGCAGATATGTCCGCTGGAAGAGCTGGTTTCCAAATCGTCCGTTGCGCCCGAAGTCGGACATCGTCACCACCGGACGACGAAGATACAGCGCGTCGCGACCGCCGGCGGCATCACGGGCGCCCAGCCAGGCGAGGTTGAGTCCTTGCCCGACGAACCGTTGACCTTCTTCAGGCGCCGCGGATTCCCGGCCGCCTTGAGCCTCGCGCCGATGGCGCCAACTCACCGCCTGGACGAATGCCGGGACTTCCGGCGGGGGCTCGCAGGCCTCGGCGAACCTGATGAACGTGAATTCCCCCGGCTCTTCCACGTGGCCGTCCAACAGGTCTGCCCAGGCCGTGCGGCCGCTGCCGGGCGGCTTCGCCCGACGGATCTCAAGCCCCGTAGGCGCAGGGGGGATGATTTCGGCGGAGGCCGTGAGCACGAGCAGTTTGCCGAAGCCTGCGGAGACATACCAAGCGAGGTCTTCGGCGGACAAAGATCCGCAATGGACGGCGCCGCGCGGAGAGAAGCGATGCCGGACGAGCTGTCGCCGGAGGGCCGCCCTTCCCTCCTCGGGATGGATCGGGCCGGGTGGCGGGCCGAGCAAGACATCAAGGTCGAGCGTCTTGCCTGGCTCCGCCATGAAAACATACCGCCTGATGCCCAGGAGCCGGCCGAGGGAATGCCTGAACTTCTTGAAGGACATCTTGCTTATTGAGTACTGTTTGGCCGTCACGGGCCAGTCGAGGCCAAACCACCGAAGCCGGCCGGGCCAATTGGCTGCGACGCACCACGGCCTGATCGAGGCATGAAGCTCCGGGCCCCGATCTGCGTCTCGCTTGCTCCCGCGCCCACTTGCCCCCTAACTACCCTCCATGTCACAACGCCCGCTTGGTTTCGGCATCTGGGGGACCGGCATGATCGCCGAGTTCCACGCGAAGGCGCTAGCTGAGATCGCCGGCGTGAAGCTCGTCACTGCTTATAACCGCTCGCCGGAAAAGGGCCGTGAGTTCGCGGCCAGGCACGGGATCGCTTTCGCCGAGACGCCTGACGCCCTCCTGGCCGACCCCGCGGTCGACATCGTCTGCCTCTGCACGCCGAGCGGCGACCATCTGGCCCCGGCCCTCGCCTGCGCCAAGGCGGGGAAGCACGTGGTCGTCGAGAAACCGCTGGAGGTCACCCTTGCCCGATGCGACGCGCTCACCGACGCCTGCGCCAAGGCGGGCGTGACGGTCGCCGGAATCCTTCCCCGCCGCTTCGGCGCGGGCGCGGTCGCGCTCAAGTCCGCGCTCGACGCCGGACGCTTCGGCCGGCTCACCATGGCGGGGGCCCTCATCCCGTGGTGGCGCACCCAGGCCTATTATGATTCCGCCGCCTGGCGCGGGACGTTCGCCCTCGATGGCGGCGGAGCCGTCATGAACCAAGGCATCCACACGGTGGATCTGCTCCTCTGGTTCCTCGGCGCACCCGGGCGAGTCTCCGCCACCGCAGGCCTCGTCGCCCACGCCGGCATCGAAGTGGAGGACATCGCGACCGGGTGGGTCGAGTTCGCCAACGGTTGCCGAGCCACCCTCGCCAGCTCCACCGCCTGCTGGTCGGCGACCGGTCTCCCGGCCGAGATCCGTATCCACGGCACGACGGGCGCGGCGGTCCTGCGCGACGATAAACTCACCGCATTTGAATTCGAAAAGCCTCTGCCCGCAGACGCCGCAGCGCTCGCCCCTGCCGCCGAAGGCGGCGGCGCCGGCGCCAATGACCCCAAGGCGATCGGTCATGCCTGGCATCGGGCCAACCTGGAGGACGCCGTCGCCGCGATCCGCGCAGGCAGGCCGCCGGCCGTCGACGGCGCCGAAGGCCGGAAGGCCGTGGAGCTGATCCTTGCGCTGTATCAGTCGGCGCAGTCCGGCGGCGTTCCGGTTGATCTACCGCTGGGGCAGGACCCGGCGCTACGGAAACTTGGTTGTAAAAAATAACAGACGGACGCCATCTTCACCATGCCCATAACCTCCCTGCTTGCCGCGCTCGCAAGCCTCCTGAATCCGAAGGTCTGGCCGATGCTGCCCAGGGCCCTCAGAAGGAGGCAAATGCTGCGCTTTCTGCCGCGGTATCTGGCGCATCGCCGTGAATTCATCTCCAAGGGCGGCAAGATAGCCCGCTTGTCGCCGATTCTCTACGACTATGCGGATCAGGCGGGCGTCGCCAGCGGGGACTATTTCCATCAGGACCTGCTGGTCGCCAGCCTGATTCACGAAGCAAAGCCCGACCGACATATCGACATAGGCTCGCGCATCGACGGATTCGTCGCGCACGTCGCCGCTTTTCGCGTCATCGAGATCATCGACGTCCGGACGCTGCAGGACACCGGCCACAAGAACATCCGATTCCTGCAGGCGGACCTGATGAAGGACGACCACGGCCTTTTCGAAAGCACGGATTCGATATCCTGCCTGCATGCGATCGAGCATTTCGGACTGGGGCGCTACACCGACCCCATCACCCCGGACGGCCACCTCCTGGGCTTTGCCAACCTCGTCCGGATGCTGAAGCCGGGCGGGAAACTCTACATCAGCTTCCCGATCGGCAGGCGCACCGAGGTCTGCTTCAACGCCCACCGCATCTTCCACCCGAAGGAAATCCTCGATTGGCCGGCTGCGGGCGCCACGCTCGAGCTGCTTCGCTTCGACTTCGTCGACAAATCGGGCGCCCTGCACCTGGACGTCCCTTTGCCGACGGATGAACATATCGACGACTGCAGCTGCGGCATCTATGTCTTCCGGAAATCCGCGCCCGGGGAAACGGCGTCGCCGAGGGCCTGATCCCGTCCGAAGGTCCGACCGGCCCCGCCCGCCTGTTTGTCCTTGCTGGCGCAATCCGATGGCAGTTCAGATGGAGACATGAAAAGGACTTCGCTGACGGGGTTTCTCCGTCACTGCCTCAACCCGAAATCCTGGAAGATGATGGCCCGGATGTCGCGCCAGCGGCAACCGTTGCGCTACCTGCCGTTCTACCATTCGCAGCTGCGGGAGTTCGTGGCCATGGGAGGCAAGGTCGACAAGATGCAGCCGATACTGTGCGACTACGCCGATCAGGCCGGCAGCGCGAGCGGCCACTACTTTCATCAGGACCTGCTGGTCGCCTCGATGATATGTCAGGCGAAGCCTGAGCGTCACATCGACGTCGGCTCCCGGGTCGACGGGTTCGTGGCCCATGTGGCCGCCTTCCGCCCGATAGAGATCATGGATGTCCGTCCCCTGCGGGACACCGGACACGGCAACATCCTGTTCCTGCAGGCCGACCTGATGCATGAGACCAACGCTCCCGCTGGCATCACCGATTCCGTCTCGTGTCTCCACACGATCGAGCATTTCGGCCTCGGGCGCTATACGGACCCCCTCATGCCGGACGGGCACCGGCGGGGGTTCCTGAACCTGCTCCGCATGCTCAAGCCGGGAGGCACGCTCTACATCAGCTTCCCGATCGCCGCCAAGACCCAGGTGTGCTTCAACGCCCACCGCATCTTCGCTCCCCGCGAAATCCTCGAGTGGCCGACCGGCGGCTGCCGGCTTGAGCTGCTGCGCTTCGACCATGTCGATGATGCGGGCAATCTGCACCAGAAGGTGGACCTGCTGACCGTGGACATCAAAGACCAATATGGATGCGGCATCTACGTGTTCCGCAAGCACGTGTCGGCATGAAGACCGCCGTGACCTCAGTCATCGACGGAGGCATCGGGAATCAGATGTTCCAGTATGCGGCCGCCCGGGCGCTCGGAGCCAAGCTGGGCGCCGAGCTCGACCTTGACCTCCGGAGGCTTGACCGGCGGGGACACCGAACATTCGACCTGGCCGGCTTCAGGCTTGCCCCAGGCCTGCGCCTCATCAGGGAAGGGAAGCCGCCGAGGCCTCCGGGCGCCTTTGCGCGCCTTGTCCGGCCGACGTTCGGGCTGCCGGATTATTACCTCGAAGCTTCCTTCCCTTATAACCCCGAGGTGGCCGACCTGTCGGCCCCGGTAATCCTTGACGGTTATTTCCAGAGCGAACGCTATTTCCTGGGCCATGAGGAGCTGATCCGCTCTGATTTCACGCCCAAGGACGAGCACGCGGAAGCGATCGAACGGGTCGCCCGCCGCGCCCTGCCCGACGGCTTGTCCGTCTCGATGCACGTCAGACGCGGCGATTACGTCGAGCCCAAGAACCAGGCTTTCCACGGACTCGTGCCGCTCGCATACTACGGCCTGGCCCTGGACGCGCTCGCCGAACGACTGGGTGACACGCCCGTCATCTGCGTCTTCACCGATGACCCTGCGTGGGTGAGGGCGAACCTGCCCCTGCCTCCGTCGACGCGATATGTCTCCGAGTCGACTTCCTCGGCGCTCGAGGACCTGATCCTGATGTCCCGCTGCTCGCATCATATCACGGCGAACAGCAGCTTCTCCTGGTGGGGGGCCTGGCTGAATCAGGCCGCGGGAAAGATCGTGATCACCCCGTCGGAATGGTTCCGGCCGGCCAGCGGGATAGACACGCGCGACCTTCGCCCGCCCGGCTGGCTCGTCGTCTGAATCCGCCCGGCGACAGACGGACCCCCATCATTGTCTCATTCGAATTATGGCCGAACCCAAGATTACCGTGGTCATCCCAGTGTGGAACGGCGAACGCTTTATCAGGCGGACGATCGACAGCATCCTGGCCCAGGACATGCCGGATTTCGAGCTCCTGGTGATCGACGACGGTTCGACGGACGGGACCGCCATGATCCTGGAGGAATATTCCAAGGACCCTCGGATCCGCATCCACGCCCAGGCGAACCAAGGCCTGGTCGGCACGCGCAACGCCGGCCTGCGCATGGCCTCATGCGAGATGCTGGCCTTCATCGACGCGGACGACCTCGCCGCCCCGTCGAGATTATCGCGGCAGTACGAACACCTCCGATCGCACCCCTCGGTGGCGGTCCTGGGAAGCCACGTGCAATGCATCGACGAGGAAGGAAGGCCGCTTCGCGTCCTCCATTATCCGACCGGCCCCGCAGAAGTCGCCGCCACGTTGGCGCGCCACTGCGCCGTCGCCCAGCCCGCGGTGATGATCAGACGAAGCGCCGCCCTTGCCGTCGGCGGCTATCGGCCGGCATTCAAATACGGCGCCGAGGATTACGACCTGTGGCTCCGGCTGTCGGAGCGCCACGAAGTCGACAACCTCCCGGAAATACTGACTTATTACAGGATTCATGGCGCCAGCATCTCGCATACCCGCCGGGCCGACCAGCTGGTGGCGGCGTTCGCGGCCATATGCAGCGCGCGGCGACGGCGCCGCGGACTGCCGGATCCCGCCGACGGGCTCACGGCTCCGATCAGGGAGGAGGATCTGGCGAGGTATGAGCTCGGGCCTGACGAGGAAGTCGCCTTTCTGCGGACGCGTCTGGAGATACTCCGCCACCGCGATGCCTCCGGCGATGATTACCAGGAATGGCTGAGGCGGTCCTGGTCCCTCCGCGCGCACATCCGGCGGGGACGACATGTGCGCCACATGCTGATGCCCGGAGCCTTTGCCCTCTGGGGCAAGCGGTGCCGTGCCGACGGCATCCGCTGGATCGGCAAGGCCTTCATGCGCGAGCCTTTCAGCGCCGCCTGGATGTCGCTGCGCCGGCTGTTCGCGGCCGTCGGCCTGGGCCGCTGAGACCGCCGCCGCGTCGGCGGCCGGAAATCCGCGCTACACTTCGCAGGCCCGGTTCACCGCGATGAAATTGGCGATGATGAAGAGTTCGTCCCGCTCCTGATACCGCGGGATGCGCATGACTCCCAGCGGCGTTATCCGGTACAGGTCGAAGCCCGCCTCCTCGAAGAATCTCCAGAGGTCGCGGAAGAACACCTTCGTGTCGATGTTGGTTCCGCCGAACTCGAACTGGACCACGCGCACGTGGCGGATCGCTTCGCCGAATCCGCGGAGCACCATCAGCTCATGGCCTTCGACGTCGATCTTGACGATATCCAGCTTCCGCCCCGCCATGACATGCTTCCAGTAGTCATCGAAGCGTCGCACTTCGACCTCTTCCATCGGGTCGAACCTGATTTCGAAATGCTGCAGCTGGCGTCGAGTCAGGCTGGCCATGCCGGACCCGTCGCGATCGGCGAAAAGAGTCATGCGTCCGGTGACGTCGGACAAGGCGGCCTGCTCCACCCTGACCTGCCGGGATCCTGCGAACCGCTCCCGCAGGCGCCGGACGTTGGATGTGGCGGGTTCGAAGACATGGAGTTCCAGCCCCGGATGCGCGCGCAGGAGCTCGGCGGAATAATCGCCGACGTTCCCGCCGATGTCCACGGCGAGCCCCGCCGGGCGTCCTAGCAACGACGTCATCATGCGGACTTCCTGTTCGATGGTCGCCGCGCCATAGCCCTTGCCGCACAGGTAACTTGCGCGTTTCTCGATCGAGACGCATAGCTTATGTGCGAACCGCGAAATCCATGAGCTCATCGCCTCTTTCTACGGAGCCCGGCGAGAGGGGCGAACATAAACTCTTCGGTCAACGTCCCTTGAACTCCTCCATCGTCCTGCCTTCCCCCGCATCGATGCCCGTCCGCGCGAAGACTTTGAAGAAGGTCCGGACGACGATCTTCAGGTCCAGCCAGAAGGTGCGGTGGTCGACATACCAGACATCGAGGGCGAACTTCTCCTCCCAGGCGAGCGAGTTGCGTCCGTTGACCTGGGCCCAGCCGGTCACGCCGGGTTTCACTTCCATGCGACGGGCCTGGAAGGCGTCGTAGCGCGGGACGTAGCGCATGAGCAAAGGGCGCGGGCCGACGACGCTCATGTCGCCGATGAGGACGTTCCACATCTCGGGGAATTCATCGAGGGTGGTGGAGCGGAGGAATTTGCCGAAAGCGGTCAGGCGCTGGGCGTCCGGCAGCAGTTCGCCGTCCGGCCCGCGCTCGTCCGTCATGGTGCGGAACTTCACCATGCGGAAAGGCCGGGCACGGAGACCGGGGCGCTCCTGGACGAAGAGCACGGGGGAGCCGAGCTTGAGGCGCACGAGGAGCGCGACGACCAGCATCAGCGGCGCGAAGCCGACGAGCCAGCACGCCGAGAAGACGATATCGAACGCGCGCTTGAGCATCAGCGGGCCGCGGCGGCAGGCAGGTCGATCAGCTGGATGGATGCTTCCTGCGGGAAGGCTCCGCCGGAGAAATTCAGCTCATACTCGAGTCCGGTCGCCCAGGCGGGGACGACCGCCGGGACGACGGTCTGGCGGGGCTGGCAGACCTGCATGACCTGGGCAGATTTGCCCGGGCCGGTGAAGCGAAGGGTCACGATCAGCTGCGGGTCGGCGACCGGCAGTTCATCGGTCCAGGTCCACAGCTGCAGGCGCGCCAGCTGGCCGGCCTTCAAGGCGACGGGCGCGGCGATCGGGCCGAGCTTGCCGGTGGGCGCGACCAGGCGGAGGCCGGACGGCAGGCGGTCGCTGCGGTTGAACGAGGAAGGCGAGATGTCGGCCGGAGTCTCGGCCTCGGCGAAGTCATGCCGATGCGCGACGGGCGCCGCCTCGGCCTGCTGGGCCACGCGGTAGGCCAGCCAGCCCTTCGGCTGATCGGTCGCGGCCCACGTCGCGAGCGCGGAGTCCGCGCCTTCGACGAGGAAACGTTCGGACCACTGCGCGCGCGGGTTCTCGCCGGGGAACAGACGCCACTTCACCGGCTGTCCGTAGGCGCCCCAGCGACGGTTGAAGGCGGACTCCTTGGCGAGATAGCCCGCCTCGGCGGCGGTCAGGCGGCGGAGCGCGGCGAGGCGGGCTTCCGCGGTCGGGGTGACGCGACGGGCTTGGACGAGTTCCCGGTAGCCCAGATACAGTTCCCACGCCTCGACGAACTGACCGAGACGCCAGACCTGACGACGCCGGGCGGCGACGTCCTTGGCGGGATCGCGCAGCAGCTGCTGGGCGGCGAGGAGATGATGGCCGATGACGGCGATCTCACCGGCGGAAAGCACGAGGGCGCCGCGCTGGTCTTGGTAATGACGGAGGAACTGGTCCTTGCCGCCCGCGATGGCGTCCCGTCGCCAGGCCGATTCGACCTGCGCGTAGACGGCGAGCATGTCGTCGGCCGCCGGCCCATAGGCGCGGTCGAACCAAGTGCGCAGCAGCGTCCCGGTGTTCGCCATGCGGTTTTCGAGGAGCTTCGCCGCGAGCCAGAGCTTCGGTGCGTCGAAGGCCCACAGCGGATAGGCTTCGGCATACCAGCCGCGGGCGCCGGCGGTGTGCGTGGCGCGGACGGACTGGATGAGCGCGGGGAAGCTCACGCGGGGAGAGGCGACATCGGCACCGTAGAGGTAGTCGTAGACGCCGAGACGGCGGACGCCCGACTTGGCCCAGGCGGAGACGTTCGCGCGGTCCTGGGCGGCGAAGGCCGGATCGGCGTAGGCGGTGCGGTCGGCGCAGACCCACGGGAAGATGGCCGGGCGGAGCTTGATGCTCGGCGCCCGCAACGTCTGCAGATACGCGAGCACGCCGATGGCATGACGCTCGCCCTTGAGGTCGCCCTCCGGCGCCCAGACGGAATCCGCGACGGCATTGTAGAAGCTGAAGACGTAGTCGGTGCGGACCGGCCGTTCACGATACCAGCCTTCGGACTCCGCGGAGTCGTCGAACTTCACCGTGTCGTTCACGCCGAACGCGACCGAGAAGGCTTCGGGGTGCTTGCGGAAGAACTCGCGGGCATACAGGGCGCCGACCTCCGGAGCCCGCGGGTTATCAAGGTGCGGGTTCGGGTCGAGGCCGTCGCCTTTCGGGATGCTCGGCTTGCCGCCGATCATCGGGAAGAGCATCGGCTCCTGTTTCCAGAGTTTGACGTCAAAGATGCGGTGAAGGCCGTGGGAGAATTCCGGGGCGCGACCGAAGCCGACGGAGCAGGCCCAGTCTTCGGAGAGTTCGTTGAGGCCGCTCAGTTGACGCCAGCGGAAGTCGGGACGGAATTCGTCCGGGCCCGGGAAGCCGAGCTGATAGCGCGGACGCCAGTCGGCGCCGAGTTCACCCGGGAAAGCGAAGAAGACGCCGAGGTGCTGTTCGCAGAAGCGGCCCACGGCGATGCGCGTGGCGGTCGGATTATTGCCCAGGAGGAAGACGGACTGACCCACGACCGCGCGTCGGGCGGAATCACCTTCTTCCGCGGGCGGCTTGATGCCGGCCGAGCGGGCGGCGGCGGTGCGGCCGACATACATGGCGAGGGCCGGGCTGCGCACGCCCTTGGCTTCGTAACGGGTCTCGGGGCGGACGCCGGTCACGCGTTCGCACCAATCGGCGAGGGTGCGAGCCGCATGGAGTTCCTCGATCTCGGGCTCGGCCGGGAGGATGATCGGCGCCCAGACGCCGGCGTCGAAGAGGCCGCCTGCGCGCGCGGCGACGGTGAGCAGCAGAAGGCAGGTCAGGGCCAGGATTCGGGGCATGGGGTTCGCCGAGTTATCGGCGGCCCCAGAGTATCGAGTAGTGAGTATCGAGTATAGGGGAAAATCATGGCTGAATTGGAGGTCCGGAGGTAGGGTCGGCGCGGCGTACCGACTTAGGTGCAAAAGTGCAAATCGGCCTTCGGCCTGTGCAAAGGTGCAAACGTGGCGCGAGAGTATTGAGTATCGAGTATGGAGTATCGGTGGAGTGATGGCCTTGGGTAGGGGCAGCACCGCGTGCTGCCCTAGTGGATTTCATTCTCGGGTGGCGGGTGGCAGCCCCGGGTGGCAGGTGGCGGGAGTGCGCCCAACCGCTAACCGCCAACCGCTATCACCTGACATGGGTAGGGATGCGATGACATCGCATCCGTCGGAGCGAGAGGAGGAAACACACCTATGTCATGACGTGGTCCCGACCCTACCTCGATACCCCCTTGTCAACGTGTCAACTTGCCAGCGTGCCAGCTGAATATGAGGTTTTGCATCTCCCAACCGCTGACCGCCAACCACTATCACCTATCATGGGTAGGGATGCGATGACATCGCATCCGTCGGGGCGACAGGAGTGCGCGATAAATCACGCCCCTACCCTCGGTGACCGGGCGGACGTGATGGTGATCACGTCCCTACCTCGAGTCGGAGGCTGACCGAGGGCGGTCAGCCCTACCCTAAGGAATAATCCGCCCGACTCCTGATACTTTGCCTGCGTTGAGCCAACCCATGGCAGGGCTAGGTTGGATTCATGACCACGAGGTATCTTTTCATCGATGAGGCAGGAAACCTGGACTTATGCAAAGTTCCTCGCACTTGCGATAAATCATGCGATTTCGGGCGCGGGCGAAGAATATGTCATCGTGACCGACTCGATCCCGATCCAAAAGAAACGGAAGGCCGTGGAGAAAGCGTTGCG
>JACCDY010248773.1_pt1 | contig 16108 bp, 14 predicted proteins | sample 7446391 | NCBI WGS metagenome assembly JACCDY01 (sample SAMN15323451, study PRJNA562643) | freshwater metagenome | isolation source: river surface water | place: USA:Blue River Watershed | collected 2017-08-18
AACTTTGCGGCAATCTGTTTTACCAATGAATCGTGAGATTTTTACTGAGTGTGTAAATCGTCCACCTGGGAGAAACTCATCGGTCAGGCCAACGGCATACGGTGGAGGATTAGAAGATATCCAGTATGACGCTTCACCCATTCCCGCCTTATTTACTCCGCCACCACATGGAGTAGGTGCGCTACCTTTTTTGGGAAGTACACAGAATGCGAGATAAATACCAACTGTTTCATCAAATCCTCTTCCATTTACTGTGACCATGGATCCAGCGCGGACAGTGGCCTTTTCTATGGAAAGAGTCTGACCGAAAGCACCTTTACTGCTCACTGGAGGCGCTGCAGTCGCTGGACCTACTGGAGATTGCATGGCAAAGATCGCTGCGGCTGCAAGAATAAAAAGACGAGTTCTCACGGAGAAAAATATATTGCCCTGGCTTAGCTTTTTTAGCCGACAGCTGGGAGAGATCTGTCGACAAAGTTCTGAGAGGCTTCTCCTATGAAATACAGAGGCATGGCACTTATCGCTGCCTCTTTACTGCTCGTTACCGGGTGCGCTGGCCAACCTTCGGCTGTAGAAAAAATTAATAGTGTTGAGGCGATCAATGTGAGCGCTGTACAAACTCCAGAGTTCACTCGGGTTATTGCCCTTGCAAATGGAAGTGCGGAAATTATTGCATCCATGGGGCACTTAAGTATTTTGGTTGGACGAGATATAGCCAGCGATGCGCCCGCTCTGGAATCGGTCGAGGTCGTTACATCCGGACATCAAATCGTTGCCGAAAAAATTCTCTCTCTTGAACCCGACCTAGTACTTATCGATGCTTCATCTGGGCCATCGTCGGCCATTCAAGTTCTAGAGTCAGCTGGAATTCGCATTGTGAAGATTTCTGAAGCATGGCAACTCTCTGAGATCAATCGCAAGATCAGCGAGGTTGCTCAAGCTATCGGCGCAGCAGAAGACGGCAACGCGCTTACGGCAGCGCTCCAGAAGAGCACGAAGATGTTGACGCAGATTGCACCTGGAAAGACCATCGCATTCTTGTATTTGCGTGGCGGTAGCGCCGTTTATCTCATTGGTGGAAAAGGTTCCGGAACCGATTCGTTGATTTCAGCCATCGGGGGAGTCGATGCCGGTGCTCAGAAATTTGAGAATCCATTCACGCCAATGACCGCAGAAGCAGTTGCCACTCTCAATCCAGATGTTTTCTTAGTCATGAGCAAGGGCTTGGAATCCGTTGGTGGCGTTGAGGGTTTCATCGAGTTACCTGGAATTGCTCAAACGAAAGCCGGCAAGAATCGAGCGATTGTCGCCGTCGATGATTCACTTCTGCTTTCCTTTGGACCTCGCTCATACTCACTCCTTGAAGAGCTGTCGCAATCAGTAGAACGAGTACTTTCATCATGAAGAAAATCTCGCTACTAGCTTTGGCCATTGCTGTATTGGCTTTCTTCGCCCTCTCTTTAGGAGCAACCACGGTAAGTGATGTATGGGCTTCGGTAATTCAATTCGATTTTCAATCAACTGATGTGAATGACCAGATTATTTGGCAGATAAGGGCACCGCGCATTATTGGAGCAATACTGCTCGGTCTCATTTTGGCCATCGCAGGTGTGCTTGCGCAAGGATCTACTAATAACCCATTGGCTGATCCAGCATTCCTCGGCACTACAGCAGGAGCAGCACTCGGCGTTGTTATTGGTGTTCTTGTAAATGCTGTGAATATTGCTTCAGTTGGTTCAATCTTCTGGGCTACTTGTGGAGCGCTTCTAGCTACCTTGCTTACATTCTGGCTCGCACGCAATGCGCTGCAATTGATCATTATCGGAATTGCAGTTTCGGCCACACTAACTGCCATAGTAGGAATCGCAATCTCTATTGCAGATCGCAGTGATGTTCGATCGGTAACCTTTTGGTCTTTAGGGTCACTCTCATTACTGACGTGGTCAAACGTCGTCGTTCTTGCATTTGTGGCATTGATTGTCGTCGTGAGTGCTCGAATTATCGCTCCGCAGTTGGATCTGCTTGCTCTTGGTGATTCGCCAGTACGTCATAGTGGAAAAGACCCACAAAGAATCCGTTTGCTGGCTTTTCTTATTCTCTCTATTGCAATTGCGACATCTGTGAGTCAAGTCGGAACTATCTCCTTCTTAGCGTTAGCTGCACCACATATTGCTCGCTTCTTAGTGGGTCCAAGTCATCGCTATCTTGTAAGTGCGGCAGCAGTTATCGGTGCCTTGATATTGCTCATTGCAGATACTGCAGCAAGAAGTATTGCTCCACCGCAAGACCTTCCGATTGGATTACTCATCTCTCTCATCGGTGCGCCGGTATTAATTGTGGCGCTCAAGCGTGGAGGCGTGCAATGGCGCTAATCGAGATTCGCAACCTGAGAGTTTCACGCGGAAAGCAACAAGTCATTAACGATCTCTCACTCGACATACACGAAGGAACTATCACCGCAATCGTGGGAGCAAATGGTTCGGGTAAGAGCACACTCATTGGTGCGATCGCCGGAGACCACCCACTTGGAGCTGGATCGATTTCAATTCGTGGGAGGAACCTGGCAGAGCTTTCTCTTGCAGACCAATCCAAAGAAAGAAGTGTGGTCACTCAAAACCAATTCTTCTGGCTGGCATTTACTGTCAGGCAAGTGATCGAGATGGGTCAGAGCACCGAAAATTTAACTCGTGTTGATTCGGTAATTTCTCAGCTAGAGATGAATGAAATCGTCAATCAATCTGCACTGACTCTCTCTGGTGGTCAATTGCAACGAGTCGCGATTGCTCGAGCGCTGGTATGCGATACACCTATCTATCTTCTCGATGAGCCTCTTGCCTCGCAGGATAAGAAGAGCCGAGCAGATCTCATCTCACTTTTTTGCAAGATGAGAGATGCAGGAAAGACACTTGTTATCGTGATGCATTCGGAAGCAAAAGATTTAGATTGGTGCGACCAGATTATTGAGGAGCTGTCGTAGGTCAGACCACGTCTTTGCAAAACTTGGATGCAAGGTAAGTAAGGTAACTTCATCGACAGGTACCCAGCGCATCTCTTGACTCTCATCGTTAGGGGAGTCGGCGTTAATCAGATCATGGGCAGCGGCAAGCACAGTGTCGTATCGCCAATCTCCATGATCATCGCTAAAGAGAGCTAGCGGATTTAAATGTTCTGGGCTGATTCCAGTCTCTTCATGGGCCTCACGTAGCGCTGCTTCGGTAATGCTTTCATGTGAATCTTTAGCACCACCCGGAATTCCCCATGTATCTCCGTTATGCACCCACGGTGCCCGATGTTGTAGAAATATCTCACGGCCACTTTCGACGGAATCTCGAAAAATTAGGATTCCCGCAGCACCGAATTTTCCCCAGTGCTTACTTCCGCATTGGCATTGGATCCATCCATCTCCATCACGGGCTGCCATGCACCTAGATTGCCATATCCATCCACAGAGCGCTCACCATTGAGCTCTTGTGGTCAGCATCGGCTTCTACCTTGCCCCACATGAAAATCACACAGGTCATTGCAGTATCCATTCTCATTACTACCGCATCACTTAACGCTCCACTGGCTAGCGCCGAAGAGTGTCAGGTCAACGCATGTGTAGATGTTTACACACAAGATGGCAAGATCATTATCGAAGGTCGAAAGGGTGGAACATCCGCTGTAGCGCCACCACCTGTCGTTAAGGCCATTCCGAAAAAAGTTCTGCCTCCGCCGGTAAAGAAAAAAGTTCTGCCTCCGCCAGTAAAGAAGAAGGTAGCGCCACCAAAACCAAAGGTGACAAAGAAATCTGTGCCCAAGACCAGCACGCCAACACCGCAACCTCCAGTTCCCCAAAGCGCATCACTAAATGATCGCCTGATTAAGGCTCTACCTACAGCTGGAATTGCCTACCAACCTGAATACGAACCATTAGTGGGTGTTCCAGTATTTATGTGGACTGACTTACCTACATCATTTATGACTCAGGTAAAGATTGTTGGAGAGATTGTAGATGTCGCACTTCGCCCAAGTTTCACATGGTCTTTCGGAGATGGAACATTTCTATCTACGACAGATGTGGGCGAACCCTTTCCCAATGGAAAAATCAAACACACCTATGCCAATCCAGGTACTTATCTCATCACTCTGATTAGTACATGGAACGGAACCTATACACATAACGCTCAGACACGAGCAATTACCGGCACGGTAAAGACGACATCAATTGTGACCATCACAGTTGTTAATTCCCCGACCCGATTTATGAATTGAGAAGCGATGACTACTCTGACTAGCCCGCACGATTTACTTGCAGCAATTCCGTTTCTGATTGGCTACCATCCCAGCGATTCGCTAGTTCTGGTATCGATCAAAGAAGATTGCGTAGGCATGGCCATGCGTATTGATTATCCGATAGACCAAAGCGAGGCTGCATTTGATCTCTGCGCCAGCCACATCAGTGCAGATGAAGCTGACGGGGCGCTCATAGTTGCCTACCAACCACTTGGTCGCAGCGATGGCGACGATGTACTCGCACAGACAACTGCTGCACTGTCGCGAGCTGGGGTTGCTATATATGAATCAATCCTGATTGCGGAAGGTTCATATCGATCACTTTTGTGCCATGACATCACGTGTTGTCCACTGGCAGGGCGACCTGTTCCACCGCTTGATTCTTCCCGCATTGCGATGGAGAGCGTTGTTGCAGGCCACCCCATGCCCTTTGCAACCATTGCAGAATTAGGTGCATCAGTTCGCTCTAATCTTCTGGCGCAGGAGGAGCAATGGTTAGAACGTGTTCAGAAGTCAGAAGTTGATCCCATCGATAGCGATCTCAATAATTTGCAACGTGACGGTGCAACCGCAGTTATCGATCTGGCAAATGATTTTATCGAACACGGAGTTTCGACTGACCAAGATTTGATTGCACATGTTCTTGGTCGATTGAGTGAAATCCAAGTGCGCGACTTTGCTCTAGGAAGCCACGATGGTGAAAGTGCGCCTGGCTATAAGCGCATGTGGATGCATCTGCTTCGATCTGCTCCGCCAGGTTTTGTAGCTCCAGTGGCTTGCCTTGCAGCAGCGATTGCCTACGAATATGGAGATGGAGCACTAGCCAGGGCGGCACTCGATCGAGCATTTGCCGATACGCCAAGTTATTCACTGGCTCAGTTACTCCAACGAGTCTTTAGCGCAGGGTGGCCTCCACAATCCTTTGCGCAGATGCGCAGTGAGCTCCATCCCAAAGTGTGTGCAGCAATATTTGGCTAGTGCACCAGTTGAGCTAGTTGCACCTTCACCGCGGTGGGTTAAGATATGCCTAGGTCACGAGTTCTAGATCGGTTGCCACAAGTGGCAACCAAAGCCCCGGCTTACTAGACGGCAACCCTCCACCGCGGTGGGGTGCTCCCGGGTGACGACCAGGCACAGTCTGATCTGTGCAAGTGCGTGAAGGAATTTTTATGAGTGCTCAACCGATTAAACAAGTTCTCACTAGTGATGTCACTGGCGCATGGCTTGAAGGTTATGACCCTGGTGATCGCAAATTTATCAAAATCGGTTTCTTGCTTTTGGAAAATGGTCAGACTCTTGCTGACATCACCATCGCCTACCAAACATGGGGAACTCTCAACGAAGCCGGCGATAATGCAATTCTCATTCAGCATGCAATGACGGGATGGTCAGATGTTCCTGGATGGTGGCCCAATATGGTGGGGCCGGGGCTTGCCTTTGATACAAATAAATATTTCATCGTCTGTCCGAATGTAATTGGTGGATGCCAAGGTAGTACGGGACCATCGAGTATCGCACCCGATGGAAAACGTTACGGATCGCGTTTTCCAGCGATAACAATTCGCGACATGGTGGCAGCTGAGATTGCATTCTCTGATGCAATCGGAATCAAGAAATACAAGTTAGCTGTGGGTCCATCACTGGGTGGTATGCGTTCATTGGAATGGGCGGTTTCTCATCCCGACCGCGTTGAATCTATCTGCACCATCGGCTCATCGGCGGTAGCAACCGGTGACCAAATTGGAACAGCATCTATTCAAATTCGCGCAATCAAGAGCGATCCTTATTTCAACAACGGCGACTACTACGAGCAAGAGCGTGGGCCGATAGCTGGCATGGGAATTGCCCGCAGAATTGCCCATCTGACCTACAGAACAGAGTCCGAGATGGATGTGCGTTTTGGCCGAGAGCTGCAGGGGGATGAGACAGGGCGCTTTGCCGTTGAGTCCTATCTCGATCACCAGGCCGACAAGCTAGCCAAGCGCTTTGATGCCAACACCTACATCGCACTCACCGAGGCGATGAATTCACATGACATCGGCTTCAACCGTGGAGGAGTGGTTGAGGCTTTACGCGCAATTACGATCCCTGTACTCGTAGTCTCCATCGACACTGACCGACTTTTCCCACCTCGACTACAGGTCGAGATCGCCGATCTGGTTCCGAAGGCGAAAAAGTTGGTAACAATCTCATCAGATTTTGGCCACGACGGCTTTTTAGTCGAATCTGAGGCAATGTCGGCGGCAATTCGCGGTATAATATAGCCATCACTTCGATCGGCTTTAAGAAAAGAATTTCTTAAAGATCGCATCAAAAACCAAAGGACAATTGTGGCTGTATTTAGTGCGCTCAAAAACAAGGCAAAGAAGACCGTTGCCAAGAAAGCTCCTGCGAAGTCAGCGAAGTCTGCAAAGCCTGCAAAGAAGGCGGTAGCTAAGAAAGCTGTGGCGAAAAAAGCGCCTGTAAAGGCTGTAAAGAAGGCCCCTGCAAAGAAAGTCGCAGCAAAGAAGGCCCCTGCCAAGATAGAGCTAAAGAAAGTCCTTGATGCTAAAGATGTACAACTGATCTCTGATGCAAAGGCTGCAGTCACGCGCCAAAAAGAGGTCCTCGCCGAACTCGAATCTCGTGGAGTCACATCCCTTGGTCGCATTCCGAAAAAGGCTGATAAAGATTTAGTAGATGAAGCACGTGCGCTCGCAATTACAGTTCCGCAGCTCACCGAAGCACTTCGCAAGAAGGGACTCGGAAGCCCAAGCCGCATATTGAAGAAGGCTGAATGGGATCTAATCAAGCCTAAGGAAGTTCCTGCACCTGCTGCAGTCGGTACAGCCGCCACTGCCGCCACAAAAACGTCTGCGGATGGCAAGAAGGTTGTTACCAATATAGATGGCGAAGAAGTTGAACTTGAAGAAGTTGAATTGGAAGATGTCGAAACTCTCGTTGCAGATGTACTCGAAATCGTAGAAGCCGAAGAAGGTGCGAAGGTCTCTGAGACCCGCACCGTCAACTTGGTCGATGATGCCAAATCCGAGGATGGCTCATTTATTCTGCAAGATTCTGATGCAGAAGAAGATGAGAGCGAGAAGACTGAACGCGCAAAGCATAAGAAGGATCTTGCTAACGTCAATATTGTTCTTGATGCCATTAGCGCAAAGCGTGCTAATCACCCTTACGTCGGCAAGGGCCATGTAGATCCTGAAGATGCCAAAGCCCTGACATTCCGTCAGGTTCAACAGCAACTTTCAATGAATAACTTCACTGAAAAGGGTGCTCGTGTTATTGCTGAGGCAATCACACAGGGCTATCTCAAGAATGTCGAAGAGCTTTACGACATCTTTAACGCCGAGGCTCGTCGCATTCAGACCGAAATCAAGCATTTACCACCAGAGCAGATGGTGATGACAGCAGGTGCTACTGCTGACCCAGTGAAGGATTACCTCAAGCAGATCGGTCGTGTCGCACTTCTTAACGCCGAACTCGAAGTGGAACTTGCAACACGTATGGAAGCCGGCCTCTTTGCTGAAGAGAAGTTAGCTACTGATAAGAAGATTGATAAGAAACTCAAGCGCGAACTCGAGTGGATTGTGGAAGATGGAAAGCGCGCAAAGAATCACCTCCTCGAAGCGAATCTTCGTTTGGTGGTCTCACTTGCAAAGCGTTACACCGGTCGAGGAATGCTCTTCCTTGATCTCATTCAAGAAGGAAACCTCGGACTTATCCGTGCGGTTGAAAAGTTCGATTACACCAAGGGCTTTAAGTTCTCGACTTACGCAACGTGGTGGATTCGCCAGGCGATTACTCGTGCGATGGCAGATCAGGCTCGCACAATTCGTATTCCAGTACACATGGTTGAAGTTATTAATAAATTGGCACGTGTGCAGCGCCAGATGCTGCAAGATCTTGGTCGCGAACCGACGCCAGAAGAGTTGGCTAAGGAACTTGATATGACACCTGAAAAGGTTGTCGAGGTTCAAAAGTATGGCCGCGAACCAATTTCACTCCACACACCATTGGGTGAAGAAGGCGATTCGGAGTTCGGAGATCTCATCGAAGATTCTGAGGCAGTTAAGCCTGAAGAGTCTGTCACCTTCACGATTTTGCAGGAGCAGTTGATGCAGGTTCTTGGTGGACTTACACAGCGCGAAGCAGATGTGATCAAGGCTCGTTATGGACTCACCGATGGTCAGCCAAAGACCCTTGATGAGATTGGAAAGGTTCACGGCGTAACTCGTGAACGTATCCGCCAGATCGAATCCAAGACAATGTCTAAGCTGCGCCACCCATCACGTTCGCAATCACTGCGAGATTATCTCGATTAAGAGCAATCACGCATGAGTAATCCACAAATCTTCGTCAACCCAAAGAGCGGCTCGATTCGTGTTACCGGAACAGTCGATCTTGTTGATGCAGAAGGAAATATTCTTGAAACTGTGGAGAAGATTAAGTTCTGCGGTTGTGGTCAATCAAAAGAAAAACCCTTGTGCGATGGCTCGCACAAGGGTTTAACGAAAGAGTAGCTACTTACTTTCTACCAGCTTCTCTGATTCATCCTGAATCTTCGCTGCTACAACTTTGAGTTTTTCGGCATATTCCTTGCCGTGGTGCGCGCAGAACAAGAGTTCGCCACCATTAAGCAAAATGGCACGAACATATGCTTGGGCTCCACATCGATCGCACCTATCAAGGGCATTTAGAGGTGTGGATTCGAGGATAACTTGCTCGTTCATCGCGCTCTCCGATCGTTGCCTAGAGATCATCACGGTGATGATCTGTACTCCAGTTGGGTACTTTGTATGGAACATCATGCCATCTATAAATATTCCCCGCCTGCTGATTTCCAAAGAAATTTTGGCGTTGAGATAGGTATCTCACAGCATTTAGAAGCTTTTCCCACTTATTGAGATAACTCTCGGCGCGTTTACGCACCTGCAAAGAGTTCGCTGGCTAATCTTTGCACCCATGGCTGCCAAAAAAGATTCCAATGACGAGGGTGCACAGCTCGATCTCACCGCCCCGGGTGCCGAAATAGATAGCTATACCGCCAAAGATTTAGCAGTTCTTGAAGGCCTTGATGCCGTTCGCAAGCGCCCTGGAATGTATATCGGTTCTACTGATTCACGTGGCCTTATGCATTGCCTCTGGGAAATCATTGATAACGCAGTTGATGAAGCGTTGGCCGGACATTGCAAGAAAATTGATATTAATCTCGAAGCCGATGGATCAGTTGAAGTGCACGATGATGGTCGTGGAATCCCAGTCGATAAAGAACCCAAGACTGGCCTCACTGGTGTCGAAGTTGTTCTGACTAAATTACATGCGGGTGGAAAATTCGGCGGGGGATCCTACGCAGCATCAGGTGGTCTCCATGGTGTGGGTGCATCTGTAGTAAACGCACTTGCCGAACGTCTTGATGCAGAAGTTGATCGCAACGGAAAAATTTACTGGATGTCATTTCGCCGCGGTGAAGCTGGCATCTTCGACGGTGAAGGTCCAAAGGCAGAGTTCACACCGCAATCAGGTTTGCGCACCATTGGAAAAGTTTCCGCAAAAGTTACCGGTACGCGTATTAAGTGGTGGAGCGATAGGCAGATCTTCTTAAAGGAAGCTAGCCTTGATATCGAAGAAATTTACGCTCGTGCGCGCCAAACATCATTCTTAGTTCCTGGCCTGACTTTGATCGTCAATGACAATCGCACCAAGACTCCAACCACTCAAACCTTCTTCCATAAAGGTGGAATCTCTGAGTACTGCGATTTCTTACAGCCAGATGAACCAGTTGGAAGCGTTATACGTATTTACGGAACCGGTCATTATCAAGAGACAGTTCCTGTATTGGATGACAAGGGCCACATGGTCTCAACAGAGGTCGAGCGCGATATGGAAGTCGATATCGCACTCAAATGGGGAATGGGCTTTGATACAACGCTTCGCTCATTCGTTAATATCATTGCTACGCCAAAGGGCGGAACACACGTTCAAGGTTTCGAGCGCGCCATCACCAAAGCATTTAATGAAGCGATGCGTTCTGCCGGATTCTTGAAGAAGAACGAAGCAGATGTAATCAAGGATGATGTGATGGAGGGTCTCACCGCCGTCGTCACAGTGCGCATGTCCGAACCTCAATTTGAAGGTCAGACCAAGGAAGTACTTGGCACTGCAGCCGCCACCCGAATTGTTTCTGCTGTAGTGGCCGACAAACTCAAAGAATTCTTTGCAACGACAAAGCGCATTGAAAAAGCCAACGGCAAGTTAATTATGGAGAAGGTAGTCGGTGCCTCACGCACTCGCATCTCAGCTCGTGCCCATAAAGATCTGCAGCGCCGCAAGAATGCGTTGGAATCATCATCACTGCCAACCAAGTTGGCAGATTGCCGCTCAGAAGATGTCACTCGTACTGAGCTCTTTATTGTTGAGGGCGACTCAGCGCTGGGCACTACTAAGGCTGCACGTAACTCAGAGTTCCAAGCCATCTTGCCTATCCGCGGAAAGATTCTGAATGTACAGAAGGCATCACTTTCACAGATGCTCGATAACTCAGAATGCGCATCAATTATTCAGGTCTTGGGCGCGGGCTCTGGTAAGTCATTTGAACTAGATGATGCACGATATGGTCGCGTGATTTTGATGTCTGATGCTGACGTTGATGGCGCACATATTCGCTGCCTCTTACTCACACTTTTGTATCGCTACATGCGTCCAATGATCGACTCCGGTCGCGTATTTGCCGCTATCCCTCCTCTGCACCGTATTGAAACCATGGGCGGCGGCGGTAAGAAGGGTGAGTACATCTATACCTACTCTGATGACGAGATGAAGAAAGTTACCGCTGAGCTAACTAAATCTGGCAAGAAGTGGAAAGAGCCTATCCAGCGCTACAAGGGCCTTGGTGAGATGGATGCTGATCAGCTTCGTGAAACAACGATGGATCCAGATGCCCGCACACTTCGCCGCATCACAGTCAGCGATGCATCAGCTGCAGAGAAGATGTTTGAACTTTTGATGGGTAACGATGTCGCTCCACGTAAAGAATTTATCTCAACGGCTGAAATCGATCGCGACCGAATCGACGCTTAATTAGTCGATTGCGACTAAGTCGAAGTACTCGTCTTTCCAAATATCTTCATCACCATCAGGTAGCAAGATCACACGCTCTGGCTTAAGGGCTTGTACAGCGCCTTCATCGTGGGAAACCATCACTACTGCGCCTTGATATTCACCGAGTGCACCCAAGATCTCTTCGCGAGATGCCGGATCTAAGTTATTTGTTGGCTCATCAAGCAAGAGAACATTTGCTGCCGAGACAACCAAGGTAGCTAGCGCAAGGCGTGTTCTCTCTCCACCAGATAAGACTTTAACTGGCTTATGTACATCGTCTCCGACGAATAGGAATGAACCAAGAACGTTACGCGCTTCTGGCTCTCGGAGGTCATCTTTTGAGGACATCATGTTTTCGAGGATTGTGCGTTCAAAATCGAGCATTTCATGTTCCTGGGCGTAGTAACCAAGCTTTAAGCCGTGGCCATGTTCGACTTTGCCAGTATCTGACTCGAGTTGGTTAGCAAGAATCTTAAGCAGGGTTGTTTTTCCAGCGCCGTTAAGTCCCAAGATGACAACGCGAGAACCTTTATCAATAACACAAGAAACGTCGGTGAAGATTTCGAGGGAACCATAGTTTTTGGATAGTTCCTCGCCAGATAGGGGAGTCTTTCCGCAAGGTGCTGGGGTAGGAAAACGAAGTTTTGCGACCTTATCTTTAACGCGTACATCATCAAGGGAGGAACGTAGCTTTTCTGCACGACGTAACATGCCTTGCGCAGCCGTTGCCTTGGATGCTTTAGCACGCATCTTCTCGCCCTGCTTCTGCAAGATTTCAGCCTGCTTCTCGGCGTTGGCGCGCTCCTTCTTGCGACGATGTTCATCTTGTTCGCGCTGCAGGAGATACTGTCGCCAGCCCAAGTTATAGACATCGATCACGTTACGGTTTCCGTCAATATAGAAGACCTTATTTACAACCTGTTCAATCAGGTTTACATCGTGGGAGATGATTACTAATCCACCTGAGTAAGTACTGAGGTAGTTGCGCAACCAAATGATGGAATCAGCATCTAAGTGGTTCGTTGGTTCATCTAGCAAAAGTGTTTCAGCACCTGAAAAGAGAATACGAGCGAGTTCGATACGGCGACGCTGACCGCCTGAAAGTGTGTCGAGTTGATTGCCGAAGACTGCTTCAGATACACCCAATGAAGTTGCAATCGCTTCAGCTTCTGCAGTTGCGGCGTAACCACCAGCTGCTTGAAACTCCGCATCGACGCGGGTGTAACGCTCCATCGCTTTTTCAAGTGCGGCACCTTCAGTTGTTGCCATCTCTTGTTCGACTTGGGTCATGCGTGCTGCGATTTGATCTAAATCTCGCGCAGAGAGAATCCGCTCAATAACTGTGCCTTGGTCTTCACCAGTGCGTGGATCCTGGGGGAGATATCCGATCTTGCCGGTGCGCTGTACAGCACCTCCTGCAGGAAGAGTCTCGCCCGCTAGCACTTTTGCAAGAGTAGATTTTCCTGCACCGTTACGTCCAACAAAGCCGATGCGATCTCCATGATTGATTCGAACGTTGACTCCAGAAACAAGGAGTCTGGCCCCAGCGCGAAGCTCAAGGGCGGTAGTTGCGATCATTTGCGTAAGTCTCCCACACAGTGGCAGTAGGTACGAAATTGGTTACTTATTCACCAATACGTGTACGGCGAGGTGTTGCATAGGACTTAGCAACTGCGGTGAGCTCTGTTGAGATCAGTGCTCTGATGTTCTCATCGCTCTTCAGTAGAGCAGTGAGATCGGCAATTATCTTCTTGAGTTCTTTCTGTTCACTTTCAAGTTCAAGTTTGCTCATCTTGGTTAAGCGACGAAGTGGCATATCGAGGATATATGTGGCCTGCTCATCATTGAGTTTGAAATCCTTGATTAATGAAGCTTTTGCAGCAGTTGCATCTTCGCTGCCACGGATGATCTTGATGACCTTATCGATATCGATAATTGCCTTGAGAAGACCATCAACCATCAGCAATCGGGCAGTGGCTTTGGCTTTTCTAAATTCAGAGCGGCGGGTTACAACCTCGATGCGGTGATCGATAAAGACCTGAAGCAACTCTTTAAGTCCCAAGGTCTGAGGGCGACCCTTTACAAGGGCGACTGCATTGATCGCAAAAGCATCTTCCATAGGAGTTAACTTGTAGAGCTTTTCAAGAACATCTTCAGGCTCAAAGCCGTTCTTAAGCTCGATTACAACGTTGGTACCAGTCTGGCCATCTGTGAGGTCGATGATGTCTGAAATTCCCTGAATTTTCTTTGCTTTCGCAAGATCTGCAATGCGTTCAACAACTTTTTCTGGGCCAATGTTAAATGGCAATTCCTTGATGATGATTCCCATTTTGCGTGAAGTAACTTTTGAAATCTCAACAGTTGCGCGGACTTTAAATGATCCCTTACCCGTGGCATATGCCTCGCGTACGCCTTCAATGCCAACGATCTCTCCGCCAGTTGGAAAATCGGGAGCTTGAATGTGTTTCATCAGTTGATTCAGAGTCGCCTTTGGATTATCAATGAGAAACTTTGTTGCAGCGATAACTTCACCCAGGTTGTGAGGAGCCATATTTGTCGCCATACCTACAGCGATGCCAGAACCGCCATTAACGAGCAAGTTTGGATATGCAGCAGGAAGTACGAGTGGCTCAGAGAGCTGTCCATCGTAGTTAGGGCCGAAGTCGACTGTGTTCTCATCTGATTCAGCGACCATTGCAAGGGCGGCCGATGCTAAACGAGCCTCGGTGTAACGCATCGCAGCTGGACCTGAATCGAGTGAACCAAAGTTTCCATGACCATCAATGAGTGGAAGTTGCATTGAGAAAGATTGCGCCATACGCACCAGTGCGTCATAGATCGCGCCATCACCATGTGGGTGCAACTTACCCATTACTTCACCAACTACACGTGCGCTCTTTACATGGCCTCGATCTGGGCGAAGTCCCATATCTGCCATCTGGTGCAAGATGCGACGGTGCACTGGCTTAAGACCATCACGTGCATCAGGAAGTGCTCGTGAATAAATTACTGAATACGCATATTCAAGGAAAGACTCTGACATCTCTGATGAGACATCGATATCAACAATCTTGCCGGCAAACTCTCCAGGCTTTGGTCCTGCCGCTGCCTTTTTGCCTTTAGTTGCTGTGGTCTTCTTTGCTGTTGCCATGGCGTGAATTGTGCCAAGAGGTAGGGCTAAATCTGTGTACCTACACGCCCTCTAGCACCGACGATTGCAACACAGTGGCCGGCAACGGCAGTAGCTCGCTCCATCGCATACGAAAAGTCGCGTCCACCCGTGAATGCATCAATAAAGCCTGCGGCAAATGCATCTCCAGCACCAGTTGTATCGACTACCGCCGTGGTGCGAGCAGCGATAGAGATGATCTGACCACCTCGCTCAAGACCAATTGCACCTGCAGATCCACGTTTGATTATTGCGCGAGGAGTGTTCTCAACGAAAAAATTGAGTGCTGCTTCAAGATCACTCAATCCGCTTAAGTAAATTGCTTCCTCTTCGTTCATGATGACTGTATCCATGAGGGCACACCACGAAAGAATCTCTTCGACTGGAACACCTTGCATGCCGCCGACTGTTGCAGGATCAAAAACGATCGGGATGTGTTGCGCATTAATCGCGCCAACCATCTCCAAAACTCCTTGACGTGAGAGAGGAGCTAGCGGTGCGTATCCCGTCAGATAGATGGCATCAACATTCTGCAGAGAAGGTAGATCACTAATTGTGAGGCCGGCGTTGGCCCCGTTATCTGCAAGCATGGTTCGCTCACCCGATGGATCAACTAAACAGATAACTACACCGGTATGTAGATCATCCTTTACGATTTCACCGTAAGAGATGCCGAGTGCATCAAATTCTGCCGTTATGGCAGATCCCGCAGCATCGTTTCCAATTCGCCCCACCATCGTCACATCGTTACCGAGTACAGCTAACCAAGATGCAACATTGCCACCGGCTCCACCACCATGTGTTGAAATTATGGTCCGAGTGTCATTTCCTAGATGCAGATCGCGTGGTGTTGTTGGGATTCGAGCCACGATGTCGAGCATCAGGTCACCGATGCAATAAACCTTGATGCTCATGGGCTCTACTTTGTGAGTGCAACTGCAATATCGGCGGCAAGTGCGCTATTTGATTTAATGATTTCGATATTTACCTTAAGTGATTCACCCTGGCTTGCAGTGTGGAAATGCTCGAGCAAGAAAGGTGTGACATCTTTTCCAGTTATCCCTTGTGCTGCAGCTCCAGCTAGTCCGCTAGCCAGAATTGCATCGTGGCGGCTTCGATCCATCTCTTCTTCGACAGGATTTGCAACAACTAAAGCCGTCGAATCTGTCTTGAGTTCGCGACGAGCCTTGATGATTGCAGCAATCTCTGTAGCACTTTCTGCTCGGTGTTCAAGCGTGAATCCAGAGTCCGTGAGATAAAAACCAGGGAAGGCATTGGTCTTGTATCCAACCAGACCAATAGAAAGTGTTTCAAGTCGCTCTAAGGTAGCCCCAACATCGAGAATGGATTTAACTCCGGCGCAAACAATTGCAATATCGAGCTTTCCAAGCGCTCCAAGATCTGCCGACTCGTCGAATGATTCATTAGCGCCACGGTGAACACCGCCAAGACCACCTGTTGCGAAGACTTTAATTCCTGCCAGGCCTGCAATATGTGATGTCGCAGCTACGGTTGTCGCAGCACTTGATTTGAGTGCGCCTATCACTGCCAGATCACGAATCGATGCCT
>JACCDY010670253.1_pt1 | contig 16107 bp, 15 predicted proteins | sample 7446391 | NCBI WGS metagenome assembly JACCDY01 (sample SAMN15323451, study PRJNA562643) | freshwater metagenome | isolation source: river surface water | place: USA:Blue River Watershed | collected 2017-08-18
GCAGATCTGTGGGGAGCTGGTTGATATTTGTCATTAATTGATTCTATACAAAATAAGTCTGAGGCAGCCCAAAAACAAAAACCACCCAAAGGTGGTTTATAGAATCTTGGTGGCCCGGGGCGGAATCAATGGAAAACACTTACTTTGTAATATTTTTCTCTAAAAATTCTTTTACGGCGTTACGAGCCTCAACATTGTCATAAGTAGTATGGATTGAGCCTTGGCGATCAACTTGTTTAAAGTTTAATCTACCCTCCGCCTTATTCGCGCAGCGTCCTTCGTGAGGCGTGCCCTTTCTCCACTCATCCTCAAGTGATGCCATTGCCAATACAGGTAGATTTTTTGGAGAAAAAATTCCATCAAAAGCAGGATCACTCTTATCGGTACAAGTCCAAGCAGAAATAATTTTTCCAGCAAATTCACTATGCGAAGATTGAGCAACAGCTATACCACCCTCACTGTGCCCCATTAGGAAAATGTTTCTTTTGTCTGCCCAAGAGCTTGTCGTTGTTTGTTCTAGGGCATAGGTTATTTCTTGTTGCCTATACTCATAGACAGCAGGGAAAGTATTGGTTCTTTTCTTTAATCTAGGGTCACAGTTGGGCAGTCTGCCTGGCCTCGCCATGCTATCCGGCATTACGACTATAAAACCTTGATCAATCAAGAGTGATGCCCAATTAGCATCATGATTTCTATTTATTCCAACGCATCCATGGAGATAAATAATCACCGGCATTGGTTTATCAACTTGTATTTTTTGAACTGATGTCGAAAAGAATTTTCCTGGGACATAAACAATTGCTTCATCCCAGCTCTTTTCTACATCCTGAGCAATAACAGAGCTTGATATAAAAAGGCTAAGCATTACTATTTGTTTTAATTTAAGTAGCATCTTCGCCTTTATATTGGATTTGCTGGTAAACACTTACAGATAATAGTATTAATTTTAGACTCTGACGCACTTCCAAAAATAGTGGTTCATATAACATCTTACCCCGATGCAATGAAAAAACCACCCGAAGGTGGTTTATGGAATCTTGGTGGCCCGGGGCGGAATCGAACCACCGACACAAGGATTTTCAAGATATTTGTTAGCGTAAGAGCCTTATTTTATAATCGTCTAAAGTAGAAAATGTGTTATGTGCGACAAACTGTGCTACGCATACAATTCTTAAGAAACAAAGATTTATTGATTCTTGTAAAGTAAAATTCAATATAGTTGTTTTACCAGCTTTAAAACATCTTTAAATAAATCCTCATGTTCAAGCTTGATTTGATAATCCCCATTACCCCAGTGCCCAATATTAGAAACATCTCGTAACAATTTTTTATCATCCACCAAGGAGCCAAACTTTGCATTAAGGGTGACCTTAATGGCATTAGTTTGTATTTCAACGCTCAATATATTTTTTTTGTTCTTATAAAAAACTTTTACGAACTTAGACTCAACTTCCTTTAACTCTTTAAATTCTTTATGCAGCATGCTTTCAAAGCTATCATAAAGTTGGTGGCCTAAACTAGAGCCAATAGGCGACCCCTTGGAGGCAGCAGCCATTATCTCGCTTGTAATTTTTTTAAAAATTAAGCTATCACTCATCATTTTTTAAGCAACAGCACGCAGCCTAACCTCACTTATTGACGCAAATAATTGCTGAACTTTGTCTGAAGAAAATATTCCTTCTGGTCCAGTGGGAGCCATATCTACAAATGGACTTTGATACAAACGCTCATCTTCCATTACGCCATTCTTTGTCAGCTCATCCACAATCAAGTTCACAAATTCAATTTGCCTTGATGTTGCGGTGGAATCAGTCAAAAAAACATTCATAGCTTCTGTTGCAGCTATCTTATCCAACCCTACCAATGAGCGCACAAAAAGCCCCAGTCCATGCGACTCTTTTTTGGCCTTGTCTATCAAATTGCCATCACCACCAGCCTGCTCAAGCAAAATAATCTCCAGTTCAGCTAAGTCTGTAGCTGTGATTGGCAAATTACGACGCAATTTATTGATAGCTAACTTGCTTTCATGTTGGCGCAAGAACTCTCTAGATTTGACCTTGAATCGTTCATAGTCTAGGCCACCCACCTTGATAGGTAAGTCAATCTCAACGCCTTCACCAATGGTGTCACCAAAGTTGGTAAACACAATGCTGCGTTTGGCTCTTTCAATCAGCTTAACCAAGCCTCGCAATTGGATGCGAACATGCTCCAACATCCCTACTGTGACATCTTGCCACCAGTCATCACTATTAAGAGATTGAATTAACTCCATCTGCGCTCTAATAGCTGGAATGCTTTCTTGCAACTCCAATGCCGTAGCAATTGCTCTTACATAGCCTTGTAAACGCTCAAAGCCTTTGTCTCCACGCAATATACAGAGCTGCAATTTGATAATTGCCAAATCAAAGCGTTTGGCCTCTTCTTCTGAGTCAATTTTTTGTGAAGGTAAGTTAGCCAACTCAGTAGCTGCTTCTGCAGCATCAACACTGGTCATGGATTTCCAGCTTAGTGCATTGCTAAACTTCTCAACAAATTTACGCTTGGGACGCACAATAATGTTTTCTAAAGTCATATTAGCCACTAACTCATGTAAGTAAGCAGCTGAATACTCTCGTAGGTCTTGCTCGTCTTTGGTATTGGTATCTTTTCTTGCATCAAGTGTGGTCAGCACTTCAATACGATTTTTGAAAAGCTGAGCATCCAAGCTATCACTGCTAGAGCCATCACTTGCCTCTGGGTTTTCTTTGAAATACTCTAAATTCTGGCAATAGTCCAATATGTAGAAAAACTTCTTATCTTCATTAGGTGCGAACAAGTCTTTGCAAAGTCTTGTGCCCCTACCAATCATCTGCCAAAACTTGGTTTTACTGCGTACACGCTTAAAGAAAACCAGATTCACCACTTCTGGTACATCAATACCAGTGTCAAGCATGTCTACGCTGATAGCTATATGTGGCGCCTTATCCTTGTCAGAAAAATCATCAATCAAACTTTGTGCATACTCAGTCTGATAGGTGATTACTCTAGCCATCTCTCCCTTATATTGGGGATAGTTGATATTGAAACGCTCTGCTATAAATTGGGCGTGTAAATTATTTTTGGCAAACACAATCGTTTTACCAATTCTGTCACCACTGGCCACCTTTTGACCTTTGGTCATCATGTGCTGAATAATTTGGTCAACAGTATCTGTATTAAACAGCCACTGATTCATAGCAGCTGGGTCTACCTCATCTGGTGGACCATCTTCACCCCACTCCAATTCATCCCACTGCTGTCGTTCATCTTCATTCAGCTCGTCATACCTAATGCCATCACGAGGAAAGTGAACTGGCACTGAGATTGCCTTAGGTGGTACAAGATATCCAGCAGTGATTGCATCATCAAGGCTGTAGGCGTAGGTTGGCACACCATTTTGCATTTGGAATAGGTTGTAAGTATTTCTATCTACTTCATCTTTTGGTGTAGCAGTTAAACCAACCAAGTAGCTATCAAAGTAATTAAATATGGCGCCATATTTACTGTAAATACTACGATGCGCTTCATCCACAATAATCAAATCAAAAAAGCCAATGCCAAACTTTTTAAGTGTGGCATCTGTACTGTTAATTTGATTGAGCATGGTTTGATAAGTGCTAACATAAATCCTACCTTGCCCATCAGTATTGTTGAGCAGATTAACCACTGGAACATTGGGCAAATGCTTACCAAACTCTCTGCTGGCTTGTTTGACTAGAGAAACTCTATCTGCCAAGAACAACACACGCTTAACCCAACCAGCACGCATGAGTAAGTCAACCAAGGCAATCACAGTCCTAGTCTTGCCACTACCAGTGGCCATGACCACTAGACTACGTCTTTGATTATGCTGCTCAATAGCCTCTGTAATACTACGTATTGCTTGATGTTGGTAACTACGCTCAACGATAGAGTTATTAATCTCTATCTTGGCAAGACTTTGACGACTTGAACGACGCTGCATGAGCAATTCAATTTCATCCTTTTTATGAAAACCTTCTACTGGTCTTGGTGCTGAAAAAGCATCATCCCAAAACCAATGCTCATAGCCATTGGTGTAATAGATAACTGGGCGACGAGCAAACTTGGCCTCCAAACAATCTGCGTAGAGCTTGGCTTGTTGTTGGCCTATTCTGGCATCTCTTCTGGTCTTTTTGGCTTCTACTACTGCCAAAGGCTTACCATCATCACCCCACAATACATAGTCTACAAAGCCTATGCTTTGATTATTGGGCATGCCAGCTACTTCATATTCTCTATCTTCTTTTTTGTCTAATCCCCAGCCAGCTTCATTTAGTAGCAAGTCAATAAAGTAGTCACGAGTCTGCTCTTCGTTGTAGTTGTGCGTGTCTGGTGTTTGTTGATTGACAGCCTTGGCCTTGGCAAACTCAACACGCAAAGCTTCAAGCTCTAGTTTGAGCGCATCTTTTTCTGTCTGCTCCTGCCTTAGCTTATCTTCAATGCTGCGCAACTGTTCAGCACTAATCATTTCTTGCTGTTTAGATACTGGTATTAGCTTTTGATCAAACTGCAAACTGGGGTCTGGCCTTGCTTTCTCCCCATAAGTTCTAGCCAACCAATACGCAACATGAAATAACTCTTGTATAGCCGTATAAGCCTCTGCTTGCTTGGCAGCTTTACCATGGGCAGCACGATTGCCAATAGACATGATGACAGTGGCTTTGGCAAAGATATTCTCACCAGCATTGCCACGAAAACATGGGTCATGCACTCTTGCACCTAGGCTGGGCTCATAGCTCTTGTAATTGGGGTCATATCTATAAAGCCAATCAACAATCTGCTCCAGCGCCATACGTGTATACCAGCATGCTGCACGAGTATCTGAATTTAAATAGCCCTCTGCTTTAGTTGCACTATCACATATAGAAAACCATTCTTTTTGGAGGAAGGCAAAGTTACTCATTTATATGTTTAATTTGAAAATGCTTTAGATTGCAAGGAAAGGGATAATTTAGACTCTAGTGATGCATTTAAGTTATTGGCTTTTAATAGATTATCAATTTTTAACGTTGCATCAGCAATCAAATTTTGGACTTTGATTGATGGAAGTTGAAAATTTAAATTCTTCAGAATCGCAACTGAGGCCACATTTTTAATTGCTGCCCCATGTGTTTCATTGTTTAATGCAGTTTGAAATAACTCGCTTTCCATAAATTCTTTTAGAAAAAATACATTTAGATTAGGCTTGGGCGTCAGCTTAAGTAATGCTTGATTTATTAAGCCCTTCTTTAGACCTTCTGGGGCTATTGCAACCTTACCCATAGTGCCAGAGCAACTCATTATCAAATCTCCAGATTTCAATTCAAATCTCTTAAGCTCATTGAATTTACTTTCATCTACAAAATATCTTACTTGGTTAAATTTATTATAAATTGCATGCTGCTGTTCATAAACTGCATAACCATCTTGAACAAAAAATTCTTTTTTCAATGACCCACCAAATGGGCCTCTTACAAGATGGCATACATCACCAAGTTTTATTCTTTCAAAATCATTTTCAGAAATTATTTTTTGAAAAATACTTTTCTTTAGCTGTGATAGCTTATTAATTGCCACTTCTCGCTTTTGCTTTACCTGTTCAGCGTAGTTAAAAATCGCCGCAAGACGCTGCTGTTCAGTTATTGGTGGAAGTGGTACGTCAAGTAATTCAATTTGTTTGCTTGAAACATTTATTTGAGCCGCACCATTTCCACAGCTTTCAATTTTTACTCTCGTGTTTTCGCTGTTTAAAAACCAGAAAAGATAATTTTTATCAATCTTCTCAGATTTTATTTTTAATTTTGCAACACGCTGATTTAATACAGCTGGAAGATGGCTTTTGGTAATAACTCCAACTCGCCCCACATCGCCAGTTAGCGACATAAGAATATCGCCATCTTCCAAAATAAATTGTTTGATTTTGGAATCATTTTTTATGTCCACATATTTAGGATTGTTATTTGAAATATATCCCTGCTGAACATTTGTAATTCTCATGACAAAATGTCCAGAGTCAGAATATTCTTCACTTTTAAACGCATACCCATTTTGAACTGATACGCATTCTCCAAGTTTTATTGTGGGCCAAATCATTTGAGTAATCCTTCAAGCTCTACTAAACCAGCCTGTATTTCAGATTCAATTTTTTTTAACTCTTCAATTATCTGCAAAGGTGGCACATGCTCTATATGCTCAAGCACAACTTCTTTATATCTATTCAAACTTAAATCGTAGTCATTGGCCACCAAGTCTGACTTACTTACTGTAAAGCTCTGTGCAGTTTTAGGGTTATTGCGCTCTGACTTCTCGCGCTCACTCCATCTGGCCAATACATCTGGCAAATTATTTTTCTCCAGCTCATCTACTGACAACATTTGTGTTGGCTTAGAGCCCAGCTTGCCCTCTTCCAATAATGGATATCGCTTATCGTCCAAACTCCAACCATCTGCCAAAATGTCATAAAACCATACAGAGTCTGTTCCACCACTGTTAGTCTTTGTAAAAATTAAAATTGCTGTGCTAACTCCAGCATATGGCTTAAAAACGCCACTAGGTAAAGAGATTACAGCGTCTAGCTTTTGCTCTTCAACTAGCATGCGTCTAATTTCTTTGTGAGCTTTGCTATTACCAAACAAAACCCCGTCTGGAACTACTACAGCGGCACGACCACCTGGCTTTAATAACTTCAAAAATAAAGCCATGAACAGCAATTCTGTTTTCTTAGTATTCACTACCGCTAATAAATCCTTAGCAGCATTCTCAATATTGATGCTTCCAGCAAAAGGTGGATTAGCTAGAATAAGGCTATATTTTTCTTCCTCAACAGCGAAATCTTGACTTAAGGAGTCACGATAGGTGATGACTGGATTCTCAACTCCATGTAACAACATATTCATACTACCAATACGCAGCATGGTGTTGTCAAAGTCATAGCCATGAAACATTGAGTTGTGAAAGTGTTCAAGACTTTTTGTATCAGAGAGTATTTCTGGATGTGTTTCACGCAAGTATTCACTGGCGTTGACTAAGAATCCACATGTGCCACTGGCTGGGTCACAAATGGTGTCCTTGGCTGTTGGAGCTGTCAGCTCCACCATCAATCTAATAATATGTCTTGGTGTTCTAAATTGGCCATTCTGTCCAGCGCTGGCCAACTTGCCCAACATGTATTCATATAAGTCACCCTTGGTATCTCTATCTTCCATGGGAATTTGGTCAAGCAACTCAATGGCTGTTGTCAGCAGTAAAGGTGTGGGAATAGTAAAACGAGCGCCTTGCATCTGCTTGCTGTAAGTACTGCCATCACCACCAATATCTCTCAAAAATGGGAATACATGGTCATTAACAACATTAAACATGTCCTGAGGCGACAAGTTCTTTAGCCTACTCCAGCGCATGTCCTCATACTTGCAGCCCTTATTATCTGAACCTTCTGGGAAAAATTGTTTCTCCAAGGGTTTGCCTAGTCTGGCACTTTTGTTTTCTTCTAGGGTTTGTAACTCATCTAATCTGCGTAAAAATAACAAATAGGTAATTTGCTCTATGATTTCTAGTGGGTTGGAAATGCCACCAGACCAAAAGCTATCCCAAACTTTATCAACTTGACTCTTTAATTCACCAGTTAGCATCTTTTTCTTTTCTTCTAAATTGTTTTACTTGGAAATTCAGTTGTTGCAGCTGCTTTAATAAAACTTTCAGCTCTTTTGAAATGCCTTTTCGCCAATATAGTTAGCACCCTTCTGTGGTCACTGGTAGATTGGGTTTTTTGCCCCACCTTCAAACCTTCTGCAGCATCTAACTTAGCCATGATGGCTATGTCAGCCCAAGGTATCTTTTGACCACCTTGCTCTACTTGCAAATCAGATTGCTTTTTAAACTTATAAACATTGTAAGCGCTGTTAAAGGCTACAGTGCTCCATTTACGACCTAATTTATATGGTGCCTCGCTGGGCTGAATAGCCTGCCCTTTTTTGGCTTTGGGAACTAATTTGTCTATGACTTGAGAAAAACGCCTCTTGATACCCACATTGGTCCAATCTAAGGGAATTACTAGATTAATAGCATCTTTACTGTTAAATGGAGCGAGGTCATCATGGCTTTTGGCAATGGTCATGCTGTAACTAGTCACTGGCTCTGCGAATAGTTGACTGTGTGTTTTCCACCACGACTTAAAGTCCAGATCTCTTACGTTGCCAAAATCCTTTATCAGCTGCCTTGAAACTTTTGACCTTTTGCCATCAAAAGCCTTGGCATATTCCTCGTTTTGCTGCAGAAACTTAAACCACCAAAAAAAGGGGCTACTAAGGATAGTTTTAGGAGGATTAGATTCACTATATGCCCCCTTGCCAAACACTGGGTATTTGCGTGTGGAAAAGGCACGAGATTGCGTGGTAATTTTGATGTCTTTTTGCATATAAACATGCTAACACTATGATTTTCTCAAATCAACACAGTGTTGATAAAAATCACAAAATGTCACACTAATAATTCAGCAATTTTGCTGTTTTATAAAGGAATTAGCATGCAACAACTTACACAAAATACAACCCTTGTTTCAGTGCCTAAAACACTTAGCAGTCCCAAGCAATCAAAAGAAACTGAAGTTAGGGCTTTTATGACTCAAGGAGAGTGCTTGGCAATAAAACATGAAAATTATGTGGCGCAGTATGTAACCAAGGCCAATGAAGACTTGTATTTGCTATTAGGTGAAATATTATCATTTGCAGAAGGTATATTGGCCACTAAAAATGTAAAGCCAATTATCAAAGAAATGCGAAGTGCACTTACTTACAAACACAAGATTAAAACTCAGAAAAACAGCACAGACTTGAACATCATCGTTCGTTTTGTCACACGTACCAGCAGAAAGAATGCACTCATCTATTCTCAAGTACTTGCCAAGGCTATAAGTCTTAATATCAAGAGCGAAGAGCTTCCTGAATACATTAAATCTAATGGTGGCATCAACAAAGTAAGAGAAAATACTATTGGAGCCATCACTGCAGATCAAGCCAATAAATTGGCAAACTTACAAACTTACTATGCAAACAAGTTGTTAGATGCTCGCGCAACTTCAAGCCCATATGCAACGTTTGAAATTGACAAAGCACGTACTAGCGAGCTTCACGACGTAGCACGTTATGGTGAGTATGTTTATATGGTGTGCAAAAAGGATGGTCTTGGTAAATTCACTGTAATTGATGCTATTGCTATGGACAAGGATTTAGAGGCACGAATATTGCAACGCTACTTTGATTATGAGCAGCATGCATTGAAAGGTTATGTAGGTGGCGCTGGTGTTGAGGCTTATCTGCTGAAAAAGTTTGAAGAAACCATTCTGGCTGACAATGAACAACGTGCCAAACTAGGTGCTCCATTGTTAGATAAGTTTGCTTGTATTATTGACTAATAATAATGCACATTAAACCCAAGCCACTTACGAGTGGCTTTTTTCATACGTTACTGCAGTAACGCTCCACACCATCATTTCACCATACCAAGTTTTCCAAGTATCTATTCATTAATTTAAAGCATGATTTGCTTAATTTTTCTCTAATAAAAGCTAGCACTTTGATTTTTTTCAAAGTGCATCTTTGACCTAAAATTCCAAAAAATATAAACTGGTATCTATGGTTGAGAAGCAATTCAAGACCTTATTTACTACATATAAAAGGATATAAAAATGAGCTACGAGAAAAAATTTGCAGAAGACTTTAAACGTTTAGACGCCAACTATAGGCAACCTGATAAGTTCATTCGCAGCATGGCACAAAATAGTGATAATTTTCGTGCATTAATATTGCAAGGCCCTCCAGGAGTTGGCAAAACTCACTCTGTAGAGCAATCACTTAAAACGCATGCAGCTGGTCGTTATCAGCTTATAAATGGAAAAGTATCAAACTTGAGTTTGTATGGCAGCTTGTATAACGCTTCTAAAAATGGGCATATTTTATTTTTAGATGATTGCGATACATTTTTAAACGATATGACTGGTGTAAATATCCTTAAAGCTGCAATGGATACAAAACCAAATCGCGAAATTCACTGGGAATCCTCATCACATATTCTCAAAGCCATGGGTGTACCAACCAGTTTTAAATTTAATGGCAGCGTTATTCTCAATACAAACATTGGTTATGACAATACAAATAAAAATTACGTATCTCGTTTATCAGCACTACAAGATCGTGCCCTTGTAATAACTATTAGCGACACAGATCCAGACCGTCTTTTTAAGCAAGTGTGTTATATGGTGTTAGTGCAGGATATGCTTAGTATCTTTAAATTTAGCAACATTGAAAAAAATATGCTGCTCAAATGGATTGATGCAAATCGTAATTCCATTAATCGTATTAGTTTGCGCACCATAATCAAGCTAAGCAACATCTATGCTGCAGATAAAAATAATTGGCATGAAATGGCTGAGCAAGGACTTTTGTCAGGGGCTATCCATGCACAATAAAGGTAAAATATTTGTGTGCCCATATGGGAAATTTCCAAATCGTCTTATGGCAGCTAGGGCAGCAGCAGCACAAGGCCTATCTAATGCCTATAACAAGTTAGTAGAATTAAGTCAGGCAGATCCTTTGAATTACTACTATGAATCAAGCCCTGCGCCAACAAGTAACAACAAAAGTAAGCGAAAAGTTACTAGGATACAGAATAAGCTTGAAACCATCACCCTAACCAATGGTGAAGAGGTTAGCTGGGAAGAATTTAGTTTATGGAGCGAAAGAAAGCAAAAGACAAATCTGATTCCCAAATCAAAAGAGACTAGGGAAAAAATAAGGAATGCAACTATTGAGCGCTGGAGCAATGAGGAATATAAAGCTAGATTAAAGAATAAACAAATAGGTCGCGTTTATTCAGATGATTCAAAGTTAAAAATGAGCAAGCTAGGTGGCACAGGAATTATGACGCCTAAAGGTAAATTTCCTAGTATTAGAGCTGCTTCAAGAGCATTCAACGTTAGCGATACTGCTATACGTAATTGGTTATGGAAATCTAAAACTGATGAATTTTATATTGCAAAATAAACTGTGAGATAACTAAACCAACTCAACAGCTTTACGCAACATATCATCATTAGCGTAGATATACACAGAAGTTGTTTGAATATTTTTGTGACCAAGCAACTTCTGAAGCACTCTAATACCAACACCCTTACTAGCTATGTTTGTAGCAAACGATCTACGCCCACTGTGGCTACTTGCTCCATCAATACCTACTCGTTTATATAGGTAGTGGAAGAACTGAGTAAGGGTATTTGCCGTAAAACCATCACTAGTGCTTTTTTGACTGTAAAAGAACTTGCGACTAGTGTTTAGTGGCTGATGTGTAGCGATGTAGCTTTCTAGCTCTTTGCGAAGCTTGTCATTAACAAACACAGTTCTGCCCTCGTTGCCCTTTGTTTGTTCTGCAGTTAGGTGAATTTCATTTTTGATAGTTCCATCAGCACTAACAACGTCGCTGTAACGCAGACTTGCTATTTCACCAACTCTCATTCCACTTAAAAAGCTAGTGAGTACCAATGCACGATTGCGTATGCTGTGCTTGCGAGTAGCTGTGTAATCTAAAACTCTACGAAGTTCTTGTTGATTGAGCGTTTTTGCTTGCTTAGCCATAGTTTTTTGTCCTAACCAAAGTTTTGCTATAGCTACAGTATGTTTTCTTTGTTTGTTTTGTGCGACCTCTTTTTGCCTATTTGTTGCCAAATTAGAATCCTTCCATAAATCAATGAGATAAGTTGTTTTAACTACAAAATATAATCTTTTGTATATTTTGTTATATCTTTTATTTATTGAGTTTGTGGGTTTTAGACAACAGATTACGCAGACTTGCGTACAAGCTCTACAAGCTGTTTTATGAAATTCAGCTGTGTGTGGTTAGCTTTGATATTTAAGTAGCTTGTAGGGCTGATAATTACTTCAACAACTTATCTAATATAGAGCCAACATAGCTTTTTGGAAGCATGTGTCCAGCGTTTGGAACAATGTTAACTTTTATATTCAGTATCTTTCCTAAGTTTTTAACATTTACTGGATTGCTTTGCCAATCTAACTCACCAACATGTATTTCACATTGTTTAGGTGTTGGCAATTGATTAGCCATAGCCAACTGAAGAAGTCTGTCAGAACGTGGTGGAATGTAAGCCGTCATTGTTTCTTCGTTAGTAAACTCACCAACAATAGGTGATAACAAAATTACTTTGCCAATATAGGATTCCAATTGTGCTTGTGCGTGTAAAAACAAATAGGCGCCAAATGAATTAGCTATTACAAAAGCATCTTGGTGCCAAAAATAATTTTTTAAATCACTAGCAACAATATCTATTTGTTGTTGAAACTCTAATTTTTTAAAATCTCCAAATAGTTCTCTACCTTGTACGTCAAAACCCCTACTTAACAAGCCTTCACCTAAACCAGTAGATAAGCGTCCACCCATTCCAGTTAAGTAATAAACAGTTTTACGCATTAATCAAATGTAATAGAAATCTTATTAATTTCAGCTTTATTAATCTTCTATGTGATGCCACTCTGCTTCATCTAAATTACATAGAAACTCTTTTACTTCTTTGAAACAACCATTGTCGTATGCGTATTCCAAGTGTTCTTTAAGACGCAGTTCTTTCATTACATTTGTTGAATCCCACCAAGCATCCAAAATAAATGGCAAAGGTAAATCATTAGCCTTTGTCTTGCTGGCGATTAATTTATATAGCTCATTCCACTTTTTAGGAATTAGACATACACGTCCATTCACAAAGCTCTCTCTTACAAGCGTTTCAAGTTCAATCTTGCCAGTCATTTAACTAAGACTTTCTTGTGTTTGATTAGTTTGATTACATATGTGATTGCTGTTAAAAGAAAAAAGAGGGCTATGCTAAAGACGAATGTAAAAGCAAACCAACTCTGGAACATAATGCCTTCAAGCCTTAAGTCAACGTCACTTGTTGGATTTTGAATTGGCACGTATGTTAACTTGCCGTACATTCCAAGCAAGCACATGAAAGTGAATACAACCAACACAATTAGTAAGTTTTTTTTCATTTTATTTGGTTGGTTTGTGTAATTAGATTTCTACTTTGTCAGTCAATACAAATTAATTTTCACTTAATTGATTTATGAAGAGATTTTTACTCTGATGTTACAACTAGAAGTCATAACTTATAAAGTAAATGATAAATTATCAATTATCAAATGTTAATTTCCATTTTTGATTGCTTCAATCTTAGCCGTGAAAATTCTATTCTGCCCTTTCTGTACCCGTCCATCATCAAAAGATTGAAGCAACTTAATTGCCTCTTGTTGTTTTCCTGTTTTCACAAGTTGCTCTGCAAGAGAACTTCTAACATCTATTAAACTTGGAGCAATCTCTAAAGCTTTTTTATTCCAAATGATTGATTCATTAATATTGCCTACTGCATTCAGGCTAATTGCATAAAATGCACATATGTCAAAGCCATATTGACCAAAAGAAATTCTTTTTTGAAAGATGGGGATAGATTCATCATACTTTTGATCACGAGAAAGAGACATTGCCAGTAATCCATAAGCACGAGGGTTTGTTGTATTTGTAGCAACATACTTATTCAGTATGTCTATTGCTTTATTAAATCTTTTTGAGATGTAGCAATCGTTAGCCTGCTTTATCAAATCCACATTTGGATTATCGCAATCATTCTTTGAAGCGTTGCCACGAGGGGCATTATTTGGAGATGGTTGCGAAGCTTTATTAGATTTTTGTTGAGAAAGCCCTCCAATTTGTCCAGCTACCGTATATGTCCCACCATTACTAATTTTAATTTCCTCATTATTTGAGTTAATAAAATTTACTGGTATTACATTGAGTAGATTATTTTGACTGTTTAATTTTGTATCACCTTCTGTTACTTCAAAGTGTAAATGAGCACCAGTTGAATATCCAACATTACCAACTAATGCAATTTGTTGACCTTTCTTTACTCTATCCCGCACTCTTACAGAAGCACTGTTTGTAAAAATATGAGTGTATTCACTTATTAACCCATCATCGTGCAAGATTCTTATCTTATTCTCTTTGCCTATCAAGTTTGGATTATTACCACCTTCAGTGAAGTGTTGAACAACTTCAATTACAGTTCCATCTTTTGCTGCAACTATTGGGGTTTTTAATGGGGCACAGAAATCTATTGCATTAACCCTCTGTCCAATGTGTGTGGTTTGTGGACCATCAGACGACTGACAAACTCTTGCCTTGAAATCTGACTTAAATGGGATTTGAAAATTATTGTCTTTGTTTTTAACTCTATTATCACCAATTGTTTCGTAATACCTCCAAGATATTGGAGAGACAAACTTAGTGTTTGTATTTGGTTGAGCCTCTATTGAAATGCTATCTTTTGCATCAACTGTTGTTGAAACTTCAGACACGAGATCACCGTCAACACCACCATTAAAAATTTTAACTAATACGATACGAGGAAAATCATCTTTATTTGTGATGCCAACTTTTGCTGTTGCTCTAAATAAAGTAGGCTCTTGTATGCTTACTGAAATAAGTGGACTTGCTGTTTGAGCATTTGTAGTAAAAGTTAGTATTGATAGAGTGATTACTAACATTATTTTTTGAAACTCATTTGTAGCGCCCTTTATATCTATATAGCTTTCCATACATCATTTAAAAGCAATTAACAATGCCACCAACCTTGTTGCACTTAAATGGAGTAATTTGAGTTGGCTGTTGTCTCTGTGGTTGCATTCCTTGTAGCGCTCTATTTGATAAGTCTAGTAGGTTGTATGCTTCTTGAGTTTCTGCTGTCCTTCTTTGTTGTTCAGTCATATTTCTTATTTCTGCATTATTTTTGGCAGCGATTGCTACAGAGGTTCTAACCTCGTAAAGTCGCAACATGCACTCACCAAATTTATCAGTACCTCTTTTAAAGCCCCAATTAGAGCAAGTTTGAGAATCAGCATCAGCTTGCTTTTGGAGTTCTGCTTGATTATTTCTAGCTATTTGTTGATTTGATACGCAATCATAAAGATATCTATTGTTTTCGCCACCACATACAAACATACAGCCCTTATTAAAATCTCTTAATACTGGCGTTGATCCAAATCTGCCACAATAGTTTGTAGCGTATCTATCAGCTTCATTTTTGGAAGTATTTGTGAAATGCTGTTCAATCAGAACTTGATTTCTATTGCTGTATCTTTCGTTGTGCGTAGTTCCACAGCCAGCCAATATAAAAGAAGCAATTGCAAGAATTATGATTTTAAATTTCATTGCTAATTAAACAATCCAAATAGTCCACCACTAATATTGAATATATCTTTTTTAATTCTATTAATTAATAAATCATAACTATCATCTGAATTCATTCTTTCTCTTACAATTTTCTCATCTAGGATTTTTAGTAATTGTGTTAGTTTTTGTAAGTCTTCAGCTGTAGTCATTGAATATCTTTTACCCTTTTCCTTAGATATTACATATGAGCATAATTGACCTATTTCACTAGTGATAGAGAATTTGTATTCTTTGAGTAAGTAAAGAGCTGGAAAATTTTGTATTCCGTTTCCATCGTCACCAGCTAAATCATCTATGTTTGACCATAAAACATAAATTTTATTAACTCTACTTTTAATAGCATAATCGCCATTGGCAATCACGCCTTGTAAGTGAGTTCTAAATTCATCAACTCTATCTTCATTGTAAGGATCGCCAATATCAATCTGTAAATTTCTAATTAGGTTTTGTAGAGCTTCATCAATATCAATATACATAACTCAATCCCTTCAATATTTTTGTGTAGTCTATCAGTGTTTAATTAATCTTTTATAGTTTTAATATTAAAACATTTATTAAGTTAGCTACGCTAACTTGTGCTTTCATAAAAGCTATCGCTTTTATTCAGCACATTTCTTTTTTCGTTTAATAATTGACTATTGATCTTTACTAGGAAGAAGCACAAGCCACGCTTGTTTAATTAAGCGTGGCTTATTGGTAATCTTTACTGAGGATTAACAACTGATATACACACAACTTGAATTAACAAGATAAGGTAGGTTTTGCTATCACCTTTTAAGTGCTCGTCTAACGCAACATCACTAC
>JACCDY011296021.1_pt1 | contig 16104 bp, 15 predicted proteins | sample 7446391 | NCBI WGS metagenome assembly JACCDY01 (sample SAMN15323451, study PRJNA562643) | freshwater metagenome | isolation source: river surface water | place: USA:Blue River Watershed | collected 2017-08-18
AAGTCACCCATCTGGGTCGCTTGTACGCGGTGGATTACATCGAGAACGACTTCGCCCTCGTTGGCATCCACCTCAACATTTTGTAGAGATCCGCTCGTTGAATCACCACGCCAGATACGAAGATTTACTTTGCGCGCCATTAGTTGGAACCGCCTTTCGCAATTTCTTCCGGTGTCATGTATTTCTCCAACTCGTGAACGTCGAAGAGGTCAAAGAGTTCCTTAGGTAGCGCAGGCAGTTTCTGCTCACGCACAACTACTTCGCTACCGTTATATGAAGAGATGTGGTTAACCTGACGCCACTTATCGCTCATACCTGGGAAGTCATCACGTGTATGTCCACCGCGAGATTCTTCGCGGGCGATTGCAGACTTCGCAGTGCTTTCAGCAACTAGCAACATGTTGTCGAGGTCAAACGCTAAGTGGAAACCAGGGTTGAACTTACGATCACCGGCAACGCTGACGTTCTGACTGCGCTTACGAATTTCGGCAATCTTGCCGATTGCATCCTTAAGTTCAGAACCGGTACGAATAATTCCGACAAGATTGTGAGTAACTTCTTGTAGCTCTTGGTGAAGTGAATATGCATTCTCTCCACCTGCGCGTGTAAATGGTGCTTGGATGCGATCTGCTGCAGCTTTGACTGATGCATCGCTGACAGCAACAGGTGCAACTGACTTTACGTAGGCAGCAGCTCCCATTCCGGCACGGCGACCGAAGACCAAGAGATCTGAAAGTGAGTTTCCGCCGAGACGGTTTGAGCCATGCATTCCACCTGCAACTTCACCTGCGGCGAATAGCCCTGGAACGCCAACTGCTGCTGCAGTATCTGGCTCTACTTCAACGCCGCCCATGACGTAGTGACATGTTGGGCCGACTTCCATCGCTTCCTTGGTGATATCAACGCCGGCGAGTTCGTAGAACTGATGCCACATTGATGGAAGGCGCTTCTTAATAACTTCGGCTGGGATGCGCTTTGAAACATCGAGGAATACTCCGCCATGTTCAGTGCCGCGTCCTGCCTTAACTTCAGAGTTAATCGCGCGCGCAACTTCATCGCGTGGAAGAAGCTCTGGCGGACGACGGTTGTTATCTTGATCGAGATACCAACGATCTGCCTCTTCTTCATTATCTGCGTACTTATCCTTAAATACTTCTGGAATGTACTTAAACATAAATCGCTCGCCGAGCGTGTTGGTAAGAACTCCACCTTCACCGCGAACTGATTCTGTAACAAGAATTCCGCGAACTGATGGTGGCCAGACCATTCCTGTTGGGTGGAATTGCAAGAACTCCATATCAACAAGGTTTGCGCCAGCCTTAAGTGCTAACGCGTGGCCATCTCCTGTGCCTTCCCAAGAGTTTGATGTGATCTTAAATGTCTTTCCAACTCCACCTGTTGCAATAACAACTGCAGGTGCTTCAAAGAGAACTTCGTTGCCACCTTCGCGCCAGTAACCATATGCGCCGGCAACTTTTCCGCCTTCTTTAATAATTTCAGTGATTGTGAGCTCTGCGAATACGCGAATGTTCGCTTGTGCATCTCCGTACTCGCGCGCATCTTTCTGTTGCAACTGAACAATCTTCTGCTGCATCGTGCGGATAAGTTCTAGACCCGTGCGATCTCCAACGTGAGCAAGGCGTGGATATTCATGTCCGCCGAAGTTACGTTGACTGATCTTTCCTTCTTTAGTGCGATCAAAGAGAGCGCCCCACATCTCAAGTTCGTAAATACGATCTGGTGATTCTTTCGCGTGAAGTTCTGCCATTCGATAGTGGTTAAGGAATTTTCCACCGCGCATTGTGTCGCGGAAGTGCACCTGCCAGTTATCACCACTGTTGACGTTACCCATTGAGGCAGCTGCGCCACCCTCAGCCATAACTGTGTGGGCCTTACCAAAGAGTGATTTACAGATGATTGCTACGCGCAACCCTGCCTCACGCGCTTCTACTGCAGCGCGAAGACCAGCACCGCCTGCACCGATAACAAGGACGTCGTATTTGTAGCGTTCTAGTTCTGTCATTTTTATTGGCATCCTTTAGAAGAAGTAGAAATTCGTCCAGTGGCCGGCAGCAACCTGACGGACATAAATATCAGCAAAAGCAACTGCGAAGAGTGAGATCCATGCAAAGAGCGCATGTGAATGATTCAGCCTTGAAATAGTTGTCCATGCCTTGTATCTAATAGGGTGCTTAGAAAAATGTTTCAATCGTCCACCGATTGTATGGCGGCATGTGTGACATGACAGTGAATACATCCAGAGCATCACGGTGCTAAAGACAAGCACGAGCGAACCAACGCTCATATGTCCCCATTCACCTTCTTTATTCTTAAAGGAGATGATCGCGTCATAGGTAAGAATGACGTTGAAGACTAGACCAGCATAGAAGAACCATCGGTGTGCATTCTGCAAAATGAGTGGCTGACGTGTTTCGCCGGTGTACTTCTTGTGTGGTTCAGCAACTGCGCATGCAGGTGGTGACATCCAAAATGCACGGTAGTAAGCCTTGCGATAGTAGTAACACGTCATGCGGAATCCGAGTGGGAAGATCAAAATGATCAACGCTGGTGAAAGTGGGAAGTTAAAAATTTGCGCACTGATTGGAGCAAAGCCACCGATAACTGCTTCGGGAACACATGCTTCAGATAAACATGGTGAATAGAATGGTGAAATCAGATGGTCTGCATAGTAATTCGCACCTTCAAATGCGCGGAAAGTGGCATAGATAACGAAGCTAAAGAGAACGCCAAATGTTGCAAGCGGTTGTAACCACCACTTATCAGTTCGTAGCGTGCGCTCTTTAATCTCAGCGCGCCCTGGAGAGAAAACTCCTGACATCTGTATTACCCCTCTTTGCCATGCGTTGCCATACATTCTGATGGCTTTAATAGGGCAAGTGTGCGCCGAATAATCGGGTGGCGCTAGGTGGTAACCCGTGTACTGGCTATGAAGTCAGCCACAGGTTCGTGTGAACTCAATGAACTGGCAACTGGAGAAAAACTGGCGGAGGGCGTGGGATTTGAACCCACGAGGCTTTCACCTGCCGGTTTTCAAGACCGGTGCACTCGGCCGCTATGCGAGCCCTCCGTGGGAGAGGTTACATGACGGAAGGGGTATCTAAAAAATCGAAGGAGATTTAAGCAGGCAGATCGAGGAGTTTTTCGATGATCTTGGCAACTCCATCTTCCATATGTGGCTCTGTCACATCTTTAGCGTGAATCTGCGCATCTGGATGACCATCTGCAATTGCATACGAACGACCGCACCATTTCAACATTGAAAAGTCATTGGGATTATCGCCGAAGGAGACGCAATCATCAGCTGAGAATCCACTGCGTCCTGCCATGAGTGCGAGAGTTTCTCCCTTTGATACACCTTTAGCTGAAATTTCGAGTAGCGATGCTGTTGGGCTCGAATGTGTAACAGTTACTAAATCACCAATTTCACGCTCTGCTATTTCAAGCATCTGATCAGATGTGAATTCGTGACCTGAGCAACGGACCAATAATTTTAGGATCGGAAGTGAAAGTACTTCTTCAATCTGATTGCAACCTTCGTGATCAATACCGGCATCCCAGATCGCTACGTAAGATTTTTCGCGTTTAAAGAAATTATCAGATTCGACTGCGAACGAAACTCCAGGAATTGCTTTTCTTAGTTTCTTAAGTGACTCATGCAAAACGTCATCAGGTATTGCCCACTCTTCAATCACAGTGCCTTTGAGTAAGTCGTAATTCATGGCTCCGTTACAACAAATTGCATTTCCATAACCAAATGCATCTCTAATCTCACCCATCCAACGAGGTGGACGGCCAGTAACAAACCAAATCTCAACGCCGAGATCGCGTGCGCGAGCGAAGGCTTCTAACGTGCGCGCAGAAATAGTGCCATCGTGATGAACGATCGTTCCATCAAGATCTGTGGCAATAAGTTTGGGGCGAATCTTGCCTAGGTTCACACCAGCTCAAATCGTGTCATTCCAAGGAATGGTTGTAGGGCAGCAGGAACGTTAACCGTTCCATCTGCTTTCTGGTGATTCTCTAAAATTTCCACAATCATGCGAGGAATTGCAACAAGGGTTCCCTTAAGTGTGGCAACTGCCTTGGTGCCATCACTATCTTTGTAGCGAATATTTAAACGTCGTGCCTGGAATTCGGTGCAGTTCGAGGTGCTTGTTACCTCGCGATAAGCGCTCTGTGTAGGAATCCACGCCTCAATATCGAATTTGCGGTTGGCGCTAGAACCTAGATCGCCGGATGCAACATCGATGACGCGGTATGGAATCTCCATTGAGTTAAGGAAATCCTTCTCCCATTGCAAAAGACGCTTGTGTTCTTCCTTCGCTTCTTCTGGTTTACAGAATGAGAACATCTCGACCTTGTCGAATTGATGTACACGAATAATTCCACGTGTGTCTTTGCCATAACTTCCTGCTTCGCGACGGAAGCAGGAAGAATAACCAGCGTATCGCAATGGCAGCTTAGCTCCATCGAGAATTTCATCCATATGAAATGCCGCAAGTGGAACTTCACTAGTTCCTACTAAGTAGTAATCATCTTTTTCAAGATGGTAAACATTCTCTGCAGCTTGACCAAGGAATCCTGTTCCTTCCATCGCTGCCGGCTTAACCAGAACAGGTGGAATAACTGGAATGAATCCAGCCTTTGTTGCAGATGAAATTGCATAGTTAACGAGTGCGAATTCCAGAAGTGCGCCAACACCAGTTAGGTAATACGAACGAGATCCTGAAACTTTGGCACCGCGCTCAGTATCAATTGCGCCAAGAAGCTTGCCGAGTTCAACGTGATCCTTTGGCTCAAATCCGGCTTCTGCAAAATCGCGTGGTGTGCCAACATGTTCGATAACAACGAAATCTTCTTCTCCACCGATTGGTGCATCGGGATCGAGAATATTTGAAATAACCATTGCTAGAGAATTTGCTTGTGCTTCAATTTCGGCGCGCTTGGCGTCTGCTGCCTTTACCTTGTCAGCGAGTTCTTTTGAATTGGCAAGAAGCGCTGCCTTTTCATCACCTTTGGCAGCACCAACAGATTTTGAAAGAAGATTCTGTTCTGCACGTAGCTGTTCGAATTCTGTAATAGCAGCGCGCTTTAACTCATCACTTGCAAGCACTTGATCAACAACGCCGACATCTTCTCCGCGGCCTTTCTGGGATGCACGGACTGCATCAGGATTTTCGCGCAAGAATTTAATATCGATCATGCTCGCACCTCTCGTGGATATGAACCTAGGAATCGAATCTCATCGCAAATCTCGCCGAGTTCGTCGAGTGAACGAGCAACTGGCTCGTCCTGGCAATGACCTTCAACATCAATAATGAAATGGTAGTGACCAAGTTCGCGTCCGGTTGGACGACTCTGAATAAAAGTCAGGTTTACATCGTGATCTGCAAACACAGTCAAAATCTCAAGGAGCGCGCCCGCGTGATCGATATCGATAAAGAGGGCGACTGAGGTGCGGTCGTGGCCGGTCGCTGGTGGAATCTTTCCTGGCTTTGCAACTAAAACGAAGCGAGTGACTGCGCCATCGTTATCGCCAATATTGTCGGCGATGACGGTCAAACCAAAGTGTTCAGCCGCAGCGTTCGATGCGATAGCTGCATCAAATTCTCCACGAGAGAGGGCTTGCGCTGCTGCTGCAGTTGATGCCGTCGCAACAAGTTCTGCGTGAGGGTAATGCTTAGCCACGTATGTGCGGCATTGGGCTTCTGCATGTGGATGTGTTGCAATAGTGGTGATTGTCGAGTTGCCATCTTTTGTCATCAACGCAAATGTCACAGGGAGTGTTACTTCACCAGCAACTACAAGTGGATCACCAGTTGCTAACTCATCAAGGGTTCGAGCAACAACTCCTTCGACAGAATTTTCAATAGGAACAAGTGCGAAATCGGCGCTCCCGCTACGAACAGCGTCTAGAGCGGCGGTCACATTTGCGTAAGGGGTGCGGGTATCAGTCGAAGTTGTAATTTTCTTGAGCGCAGCCTCTGTAAAGGTCCCAACAGGACCGAGATAGGCGTATGTACTCACTGCGCAAGGATAGCCGAGCACTGTAGTTCGATGCGCCGTCGGTTAGGCTAAGCGATATGGATAGCCTCAATTTTGTTAGCGCAGCGCGCTCAGCAGTTGGCTTAATCCGTAATGGAAATGAGGATGGTGCACTCACACACCCGCAATTAATTGCCGTTGCAGATGGAATGGGTGGCCATGCCGGTGGTGAAGTTGCCTCATCAATCGCACTTGAAATTCTTGCGCACAGAGCCGCAGTATTCACAGATAAAGAGATAGATAGAGACTCTGCCGATGATTATTTCAATTCAACTATCGATGAAATTGATAACGCACTCAAGGTAGCAAGCGATGAAGACCCGAAGCTAAGTGGGCTGGGAACAACACTTACAGCGCTCTTTATTCGAGAGGGCCAAGCTGTACTGCTACATGTTGGTGATTCGCGTGCATATCGAATTCGTGGCGCAGCCATTGAACAACTCAGCGTTGATCACACAGTGATGCAAGAGCTTCTATCCGCTGGAACGATTACCCAAGCAGATATTGCAGAGCACCCGCAACGCTCTATGTTGACGCAGGCGCTCATGGGAAGCCAAACTCTTTCAATCGGTTTACATCTTTTTGACCTTAAAGAAGGCGACAGATTCATTCTCTGCAGTGATGGACTCTCTGGTGTTCTCACAGATAAAGAGATTAAAACTTTAGTGAAATCCCAATCTCCGAAGGATGCTGTTGCAGCACTTGTTGATGCCACTTATATCAATGGCGCGCCAGATAACGTCACCGTGATCGTTGCAGATCTCGCAGATATCGCAGGCAGTGCATCGGCACAGACCGCAATCGAATTCTTTGGAACGGCTGCCTCATGATGTCCAAACTTCTCGGCGATCGTTATCTCCTTGGTGCCATGATCGGCACTGGCGGGATGGCAGATGTCTACACCGCTCAGGATCAACGGCTTTCACGCGAAGTCGCTGTGAAAATTCTTCGTAGCGATTTAGCGCAAGACCCCTCTTTCGTCTCTCGATTTAGAAAAGAAGCAAAGGCTGCTGCTGGTCTAAATCATCCAGGAATTGTTGCTGTCTATGACTCCGGTGAAGATCCAGCGCCGTACATAGTGATGGAGCTTGTTACAGGACATACCTTGCGTGAATTAATTCATGAAGGCGAACGTATTGAATGTGATCGTGCACTAGAGATAGTTATCGGCGTACTTGAAGCACTTGATTACTCACATATGCGCGGAATAGTTCATCGCGATATTAAGCCTGCAAACATCATGATTACAGAATCTGGCGATGTAAAGGTGATGGACTTTGGAATCGCGCGTGCAATTGATGATTTAGGTGCAACTCTTACGAGTACCTGGAATGTTGTCGGAACTGCGCAATATTTATCACCAGAGCAAGCACAGGGTTCGATTGCAGATTCACGCAGCGATCTTTATTCAACTGGTTGCCTGCTTTATGAATTACTTACAGGCCGTCCACCATTTACTGGAGAGACTCCAGTTTCGATTGCGCTGCAGCATGTTTCTGGACAATATCCGCCAGCACGTTCACTACAACCAGATTTGCCAGCAGATATTGAGACTGTCTTAGCTGTCTCCCTGAGTAAGAGCCCTGATGCTCGCTATCAAGATGCGCTTTCGATGTTGGCAGATATCAAACGATTGCGCAGCGGTGTGCATGTAACAACCAAGATCGCGCGAGTCCGTCCACTTAAGCGTCGCAGCTTCATCATTGCGGGCATTTCTATCCTTATTGCATCGGTCTTGGCGATCGTTGGGCTCTCACTCAACGGTGCCTCTGAGCCGAGCGTCGGATTCGAATTGCCAAACGTTATTGGTCTTACTGAAGATCAGGCGCGAGAAGTGTTAAACCAATATGTAGTAACCGTTACTCGAGCGCACGATCCAAGAATTCCTGCAGGTCGTATTGCCAGCCAAATTCCGCTTGCATCCAGTGATGTAAAGCCTGGCTCTGGAGTTGTTCTCACAATTTCAGATGGCCCGGGCGATGCGATTGTTCCTGATGGACTCGTTGGAATGATTCTTACCGATGCCCGCGCAGCACTTGCTGCAGCAGGTTTAGTAGTCTCACAAACTATTGCATCACCTTCTGATGAAGCACAAGGAACTGTGCTGGAAGTAACGCCAGGTGCTGGTTCGACGATCACTGCAGGTTCTGGCGTGATTCTTACAATCGCAAGCGGTGAAGTTGAGGTTCCAAACCTTGTTGGTATCGAAGCGATTCAAGCAAAGACGCTTCTCTTTAACTCAGACTTTCTGATCAAAGAATTCTACGATTACGATCCAACGCAGCCGGTTGGTGTTGTTATTCGTCAAGCCCCTGAAGCTGGAACCACGCAGACAATCGGTGATTCAGTAACAATTACAATTAATCGCGCGCCTTAAGCTTTTCCTAATACAGGTGCAAGGCCAACAGACTTTGCGAGCGCACCTTTATCACCACACTGCGTTAACCAATTAGCAAGCATGAGATGTCCGTGCTCGGTAAGCACTGACTCAGGATGAAATTGCACGCCTTCAATTGGCAGAGTCTTATGTCGCATCGACATCACAACACCTGATTCAGTTTTTCCAGTTATCTCTAAATCTTCTCCGATAGTTGCTGGTTCAACTGCAAGTGAGTGATAACGCGTTGCGGTAAATGGAGTTGGGAGTGAATTAAAAACACCTGCACCTGTGTGATGTACCTGCGAAGTTTTTCCGTGAAGTAATTCAGGTGCGCGAGAAACAGTTGCACCAAATGCCACACCGATTGCTTGATGGCCAAGACAGACTCCGAAAAGTGGAATTGCATGTTCAGCGCAATACTCAATCATTGCGATGCTTACGCCAGCTTCCTCAGGAGTTCCTGGTCCTGGTGAGATCAGAACTCCGTCGTAATCGCTGGCAGCACTTGCTTGAACTTCATCATTGCGAAGCACAGTGCAATCAGCCCCGAGTTGCTGCAGGTATTGCACCAAGTTAAAGACGAACGAGTCGTAGTTATCGACGACTAGAATTCTGGTCACACCTGTCATGGCTTAATTCTGGCCTATTCGAACGGTAGGCGGGGTGGCGAATTACTCTGGAAAGCGTGTAACCTTCCGTCTATGCCAAAGTCGAAATTGCGTAAGAAGGTTCAGGAATCTCACGCCCATGAGGAGCAGATTCACGCGAACGAACCTGATGTCCCACTAGAGAGCCCAAGTTGGTTGGCCCCTGTTATGGTCGCCAACTTCCTTATCGGCCTCTTCTGGATCGTCGTCTTCTACGTCTCTCAGACTCAATACCCAGTTCCGGGAATTGGCGCGTGGAATATGATCATTGGATTCACCTTTATTGGCGTCGGCTTTTCGCTGGCGACCAAGTGGCGTTAACTCCCGCTCTTTAAGGCTTATTCTCAGCATTCTCCCAGCAATAGGGAGGAGTCTTCAGCTATGACAAAACCAAATACCGGCCAACGCATTCTCGTTGTCGATGACGAGGCAAGCATTAGCGATCTCATCTCAACAAGCCTTCGCTTTGTCGGTTTTGATGTGCGCACCGCAGCAACTGGGTCGCAAGCTCTTGCAGTCGCAGAAGAATTTAAGCCACACGCAATCATTCTCGATGTCATGCTCCCAGATCAGGATGGTTTTGAAGTGTGTCGCCAGATTCGCAATGAAGGCGTCAACGTTGGCGTTCTCTTTCTTACAGCTAAAGACGGTATGGAAGATAAAGTTGCCGGACTAACTATCGGTGGCGATGATTACATGACAAAGCCATTTAGCTTAGAAGAGTTAGTTGCACGTCTGCGCGCACTCTTGCGGCGTATTGGTGTTGTTGAGGTGGATCACGATGATGAGAAGATCCGTTTTGCAGATCTTGAACTCGATGAGGCAACGCATGAAGTTCGCAGAGCTGGAAATCTTTTAGATTTATCCCCCACAGAATTTTTACTCACTCGTTATCTACTCATTAACTCTGATCGAGTTGTATCCAAGGCACAGATACTTGATCATGTCTGGGAGTATGACTTCAGAGGCGATGCGGGAATTGTTGAAACGTACATTTCATATCTTCGCAAAAAAATTGATATCTATGAACCACCTCTTATCCATACAGTTCGTGGCGTTGGCTATCGACTCCGAGTTCCTAGCGAAAAATAATGAGTAGCCCTTTCTCGCAGTGGAGTCTGCGCAATCGCTTAATTCTTGGCGTTGTTATTCTCTCGACTCTCGGATTTATAACTTCTGGCATTGTCGCACAGAAGCAGATTGAGTCATTTCTTATTCACCAAATTGATGATCAACTTGTGAGTGTGGCCTCTGGCGCACTTCCCCGCGTCAACCGCGCCGGTATTGTCGATGATGAAGAATTTCAAGAACGTCGCGGCTTCAAAAAAGAAGATGACGATGATGCTCCCCAAACCCCTCTCAACCAAGTGCCAACAAGCATCTCCCTCACACTTTTGGATAGCAACGGCACAGTCGTCGCTGGAATCGGTGGAGATTTAAATCGAGTCTCTGTCAGGGATTACATTGCGGGTTACTCGCCAGCAGATGTCGCTGATTTTCGGGGCGAACCATTTACCGTGATAGCAGAAGGTGAAAACTTTCGAGTATTGGCTCTTCCTCTTCCTTCTGGGCTCGGTTCAGTGGCAATTGCACAATCACTAAACGATGTGGATCGCACTCTTAATCGCCTGCAGTGGCTCTTCTTTCTTATTGGTTTTGTGATTGTTGGATTAATCGCGCTTGCATCTCGCACAGTAATTAGAGTGGGGCTCAAACCACTCTCTCGTGTTGAAGAAACTGCTGCACAGATTGCCGCTGGCGATCTCTCTGCGCGTCTGCCAGAGGCCAAACCAACAACTGAAGTTGGTCGTTTGACGACTTCACTCAACACAATGCTTACCCGTATTGAAGAATCTTTTGCTCTGCGTAAAGCAAGTGAAGATAAATTGCGCCGCTTTGTGGCAGATGCTTCTCATGAACTGCGTACACCGCTGACCGCAATTCGAGGATTTGCAGAGCTGCATCGCCAAGGGGCAGTTGCGGGTGAAGAAGATACAAAGCAGCTGCTCGCTCGCATCGAAGGTGAATCAATTCGTATGGGATCTTTGGTAGAAGATCTACTCCTTCTGGCGCGCCTCGATCAATCGCGAGAGATGGAAGCACTCCCTGTCGATATCGCAGCAGTAACTCGAGATGCAGTGGCTTCCGCACAAGTAGCTGGCCCAGGCCATCCAATTTCACTCAAGGGTGATGCGGGCGAGCTATACATCCTGGGAGATAAGAATCGTGTTCACCAAGTCGTTGCTAACTTACTTGCAAATGCACGAACACACACTCCAGCCGGAACGAAGATCGAAGTATCAATCGTGCAGAGCGATGATGGCGTTCGCATCTCTGTAGCCGATAACGGCCCAGGGCTCAGTGAAGAAGATCAGAAACGCATATTTGAGCGCTTTTACCGCGCAGATTCCTCTCGGGTACGTGTTGATGGCGAGGGTAGCGGTCTTGGACTTTCAATTGTTGATGCGGTGATGCAAGCTCATGGGGGAAGCGTCGCTGTTACATCTGAAATTGGAAAGGGTGCGACCTTTATTTTGTATTTCCCACAAAGAGCAGAGGAAGTTACTGATTAGGTCCTAAAGACTCCATCGCACGTAAAGTTTCTATGCGCTCTTGGATAGGTGGATGTGTAGCAAATAACTGCGAGACGGATTTTCCGTCGAGTGGGGATTCAATCCAAATATGTGCCACCGCATTTGATCGCTGACGAACAACTGTGGAATCTGCAGCGAGTGTTTCTAGTGCGCGGCGTAGACCAGCAGGGTTTCGTGTAAATGCAACTGCTGTCGCATCCGCTAAAGATTCGCGACGACGAGAAATTGCGCTACGTAAGAGCATCGCAGCGATCGGTGCAAGAAGCATAATTACAAGCGAAACAATAAGCAGAATCGGATTTCCATTACCTTCGCGACGATCGCGACCACCACCAAACCACATCATTCGTGTAAGGAAATCACTCAAGATGGCGATTGCACCTGCAGTTGTTGCCGCAACTGCTGAGACAAGAGTGTCACGATTTGCGACGTGTGCGAGCTCGTGTGCAATCACGCCTTGTAGTTCATCGCGATCCATTACTTCGAGTATGCGCGTAGTAAATGCAATCAGGGCATGCTCAGGGTTTCGACCGGTAGCAAAGGCGTTTGGCGCGCTGTCTTCAACGATTGCCACCTTGGGCATCGGTAATCCACTTGCAATCACAACTTCTTCTATGACGTTGAAAAGCTCTGGATTATCTTCGCGTTGAATAACGCGAGCACCTGTCATTGTTAAAACCAATTTATCTGAGCCGTAATACGAACCCCACACACCAACAAGTGAAATTGCCACCGCTAGTGGGACAACAAAACTAGTCGTTCCAGCACCAAAGTAAGTTAGAGCCGCATAGGCAACAACCCAGGTCAGAAGCCCCATTGCGACAAGGAGAAAGTAAGTCTTACGCTTGTTTGCTCCTTGCGCGTTGCGAAAGTTCGCCGACATTCGACTTAGAAATTAACCTTAGGTACTTCGCGTGATTGCGGATCTTCTACTTCATAGAATTCGCGAGCGCTTACCTTTGCAAGTCCAGTAAAGAAACTTGATGGAATTGTGGCAACTGCTTCATTAAGCGCGCGCACATTGTCGTTATAGAACTGACGTGCAAATGCGACTTTATTTTCAGTTGTTGAAAGTTCTTCCTGAAGTGAGAGAAAGTTTGAAGATGCTTTGAGATCTGGATACGCCTCAGCAACTGCGAGTAATCCGCGGAGCGCTTGTGTCAGCATGCCATCTGCTGCAGAGACATCTGCAACACCTGTAGCTGACGTTGCCTTTGCGCGCGCTGCAACAACTGCGTCAAAGGTTGATTGTTCGTGGGATGCATATCCCTTTACTGTCTCAACAAGGTTAGGGATCAGATCAGCGCGACGCTTAAGCTGTACTTCGATCTGAGCAAATGCTTCATCGACGCTGATATTTAAGCGAACGAGGCGGTTGTATTGAGCAACGACAAAGATTGCTAAGAGCGCTAAGACTCCGAGAACTACAAATATTTCCATACTTACTTCAACCCCTTATCGGTAAGGGATATTCCCTCACCAGTTAGTCGATCTTACTCCGGTGGAAGTTAAGGAAGGAACGGCTAGGCGTTGGCCCACGCTGACCTTGGTAACGTGATCCGTACTTCTCGCTGCCATACGGATGTTCTGCTGGCGAAGAGAGTTTGATAAGACAGAGTTGACCGATCTTCATGCCTGCAAATAACTTCACCGGCAGGTTTGCAACATTAGAAAGTTCTAGTGTGATGTGGCCAGAAAATCCTGGATCGATAAATCCGGCGGTGGAGTGTGTAAGCAGACCTAGGCGACCGAGGGAAGACTTTCCTTCTAAACGACCAGCGATGTCGTCTGGAAGTGTGATCACTTCATAGGTGCTCGCCAGAACGAATTCGCCCGGGTGCAAGATAAATGGTTCGGCTCCATCGGCGATTACTTCTCGGGTCAGCTCAGGCTGCTCGAGGGATGGGTCGATCACGGAGTACTTATGGTTTTCAAAGACGCGGAAGAATTTATCCAAGCGCACATCGACTGAAGATGGCTGGATCATCGCCTCGTGGAAGGGTTCGACGCCTACGCGGCCTGCGGAAATTTCGCTTCTAATATCGCGATCACTAAGTAGCACGGCGCGAGCCTATCTCCCGAAGGGCGAAAAATAGTAGAAGCCACCACTTGCATAAGTTACTGGTGGGTAGCACCATACCGCTATGGGACATTACATAGCCAACCTCCGCGATATCGAATTCTGCCTCTTTGACCTATTGGGTCGTGAAAAAGTTATGGGCACTGCGCCTTATGGCGAAGTCGATCGCGATACCGCAATCGGCATGCTGGAAGAGATGAAGCGCCTCTGTGAAAATGATTTGGCTGCTTCTTTCGTTGAAGGTGATCGCGTTGGTGCGATTCTTAATAAAGAAACTGGCAATGTCACCTTGCCTGAAAGTTTTAAGAAATCTTATAAGGCCTACGTTGATGGTGAGTGGTGGCGTCTTGATGCACCAGTTGATCTTGGCGGAATGAAAGTTCCTCCATCTGTTCGCTGGGCAATGGCTGAGATGGTTCTTGGTTCAAATCCAGCAATTCATATTTACGCATCTGGTTACGCCTTTGCACAAGTTGCTTACGTTCTTGGAACACCTGTGCAGAAGAAGATGGCAAAGCACATGGTCGATAACCATTGGGGTGCAACTATGCAACTGACAGAACCTGATGCAGGTTCTGATGTTGGTGCCGGTCGTTCAAAGGCTGTTGAGCAAGCTGACGGAACATGGCATGTCACTGGAACAAAACGTTACATCACATCAGGGGATGCAGACTTCTATGAGAACATAATGCACTTTGTCTTGGCACGTCGTGAAGGTGGCGGACCAGGAACTAAGGGTCTTTCACTATTTTTAGTTCCTAAATTTATGTTTGATTTAGAGACCGGCGAACTCGGAAAGCGCAACGGAGTTTATGTAACTGCGCTCGAAGATAAAATGGGACTTAACGTTTCTGCTACCTGCGAAGTTAACTTGGGTGAGCATGAACCTGCCGTTGGTTATCTCTTAGGCGATGTCCATGAAGGTATTGCTCAGATGTTTAAAGTCATCGAATTTGCGCGCATGATGGTGGGAACAAAGGCGATTGCAACGCTATCTGCCGGTTACCAACAGGCGTTGTTATATGCAAAGCAGCGCGTACAAGGCGGTGATATGAAGGTAATGAACGATAAAGCTTCACCACGAGTCACCATCATTAAGCACCCAGATGTGCGTCGTTCGCTTATGGTCCAAAAGTCATATTCTGAAGGTATGAGAGCCCTTGTGCTCTATACCGCTTCAATTCAGGACGAGATCGAACTCGCTCAAATTGCAGGCGATACCGATCGTGTAGCCCAGATGGAAGCCCTGAATGACTTGATGCTTCCAATTGTTAAGGGTTACGGTTCAGAAAAGTCTTGGACACTTCTTGGTACTGAATCACTTCAAACATTTGGTGGCGCTGGCTTTACTCGTGATTGGCCAATCGAACAATATGTACGCGATGCAAAGATTGATACTTTGTATGAAGGTACAACTGCGATCCAAGGTCTTGATTTCTTCTTCCGCAAGATTGTAAAAGATGGCGGAAAAGCACTGGGACTTCTTGGAAAGGAGATTGGTGCATTTGCGTCAACTGGTGGAGTCCACGATGCGCAGAAGCAGGCTCTGCTCAAAGCACTCGGTGATCTTCAAAGTATGGTCGGTGTTCTTGTTGGCCACGCAATGGCATCGCAAGAGAAAGCTGATGAGATTTATAAAGTTGGTCTACACACATCTCGCGTACTTATGGCTGTCGGTGACATCATCACTGCCTGGCTCTTGCTACGTCAGGCAGATATCGCAACAGAGAAGCTTGCAGCAGGTGCTGGTAAGGATGCAGATTTCTTTGAAGGAAAGATTGCATCAGCCCACTTCTTTGTTGCCAACTACCTTCCACACATCACCGCTGATCGAAAGATCGTAGAAGGCGCAGATAGCGCAATCATGGAGATCTCGGAGAACGCTTTCTAATCAGATACCCTTGCCGGATGCTCAATCGCTACCGGGGTGAGATTTACCTGATCACAGGTGCGCTTTTCTTCTCGTTTAATGGTGTGATCTCCACTGTTGTATTGGATCACTTGTCACCATTTCGCTTAACTCAGGTGCGATGTATTGGCGCTTTTGCGATTCTCTTTCTTATTGTTGCCTCTCGTAATTTTCAATCACTCAAAGCTACTCGTCGCCAAATTCCCACCTTGGCCTTACTTGGCATTGTTGGCTTTGCAGCTGTGCAGGCAGGCTATTTCCTAGGAATTCAGCGCGGAATACCGCTAAGCCTTGTCCTGATTATCGAATTCACCGCACCTATTTGGATCGTTCTCTGGATTAAGTTTGTTCAGAAGAAGGATGTCCCAAATGGCATGTGGGCCGGAATTGCGTTGGCATTTATCGGACTTACCTTCATTGCAAAGGTC
>JACCDY010813586.1_pt1 | contig 16102 bp, 14 predicted proteins | sample 7446391 | NCBI WGS metagenome assembly JACCDY01 (sample SAMN15323451, study PRJNA562643) | freshwater metagenome | isolation source: river surface water | place: USA:Blue River Watershed | collected 2017-08-18
CCGGATGAGTTCCGTTGACTCGAGACACTCCTGGTTCCGGACGAACCATGTGGGAATTCCTCGCTGCTCACCCATCTCGGCGAGATGGGTGGTGTGGGAGCTGTTGTACCCTCCCACGACAAGGAGGAGGTCGGGCTTCCTCGCCAACAGCTCCTTGAGTGCATCCTGACGCTCTTGGGTGGCGCCGCAGATCGTGTCGAAAAGGCGGAAATTGATGTCGTTGCCATCCCGCTGCACGATGGCTGCGCGAAGCAGTCGCTGCACGGCCTCGGTCTCCTCCCGGAGCATGGTGGTCTGATTGGCCACTCCGATCCGTTGAGAATGCAGCGCGGGATCAAATCCTTCCGAGAACCTCCCCTCGAATTCCCTAAGAAAATTCTCCCTCGCGACTTTTCCAGCGATGAAATCGCGGACACGCCCGGCTTCCTCGAGATTCAGCACAACCAGATAGCGGCCGTTCCCCTTCCCTAGGGCGCGGGAGGCTGTGGCCCGGGTCTCCTCGTGGGAGGCCTTGCCATGGATGATGGATGTGACCTCTTCGGAGGCATTCTGCCGCACGCGCTTCCAGACACTCATCACGTCGCCACAGGTCGTGTCGACGATGCGGCACCCGTGCTTCCTGATCTCCTCGACAAGCGACACCGTGGCACCGAAGGCCGGAACGATCACCACATCCTCGGGACCGAGATCCTCGACATGGGGACGTCCCGAGGCATCGAGCAGATTACGGATGCCGAGGGCGGCGATCTGGGAATTCACCTCGGGATTGTGGATGATCTCCCCGATAAGGAAGAGTCGAGACTCGGGAAAGACCTTCCTAGCAGCGTAGGCAAGGTCAATGGCCCGCTCGACCCCGTAGCAGAAGCCGAACTGTTTAGCTAGCAGGATGGTCGTGTCTCCCGAAGTGAACACGGATCCGTTGGCGCGGACCCTTTCCACCAAATTGCTGTGGTAGTGGCTCTCCACCTGCTCCTGCACCCGGGTCATGACCTCCGGCGTGCGGAGGTTGACCTTGGCGGAAGGAAAGGGTGATGAGCTCACATCCAGTCCCTTACTGCAGGACGCCGACTTTGATCTTCTCGAAGTAAACCGGGGAGGTCATCACGCTCTCGGGAAGATCGGGGTCGTTGTAATCCTGGGGACGGGGAGTCTTGGCTCCCAGCGTGGCATCCTCGGGCTGGGTATTGGCGATCTTGACGGGTGTTCCCACCTTCACCAGTTCCCAGAAATCACCCGCATCGTTGGCGTGGAGACGGACACATCCGTGGGTCTTGGGCGTGGGCCACACCCATCCCTGATGGAATCCGTAACCGGGAGCAAACTCCACCCAGTAGGGCATGGGATATCCGACATAGCGACCCTTCGCATTGCCCGCCTCGCAAGGGACGATCTTGGCTCCGCAGATGGCGTATCCGTAGCTTCCAGAGCGCTTATTGCGCTCTTTACGGGTCACGCAGAGGTTCCCCTTGGGGGTGGGCTTGGAAGGCATTCCGACACAGCAGGCGGTGACGAGCAGGGGCTTGTTTCCCTCCATGACATAGACCATCTGCTTGTTCAGCGAGACCTTCACCACGACATTCGCAGGATTCTTAGCCTTATAGGCTGGCTGGTCGTAAACCGTGCGGAAGGGAGAGGTGGCGCATCCGGCGAGGAGCAGGGGAACGGCAATCAGGGCTAAAGACTTCTTCATCCAACAGATACAAACCCGAAACAGCCCCCCTGTCAAACCGACCTCCTCTCTCTGCAGTTTACCTTTGTGCCCTTTAATCGTAGATTGCATGGGAACGAGATGATCAAGGCCGATGATTTCCAATACGCCATGGAGAATACCCGTGTCGTGGTCCATCCCAGCAATACGATTGAAACCTACGGTCAGACCAGCTTCAGATTCCGCCTGGTGACCGAGCCGATGGATGAGGTTGGCAGCGTCAGACTCCGCATGGGGACAATCCATGCCGAGCGCCCCAGAATTTTGGCCCCTCAATACATCAGCCGTCTACTGCTTGAGGGTTTCGGTGAAAAAGCACAGGATTTTGCGGGATGGATGGAGCAACAGCAGGATGTTCATTTCCTGCGTTCTGGGTTCACGCTGCGTAAGACTGACATTTCCGAGCATCTCCTGAGGGAAACGAAGGAGAACTTACTGGAACGACTCCGGGAAGAACTCCGCCGGGACGACGATCCGACCGAAACCTTGATCGAGGGAATCGACGATGCCTGGGAGGTTTGCCTGATGAAGTTTACCATGGACATGATCCGCCGATCCGCCGGGGAGAATGTCACGGAATGGAAACGCCGTGGCCTTCTTTGAACGACTGCATCCAACCATCCATGAAAACATTCAAACTTGTTATCCTGTTCGCACTGGGCCTCCTGATCTTTGGCTCAGCCGGTTTCTTCGGTTACGAACTCTTCCTCAAACCGGGCAGACTTGAAAAAAAGGAAAAGGCGGCCGAGGCCAATGCACCGGCAGCAACCCCGACTCCCGATCCGGGCTCTCCCGAACTCAGCCGCCTGAAGGCACTCCGTCAGTCGGGAAAGACTCTTGAAGCACGTGATGGACTTATTGCCTGGAAGGGCAACTACCCATCCTCCCCCCTGCTTCCCGAGGTAAAGAAAGAACTTGGGGCCGCCAACATGGCCCTTCTTTTTCAGTCGACCGCAAATCCCTCCATCGTCACCTACACGGTGGTCAAGGGGGACTCTCTCGCAAAAATTGCGGCCAGACAGCACTCGAATGCCGAACTCATCCAAAAAGCCAACCAGTTGCCGAACATCAATCTCCAGATCGGCCAAGTGCTGGTCATTCCTTCCCTCAAGGCAACACTGGAACTGGATCGTGCCGCCAAGACAATCACGCTGCTCGACAACGGCAACTTCGTGAAGGAATACGCCCTGCTTTCAGCTCCGATTGCTCCCAAGGTACCAGAAAACAGAAATACCAAGGTGCTTGAAAAAGTGGCCTCCGTCGGCGCGAAGCGTGTGGCGTTCGGGGACAAGGCCTATGCCACCGCCGAAAAATCGATTCTGATCTCCCAAGCCCCACCAATCATTCCAGCCCCTGCATCCACAGCCGCGCAAAACGCCGCTACTCCGGAAGGGAGCCAAGCTGCCGGTTCAGGAGCCTCGTCTGCGCCCCAACTCCCGGGAGGCTATGTCCTCAGCGCCGAGGATCTGCAGGAGCTCTTTCCGCTCGTTTCCAGAAATACACCCGTCATTATTCACTGATCCCGTTTTCGCCTCATACCGAAGATTCACTCCGCCAATCCCATGACCGTACAACCTCTCGACTTCGAACTCCCCTTAGCCGATCTAGAACGCCGTGTCGCCGAACTCGCGGAGCGGCGCAAATCCGAGGATCCCCTTCTTGTCGCGGCACGCGAGGATCTTGAAAAGGAACGAAAGGCCCTTTACGGCAACCTCACACCTTGGCAGCGCGTCCAGATCGCCCGTCATCCCGCCCGTCCCTACTTCCTTGACTACGTGGCCTCCTGCACGACGGACTTCGTGGAACTTCACGGCGACCGTTTCTTCGGCGATGACAAGGCCATGCCGGCCGGAATCGGCCGCATCGGGGGTCATCGTTGCGTGATCATCGGTCAGCAGAAGGGACGCGATGTGAAGGAAAACGTGTTGCGTAACTTTGGCAGCCCCCATCCCGAGGGATACCGCAAGGCCCTGCGACTGATGCGTATGGCTGAAAAGTTCAGCTTACCCATCGTTTGCATCATCGACACCCCGGGCGCCTATCCCGGAGTCGGTGCCGAGGAACGCCATATCGCGGAGGCAATTGCCGTCAATCTGCGCGAAATGATGGCATTGAAGACGCGGATCATCGCGGTGGTGATCGGAGAGGGAGGAAGCGGCGGTGCCCTTGGCATCGGCGTGGCAGACCGCGTGCTGATGCTCGAAAATGCCTATTATTCCGTCATCTCCCCGGAGGGATGCGCCGCCATCCTATGGAAGCACCGCAAACACGCCCCCGAGGCTGCCGCAGCGCTAAAACTCACGGCGGATGACCTGCAGGAGTTGGGCCTGATCGACGGGGTTGTTCCCGAACCCATGGGGGGCGCCCACCGCGATCCCCAGGCCATGTCCGCGAAACTCGTGGAAACCATCTCATCGGCCATCGAGACCCTTGACGAGATCCCCCTCAAGAAGCTTCTTGAGGCACGCTACGCGAAGTTCCGCGGAATGGGAGTCTTCTCGGAATAACCGTTCCGGGATTTCTTTTCCGCATTTTTTCCTGCAGAGGGATCAATCACCAAAGTGATCTCCCCGCGCGGAGGATGCTCCGTATAGTGAGCGGTCAGTTCCACGGGACTTCCGTTTCTGAATTCTTCGTGGATTTTGCTCAACTCCCGTGCCACACAAACCCGGCAATCCGGTGAAATGGCCGCCAGATCAGTGAGGCAGTCGAGCAACCGGTGCGGAGACTCAAAGTAGATCGCGGTGATTCCCTGGACGGTTGCCTTGCGGAGTTCGGAACGTCTTCCCGATCCCGAAGAGGGAAGGAACCCACCGAAGAAAAAAGGAACCGGCGGCAGACCGCTTCCCACAAGCGCCGTCGTGACGGCACTAGCACCGGGAAGCACCGTATAACCGATCCCCTCCGTGATACAGGCCCTCACAAGACGGAAGCCGGGATCGCTCACCGAGGGGGTGCCGGCATCGGTCACCAACACGAGCCTTTCCCCTCCGCGCAAGCGGGTGATCAGTTCCGGGAGACGACGCTCCTCGTTGTGCTCATGGAAACTGACAAGGGGTTTTCTGGTCCCAAGATGGGTAAGCAGAAGTCCAGCGCGCCTGGTATCCTCCGCGATGACGCCGTCACAGTTCCTGATGGCCTGGGCAGCCCTCAGGCTAAGATCCCCGAGATTACCGATCGGCGTGCAGATCAGGGTCAGGGGGGGCAGCCCCGATTCCTTCCCCAACTCTGAATTTTCAGGTTTCAAGTTTCAGCTTTTCAGCTTTTCCCCTTTACCATCCTTCCGCCACTTTGCTGACCAGATTTTCAGCCATGCGTTGTGCGGCGATCGGGTAATTGATGTTCTGCGAGGTCACCAGATCCGAATTCACCCGGTCCGACTCAATGAAGAACGGCGTCACTCCCACGGCCTTTCCCTGCATGAGAACCGCGCCGGTGGTGCGGTCGACAACCCGGTACTGCACAATAAGCGTTAGCTCGAACTCGGAAGTCTGGAGCACATTGCTTGCAAAAACGCGCATCGGCTGACGTTGGACGCTGAGAATCGTTCCCTCAACGACCGCATCGGCTTGGTCGGCGGATTCGATCCTGTAGGTTCCATCCTGCTGAAACTGCTTGGCGACGGCATCTGCTGTCTGGGCCTCGAGACGGGGCAAAAGCGTGTCGTTCTTGAATGTCCTCACCGCCAGGGTGGTCACCCGACGCATAGGCGTTGGTTTGATCTCTCCGAGATGATAGCCGCACCCTCCCGTCAGCAGGATCAAAGGTAGCAGCAGGAAAAGCAGTGAATAACGACTCATTGGGTCACGGGGGTGGTCTTGGGGGGCGGCGCTTGCGGGGAGGGCTCCGCAAGCGGGATGGGTGCGGAATCCCTAAAATTCCCCTTCATTTCAGCTCGTGGCGCGGGAATCTCTTCACCCACGATGGCCTTCTTCGGAGGTCCGTCATAATTGGCCAGTGCCGTGGTCTCCACCTGTGACTGCAGACGGCGGCGCTCCGCGAGACGCTCTCCCGTCTCCGGGCGCTCCTGCCCGACGCGCAGGGAATCTTCCCCGTAGAGGGACTTGAGTTCGTCAATGCGGGTCTTGGCTACAGAGGCCTCGGAGCTTTCAGGGAAACGGCGTATCACGTCATTGTAATAAATGGAGGCTGCCTTGAAATCCTTCGAGAAATCGTAAAACCGGGCGATGCGGAGCGTGTCTTGGGATTCCCGTGAAACCATCGACTTCATGTTCTCGCCGGCCTGCTGGACCTTTTCGCTATTGGGATACTGAAGAAGAAAATCCTGATAGTTATTCTCCGACTCCTTCAGGGCGGAAAGATCCTGGGACTTTCCCGTCATCCCGAGCCGCTGATAAACATAGGCGATCTGATACTGGGCATCGTCGCAAGCGGAACTGTTGGGGTATTTATCGAGCAGTTTCTGGTAAGCCGCCAGTGCCTCTTGGGCTTTTCCCTGTTTTTCAAGGGCCAAACCAAGGTTGAACTGGGTGATCGGGGCATGCTTGCTGTAGGGAGAAACCTTCAGGATCGCGGTGTACATTTCTTCAGCCTTTTCCATCGACGGGGCGATCGGGATCCCGAGAAACTTCACTTTTTTTCCCTTCAGATAGGCATTGGCGATATTGATCTGTTGGGCAACCGCCTCTTCGAACTTCGGGGTCTGGGGATATTTCTTTTGGAGATTCTGGTACTCCTTGAAAGCCCCGTCCAGATTGCCCTGATGCTGCAGGGCTCCGGCTAGTCCAAACTGTGCCATAGGTGCTTCCTTGCTATTGGGCGCACTGCGCACAACCCATCTATAGCAGGCGGCTGCATTGGCATGGTCACCGGCATCGGCAAGCTGGTCACCCTTGGCCAACTGCTCGGCGGGTCCACCGATGGGTATCAGGCTATTGGTGATTGGCTGAGATTTCACCAAACCCTCGGACTCTCCTCGAAGCAACGGAGAAAAAGAGACTAAAAAAACGGCGCAGAAAATACAGAACTGTGATGTTCTCCTCAAAAAAATGGATCCTGAAACTTTCATCCTCAAGGAATACGCTAGGGAAGCGACACCGAAAGCGTCAAGCGAGGTATCTTCTTCTCCCGCTCCGGAATAGCTTTGCTATTTCACCCCTTGGAAGACCACAGGCTCAGGAGCAACTTCGGGAGCAAGTTCCTTTTTCCCGGGCGCAGGGGCCTTGTAGGGAGGGATCGGGATCTCTTTTTTGAGCTGAAAGACGGGGTAAGCGAGCAACTTGGGATTGGCAGTCCGTACGGGGTAAGGTGTTGCAGGATTCTTTTCCTCAATCATCAGAACCGCTTGAAAATCCGTGCCTGGAAATTCCCCCATGATGACTTCCATCTCGTAGGTTTTGCCGCGTTCCACGGAGAACCACTTTCCAAAGGCAGGTTCATCGCCGGGAGTTGCGGGAGGAGTGCCAACCGCTGTCGATGATGACGAACCAGAAGGCGTTGCAACTGTCTTGGGCTTAGGCGCGGCGGAATTATTGGCGAAGAAACTAAAATATTTGTCTCCAATACCACCCTTAATATTAGCACCTCTTAGGTACCAAAAGACGTTGGATTTATCAAAGCGAACAGCAAGGAAATTATCCCCAATACCGACAAACCGGTATGCCCCATCCTTAGGAGCGACGACTTTTCCCTTGTAGTGAATTAGCCACCATCCCGGCTTGACCTCTTTTTCAACCCCGAATTCCTTCATTGCGGGATTGGCCGCAATCATCGGAATGAAAACCTGATAGGCAATCAGCTGATCCTGTGCATGAAAATATTGCTGAAAAACATTTTCATCCCATCCTTTGGATAGAAAGTTTTCCACAATGTTATTATAAATTTGAGCATTTTCAGAATCCTGTTTTGTCCACCCACCAGTATACTTGATCTCGGTAGGCTGCTTATTGGCAAACTGCTTGAAGTCATAGAGCGTACCTTTCAGTCCCGACTGGGCGCCAACCCCTTTGAATCCGAAGGCGGTCATTCCAGCCAACGGCATCGCCGTCATCCCTCCCCCGCCGCCCATTCCGGCTCCCGAACCTAAACCATTCGCCCCGAGGCCGCTCATCACCGAGGCCATCACGTCGGGACCGCCGGAGGAATTCATCTCCATCGCCGGCAGGGCGATCGATGCGTTGGCCGCCGTCGAGGTAATCCTCTTTGAAATAGCGGGTGCACTCATGCTCGCTGTTTTCTTCGCCATCTTGACCTTGTGCTCCACGCTCTTGGGGCCGGCGGCACTCGGTGGCGGCGCGGTGAACTTGAGCTTTTCCTTACGCCCCTGAACGACCTGAACCACCAAGATCGTGGCTCCTCCCAGCAGGATCACATGAAGCAGAAGGCTGATGATAAAGAAGCTCCCACCCCACCCTAGCCACCGCTTCCAAAAAGGCTTCTTCGGGGGATGATGCGCTTCCTCGACAACGGGTTGCAGGGGTTCCGCCTCTTGGTGATCGGAATCAGTCCTCATTGACGGTAAAGGTGACATTGGAGATTTTTGCAGCCGCAAGCGCATTGAGCACCTCGATGGTACGGCTGTATTTCGCATGGGCGTCGCTGACAATGGTCACCACGGCGGGCTGCTTTGCATTGTCGGCATTCTCCTTGATCCTCATCAACGTGGCCCGAAGCTGGGGCAGGTCGGAACTCTCGGGCGAATCGAACGGCTCGTCATTCAGGGAGACCTCCCCTTCGTCGGAGATGCTGATGAGGGTCTCATCGTTAAACTCGGCGGCAGCGGAAGTTTCGGTGCTACCGGGAAGTTTGTTCACGAGTTCGTTCTCCACCTTCACCGCCCCCGCCATGACCATGAAGAAAAGCATGATCACGAAGACCACGTCGACCATCGGGGCGATTTGAAACCCCATTGCCCCGTCTTCTTCCTGCTCAAATGATTTCATGAAGGGGATGGTTAATCGTGATTCACCGCAGAGAAGGAAATATCGGAAATCCCGGCTTCAGCAGCCGCATTCATTGCCTGCGAGACAAACAGGGCGGGGACATCCCGGTCACCGCGGATCACCATCCTGAACTCGGGATTCCCTCCAGGTTTGGATGCGGCTGTCTTTTCGCCGAGAACCTTCGCAGCCTTGAGAGGCTCCACAAACTCGGAGGCCTTGGAGTAGAGATGATCCTGAAAATTGAACGTTGCGGCATTCGCAACCGGATCCCAGCGAACGTTCACAATGGCTTCCGCCCGCGAATCGTCCTTCTTCGCCGCTTCCGGAGCAATCGGGAGCTTGATGCTCTTGTCGATGTTGAGCACCTGGGCCGAAGTGATGGTCATGAAGAAAATGAGGATGACCAAAAGGACATCCACCATCGGGGCGATCTGGAAATCAGGCTCGCCTTTCTCTAAACCTCCTCCTCCTCCAGCCATGGCAGGGTGGTGCGGTTAAAGGGCTTCCCCTTGGGCGTACGGAACCTCGGGGGCCGCTTCCTCGATCCAGTTAGGAGTGGCGGCGTAGATCTCCTCGCCGCTGATATGAACCCCGGCAAGAGCATCGTAAGGCATCTTGCGGAAAAGCTGGTTCAGGATGTCCTGCATGTGATGAATCGCGGAGGTGGAGCGACTGCGAAGAAAATAGAACATTCCGAAAGCAGGAATCGCGATCACCAGACCGCTGGCGGTGGCCACGAGCACCTCGCCGATGGCGCCGGAGAGACTTGCCGGGTCACCGATCCCGGAGGTTCCCAGGGTGCTGAATGCCTTGATCATGCCGGTGACGGTTCCGAGCAGACCGATCATCGGGGTGACGACGCCGATGACGGAGAGATAGTTGGCAAAGGTGCCCATGGAGGCACTCTCCTTGTGCATCTCGGAGATCATCCCCTCTTCTACCATCGTCTTGCCATCCCCCAACAGGGAGATACCCACACGCAGGACATTCGTCAGCGGTGACTTGTTTTCACGGCAGAAGTTGTAGGCACCCACATAATCGCCCTGCTGAAAGAGTTGCTTTACCTCGGCTTCAAACTCCGGGGGGGATGTCTTCTTGATGGAAGTACGCATGAATCCGTCGCTGGCAAGATAGACGGTAAGCACCGACATGAGGCCGATCGGGACCATCACCCACCCACCCTCGACGAGGGTCTCAAGGAGTGTCTTTGAATGGGCTCCCTTGGCATCCTTCTTTGCTCCTTCGGATGCGGAGAGCATCGGCGCCGCCATGCAGAGGATGCCGAAAACAAGACTGGTCAGGAACAGGTTGGTGCGATGTTTCATGGGGTATTTGGTGAATTTAATCAGGGTTTGTGACTAATCAAGGTTTGGCTGGGGAGGGCTGGGATTTCGCACCCGTCTTGGGCACAAGTTTCCAGGAGCGGCACCAACTCACTTCCATGGTGTTTTTCAGCGGATCCGCCAACTCCTGAAGTGTCGGCAAACCATCCCCGGGGAAGGATCCCGTGTCAAAGATGAGCATCTGGGGCTTGTTCTCGAAAGGAAGCGCCGGCTGAATCTCAGCCACCTTGACTCCGTTGTGATAGAAAATGATGGTATCGCTATCCTTCCACCAGACACCGTAAACATGGAATTCCTCGGCAGGCCCCGAAGGCATCATGTAACGGGATCCTTTGGAGAGACTTGAAGGCTCCTTTCCTTCCTCCTTCTTCAGGTAGTGGGTATTCATCACCATTTGGCGGCTTCCCGGGCGCTTCGGGGAATGTCCGATCAGCGTCGCCACATCGATCTCCATGTCATTGCCCTGCAGCCAGAATGATGAAGCTATCGGGAGTCTGGCTGCCTTCACGGAGGCCTCATAATAACCTTGAAGGGCAGTTTTGGACTTGCTGCTAACGGCAGCTGCTCGAATCCAAAGATCCTCCTTGGGATTTTTCACATCGGTAATCGATTTGATCTCCGTGGTGGTGACAAGACGGAGCTTCCCGTCCTTGACGGAAACGTTTTTGGAATCGAAGAAACACGGAGAAGTTGCCTTTCTTCCGGAAACACCGCGATCCCACTTGCCTGGATCAAGATCAGGACCGTTGAATTCATCGGAAAGCTCCGGAATAAGCTGCCACTCGTATCCGGCAGGAGGGACCGGAAGCCTGCTCTTCTCACCATCGTTGGCACCTTCCACCCGAGTCTCGGCGGTCGAACTCGCTGTCGTTGGCAGAGTGATTCCGGGAATCACGACCATTTCTGAAGCAACAATTTTTTTGGCCTCCGCGACTCTGGAGGATTTCGGATAATTTTCTGACAGATCCTTCAGGGACTGAAGGGCCCTCTTTTGATCATTCAGGCCGGCATAGGCATAAGCGGCTCCGAAGAGAGCCGGAGGCTGGAGAAGTGTGACCGAGGGATAAAATACCTTGATCGTAAGAAAAGCCCGGAGTGCCCCCTGAAAATCCCTCTTTGCAAGCAGTGCCTTGCCCAAGGCCAACTGGGCAAGCGCCGATCCCTGGCCTCCGCCGGTCCGGGGAAGTGATTTGGCGCCAATGACGACGGCCTCGTTGTCTTTCGACACAAGGGGGGCGAATAAGCAACCTCCCCGGGAAAGAGCTTCGAATTCGGGAGCCTTTAACGATCCCAACTGCCTTGCAAGTTCGGCGGCCTCGCGCTCCTGCCCCGCCGAAACAAGGGCCAGAAGTCTCAGGCGCGCCATCTCGGGCCACCAGGATCCGGGAAGATCTTTGAACTCCCCCTGTTTGGCGACGAAATCCGAGGTCAGCGAAATCACTTCGGGAGCATTTCCGATAGCAGACGCGGCCTTTGCCTTGGCAAGTTCGTTAGGTTCCGGAAAAGCAACTTTGGTGATCTTTGCAACCGGCACCCCCATCTCGATGGTACCGCCGCTGGGGACCGCCACATTGACCATGATGTTTCCGCCGGAACGCTTCAACGTCGATGTGTTGAACACCTGACCGTCACTGGTGGTGATCTCCTCCGCACTTGCGGAACAGAGTCCGAGCATCAGGAGCAGGAGGATGGATCGGCTTTTCATCGGGATGCTCATTGCTGGGGAGATGGTTGCGGCGCAGCACCGCCCGGTGAGAAGGTTGCTTCGGGGGCCGCAGGAAGATTTTCCAGTTTCTTCCTGACTTCCTCGACACGGGGAGATTGTGCCAATCGCGGTTTGGACAGCATCTCGCGAAGATGGGCCGCCGCCTTTGCCGATTCGTTCAACTTGATGAATCCGTCCGCCGCTTTCAGGTAAGCCGAGATCACCACGTCGGGATACCGTTGATAGGCGACAAAAACCCGCTGGTAGTACTGGATGGCAGCGGCTGTGTTGCCTTTTTTCTCCTCGATGTCACCGATCGACAGCAAGGCACGGGCAGTTATTTCACCCCTCCACTCCTTATTGGAGGCAACCTGCTCGAAGATGGTCTTGGCCTCGTCGGTTTTTCCAAGCGCCAGAAGGGCCAACCCCTTGCCATAGGTCACCTCGCTGAGCTTGGCCTCGGCGCCGGCTTTTTCCACGGCATCGTCAAACCATTGGAGCGCATCAGCGGGCTTGTTTTTGGCAAGCTCGACCTCCCCCATGCCGCAATAGGCGTATTCCAGAAGATCGCTTTTCGGGAACGATGTCAGGAGCTCCTTGTAAAAGGATTCGGCCTTGTCGATTTGGCCCTTTGCAAGGGCGATGTCGCCGCACTCCGAGAGCAGCATCGCGCTGAGTTCATCCGCGGGAAAATCACGGTAAATCGAGGCCATTAGCTCTTTCTGTTGATCCGGCTTGCGGGTGAACCCGGCCAACTGTGCCTGGGCATAACGAAGCCGAGCCTTGGCCAACGGGGTGTTTCCCACATTGGAAGCATTCAGATACTTTGCAAAATCCCCCTCCGCATCATACGCCGGCAACGGAGTCGGAGAGGGACGGGGGGTCGGACTTGCAGAGGCGGCAGAGCCATCGGAAATTGCCCCGGCTTCAGGGGCCGGCTCCGTGACGACTTGCTTGGCGGCAAGCGGTTGCCGGGGACGCTTCGAACATGTCTGTGCCAACTGTCCCAGCAACTGTTCCACGGCATCCTTGCGGCGATCGTTGATGGTCTGGAGGATGGTATCAGCAAGATACTTCTTGGCCTCCTCGGTCTTCCCCTCCTTGATCTTGGCTTTGGAAACCCAATAGACGGCGGCAATGGCGGCAGGATGCTCCGGATGCCTCTTGGCAAAACGGCTGAACATTTCGGAGATTTGATCCCAGCGGTTGATCTTCTGGTACTGCTTGTTGGCCTCGAAAAGGGAATATTTCAACAACTCATCGCTCTGTCCCATGTCGACGGAAAATCGGTAGGCCTCCGCGGACTCGGCGGGCATCTCCTTGGCCGCATAGGCATCGCCTCGCAGAGCGAGAACCTCAGCCTGCATCGACTCACCCTCATGGGCCTTCATCCAGGCGTCGCAACGCTTGAGAACCTCGTCGTATTTCTCCGCGGCATTGTAACAGAGTGCTATGCGATAATCAGCATCACCCACAAACTGGCCTTTTGGATATTTTTTGGTGTAATCCTGCAACGCCTCCAGCGCTTTGGCATAGTCGCCCAATTGGAAGTAACAGAGAGCGATCCGATAGAAACACTCTTCCGCAAATTTCCCTTCCGGATACTTCGCCAGATATTTTTTGTAGTCCTCGACTGCCTCCTTGTACTTGTCCCGTTTCTCGGGGTCCGCAGCTTGGGCAAATTTCGCATTGGCCAAAAGGAACTGCATATCTCCGACCAAGGCGGAAGAGCCGCCCTTGACAACAACGGTGCCAAAAACATTCTCCGCTTTCGCATAATCCCCTGCCTCTAGGGCAACGGCCCCCTTCAGATAACCGGCTTGCTCGGCGTATTTGCCGTTGGGAAATTCGGTCATGTAACGATCCAAGGCCACTGTTGCATCATCCTTTCGGACCAAGGCGCAATAAGCAGCCGCAATGCTGAAAAGGGCATCTTCACGGATCTTGGGATCCTTGCTCTCCAGAAGGCTCTCCCAAATCAGGATCGTCTCCCATTTCTGATCCAGTTCATCGTAAGCTTTTGCTTGGCGAATACGGACCGGAACCTCGGTGTCGGGTAGTTTTTCAAACTGCTCCAGAACTGCCCTAAGCTGGGCAATATTCGCCTGAATCGTTGCGATCCTGGCATTGATCTCCATGAAAGCCTTGGGATTCGTCTGAAGACCCGATCTGGCATCGGCAATCTGCTTCTCCATTGCTGCGATACGCTCCTTCTGGAGATTGATCACGATCTCCTTCGGCCGGACGATGGAATACATCTTCAGCGCTTTCTGACGCTCCCCCTTTCGCAACAAACCGTCGCCGATGCGCACGGAAAGGATGTCGAGTTGCAACGGATTATCAATAAGGTCCGGAGTGGACTGAAGTTGATCGAGCAGTTTGAGTGCCTCGTCGAGATTGCCCTGCTTCGCTTCCAACTCGGTCAAGGCCATGGCTGCCTGAACCGTCAGGTCGTCCTTGATTCCCTGCTCGATAACGGATCTCAACACCTTGGACGCATCCGCAGGCTTTCCTGATTCCGCAAGGATTGAGGCCTGCGCCATCTTGGCACGGATACCGATCTCTCCGCCGCCTTGGGCAGCAAGTTGGAGACTTTTTTCCGCTTCAGATTTCCTTCCGCTCTGCGACTGAATCTGGGATAGAGCGACAAGGGCCTTGATCTTGTATTTTCCCTCGGGAAATTCCTTCAGGCTTCGGTTATAGTACTCTTCGGCCTTGGCATTGTTCTTTTGACTGAGATGGGTGGTCGCCAAAGTAAAAAGGAGGGTTTCAAGGGCCTCTCCTTGGGGACCTTGGGCAAGCACCTCCTCGAAGTTCTTGGTGGCGGTGGCGTAATCACCCGATTGGAAGGCGGCGACCCCGGCCTTGAATAAATCGTCGGGTGTTGCTTCACCCGCAGCCATACATGTAGACACGGAAAAGATGATGCAAAGAAGCGTACGGGTAATGGTCACACGCGACGAACCTGTAAAATGCATGAAATCCATGGGCCTAATGGAAGAGGAAAAGCTCATGAGGGGTGTAACTAAATAATGGATGCCTTCCTTGAAGGCAAGGAGCCACCTCCAACGGACTGATGAAAACAAAAAAAGCGCCGGGGTTCCGGCGCTTTTTGTAAACTCCCCTTAAGCCGTTGAAAGCTCGGGATCAGGAACTGAAAGTCACTGCTTGCTTGGCGTGGACAAGGCCAATCCAAGCCATCCGGCCCCGGCAAAGATCAGTTCCACACCCAGGAAGAGCCCAAGCATGTAGAGTCCGGTAGCAGGCCACTGGGAAATGATCAGCCCCCCGAGAATAATCGAAATGGCAGAGCTGAATAGTACCCATCCAGCCCCCTTATGATGTCGCATCTTGAAAGCGAGCACCGCCCGGAAAATCCCGCCGATCAGAATGGCCCATCCAAGAAAGAGGGTGAAGGCGATCGCTGCTTGAAAGGGATGGGCGATGAAGACATATCCGGCCACACCATAGGCAAGGGCGACCAGAGCATACCAGAGATGACTCTTCCAGCCATGGATCGTGAAGACCTTGATCAACTGGAAGGCGCATCCAAACATCAGGATGCATCCGATGAAGGTGGCCACGGCGGCCGTGGTGACGATCTCGTAGGTGAGGGCAAAGAATCCCAGGAGCATCATGGCGATGCTGCCGGCGATGGCCCAGCCACGGGAAACTGCGGGAAGAGGAAACTGAGGTATCTGGGGAGTGGGAGTATCCATAGGGAATCCTTTATGGGCGCGCCCCCCTCCCCTGACAAGGAGGTTTTAAGGCGTGGCAACCTGAAACTCCAGTATTGCTCCCAGCCCGCTCAGGTTTCAGATTTCAGGTTTCATCCCTCTTTTTCCCCTGCCTTCTCCTTCTCGAACCACTTGAAGCAGACGGGGACAATGAAGATGGCGATCAGCGTGGAGGCAAGCATGCCGCCCACAACGGTCGATCCCAGCACGCGTCGGGAAACGGCACCCGAGCCGGTGGCGATCGCCAGCGGCACGCATCCGAGGATGAAGGCGAAGGCGGTCATCAGGATGGGACGGAGACGAAGTTTCGCGGCATCGAGGGCGGCATCCATCACGGAACGCCCCTTCTCCACCTCTTCCTTGGCAAACTCCACAATCAGGATCGCGTTCTTGGCCGCAAGACCGATCAGCATGATGAGACCGATCTGGGCATAGACGTCGTTGTCCATATTGCGAACGAAGAGCATCGCCAGCGCCCCAAAAACGGCGATCGGGGTACAGAAGAGCACGCTCATCGGGAGCGACCAGCTCTCGTACTGCGCAGCCAGGATCAGGAAGACGAAGAGCAGAGAGAGGGCAAAGATCGCCGAGGGAGGAATGCCCTGGGCGGCAAGCTTCTCCTCAAACGACATCCCGAAGTAATCGTAACCCATGCCCGGCGGCATCGTCGCCGCGAAGGTTTCCTCGAGCACCTTCATCATCTGGCC
>JACCDY011009732.1_pt1 | contig 16101 bp, 15 predicted proteins | sample 7446391 | NCBI WGS metagenome assembly JACCDY01 (sample SAMN15323451, study PRJNA562643) | freshwater metagenome | isolation source: river surface water | place: USA:Blue River Watershed | collected 2017-08-18
CTTCGCACATCTATCCCCCCGTGCAACTATAAATTCAGGAACAATCATTATGCAGGGGGCTGTTGTTAACGCAGGTGTAGAAATAGGAAAAAATTGCATTATAAATACTAATGCAATAGTTGAACACGATTCCCGAATAGAAGACCATTGTCATATATCTACAGGTGTCATTTTGAATGGTGATACTTCTGTGGGAAGTGGAAGTTTCATTGGAAGTGGAACTGTACTTAAAGAGGGAATCTCTGTTGGACAAGGTTCACTAGTCGGCATGGGGTTAACGCTTCGTCACAATCTACCTGATCGAAGTAAGTTCTTAGGTGGTTCGATGTGAAAAGAGTGCAGATAATTGCTGAAGCTGGAGTAAATCACAACGGAGATATTTCCTTAGCCAAAAAATTAGTTGATATTGCCTCAGATGCCGGTGCTGACTTTGTTAAATTCCAAACATTCAATGCAGACAGGCTAGTGGTAAAAAATGCATTAAAAGCCGACTATCAAAAAAATACTACAGATACATCGGAGTCACAACAGAACATGTTGAGAAAACTTGAGTTAACAGAAGAAATGCACCATGAGTTGATTGAGCATTGCAGGAAAAGGGAAATTCGTTTTCTTTCTACAGGATTTGATACAGATAGTATAAATTTTTTAGATTCGTTAGGGATAGAGATATTCAAAATTCCCTCAGGAGAGATAACCAATCTGCCGTACTTACGGCACATTGGAAAACTTGGTAGAAGTATTATTCTCTCAACTGGTATGTCAAATATGGACGAAATTGAATTCGCAATTCAAGCCATAGAAGATGCTGGGACTCCTAGGGAAAAAATAGTTGTTCTTCATTGCACGACCGCATACCCGGCTCCGATGACAGATATTAATCTTCTAGCCTTAGGATCTATTCGCGAAGAACTTGGAGTAGCGGTCGGATATTCCGACCACACTTTAGGAATAGAAATTGCATTAGCAGCAGTGGCTCAAGGTGCTATTGTAATTGAGAAACATTTTACACTTGATCGAAATCTTCCTGGCCCAGATCATCAGGCAAGTTTGGAGCCATTGGAGTTGAAATCCATGGTAGATGGGATTCGTAATATAGAGAAAGCTCTAGGTGATGGCGTTAAGGTAATAAAGCCAAGTGAGATTGAGAATCGAATTGTAGCTCGCAAATCGATTGTAGCTCGCATTCCAATTAAAACTGGAGAAATTTTTAATGAAGATAATTTAACTACGAAGCGTCCAGGAACTGGGATGTCACCAATGGATTGGGATCGTTTAGTAGGAAAAAGTTCGCAACATGATTATCTTGTAGATGAGTTCATCAATGAAGCGTAAAATTTGTATTATTACAGGAAGTCGAGCTGACTATGGGTTACTTCGTTTAGTTATGAAGGAAATAAGCGAGGACCCTAGTTTGACCTTGCAGGTTATTGCAACAGGCACGCACCTGTCTGAAAACTTTGGCCTAACATATAAAGAAATTGAGGAAGACGGCTTCATTATTGACTTCAAGGTCGAAATTCTTAATTTTTTGGATTCCCCTGTGGGTATTGCTGAATCAATGAGTAAGGGATTAATTGGATGCGCAAAAGCAATTGAATCCTTGAAGCCAGATTTAGTAGTGGTACTGGGAGATCGATATGAAATTTTCGCCGCCGCCGCCGCTGCTCTTGTGGCGAGAATTCCCATAGCCCATGTGCATGGGGGCGAATCCACAATCGGTGCATTTGATGAAGCCTTCCGCCATTCGATAACTAAAATGTCTCAGCTACATTTCGTGGCGACTGACGAATACAGAAAACGAGTTATTCAACTTGGAGAGAATCCAGAGAATGTGTTCTTAGTTGGTGGTCTGGGCGTAGATATTTTGAAGAATATTAATCTGTTGAATAAGTTAGAAATCGAAAGTTTGCTCGGGATAAAATTCTTGGCGAAGAGTCTGTTAATTACATTTCATCCAGTTACCTTGGAGAATGATACTGCCGAAGAGCAAACGAAAGAATTACTCTTGGCTTTATCAGAATTGACTGATACAACATTGATTTTTACAATGCCAAATGCAGATACTGGCGGTCTTGTAATAATGAATTTAATTGAAAAGTTTGTAAATTCTCATTCTGATGCCTATTCATTCAAATCCTTAGGGCAGCATTTATATTTATCATGTATCCCATATGTAGATGGCGTAGTGGGTAACTCGTCGAGTGGCCTAATGGAAGTACCCAGCTTTAAAAAAGGTACGATTAACGTGGGATCACGTCAACTGGGACGACATATGGCATCTAGTGTGATTAATTGTGAACCTGAGCAAGCCCAAATACGTAGTGCGATAGAAAGACTTTATTCAGAAGAATTTCAGGCAAGTTTAGCAGGCTCTCGTAATCCATACGGCGATGGGGGAGCGAGTCTCAAGATAGTAGAGACCTTGAGGGGCTGTAAACTGAATGGCATCATCCAGAAAAAATTCAATGACTTATAAGTCCGCTTCAAGAGGAGGTGATGATAAATGACTTCTGGTGAATTATTCTGGGCTCAAGCAGTCTTACCTGTAGATTCAAAGATTCGAGATGCAATTCAGGTGTTAAATGATGCATCATTGAGAATTGTTTTAGTTGTTGACGTGAACGGAGCGCTAATTGGAACGATATCTGATGGAGATATCCGCCGTGGTTTGCTTAGAGGTTTAGATCTGAGTAGCCCAATACAATTAATTGTCCATCGTGATGCTCTCATCGTAACTCCTGAGATGAGTCGGGAGGTAGTTCTCCAGTTAATGGCCGAAAATAAGATTCAACAAATTCCGATAGTTGACGAAAATAAGAGGGTCTTGGGACTACATGTTTGGGAAAAATTTTACACGCACGTACCCCGCTCAAACATAATGATAATTATGGCAGGGGGAAAAGGAGTTCGGCTACACCCACAAACAGAACACTGCCCAAAACCGTTATTGCCGATTGCCGGGAAGCCAATCCTTCAACACATAATTGAGCGTGCGAAAGTTGAAGGAATCTCTCACTTTGTAATAGCGATACATCATTTAGGTCACATGATTGAAGACTATTTTGAAAATGGTGAAAATTTCGGTGTGCAGATTGATTATCTTAGGGAGCAATCGCCTCTTGGGACAGCCGGGGCTTTGAGCTTACTCAGCCCTTTACCAGAATTACCATTCTTAGTTACCAACGGTGATGTATTGAGTGATATTCGATATGGTGAATTACTAGATTTTCACATTCAACATAACGCTACCGCCTCAATGGCCGTGCGTGCTCAAGAATCGCAGAATCCATTTGGCGTAGTAACCATAAGTGGTGCTGATATTATTAGTTACGAGGAAAAGCCAGTCTCAAGACATTATATTAATGCTGGTGTCTATGTCATTGAGCCAAATGCAATTGATTTGTTGGAGAGAAATAAACATTGTGACATGCCGAACTTTTTTCAGACAATTCAATCACAAAAAATGAGGACAATTGCATATCCAATACATGAACGTTGGTTGGATGTGGGCCGCCCAGAAGACCTTAAGATCGCATCTATGGAGAATTTCCAAAAGGAATCGAGGGAGTAAGTGAAGAGAAACTTAATTGAGTTATACAATTTACCTCTTGAAGTAAAGTTCTGTCGTAAATGCACAGTTTCAAATCAGAGACCACGAATAACTTTTGATGAGAATGGAATCTGTTCTGCATGTAATTTTGCGAGTCTAAAGAGAAGTTCAATAGACTGGGAATCACGAGAGATTGAATTAAAAAAGTTGTGCGAAAAGCATAGAAAAAATAATGGCGAATACGACGTGATCGTTCCGTGCAGTGGGGGTAAAGATGGCAGCTACGTGGCTCACCTATTGAAGTATAAATATGGTATGAATCCGCTGGCGGTAACTTGGGCACCACTCAAGGCATCTCAAATAGGTCGAAAAAACTTGGATGCCTTTATAGCATCTGGTTTCAATCACATTCTTGGCACACCTAATCCAATTGTAGCTAGAAAATTGACCCAACTCTCATTTAAGTTTCTTGGTGACCCATTTCAGCCCTTTATTTACGGTCAAACAAATTTCCCTTTGCATATGGCCGTGAAATATGGAATTAAACTTATTATGTACGGTGAGAACGGGGAAGTTGAATATGGCGGCGACATGAAGAATGCTAATCGCCCGAATCGTGATATCGCGGATCATGACGCTCACTACTTTTCTGGGTTACCACCCGAGTTTTGGGTAGAGAAAGGTATAACGTTGTCAGATTTATACCCATTTAGAGCACCGAAATTTGAAGAAATCTTAGCGAATGAGACGGAGATACACTTTCTTAGCTATTACAAATTTTGGGATCCACAGGAAAACTATTATTACTGTCATGAGAATACTGGCTTTGTTGCTAACTCGGAAAGATCAGAAGGCACTTATTCAAAGTATGCAAGTTTAGATGATGAACTCGATGGATTTCACTATTATCTTTCATATATTAAATTTGGAATTGGTCGAGCAACGTCTGACGCATCTCACGAAATTCGAGATGGAAAGATTTCCAGAGAAGAAGGAATTGCATTAGTAAAGCGGTTTGATCATGAAAGGCCTAAGAAATACTACCGCGAATTTCTCGACTACTGCTCCATTACCGAGAAAGAGGTTGAAGAAATCATAGACAGCTGGCGCTCAGATCATCTGTGGGAAAAAAAAGGTAATGAATGGAAACTCCGTCACACCGTGTGGCAAGATTCTTAAGAAGTGAAGTTTAATGTCCAATGTTAGATTAATAGCTCGCCTTGACATAAAAGGTCCTAATTTAATTAAGGGAATTCACCTAGAGGGTCTTCGTGTTATCGGTCCACCCAATGAATTTGCACTTGACTATTACAAACAAGGTGCAGATGAATTGATTTATATGGATTCAGTGGCAAGCCTTTATGGACGAAATCATCTTGGCGATTTAATCAAAAATGCTGTGAGAGATATATTTATCCCAATAACTGTTGGCGGTGGAATTAGAACCCTTGAAGATGCTCGCGAGATTCTCAGATCAGGTGCTGATAAAGTTGCAATCAACACTGCAGCTGTCTCTAATCCTAAAATTGTCAGTGAGATAGCAAGCCAATTTGGAAGTCAATGCATGGTTATTTCAATTGAAGCAAAAGAAGTAGGCCTAAATCAATGGGAGGTATATACAGATAATGGCCGCGAGCGGACTGGTATTGATGTATTGGAATGGGTTAAAGTGTGTGCCTCAAATGGCGCAGGCGAGGTTTTGTTAACATCAATAGATCGAGAAGGGACCCGACGGGGTTTTGATATCGAATTAGTGAAAGCCGTGTCGTCTGTTATCAATATTCCAATAATTGCCAGTGGAGGTATGGGGAGTCCGGAAGACCTTCTGCCTGTTGTAGTCGAGGGTGGTGCAGATGCCGTGGCAATGGCTGACATATTTCACTATCGGCGTTTTCAGGTTGGTGATGTTAGGACATTCGCGGCATCAGCAGGGTTAGGGGTGAGAAATTATGAAGGGACCGCAAGTAACAATTATTGATTATGGAGCTGGGAATTTACTAAGTGTTCAACGTGGTCTTGAATATTGCGGTGCTGAGGTCACAATAACTTCTGACCCAAAGCAGATACTTGATGCAAGTAGAGTTGTATTGCCAGGGGTTGGGGCTTTTCCAAATGCCATGGAAGCGCTGGGCGAATTGAATTTAATTCCAATTCTTCAAAAATTGGCCAAAATGGACACACCACTCCTCGCCATTTGTCTTGGCATGCAGTTACTAATGGAACAGAGTGATGAATTTGGAATAACAGCTGGATTGGGGCTTATCCCGGGACAGGTAGTGAAAATTCCATCTTTAACAACTAGTGGAAGCATCCAGAAGACACCTCATATTGGCTGGAGCGCACTAAAACTTTCTGGCGAATCGCAATTATGGAGAAAATCTATCTTGCAAAATAACGAGCCGGGAATATCAACATATTTTTTGCATTCTTACATGGCTCTTGTCACTGATAAAAAAAATCAAGTTGCACACACTGTATATGGAGGACATGAAATCTCAGCTGTTATTACAAAAGACAGAATAACTGGATGCCAATTTCATCCTGAAAAAAGTGGCGAGGTTGGATTAAATTTATTACGAAATTTCATTTCACAATGAGAATACTTGCATTAATCCCCGCACGAGGTGGCTCTAAACGTGTCCCTCGAAAAAATTTACGGATGTTAGGGGGTAAACCGTTGATTGTATGGTCGATTGAGGTGGCTAAGAAAGTTCCACAGATTTGTGACATCCTAGTTTCCACTGATGACCAAGAAATTGCAGATGTTGCAAGAACATCAGGCGCACTAGTTCCTTGGTTACGACCGATAAATTTATCAAAGGATGATTCAAAGTCAATAGATGTCGCATTACATGCGTTAGAGTGGTACGAGTCAAAAAATGGGAAGATCGACGGACTACTTTTGTTGCAACCAACGTCACCTTTCAGAACTCAAGAGAGTATTGAAAAAAGTGTTTTCCTATTTAATGAGAATTCCCGAAGATCTGTGATTTCCGTTTCTCCCGTTCAGGATCATCCAATGTGGGTTTTAAAAAGAAACGGGGAGTTCTTGCTTCCATTTTTTGAACAAGATGGACTCCAGCGACAGTCTCAAGATTTAGAGGAAGCCTACATTGTAAATGGTAGTATATATCTGGCTTCGCCAAATGAAATTCGTGAGAGTAAGACTTTTCTTGGTAAGGAGCTTGTCCCGCTCGTCATTCATTCTAGAGAAGAAGCAATTGATATCGACACGGAATGGGATTTTCGACTTTGTGAATTTTTAATCACGGGCAGAGGCGATTAAGTGAAAACGAAAATTATTCCGAATTTAGTTGAGATTGAATCCAGATGCACTCACCCTAAATCAAAATTAAGAAACTCCAAGCCCGATTCAATTACCAAGGTTCGACAGAATACTCAGGATAAATACCCAATCTGTAGTCCAGCACCTCACGCAACTCTTCGGGAGTCTTTAAAGCACTAACTCCTAACACGTCATTTGCAATGCTCTCAAGTCTGGCAGCCGAACCAAACTGGTTAAACGAACTGGCCATGTTTTCAGAGAAATACTCAACTAGATTTGGATTAGTAAAAGTTGATTCAGAATTAGCTAATTGATAGTTCATTTCAAGTGAGATCTCGGGATATATTCCGATCTCCATGCCCATACTTATTGCATAAATTAAGGGTGTTCCATAATCATCAGTTAAAAAATGTGAAAACTCTTTCATCAATGACATCAAATCGAAAAGAATTCGTACTCGGTTTGAAGACTGAGTCCATGGGATAGTTGATTGCGAAGAACCTAGGCAGATAACTTCAAAATTCATTTCAAGAAAAGAATTTCTAGTATCTGGATCACAAAAATCCACAGCGTGTAAGCACACAGTGGCATCGATTGGCCCTGCGGCTTCTCTAAACCTAGCAGCTTGTTTCCGTTTTTCTACTTTTCCATTTCTCGACCAGTAACTTACTTGACTATGAGATGGCATTATTAAGACTCGATTAGGTATTTTAGAGATAGGTCTTTCAATTGGGTCAAGAGAATTCTTCATGTAGAGCCAAGGTGCCCCTATTGCGTGTACATGCTTGTAGCCAAGCGCCCTTGATTTTTTTGCCGTTTCCTCTGAGAAAACCCAAAATTTAGAAGATCTACCTCTTATGAATCGTGGTGTGCGAAAATCAATCTCTTCATCAGGGTAATAGACGCCGTGTTGCACATTTCCAATAATCTGAGCGGTATAGTCTAAATTGCAGTACTTCAGGAGAATCTCTCTGTGTCCGTATGCGAACTGTTCGGAAAACATGTTTTTGGCATACTCACCGTTGCTTGAATGCACATTTAGTGCTGTAACAATCTTGTTTGGGAGCAGTTTTGATACCTGAGAAGAAATTGGAAACACTAATTCTGACATCGCATTCTCCTTTCAGCAGACCTTTATCGGAATCAGTGGCCAAAGTTTTCTTAGCATTTTTTCAATTCCCATATCCCGACTATCTCATTTCTCTACAAAATCAATAATTCTAATTTTCGGACAATTGAATTTAAATTAAAGAGCCCCTGCCTAATTCTTGTTTAAAGTTAAGACATACTAGATTGAGATAGCCCAAATTTACCATTATGGACGCGATGTTAGGTAATCTTGCACTCGTGTCTCGCGATCAAAATCTGAAGTCTAGGAGCCAACTTTTAAGGTCAATTCAACTTTTATCTTCTTCGGATCAGAAAAAATTATTATTTGTTTCAATAATTCAAATTTCCTTGAACCTACTGGATCTTCTTGGAGTGCTTGCAATTGGTATTTTAGGGGCTATATCCGTAACCAACTTACAAACATCAACACCTGGACATCAAGTTACTCTTGCCTTGAGAGTTTTACAAATCGAAAATCTAGGCTTTCAAAATCAAGCAATGATTTTGGGCTTAGGTGCGGTCGGACTTCTCGTAGGTAGAACAATTGTATCGATAATTTTTACACGTCGAATTTTGTTTTTTTTGAGCCGACGGGGTGCAGAAATTTCGGCTAAGTTGGTATCCCAACTTCTCTCCCAACCTTTGCTTGTTGTTCAAGCTCGTACTACGCAAGAAACTCTGTACGCAGTAACCAATGGAGTCTCCTTAATCGTTCTTCAAGTTTTGGCAACCTTAACAGTGATAATTTCTGATGTGTCACTTTTGCTAATAATGGGAATTGGATTCTTTATGATCGACCCAGTAACGGCATTTGGAATATTCACTCTATTCTTTTTAATTGTATTATTCCTGTATCGGTTTATGTATGTTCGAGCTGGAAATTTGGGGCGCTTTAGTTCTGAACAAAATATTCGCAGTAATGAGAAAATAGTAGAAGTTTTTAGTTCTTATCGTGAGTCTGTGGTCCGTAACCGAAGAGATTACTATGCGCGGGAGATAAAGGCTCTCCGATTTAAATTGGCAGACACTGCCGCAGAGATGAATTTCATGCCATACGTAAGTAAGTATGTGATCGAATCTTCTGTCATTGTTGCAGCCCTGATTATAGGAGCCGTGCAATTCATTCTACAAGATGCCGCACACGCGGCAGGGACCCTTGGTATCTTTCTTGCATCTGGTACCCGGATAGCTCCGGCGGTTCTACGTGTCCAACAAGGATCTATAACCATCCGAAGTGCTCTAGGTCAGTCATATCAAACATTAGATTTGATTGACTCCCTGGGCGATGCCGCACTAATTGAGAATGTCGATGACGAAGTGAATATCGTTCATGATGGTTTTGAACCTGAGGTTGTAATTTCAAACGTTAGTGTTACGTATCCTGGGAAAACCGAACCAGCACTTAGCAATATATCCCTTTCGATACCGTCGGGAGCATCAGTGGCTATTGTCGGTCCATCTGGTGCAGGAAAAACAACTTTGATCGATGTAATTTTAGGCGTCTTAAATTTCGATGAAGGGATTGTGACCATATCTGGATTCCCACCATTAACTAGTGTTATGAAATGGCCAGGTGCAATTTCCTATGTTCCCCAGGATGTCCTCATCGCTAACGGAACAGTTCGGCAAAATGTTGCTTTAGGTTACCCTAGGGAGTACGCGACTGACGAACTTGTGAATGAAGCATTAGCTACTGCACAACTGGGGAAGTTTGTTGAAAATACTCCCCAGGGTCTTGATGCCGATGTTGGTGAACGTGGAGCGAAAATTAGTGGCGGTCAACGTCAAAGACTGGGAATAGCAAGAGCAATGTTTACTCGGCCCAAGCTATTGATGCTAGATGAGGCAACGAGCTCTCTTGATGGTGAAACAGAGGCAAGTATTTCGCAAGCAATTAATTCATTGCGTGGCTCAACAACAATCGTCATGATTGCTCACCGTCTATCAACAGTTAGAAACGCAGACCTTGTCGTATATATGAATGCAGGTAAGGTGCTTGCGTCTGGAACCTTTGAGGAAGTTCGCGCGGCAGTTCCTGATTTTGATCTTCAAGCAAAACTCATGGGGTTTTAGTGAAACCATTCATGTCGCCTGCTTGTAATCCTTACATAATGATATAATTGTGCTTGTAGATATTGAGAAATACAGGTTCACTTGCCCAAAGACTGAAAAATTAGGAATTACCTAGGAATCTGAGTGGAGAGACATAAAATGGCACGTGTTTTGATTACTGGTGGTAGCGGATTCCTGGGCCAGCATTTAGCGGCGCAGTTAATGGGCTCCCATGATGTCACGATATCTTCACGAAATCAGAAGCAGTTACTATCTGCTGCCAACAATTTGGGTATCGCATCAGTGCCACTTGATGTCAGTAACTATGCAGCAACGATTGAAATCTTCCAAAGGCTAAAGCCGGAAATTGTCATACATGCAGCAGCTACGAAATTCGTTGATCTTGCCGAGAAATATCCGAATGAAGCAATTGACATAAACATCATCGGAAGTCAAAATGTTGCAAGAGTAGCCATGCAAACTGGAGTAAAGCACGTTATCGGAATTTCAACAGATAAAGCCGCTGCCCCAATTTATAATCTCTACGGTATGACAAAAGCAACCATGGAGCGATTGTTTGTGTCTTTAAATCGCGTCACAGATACAAGTTTTTCAATTGTGAGATATGGAAATGTTGCTTGGTCGACCGGGTCAGTATTTCCAATATGGAAAAAGATGTTAGACGAAAAAAATCATATTGTGTCTACAGGTCCGGATATGAGCCGATTCTTTTTTTCAGTATCTGATGCAGTCACTTTGGTTTGTGCAGCATTTGACAACATAGATGTAGTCTCAGGGAAAATTCTTTCGTTACCGATGAAGGGAACTGAATTGCGGAGAATTCTAGATATATGGGTGGAATCGAAGAATGCAACATGGACTTTGGGAGAACGCCGCCCCGGTGACCGTGATCTGGAGTATTTGCTTTCGAAGAATGAAGCAGAAGTCACTCAGAAAATTGAATTAGGCTCAAAACCTTATTTTTTAATGGATCCAACTCAAAAGACTCCGATACAAGGTGGATTAACAGAAGAGTTTTCCTCACTATCCGCCGAGCAATTCACAGACTCCGAATTGCAGGAGCTTATACTTAATCCACCAGCAGACAGATTCTTATAGAAATTGTTTCAACTAGGAATAATTCTAGCTGCTGGGCAAGGGTTGAGGATGCGTCCCCTTACAGAGACAAAGCCAAAACCCCTACTTACTGTTCATGGCCAAACTTTACTGGAACATCAAATCAGATTTCTCTCTCAGTTTGTAAAGACAATTGGCGTAACCGTTGGATATAAGTCAAATGAGGTTGAGAAAAGTGCCAATCAATTGGGTATTAAGTTAGTGATCAATACCGAAGGTCGTGGCAATGCTTTCTGGGTCAATCATCCGAGTATACGGAGCATAAGTACCCCTATAGTAGTGATTACTTGTGACAACCTAATGAAAATTGATTTCAGCGCCGTACAATCAGAATCAGATAAAAACCAAGATTTGAGTTTTCTGATGACACGTAGAGCACCTTTGAAAATGGCTGGGGACAGAATCATCCAGGAGAACGGAAGAGTTGTGAAAATCGCTCAAGAGAACGCAACAAATATTTTAGCAACGGGACTACAGGTACTTAACTTAGGACAACTCGAACCAATGCGACTTTACGATGATTTTCATGAAGTGTGGTCAGATCTAATCGTGAAGAAGAAGCTATTTACTTGCTCAACTTATCCGCACTCATGGTCCGCAATTGATACGCCGGCCGATCTGGAAGAGGCGAATAGATCATGACCAAACATTCACTTCCGATTGCGCATAGAGCAGCGTACTACTTCGCAAAGACTGGGCTAAGTGGCTCAAGTTATGTTTGGAAAATTGCTCGTCAATTGTGCAGAGAACGAAATGGTGAAGTTGTTTTCCTCCCCAGTGGCTTTCCCCTTATTGTTGATAACAAAGACTGGATCTCTAAAACTATTTACGAGGGCACATACGAACGATCACTCTTACAATTTCTTGACAAAGTGAAATTGCGCGGAACATTTATCGATGTCGGCGCGAATGTCGGAGTAACTCTCTGGCATGGGGTGAAAGGTTGTCCAGATTCCTCTCAATTCTTAGCTTTTGAACCCTCCGAACAATGTCAAAAATCATTGAGTCTAGTCATAAGTCAAATGAATTACCCTGGTAACGTTGTTAAGGTGGCTCTTGGCGAATTTAGTGAGCAGAGAACTATGTTTGGATTGAATAACCCTACTCAATCTGGCGGAGCATCACTTTTAAACAATTTTGGCCTGCAAGGTGAAAAGATATTGGTTAACGTTTGCGTCCTTGACGACTTGTTGAAGGAATATCCATCTTTGCCTCCAGTTTCTGTACTTAAAATTGATACCGAAGGTTTCGAAGAAAAAGTGTTAGCGGGATCTCGTAAACTCATTGCTAGTAACACGGTAGGAGTTTATGTCCTTGAAGTCTCACCAAGTTTTGGACCAACAAATTGGGTCATAAACTTGCATAGCAAAACTCATACGAGTTATCAATTTTTTAGACTAATTGAAAAGGGCACTCTACTCAAGAGAATGAAGCTTGAGAGAATAAATAACATAGAGAACGCGGCTAAATTCTCCGATCAGTGGAATCTCATAATCATCAGGAAAGATTTTTTAAATGGATTCAAGCGAGACATCGTCTAACAAATTTGTTTTGGCTATTTTAAACGAGCTACCAGATAGATTCTAGTTCCAAAATTTTTGAGGATTCGACTCAGAGCAATATCCAAAAGTTTGCTCAGGCTAAAGATAAAATTCGAAGCAGACCGGTACGAGTCGATACTCCGCATACTTTTTGCGGGCCACAATGGTTCCGTGACCTCATATCGAACTAGTTCGTAACCAGCGTTGTCGAGAAGCAACCTAACTGAATTCAAATTTGCCAATGAAACATGGTAAGGGGGCAGATTGCTACTTCTACGGGAGGTACTTAGAGCTTTTATTCCTAATAAGAAATTCGAGAGGGTTCTAGAACCCTCTAAAGGTCCTTGAATAAACAGCCTCCCATTTGGTTTTAAGTGAGACTGAAGATTAGATAGTACCAAGAATGGATCATAAACATGTTCTAGAACATCCCCTAAAAAAATTAAATCATATCGCCTATTTGAAGAGTAGAGTTCAGTGGGCGAGAAGATCTCGCATCCACTCTGATGCGCTGCTTGCTCACGAGTACTTTGAGTCAATTCAACACCTTGGGAAACATAACCAATGTTTCTTGCGAAGAGCAATGTTTCGCCATCTGCCCCACATCCATAATCTAAAAAATCACGTGTGCCAGATGCTTGAGCACTTCTCTCAAGATAGGCAAAAAGTTTGAGAAATCTAAGCTTATTTGTGTGTTGATCTACATTCTCACCAGAGTTGACTTCATGAATATAGTTGTTTGAGTACATTGAAGCGGTATCTGATTCATTCAATGCAGGATAAAGGACGAATCCTAAACAATTGGTGCAGCGATAAAAAAATTGATGACCAATGTAATTCACAGACCTTCTCAAGTGTGAAATTTTCATATCTTGACTATTGCAAAAAACACAGACTAAACTCACGCAAAATACCTCCGTACACACAGCTGAAAGAAAATCACACCTCGTAGAGGCGCCTTCATAATTTCTAATAGTAGTGATTGGTACATGTGCTGACGCAAAAAGGTCTTTAAAAATGACAGTTCCAAATGAAAAAATCCATAGACCAAGGTTGAAGTCTTAGTGGACGAGTTTAATGATCCTGCCATTATTAGGAAAGATCTTCTGATGTCCTGCACATTTGCCAAGGTACCCTTGCTCATATTCCTATCGTGAATTCGGTAGTTAGAGAGGGGTTCGGAAACATAATCAAAATGCGTGTGAATTGAACACCGTCGATAGAAGTCCCAACCAGATGAGGCGCTAAGTCTCATGTCAAAACCGCCCACTTTGTTTAATAGATCCCTTGTAATTACAACGGTACTTTCGCCTCCTACGACTATCCCCACACCAGGGTTGCGTATAAATAGTTCACGGCAGTCGCCCTTGTAAAGAGGAAGCTTTACGTAGGACTTATCCGATTTATCTTTATCAAAGTGTGCTATTCCGCAATAGATAAGCTGGCATGTCTGGGATATGCGAACAAGTTGTTTCTCCAATTTTTCTGGTTCCCAGAAATCATCTGCATCCAGAAAAGCAATCACATCACCAGTTGACTTTTCTAGGCCTGAATTTCTCGCCCCAGATTGCCCCAAATTCGGTTGGTCCACGAGGATAATTTTGGAGGCATACTTTGACAGTACTTCCATGGAATGATCAGTCGATCCATTGTTTACAACAATAATCTCAACATTTCGATAAGTTTGAGTTAAAACACTTTCAACGGCCTGTCCGACGTATGAAGCATAGTTGTAATTAGGGATGATCACAGAAACTTTCCTTAGTTGAGACATAATCAGACTGTCAACAACTTCAAATAGGAGGACCCTTGTGCCTTGAGATCAAATAAAGTAAGCCAGCCGATAGGTACTTCCTCAAATATCAAATCTTCATTGTAGATTTTTTCGAGAGACTGAAATATCTCAGTTGATTTCTTGTAGGCAACAACTGAAAAGAATTTTTCTGAGTCACTTAGCTCACATATAATTCCCGATTTAGTAAATATCGACGGTATACCTGCCGCTAAGGCTTCAATATAGACAATCCCGAATGCCTCGTCGGCTCGTTCAGTAGGGACATGGACGAACACATCCATCTCGGAGAAAAAAGATGGTATATCTAAATTTTGTAATTGCATCTCGAAACTATGCTGAGGCACGTCCTTTAATGCTTCTAATACATCACTTGTTGCGTCCGCTTGCGCACCAATGATATGTAAAGAACTATTGGGATATTTTCGGTTGAAGTCACGGAATGCTTTAGCAGTGTATTCCACGCCCTTCCACTCGGTAAGTCTTGAAATCACACCAATCCGAAAAACACTCCGATCATGTTGCAAGGCTCTAGATTTTCTAATCTCTAGAAAAGAACTTAAATCAACCCCATTGTAAATCACTTCAATTTTTCTGTGCGGAACCTTCTCTAAGATTAGAACCTCTTTAACAACTAGAGAAACTGCAACAATTTTGGTCGCAAAAAAATTCATCAGATGATCCAGTATCAGACCGAGGTATAGTCTGTATTTATGATGAAAGTTCGAATGATGCCTTATGTAAATTCTTTTAGAGACCCTAAGAAAAAAAGCTGCTGGTATCGTAAAAAAAGTTGCATACTGACCACTTGAGAGTACGACATGTGGTTGCGTTCTGAAAATAACCCACAGCATTCGTAGGAAATGCCTATACAGTGCGTATTTTGACACTTCATGTAAAACCTTATGATTTACTTTGAGATCCTGAATTGATTTTAGTAACGGATTATTAATTTCTGCAACGATATAAACCTCGAAAGCATCCGTGCGATCTTTCATTTGTTTGATAATTTCCACCAACTGTGGGCTTATAGTGGCATTTGATATGACTATCAAAGTCCCTTTCTTCATCTTTATAGACTTTCGCACAATCGAAGTCTAAGGCACTTGTATTAAAAAAGGGCAGTTCGGAAGACATTTAATTCATTGTGTTTATTGAATGGAAAATAATTTACTGACTTGGACGGTAGTATTGTCTTATTCGTAGTGTGTACTTTCAAGGGGGCAAACGATGAAGAACGTTACAAGGGCATGGCCAGTCGTATTGTTATCTCGGTTGATTTGGTTCACCCCTTATTTTCCTGGCAAAACAAGATTACTTCAAGCAATATCGAAAATGATTCCCTTTTACCCCGGAGACTTAAGGCACCACACAGGTTTTATCTGGAGTGTAGATTCCAGACATGCGCAAAATATGTACCTTTTCTCTTGCGAACCTTTCAGTTCAAAGGTCATGATCAATATAGCTGAACACGTCGATTTGTTTCTTGACATTGGTGCTAATCGAGGTTGGTACTCATGTTTACTAAAAACAGTTAACTCTGAATTAGAGATTCATGCTTTCGAGCCCGATGCCAAGATTCACGATATCCTAAAAAATAACCTGAATCAGTACTCACCTGTGAGTGGAA
>JACCDY010886413.1_pt1 | contig 16093 bp, 17 predicted proteins | sample 7446391 | NCBI WGS metagenome assembly JACCDY01 (sample SAMN15323451, study PRJNA562643) | freshwater metagenome | isolation source: river surface water | place: USA:Blue River Watershed | collected 2017-08-18
ACGCACTCTTGCCCCTTTAATTGTTGATATCGTTGATGTACATGACACTTACAAGAATATGTACAGGAAGCGGGCTGAATATTATAAACAATGTGGTTATCAGATTTCGCTTGAAAAAACAGGATCAGATGGAAAAATACAAATTGTACGTTCTGCTCGTCCTGCTGCTGTAGCCGCTGCAGAAGAAGCAGAAAATGAAATCAGACAGAGTCGTACTGTTGCTGATGGTGATGAATGTGTTATTAAAATATAAACAAATTACATTAATGTCTTACTTTTAGTATTACGTATGTTAATTTCTTTATTATAATATGAAATATCTTTATTATTTATTGGTGTATATTTATTATTAAAATTTAATTTACTATTATATGATTGTAAGGAGGAAGGCTTAATTTGTTGTTGTTTAAATATGTATTGTAATGGCATTAAATGTTTTTTATTTTTATTTTTATTTTTAAATGTAGTTGTTTTCAATGTATTAATTTTATTACCCATATTTCTTCTAAAAGATTCATTATGTGACTTAATAATATTTTGAATATTATTACCAGCATAATTTGCAATTGATCCTGTCGGTGTTAAATATGATGAACCTGAACTTTTAATAGAAGAACGAAGTTCTTTTGGAACATTCTTAAGACCTTGTTTGAATCCAGAATATACAGCATTTCCTAATTCTGAGATAAAGCCTCCATATATTTTCTTCATTCTCCTTGTTTTCCTCATGTTAATTCTAATTATTACAACAAAAAATTGAAAATTATGGTATATTATTTTTGATAATATACAATGTCGTGGTTCAAGTATGATTGCAAATTCTGTAATGATAAATATAGTATTGATAATTTTGGTTCACATATATTTGATGAACATTTCGATGATATGATTGGTAAAATTATGCTTAAGGACGAACGAGTTCATTTAATGGGTGTTACAATTGATGATGAAGATATGTTTATGTGTGCAGCCTGTGGATTTGCAGTGAAGACACAAGTCACATTTGATAAACATTTACGATCTAAGGGAGATGCTCATCGAAATAAACATTTAGAGAATATGAAGAAAATGAAGGGTTCGAATTTTGATGGACACCTGAATTATGAGTCAGAAATTGATATTGGAGCAGATGAAAGTTCTGAAGAAGAACCAGTGCGGAAGAGACCACGTCTTTCAGTAGCACCTGTACCAGTAGCAGCAGTAGTACCCCAACGTTTGGCTTTGCCATTAGCCGATCGATTTAATCAGGTTTATAGCGAGATGCTACAAATTTATAATGACATACAAAAAGAAAATAGACAGCTACGAATTACAAATGAAGAATTGACGAAGAAAATGAATGCTGAGAAGAAACAACGTGAAGATGCAATCAAACTACTATCAATTAAATAATAGTTTGATTGTTTACATAAATTTTTTGTCAATTATTTAATGTGTCTTAACACATGCATCAGGAACACCTACACGACCACCAGAAGGAATATTGAACATGACAGGAACACCAGCTTGTGTTACAACTGCATCAGATCCAGAACGGAGATGTGTGTAACCAGCGGTTGTTTCTTCGAGAACTGGACTACCACTGTAAGGAGGCTGTAGGGCACCACCGCGCATCCGTCTACTTGCTCTTCTACGAAGAGAAGAACGGCGGTTCTTACGATTCTTACGGGAGTTGCGACGATTTGCTCTACGAGCATAGCCGCCGCTCTGGAAACCACCAGAAGTAATCGTTGCTGGTTCAGGAAGACCACGAAGAGCAGAAGGAGTTGCACCGGGAAGACTGTCATATTGAGGGAGAGTTGGCATAGTGGGACTTACATGAGGTGCTAATCCTGTTTCACATGCAGTACGTGTAGTTGTATAAGCAACATTAGGACTATCATTTCCACCGACCGGGGCAGGTGTAATCTCATAACGGCCACCGTTCTGACGACGGAGAGAACGGCGACCACGTCGACGGGAACCGCCAGACATAATGCCTGGTAAAGGTCCAGGTCCACTTAAACCAGGTAGACCAGAGGCAGTAACACCTTTAAGAGCATAATCAGGTGCCGTAGCCTGACAATTAGAAATAGGATTATTGACTAAATAGGGTAATCCAGGGACTAAAACACCTTCAACAGAATACGCAGCACCAGGACCACCGCCGCGTTGACGTCTATGTGATTTACGATTTTTACGAGCCATATCTACCTTGGTCACACAAAAATTGATCCTTCTTCGACCTTCAAGATCATAAACAGGAGTAATGAATGAATCATGGAATTTATTCATTCAGACTACAACTCGAATGTACAATTTGCGCAAATAACTATGCCGATTATGATATTTTATCAATCTTAACAAGCTGCAAACACTGTTTCCATAAAAGTTGTATTGATGAATGGCTACTTGAAAAAAGAGAATGTCCTATTTGTCGTGTCCCAATATATGATAATACACTAATTACAAAAATTGTTACAATGTGTGTCCTGAATTACTTCTGTAATAGTCTTAATACTTCTCAATTCACTCATGCAAGAGATGATATTATGGATGTTATAGGTGCTTTCATAATAAATGATACAATTAATATTGATGTCGATCCATATAGAAATAAAACTCGACTTGAATTGATAGATGTGATACAACAATTAAAAATAGATGTATCACATATATTAGGGCTAACAACAGCAGATGATTCACTAATGGTTCATCCATTAGTAAATCAATATAATGATATGGTGTATGAAAATCCACAGTTTAATGCAATAGTAGTTCGTTATCCAACAACCAGTATTATAAGTACAACATATGCCTGGATCACTGAACTTCTGTCGTAGTTATTTCATGAAACATTGAAGCGGGTGATAGAATACTATGAGATGGGAGAATTTTAAGAACTTCGTATTTTTTGAAAGTTGAATTCCAGAGGACATCAACAAAGAGTTCTTTGATTCCATCAACTGTAAACTTCTTTTTGAGTTCCTGACTTTGTGTTAGACGCGGGACACAAATTCTTCCGAGGTGTACATCTCCTTCTGCCTCAAGGATATAACTGTCAGGGAGATGTGTTGTTTTATCTGGACGAAGAAGAGCACATCGCTGCATATCAATTGTTGTTTTATGAATACGTGGTTGTGGTTGTGTTGTAGGTTTAACACGAGCTGTATGAACAGGCATTTGACTCCTGGAACGTTTCAGTTGCAAATTAGTTAGAATTTCATTTGCGATAGCATCATCAGCTCCTCCAAGTCGTTGCGCCGTTTTATAAACATCATCCTGTAACCTGAGACCAGGAATTTCTGATCGAATACCTTGTTTACCAGGAATCATCCATACAAGTCGACGACGTAATGGAACATCTGGCTGAAATTCCCATACAGTTCCCTGCTCCTCCTTATCTGCAGTTTCAATGAATTGACTAAACGATAAAGGTTCAACAAGTCTGAGATCAGCTCCCAAGAAAAATTGTTGTTTATTTAGTGCTGTAAAAATAGTCTCTAAGATAGGCCAACGCTCAGAATATTTTTTATCACGCAATAAGTGTCGTCCCTCATATGTCCAAACATCTTCAATTGTCATAATCTTCTCAACCTTTGAAACTGTTGCGACAAGAATACATGTTCCCTTATGTGTCAATGTTGCTGGAACTTGTAGTCTAAGTGTATATGGTTGATCTTGTTCCAAGTTCCAGAAGATTGCAGGCTCATCCGCACGTAGCAAAAGTAAACCAGCGCGATTTCTTCCCGCACGTTGCCATACAAATACAGGAACTGATGACATAAGTTGAGCATCCTTCTCGACATTTAGGTGATGGCTGATTCGCCAGTTCGTTCCAATATGTTTTTCAATATGCGCAGCTACTGACTCACGAGTTGATGACTCAAGAGGCGTTAGCTGTATTGGTGCACTAAAAATAGGTGCAGAGCTTCGAATTGAAGCCGATGCTGTTGTTGTATCCATTTACCTATTTGTCGTAATCAGGCTTTAATCTGGCGGCATTTAGCGCCATTTATCAAATTCTGCACGTTGTTTCGCTTCCAGATCATCTCGCGCCTTACGGGCTGCATGAAGAGCCTCATTCTGAATCATTAGACGCTCACGAACGCTTGCAGCAGGTTTTGCATAATATTTGCCATTAAGGAAGCCAGGACCAGTCCCATCAAAATAATTATCAATCCAACAATATGCACTTTGACGCGGAATCTGAATCTCAGTCGAGCTGTGATAAGGACCAGGAAATTTCATTCTTGCTTGTCCTGAATTGACCAGATTGTCAATTTCATAAGTTGTATAACCACGATATTCGATTTGTGTTACAATACTCATATTGAATTATGTTAATTACAAATTTTAATATGAATATTTATCAATTTTTATTTTAAAACATTGAGAAATTGGTTGGTTCACTTAAATCATTTGCAAAAATGCCATCCATGAATTGTCCACCATTTTGAGCAAATTCGGGTGCAAATACTTGCATTGCATTTGAAGTAGCTTGATAAGCGGGTCCACCAATTCCAGAATCAGCGATGGCATCTACAGCATCCATAGGTGGTGCAGGACGGAACATCCGCTCAGGATGCCGTAGATTCTCCGGTGCATTCGCACCTTCATTTGGTTCATCATATGGATCCTTAGCAACAGGTGGTGGTCGGACAACCGCTTCTTCAACAGGTGCAGCTTGTGATGGTGTTGATGGTCCTCCAGAAACAATTACTCGAGGTTCAGCAACAGCCGGCATAGGAATATTATCCGGTACTTTGGCTGGCGCCGGAGAATAATCCATATATGAATCATTTGCACTTGCACTGGAACCACCTAAAGGTGTATGTTTCAAAATGAGTTGATAGCCGACATATAGGATGAGTACAACCACTATAAACTTGAGGATTGATTCAATTGACATCTGTTTTCAGCATGAAAAAACTATTAGATATATTTCATCATTTTGATTGAAATAGCTTAGAGGAATAATCAAAAGATATATATAGTATGGAACATTTGGAAAATATTAAACGGATTGTTTCGACAAATGTGGGTAAATCGAAGGATGAGTTGATTGAACTTGTTGTGGCAGAACTCCCATCCATTGATCGTGATCAATGTGAGAAGATTTTGAATGATATTTTGGAGAAGGCTGTTGATGTTGTCGTTTCTGCTGTTGATATTGTTGTACCTGATTCTGTCGAGACCGTTGTTGCAGAGGTTGTTGGTGTCTCTGTTCAGGAAGTTCAGATTTCGATGAAGAAGAAGATTCTTTCATTTCTAAAGTCTCTTTTCTTGTCATGCATGCGTACCACTGCTGTACGAGTTTCTCATCCTCCTGCTCCACAGGCCTCACCTGCAGCGGAGCCATCAGTTGACAATGAACTACCTCCCCTGGAACCCAGTCTTGAGAAAGTTTAATATAATAACCGGATAAAAGACGTTTCCAACCGATATAAATATCATTAGAATAACATTCTAAAAAAGATCCATCTTTATTCCAATACACCATAACTTTATCCAAATTAGTGGATTCTATCTTTTCATATAAAATCATTATTAAAATATATCTAATTGTTTTTCGTGAGTGACCTTTAGGGTGCATCAAAAAATTGAGTCTATGTAAAGCCTGGACACAATAAGATAGATAAGATGTCTATTCCAGTTCTGTTGACAACACTTTTAAATGTCCGCGGCGAGATTCGTCGTGCACAAGTGAAAATGGCCGAAGATTCTACATTGACATTGGATCTTCTTCAATCTTATTTCAGGAAGAAGACTGCACCGACACATATTGGTCATTATCAAGATGGACCTCTTCTAATTAACATCTTTGGCTACAAAGAAGGTAAGGCTGGTACCGAAAATAAATGTAGTTTGCCTGCTCCATATGAGAATACGGTTTTATATGGCGATGCATTGATTATTGTAACTGATACTGTAGGTGCGGATGCATGGAAGAAACCAACTGTCTATTTACCAACTAATTGGGAAGATTTCACTGGACGTGCTGCTGGTATTCGTCGACCATTAGATGATGACGCAAATTCTTCAAGTTCTGAAGAAGATGAAGATGAAGAAGGTTTAGGTGAAATTGAAGAAGAGGAAATTAATGCTGAATCAGAAGAAGAGGCAAACAGTATTATTGAAGAAGAGGAAGAAGAGGTACCACAACCAGTTAGACGGAAGAAAAAGGCTGCACCAACTCATGCAATGTCAGGTTATGAGAAGCAGAATATTCTTCTAATGGCTCAATCACAAAACGAGCTATCCCTAACTGTCGATGCTTCATCATATTCAAAGAGATGTCAATGTATTGATCGATTCAACTTTCTAATTGAACATGCTGGTTTGAAACCGAGTCAGATTGCTGAACTTGAAAAAGAGATTTACATTTCAACAATTGAAGATGCAAAGAAGAAACATATCTTCGCTCATTGGGATAATAAACTCTTCGAGGAAATCTATGTTCAAAAACAACGCAGATTGTTCTCGAATCTACATCCAGCATCTCCGGTTGGCAATAAAAGTCTATTGGAAAGACTAAAACATGGGGGTATCATGCTGAGAACACTTGCACGTATGTCAGACATTGATCTTTATCCTGAAAACTGGGAGCGGCTGAAAGAAATGCAGGATGTTCGTGAACAACGCTGGTTGGAAGGTAATACCAGTCGTAAAACAGATCAATTTAAATGTGGACGTTGTGGTGGTCGTGAATGTTCATATTATGAATTACAAACACGTTCTGCTGATGAACCTATGACAATCTTCATTACTTGTCTCAATAAAGACTGTGGCAAGAAGTGGCGTCAATAAATTTACTTATTATCCACAATTAGAGTTGCAGTAATATGGATTTTTCTGTTTTTATTAAAGATAATACATTAATTATTCCTGTAATTGATTCCTATTTATATGATTATAGTACACATCATAAAAAGAAATCAACCTCAAATAAAACATTTAATAATAGGAACGATGATGAAATCAAGAAAAACCAGGAAAATCATCAGAGTCGGAGTACCACCTATAAACAAAAATATACACCCGGGCAACGACTTCTATCAATTTGTAAATAGTAAATGGCTCGATCGTACTACTATGCCTGCATCAGAATCTTCTTTTGGTGTAAGTGAAGAAATTGAAGAAAATATTCGTCGTCAATTATTGGCATATGTATACAATTTAATTTCAAAGCCGTCAATATCTGATATAAAATCTATTCATGAGAAGGCTGTTCGTCTTTTTTTCAAGTCTGGATTTTATAGTAATCGTCATTTTGATCATGACAAGACTTTTAGGAAGATGTTGGCGAATTTAGGATGTTTGAAGACAACCGAAGACATTATGGCAACAATGGGAAGATTTGTCCGTTGCAATATTCCAACACTACTAAGTGTTTATCTTGGACGTGATTTGAAGAATCCAGAGAAGTCAGTTTTAGTATTGACAAGTGGATCGTTATCTTTACCTGATAATAGTTATTATAGAGGTGAAGCACCTGGTAAAATGGTTACTTTGAAAATGTTTGAGACTTTCTTGAAGAATTTAGGAGATCATTTTGATTACTCTGATTTTAGTCGAATTGCTGCAATTGAAGCGAAGGCCAGTCAGGATTTTGATGATGCTAATGGTGATAAACCATTAATGTGTACAGGAACTGAATTGTCTTCTAAATTCAAACTAATTCCTTGGGCTTCATTTTGGACTGCTTATGGTTTAACCGAAAAAGAATGGAAACATCAGACATTTATTGTTCGTTGTGGTCCATGGTTAGAATGGTTTGAATCTCAGTTCAAAAAATTAATTATTTCTGATTGGATAACTTGGTTCCGTGTACAACTTTGTATTTATTTTGGTCCTCTTATTCCCAGTCCAGTTGATGATTTCTATTTCACATTCTTCGGATCCAGACTTCGTGGCGATCAAATTAAAATGTCACAAGAAAATTTACTCTATCATATTGCAGTCTATTTACTACAACCCTCGTTATCCTATATGTATAAACATTGTTGTTTATCAGATGAACATCAAAAAGATGTAAGGTCTTTTGTTGATAAAATACGTCAATCAGCTATTAAACGTGTCGATGATAATCCATGGATGACGTCAATAACAAAACGGAAGACGAAGGATAAGATTAAACATATACAATTAGAGGTAGCAGATGTTGATACAGGTGCAAATTATTTAATTCCACTTAAATCGATGTCAGAAATAGATATTATACATAATATATTAGTATTAGGTGAGGCTATAACTGAGCGAGATATTTTCTATGCTCGTCATAAATCATATCGTATTCCTCCAGGAGATGCGGTATATGAAGTAAATGCTCACTATTATAATTCAGGAAATCGTCTTGTAATTCCTGCGGGAATAACTTTATGGCCATTTTATGATTCTGTTAAGGGTCATAGACCAGGTTGGTCTTTTGGAGGACTCGGTGCTGTTGTAGGCCATGAAATGTTACATGCATTTGACGAAGATGGGAAAGATTATGATAATAAAGGATTTTTCCGTCCATGGTGGTCTGCTACAGATATGCGTGGATTCAATAAAAGAACTGCTCAATTGATTCGCCTATTTGGTAATACACAATATCTCGGACATTTAGTGGATGGTAAGGCAACATTATCGGAAAATATTGCGGATCTTGGTGGTCTCGCGATTGCATTGGATGCATTGAAACGACATTTAGATAGTGCTGGTATCTCTGGCCCTCTCAGAGATAAAGAGATCCGTGATTTCTTCATTTCATATGCAGTTTCATGGAGAACAAAGGAGAGACGTCAGCGGTCCGTGTATAGACTTTTCACAGATGTCCATGCACCGGCCTCTTTGCGTGTCAATCTAATTGTTTCTCATTTCCAAGATTTCTATGACATATTCGATGTCAAACCAAATCATAAATTATTCATTGATCAAAAAAATCGGATAGTTATTTTTTAATACAATAAAAATGATACATTATGATAAATTGCATTAGCGCGAGTTATCGTTTTTTGCCTGCTTAATTGCTTTTATAGTTGAAGAACTAATTCCTGCAAAATATTCCTTCATCGCGTGAATATTTTCACTTGAAATGGGAGTAGGATTAGCGGGTAAAACGACCTTCATTACTGGCATATGTATGCGTTTTGTTTTTCTATTAGAATTAATCAGTTTTTTCCTTGATATAGTGCCTCCTTTTTGTTTTGGAATTCCTCTAAATAATCCTGCCCATTTAGGACGTGTTGGTACTTTTTGATCATATTTCAAATATTGTTTAGCAAACTCTGGAACAGGAAGTTTGAGATAATCATAAATATTTTGAAGACTCGGTGGTCTTGAAAATATGAATGACTTAGGTGGACCCATTGGGCTACGTTTAAGAATCTCTTCACGTGGAATAGGTTCGTTATAGGCAGCGACATATTCATCAACAATCTTCCGCCCTCGAACAGTTGACAAATCCCCTAAAAGTAATTTTTGATAATTGAAACTTAGTCCTTGCACACGTTCAGGAGCCAATTCTTCAAAAACATAAAATCCTGTTCTGAAATCAAACTTCAACTTTCCAAATTCAGGAAGACCCTCAGTTGTTGCCTTCTTCATAAATTCAGCCATATTTTCTTCTATCGCATTCTTCCGTTCTTCAGCCGATCCTTCAAATATCGCACTAATTGTCTTCATTGTATCTGGGTCCGATGTATAAAATATACCATTCGCTGTAATTGTACCTACATGAATTAAATTAAATACATTTGCATCGAGATCTTCATTATAATAATTAATTGCTTCCTGTACATTAGTAATAGGAAGAAATACTTCATCTTCACCTTCCTGGAAGCTCTGGGGTTTGCGTGCATTAATTACAATTTCTGGAATTCCTCGTAAAAAACGAGCATCAATATATGTGTTCATAATAAGTTGTGCAGCAAGTTGTGGATTCTTCTTATGTAAAGATATTAGGTATTGACCCATAGAAGATTCACTAACATTAAATTTCTTATGCATTTTTCTGAAAATAGAATCATTATCTGCAATACTAATCGATCCCATGACACCAGTTTTTTGGGCAAATTTACGATGAATACAATTATCATAATTCAGGAAGACATTCCATTCATCATCTGTGAGTGCTGCAGGTTTGCATATTGGTCCATATGTATCACAACGTTGTATTGAATCGCCAGCCTTATCATAATCGTGTGGATGACCACGCATCATAGGACTCGGTTTGATCATATTTACAAATGAATGATTAGCATTAAGAACATATACTTGAAATGCATTGAATTTATTCCAGGCAGGATTAGTAACATCTTTATGGAATAATCCAAATCCAACATAAGGTAAAGGAAATGTGAATACATTTTGATAAGGTGATTGACAGAATCCTTCTGGTGATACGCGTCCTAAGAAATCAAAAAACATTGAACGCGCATCAATAATTTGTGTAGCTTTGAATAATAAAGTACCTGTAGGAAGATCTACAATTGGAAGACGTCCTGGTGCTCCTTTCAATTGTGCATCTATATAATATTGCCCATAACGCATGCTCCTAATTGTTGATTAGATCTGTAGAAGATCTTGTAGACGCCAGTATTCATAAGTACCATCTGGTAGAGGGCGTTTCAGAATAAATGGTAGACGTCCTGCAGCCAATTCAAGACGAGCAATTTCTCGAACATCTGAAACATGATCTGGTACATTAATAAATGGTTGAGCACCTTGAGAAAGCTGATTAGCACGGAAACCGACGATACGAGTCATTTCATATTTGGTCAAATATGGATATGTTGTATGATCTTTGTCATAGCCTTCAACTTGTTCAGTATTATTATCATTAGATTTCTTAAGAACCATATCAGCTTTATCAAGAGCCGCAAATCGCCGGGGCGGGGCAACTTTTAGGGGTAGTTTCTTAATGGTTTCTTCGACATAATCCAAAACACATTCAGGATGGGCAGCATACAGTTTCTTAAAAGCCTGGCGTTCTGCTGCAGCTGCAGCGACTGCGGCGGCGACGCCTTCATCATCATTAGCAGTATCTTCGATTAGATCTTCTCCCTCATAATCTTCATAATCACCATCTTCTGCGTAATCTTCGTTATCAGCCATTTTCTATTCCTAACTGTATACTACACAATAGAGACTTAGGTTCTATTGTCAATTTTTTAGCCCTTGATTATTTATATAAAATAAAAAATTGACAATTTTATTTTTACTAAATAATAGTATAGCAAGTAGCACTTTAAGAGTTAAGAAACTATTCACGTAGAATGGCAACAGCAGCAACAGCAGCAGCAGATTTGGCGGGAGGGGACTACAATGTTAGTGAGGAGATTACGGTCTATAAATCATTTGATGATATGTTTATGGATGGTAATGAAGAACTTCTTCGGGGTATTGCAATTAAGGGATGGGAATCACCATCTCCAATTCAAGCACGAGTGATTAAACCGATGATGGATGGGCGTATGATTATTGCCCAATCTCGATCGGGTACAGGTAAAACGGGAGCATTTTCAATCGGTGCTCTATCGCATGTTGATCCAACAAAAAAGGATACACAAGTACTAATTCTCTCTCATACGCGAGAATTGGCAAATCAGATTACAAAGGAAATTCAGGATCTATGCTATTATATGGGTAATAGTGTTGGTGCAAAGGTGAATGTTCACTCAGCAACCGGCGGTGTGGATATTAGGGTTAATCAATCAGCTTTACACGCTGGTGTACAGGTTCTTGTAGGAACCCCAGGGCGTGTTAAGGACCTCATTGAGCGTCGTGCATTGAACCCCAGTACCATTAAGATGTTGATCCTTGATGAACTTGATAATTTGCTGAAGGACGAGTTCCGTACGCAAATTGTTCAAATCCTGAAACTTGGTATTAAGAGTTCTGTACAAATCTGTATGTTCTCTGCGACCTGTACTGAAGATATTCTCGATTATGCGAGAACCAAACTTGTAGAAGACCCACTAATTATCCTTGTTAATAAGGAAAAGCTAACACTCGATGGCATTTCACAATATTATGTGGGATGCGATACTGATATGGATAAAGAGGCATGTCTTGTTGATCTCATTAGGAGTATCCAAGGCGCAGCTACACAAATTATCTTTGTTAATGATCATAGGAAAGCAGAACGTGTTACGGACTATTTGCGCCGCAAAGAATTCACGGCGAATATGATTTCTGGTCATCTTGACCAACCTGTACGAAATGAAATTATTAAGGATTTCCGAGATCATAAATTCAAGATCCTGGTCAGCACTGATCTATGTGCTCGTGGTATTGACGTTCAGAACGTCGGTCTTGTATTTAATTTCGAATTGCCTACCGAACGAGAGAATTATCTCCATCGTATTGGTCGTTCAGGTCGCTATGGCCGCAAAGGCGTAGCAATCAATCTAATCAATTCACATGAAATGGCATGGATCGATGATATCCAGCGCACTTATCATACATCAATTACACCGTTAACTGAAGATCTTGCAAGTATTAGCAACATGCTGAGTGGCAATGCTTAAAACTTGAGATTATTCATGAATTAATATCAGATAAAATATTTTTTGTTATAATATTTATTAAATATTGTAACAAAAATAAAAAAGACTACTTTATCCTACTATTGGACTTGCATCGTCCTCCTCCTCATCATCATCATCATACTCATATTCATATTCAGTTGCTGTTGGATCTGCATTTTCACCACGAATATCATAACGACAATTAGGACAACGAACATTTGTCTGGAACCAACGATCAATACATGTCTGATGGAAAGTATGTTGACAATGATCAATCATTCTACAAGGTTGCCCAGTTCTTAAAGTCTCAAAACAAATAGTACATTGTTGTTCGGCATCCGTATGAACTGCATGTATAATTGTAGTTGCCTCATTTATTTGTTCATTTGATGGTCTAACAATTACAGGACTAAGATTATAATTATTTGTTCCCAATGTTGTTCCAATTATACTAATTGTTCCCGCAGGTTGTGTAAAAATATTTAATAGATTATCCATAAAATCTATATCTTGTCTTGAAAACAGTGATGTACGAGGAACAGGAGGTGCAGGTGCAGGTGCAGGTGCAGCTGGAGCAGTTGGAGCAGCTGGAGCAGCTGGAGCAGCTGGAGCAGATGCAGGCGCAGCAGCATGAACAATAGAGGGATTAGGTATGATTGGTATAATAGGTACAGAAGCAGGAGGAGCAACAGACGCAGTGTATCTTATAGGTGATGCATCTCTTGAAAGTATTGAAGGTGTTAAATACCCATTATAGAAATTAGTCATTGATCGCTGCGCTGCAGAAAATCTATCCGCACGTAATCTCACCTGTTCTCTAATATAAATTAAAATATCGGCCGCTGTATTAAATCTCCCTAATGGTGCATATAATAGATCAGGAAAAAAATTATGTAAATCATCAAATAAAGGTATATTATATTGATACACATAACTTGGGTTAAAAGACATCCTTACTGTAAAATTGAGAGATACTTTTAGATAGTTTTAATATTTAGTGATATTATATTCAGTCATGGAAGAATCGGATGAAGCATTTGGTCTATGTGGTATTCAAAATATGGGAAATACATGTTATGCAAATGCTGTAATTCAAGCAATTAGAGTTGTACCTGATATAATTGAGATCGTTGAAAAATCAGATCCTGAATTGACTGATGACAATACTAAATATTACCATGTATTTAAAGCATATCAAGATATGCTCAGAACATTATGGGATAAACGAACAAAAATGGGTAATCATATTGTACCACGTAAATTTTGGATGTATGTTCACGAAGCTGTGCGCGATACTGTATATGAACAGTTTGCAACACGCATGCCACAAGATGCACATGAATTCTTGAATTATATTCTTGATTGTTGTCATGAAGTCCTAAAAGTTAGGGCACCAGATACTGATTCACTTTATTCCAGTCTTGGTAATTTTACAAGTTCAATTGTAGATTCACTCTTTGGCTGGGATAAAATAGAAATTACATGTGAACGTTGCTCAAACGTGAGTTCGAAGTTCGAAGCATTCAATATGCTAAAAGTCGGTCTCAATAAACTTGAACCGAAATCGTTGAAAGAACTTTTAGAAGATGAAAGACGAAGTGAAATCATTGAAGGATATAAATGTGACAAATGTAATAATTATACTAATGCAACTTTTAAGAGGACATTTTGGAAACTTCCTAAAACTCTCTTCTATGTTCTTCGTCGCTTTAATCATGATGGAACCAAAGATTGTAGTCCATTCTCTTATCATGGCGAAGTCATCAATTTAGATGAATTCTTCGCATCAGATGCAACAGATTCATCTAAACATTATTCTTATCGACCTATTTCAATTATTGATCATCTCGGTAGTCATCGTGGAGGTCATTATATTGCTCAAACATATCATTATCTATTACGGAAATGGTTCCTATATGATGATGAGAGCTGCCGTGAATTGGTCAGTGGACCAATATTTAATCCACATAATTATATTATTGTATTTCGTGCAAATATAGTATAAATCATACAATAAAAATTTTTTTTGAGTGCGTCTAACTGTAATCATTTTCTGCATTTTTGGCAACCCTCTCTTCATGTCGGGCACGAAGTTCAGGGTCATGGGCAATGACATCAAAGTATTGCTCACATGTCAGATCACACAGCCATTTGCCTGGGTACTTTGTAGCGAGATAACTATCAGGCTTCACAGTACTGGCGGCAAGGTAACTCACACGCTTTGTTGCCGCCACTGCAGGCTTTGTTGCCGCCACTGCAGGCTTTGTTGCCGCCACTGCAGGCTTTGTTGCTGCCGTCGTAACGGGCGTAGGTAGCCACATGCTCATTGTGTATGCACGAGGTACTGACTGCATTGTGATTGTAATAACCTATATACGTAAAAGTATATATTTCAATTTTTTTATATATACGGACTTGTGGCAATATCCATAAAGGATTCATATGCAGCACGTGTCATCATTGCAGAAGAACCATTCTGTACACCTACATCAGCTAAGAATACAGTCTCGACGCGACCCATGAGTCCATCAGGATGACATACACGATAGTGTACATGAGGATCAAGACGACCTCGGAAAGGAACGGCATAAGCACGTGGAGGACGGACTTTTAGAATTGCATATCCACGACTATCAGCATGAGTGACTCCAGCATTTTCATATGCCTGGTATGCCTCACGCCAATCAGTTAATTTTTCAAGTCCTTCTGCTTCTGGTTCAGCAGCCCAATACATAACCTTGGAACCGGGAGGCACACGCACCTTAACTGCAACTGAGGCACCTGATGGTAAACGTTCAGCCAATACAGATGGTGGCATTACTGTTTCACCCAGGAATGGCAAATAGGTATCACGATCAAACATTATCGTTAATGCTGCCAACCCTATAAGTCCATATGCGATCCGAGCCATAAGACCACGACCAAATATAAGTTCGAGGAAACCAAAACGGAACATAGCTACAAATCCGTAATTAAGTGCAGCAACAATTAATAAAATCATGGCAACCTTATAAGCCCATTTTTTTGCATAGTGTATTTGATCACGACGGTTCATCTATTTTATGTATACATGAAATGAGGGAAGTCATCACGACCATCATTCTTCTTCTTCAAGAAAACTTCTACATGCTCTCGACGAACAATAAAAGGTAACGTGAAGTCTTTTACATAAAATGGGAGACCAGGATTATTATACATTCGCAACATATTAATCTTCTGTACAATCGTCTCAATACAACGTTTCAATTCACGGACACCTTTTTGATCTGCTGCATATACATTAATTATATGTTCCATGACATCACGTGGTACAGAGACACGTTCAGATAGTGCAACCTCTTTTAGAGCAGCAGGTAGGAGATAATTTTCTGCGATTGTTAGTTTTTCACGATTGGTATAACCCTTAAGGTGAATTACATTCATACGATCAAGTAAAATCTTGTCAATCTTCGAAATATCATTGGCTGAGAAGATAAACATCACATGACTGAGATCAATTGGTACACCTGCTAAATACTTGTCCTCGAATCCTTCGTTTTGAACCGGATCGGTCAAATGGACAAGAAGATTCTGGACTTCTTCACCTTTAGGAGTTGCAC
>JACCDY010969278.1_pt1 | contig 16093 bp, 14 predicted proteins | sample 7446391 | NCBI WGS metagenome assembly JACCDY01 (sample SAMN15323451, study PRJNA562643) | freshwater metagenome | isolation source: river surface water | place: USA:Blue River Watershed | collected 2017-08-18
ATCGACGTGCCCAGCAAGTACTCGCCTTCATAAACGGTATTGGCACGGAACATCGGGAACACGAAGTCGCGCACGAATTCTTCACGCACGTCGTCGATGAAGATGTTTTCCGGCTTGATGCCGAACTTGATCGCCTTGGTCCGCGCCGGCTCCAGTTCTTCGCCCTGGCCGAGGTCGGCGGTGAAGGTGACGATCTCGCAGTGGTAATGGTCTTGCAGCCACTTCAGGATGACGGAGGTGTCGAGGCCGCCCGAGTAGGCGAGCACGACTTTCTTGATGTCGCTCATGTGCTTATCTTCCTTGATTCGAGAAACAATATTCTTTGTAGGGGACGTTCAGACCTTGCCGAGCACGAGGTACTCGAGCAGCGCCTTCTGCACGTGCAGGCGGTTTTCCGCTTCGTCCCACACCACCGATTGGGGGCCGTCGATCACGTCGGCCGACACTTCCTCGCCGCGATGCGCGGGCAGGCAGTGCATGAACAGCGCATCCTTGTTGGCGCGCTTCATCTTCTCGGCGTCGACGATCCAGCCCTCGAAGGCCTTCAGTCGCGCCGCGTTTTCCTGCTCGTAGCCCATACTGGTCCAGACGTCGGTGGTCACCAGGTCGGCGCCTTCACAGGCATCGGCCGGGTTCCTGAACACCGTGTAGCGCTGGTTGCCCGGGCTGACGAGCGCCGGGTTGATGTCGTAGCCGGCTGGTGTCGACACGTTCACGCGGAAGCCGAAGACCTCGGCTGCCTGCAGCCACGAGTAAAGCATGTTGTTCGCATCGCCGACCCAGGCCACCGTCTTGCCCGCGATCGAGCCGCGGTGCTCGATGTAGGTGAAGACATCGGCAAACACCTGGCAGGGGTGATGTTCATTGGTCAGGCCATTGATCACCGGCACGCGCGAGTTCGCAGCGAAGCGCTCGATGATTTCCTGCCCGAAGGTGCGGATCATGATGATGTCGCACATGCGGGACATCACTTGCGCGGCGTCTTCGACGGGCTCGCCACGGCCGAGCTGGCTGTCGCGGGTGTTCAGGTAGATCGCCGCGCCGCCGAGCTGGTGCATGCCAGCCTCGAAGGACAGGCGGGTGCGCGTCGAATTTTTTTCGAACACCATCACGAGCGTGCGGTCCTGCAGCGGATGGTAGGGCTCGTAATTCTTGAACTTGCGCTTGATGACCTTGGTGCGTTCGATCAGGTAGTCGTACTCGTCGAGCGACAGGTCGGCAAACTGCAGATAGTGTTTGATTGCCATAAATGAAATCGGCGGCGAGCCTGCGGCTGCCGCCGAAATTTTTTAACCCTTTGGATTATAAGGGGTTTGGCACCCCGTGGGCAGGATTTGCCCTGCGCTCAGTACAGCTTTTGTGATGATTCATGCAACAACTGCAAGTACAGCGCATGGCGCGGCCCGGCAATTCTGCCGGCGGCCACGCTTTCCCTCACCGCGCAGCCCGGTTCGGCCACATGGCGGCAGTTGTAGAAGCGGCACTGGCCCAGCGCATCGCCGAATTCCGGGAAAGCCCGCTCCAGCATGCCTTCGCTCAGGTGGTAGAGGCCAAATTCCTGGAAACCCGGCGAATCGATGATGGTGGTTTCGCCATCCAGCGCGTACAGTCGGGTGAAGGTGGTGGTGTGCTTGCCGCTGTCGAGCCGCTTCGAGATTTCGCGTACCGCCAGTTCGGCTTCCGGCACCAGCAGGTTCACCAGCGAAGACTTGCCCATGCCTGACTGGCCGATCAGGATCGTCGCTTGTCCGGCCAGCAGGGGCCTGAGCGTCGCCAGCGTTTGTTCGGGCTGGCCCCTGGCGCTGACTTCATGCACCGGGTAACCGATGTCGGCATAGGCTTGCATGCGGCGGCGGGCGACCTCCAGACCTTCAGCGAGGTCAATCTTGTTCAGCAGCAGGTGCGCCTGGATGCCGGCGGCATTGGCGGCGACCAGTGCGCGCGACACCAGGTCGTCCGTGAAGCCGGGCTCGGTGGCGACGACGATGAAGAGTTGCGTGACGTTCGCCGCCAGCAGCTTGGATTTGTACTGGTCGGAGCGATAGAGCAGCGACGCGCGCGGCAGGATCTCCTCGATCACGCCCTGATCGTCGGAAGTAATTTTGAAACGCACACGGTCACCGGTGGCGACATCGCTTTTCTTGCCGCGCGTGACGCACTGGTACAGCTTGCCTTCAGCCTGCGCCAGATAATGGCGGCCGTGGGCGGCAACGATCAGACCCTGCAGTTCTGCCATGGATCAGCTGAACTGCTGCTCGAAGACCTGGTCGATCTTCGCGGCGCAGATGAAGTCATTGGCAGACAGCCCGCCCTTGCCGCCATTGACGGAATGCGTGTCGTATTTGACTGCGCAGCGGTTGTAGCCGACCACCAGTTCCGGGTGGTGGTCCTCGCGATGGATCACCTCGGCCACCGCATTCACGAAAGCGATGGTCTGGTGGTAGTCCCTGAAGCGGAAGTTGCGTACCAGCTTGCCATCGTCGACGGCCCAGCCCCGCAGCGCAGCCAGTGCGTCACGCAACTCGGCCGCCGTCGCCGCGTCGGTACGGTGGCTGCAGGATTGCGACAGCAAGTCCGCGCGCGTCGTCATCTCAGGTGCCCAGCAGCTTTTGCACGCGCACGCTGGCCGGCGGGTGCGAGTCGTAGAAGGCCGAGTGCAGCGGGTCCGGGGTCAGCGTCGATGCGTTGTCTTCGTATAGCTTGACCAGTGCCGAGATCAAGTCTTGCGCATTGCTGTGCTTCGCGGCGAAGGCATCGGCCTCGAACTCGTTGCTGCGCGACAGGATCGACAGCAGCGGCGCGAACAGGAAGGTGAATACCGGCAGCGCGAACATGAACAGGATCAGCGCCATCGCATCGTTGGCGCCGTCCATCAGCGGCGTCACGCCCAGCCCGGTGTAAAACCAGACCTGGTTTTTCAGCCAGCCCAGCAGCGCGAGGAAGCCCAGCGACAGCACGAACATCAGCCCGATGCGCTTGACCACGTGGTTGAGCTTGAAGTGGCCCAGCTCGTGCGCGAGCACGGCCTCGATCTCGTTGGGCTGCAGGCGCGACAGCAGGGTGTCGAAGAAGACGATGCGCTTGGCCGCGCCGAAGCCGGAGAAATACGCATTGCCATGCGCGCTGCGGCGCGAGCCATCCATCACGAACAGGCCTTTGCTGGCGAAGCCGACGCGCCGCATCAGCCCTTCGATGCGCGCTCGCAGCGATTCGTCTTCCAGCGGCGAAAACTTGTTGAACAGCGGCGCGATCAGGTTTTGGTAGAAGGCCAGCATGAAGAACTGGAAGCCGCACCAGATCAGCCATGCATACAGCCACCACAGCGAGCCCGCCTTTTCCATCAGCGTCAGCGTGACCCACAGCAAGGGCAGGCCGATGGCGGCGCCGACCAGCGAATGCTTGATCAGGTCCGAGAAGAACAGCCCGGGCGTCATCTTGTTGAAGCCGAATTTCTCTTCGAGGCTGAACTGCTTGTAATAGTCGATCGGCAGCTCGATCACGCTCGAGATCACGGTCACCGCCGCCACCAGCGCCAGCTGGTAACTCATGCCGCGACCGGCAAGGGTGACCAGCTGTTCCGACAGCCATTGCAGGCCGCCCAGCAGCGTGAAGCCGAGCACGGCGATTGTGTTCAGCGTCAGCAGCACGATTTTCAGCTTAGCCTTCGCGATCGTGTAGTCGGCGGCCTTCTGGTGCGCGGGCAGCGGAATCTTTTGGGCGAACTGCGCCGGCACCGAGTCGCGATGGGATGCGACATGCCGGATATGGCGTGACGACAGCCACAGCTTGACGGCCAGTGTGGCGAGCAGGAAGGCTGCGAAAAGCAGGGAGAAGCTTTGAGTATCCATCGTATGCGTGTGAGAAAATGCGGACTTCGCGCGCCGTTCAGGCTGGCGCCACAGTGGAAAAGGATTATGTCACAAGCAAACGAAGCCCATTCGGCACCGGCCACGCGCCCCAACGAGTTCAATCTTGTCTGGATAGACATGGAAATGACCGGCCTTGACCCTGATAACGACAAGGTCATCGAAGTGGCCGCCATCGTCACCGATGCCGAACTCAATGTGCTGGCCGAGGGTCCGGTCTTCGTGATCCATCAGACTGATGCGGTACTCGACGGCATGGATGCGTGGAACAAGGGTACCCATGGCCGCTCCGGCCTGATCGACCGCGTGAAGGCCTCGACCGTCACCGAAGAAGAAGCGTCGCTGCAGATGATCGAATTCCTGAAGCAGTATGTGCCGGCCGGGAAATCCCCGATGTGCGGCAATTCAATCTGCCAGGACCGCCGCTTCATGGCGCGCCACATGCCGCAGCTGGAAGCCTTCTTCCACTACCGTAACCTCGACGTGTCGACGCTGAAGGAGTTGTGCCGCCGCTGGAAGCCGGAACTGATCGCCGGCTTCAAGAAGCACCAGTTGCATACCGCGCTGGCCGACATCCGTGAATCGGTGGAAGAACTGAAGTACTACCGCGAGCACTTCATTCGCGCCTGACCGACACCGCAACGACGCTGGATCCCGGCGCATGCCGGGATCCAGCGTCTTGCACCCAATAACCGGCGTCAGCGCGTCGACTTCCAGAAGCGCTGTATCTGCGGCACCGAGGCCTCGACCTCGATCGCCAGCTTGTGGCACTTGGCCGGATCATCGACCAGCGCCACGTCCTTGTCATCGATCTCTTCCGCGCCGAGCAGTTCGATCGCTCGCAACAGCGTGGCCTGCGGCGAATCGAACAAGGTCGCCCACGCCTGCGGCCTCAGGTTGACGCCTTCCAGGAAACCCCAGCACCAGGCCTCGCCATCGAGCACGCTCTTGCCCTTGTAAGGGTATTCGCTGAACAGCGGCTCGAAATCCTTGGGCGCGACTTCAAAGGTGACGACGCTCTCTTCCAGCATGCGCGTCACCAGCGAGCGCACGCGCTCGGCCTGTTGTGCATTCTTGAACTGTGGCGCATCTTCATCGTCCGGACCCCAGACGCGCGGCAGCCATTCATCCACGGGCACCTTCTCAGGACCGATGGCGATCGCCGTCAGGTAGCCGTGCAGCGCATCCATCGCCATCGTCTCGTCGCCGCATTGCTCGGACATCAGGAATCGGTCGAGCTCGTCGAATTCCTTCTCGCTCAGCAAGGGTTCGTGCGCCATAGATATCGGGCTCCGGTTCAGTAAAGCCGCAGTGTACCGCGCCAGGCTCTACAATCGCGCCGATGAATGCTTCTCCCTTGCACTCTTTCGCCGGCCTTGAGCCCGGCACCGTGCTCGACGCGCTGGACGCGATCGGCCTGCACGGCGACGGCCGCCTGCTGGCCCTGAACAGCTACGAGAACCGGGTCTACCAGGTCGGCATGGAAGACGGGCCGCCGCTGGTGGTCAAGTTCTACCGGCCGCAGCGCTGGGGCGATGCCGCCATCCTTGAAGAACACGCTTTCGTGCGCGAACTGAAAGAGGCCGAGGTGCCGGTCGTGCCCGCGCAGGAGATTGCCGGCCACACCTTGCACCAGCATGAGGGCTATCGCTTTGCCGTGTTCCCGCGCCAGGGCGGGCGCACGCCCGAACTCGATGCGCCGGGCACGCGCGAATGGATAGGGCGGCTGATGGGGCGCATCCATGCGATCGGCGCCACGCGCCCGTTCGTGCAGCGTCCCGCGATCGACGCCGACAGCTTCGGCGAGATGCCGCGGCTGTGGCTGATCTCGCACGAATTCGTGCCCGCCGAGCTGCGGGTCAGCTGGGAGAGCGTCAGCGCCCTCGCGCTCGATGGCGTGCGCCGCTGCTACGACCGAGCCGGCGATGTGCGCATGCTGCGCCTGCACGGCGACTGCCATCCGGGCAATCTGTTGTGGACCGATGACGGCCCGCACTTCGTTGATTTCGACGACAGCCGCAGCGGCCCGGCGATCCAGGACTTGTGGATGCTGCTGTCCGGCGAGCGCGACGACATGCAGCGCCAGCTGGCCGACCTGCTGGCCGGCTATGAAGATTTCTGCGACTTCGACCCGCGTGAGCTCTACCTGCTGGAAGCGCTGCGCACCTTGCGGCTGCTGCACTACTCGGCCTGGCTGGCCATGCGCTGGGATGACCCGGCCTTCCCGCAGGCCTTCCCGTGGTTCGGCACCGTTCGCTACTGGCAAGACCGCATCCTCGAGTTACGCGAGCAGGTCGCGCTGATGGATGAGCCGCCGCTGTGGCCGGTTTGACCTGCCATCCCGGTTGACTCGAGGTCCCCGCAGCCTCTGTGGCCTGTTTGACCGAAGTCAATTTTTTTTCGGGGGGCGTTTGCTAGAGTCGGCCACATCTTTTCCAAGGAGAGCGGCGATGTTCAAGAAGATCCTGGTACCGACCGACGGCTCGGCGCTGTCGGACAAGACCGTGCAGGCGGCGCTGGACTTTGCCGCGGCCACCGGCGCCTCGGTGGTCGGTCTGTCGGTGGCGCAGCTGTATCCGTTCATGCTGATGCCCGAGGCCGGCGCAATGGTGGACCTGTCGACCTACGAGGAAATTCAGGACAAGAGCGCGCAGCAGGCGATGGACAAGTTTCGCCAGATGGCCGGCGACAGCAAAGTGGCTTGCGAGGCACTGGCCACGCGCGGCATCCACCCCTACGAAGAAATCGTCAAGGCCGCCACCGAGCGCGGCTGCGACCTGATCTGGATGGCATCGCACGGCCGCAAGGGCCTCGACAAGCTGCTGCTGGGCAGCGAGACCCAGCGCGTGCTGTCGCACGCATCGATACCGGTACTGGTCTATCGCTGAATGTCGCGATGATGGCGTTCAATGCGCCATCAGCACCGGCACCGTCATCGACGCCAGCACCGTGCGCGTGACGCCGCCCAGCACCACTTCGCGGAAGCGTGCATGGCCATAGGCGCCCATCACCAGCAATTCGGCGCCGAGGTCGGCTGCCGCTGACAGCAGCGCATTGCCGGTGTCGATGGCGATGCGGTGCGCATGCACATTCGCCTTCACGCCGTGGCGCGCGAGGAAGAGCGCCAGGTCTGCACCCGGCTGTTCGACGTGCGCTTGACTGTCATGCTCGGGATTGAACACCAGGATGTCGACCGCCTCTGCGGCGGCCAGCAGCGGCAGTGCGCCGGAGATGGCGCGACTGGCCGCCATGCCGCCATCCCAGGCGATCACGGCCTTGCGGAACTTGCCGCTGAAGTTGCCGGCATAAGGCACTGCCAGCACCGGGCGTCCGCTGTGAAGGATCACATGCTCGGGGAAATTCGACATCAGGCCCGGCACCGAATCCGACGGGTCGAACTGGCCGATCACGGTCAGGTCGGCATAGCGAGCCTGCAGTGCGATACCACCGGCTGCGTCGTCATCGACCACGCGCGCCTCGACCTCGTCCGCCCCCGCGCCTCGGGCGACCGACTCGAATTTGTCCAGTCCGTCGCGCGCATAGCGGCGCAGGTGCTCGAGGTGGTGCGTGAAGGTCGGATCGTTCGGGTTGAAAGCGCCACTGTCGAACACATAGCGAGAGATTCCGGTCATCGCAGCGCCGACCAGATGGGCGGACTGCTCGCGCGCGATCTCGGCTGCGACGTTCATGCGCACCGGCGCCTGGCGGGACTGGTCGACATGGACCAGCACGGTCTTGTAGCTCATGAACTTCCTTTCTGCGGGAATCTTCGTCCTGCCAGCGTGGACGCCAGCAGCGTGTTATGCGTATTGTTGCGCAGGTTAACAGATCGCCTGCCGTTCACTACAGCGCCAAGCGTAAAGCCTGTGGCCCGCGTCCGTCCATCGACAGTGGCACAGGCTGCCGACGATGTTTCTGTAGAATTTGACCCAGGTCAAGCGCCTCCGTCCGCCATCGCGACGGACAGGCGCGCCGCTTTCCATCGCCGCAGCTGCCATGAGCATACGTAACCTGGATTACCTGTTCTCGCCCAAGTCGGTCGTGTTGATCGGGGCCAGTGACCGTCCCCACAGTGTCGGGGCGACCGTGCTTGCGAACCTGATCGCGAGCCGCCGCGGCGACACCCGCCCGCACAGCGTGATGGCGATCAACCCGCACCATACGGAACTGCTGGGCGTGCCGGTCTATCCCGACGTGGCCAGTTTGCCGGTGGTGCCGGATCTCGCGGTGATCGCGACTCCGCCCGCGACCGTGCCCGGCCTGATCGCGCAACTGGTGCAAAAGGGCACGCGCGCCGGCATCGTGCTGACTGCCGGGCTCGATGGCGACCATGGCGACGGCCGTTCGCACCGCGCGGCGATGCTGGAGGCGGCCAAGGCCGCGGTGTTCCGCATCCTTGGCCCGAACTGTGTCGGACTGATTGCGCCCCATGCACACCTGAACGCCAGCTTTGCGCATACCTCGGCGCTGCCGGGCAAGATCGCCTTCGTGTCCCAGTCCGGCGCGCTGGTGACGGCCGTGCTCGACTGGGCGCGCTCGCGCGGCATCGGCTTCTCGCATTTCATTTCGCTCGGCGATGCGACCGACGTCGACTTCGGCGACACGCTCGACTACCTGGCGACGGATGCCAATACCAGCGCGATCCTGCTGTATATCGAAGACGTGCGCAGTGCGCGCAAGTTCATGTCGGCCGCACGCGCCGCCGGACGCAACAAGCCGGTGCTGGTCTTGAAGGCTGGCCGCGTGCCGGAAGGTGCCAAGGCCGCTGCCTCGCACACGGGCGCGCTGGCCGGCATGGATGCGGTCTATGACGCCGCGATCCGCCGTGCCGGCATGCTGCGCGTGCTCACCACCGATGCGTTGTTCGATGCCGTTGAAACGCTGTCCCGGGTGCAGCCCATGGTCAGCGAGGAGCTCATCATCCTGACCAATGGCGGTGGCCCCGGCGTGATGGCGACCGATGCATTGATGCTGTCGGGCGGACGGCTGGCGACGCTGGCACCCGATACGCTGTCTGCGCTCAATCGCGTGCTGCCTGCCAACTGGTCGCACGGCAATCCGATCGACATCATCGGCGATGCGCCCGTCGAACGTTACCTGCAAGCGCTGCAGATCTTGCTCGAGAAGCAGCCCGACAATCCCATCCTGTTCATCCACTCGCCGACGGCCATCGTGCCCAGCGCCGACATTGCGCGCGCGATTGCGCCGATGATGCAGCAGTCGCACCATCACATCGTCAGCTGCTGGCTCGGCAGCGCGGCGGTGGCAAACGCGCGCCAGATTTTCTCCGATGCCGGCCTCGCGCATTTCGGCACGCCGGAAGAAGCGGTGCAGGCTTTCATGCAGGCCGTCGAATACCGCCGCAACCAGCAATTGCTGGTGCAGGTGCCCGCCGCCGGCAGCCAGCATGACCCGATCGATCTGAAGGCCGCGCGCGCCGTGATCGACAAGGCACTGGCCGAAGGGCGCTACACGCTGTCCGAGCCCGAGGCCAAGGCGCTGCTCGATGCCTGCCACATCCCCATCGTCGACACGCGCACCGCCGCCACGCCGCAGCAGGCGCGGGCCATGGCGGACCAGATGGGTTATCCGGTGGCGGTCAAGATCCTGTCGCCCGACGTCACGCACAAGACCGAGGTCGGCGGCGTTGCGCTCGACCTCGCCGACGGTGACGCCGTCGAGGCAGCCGCTGCAGCGATGCAGCAGCGGCTGCTGCAGCTGCGTCCCGGCGCACGCCAGCAGGGCTTCACGGTGCAGGCGATGGCGCGCCGTCCCGATGCGCATGAACTGATCGTCGGCATCACCAGCGACCACATCTTCGGTCCGGTGATCCTGTTCGGGCAGGGCGGCATCGCGGTCGAAGTGCTGCACGACCATGCGATCGCGCTGCCGCCGCTCAACCAGGTGCTGGCGCGCGACACGATCAACCGCACGCGCGTGTCCGCGCTGCTGAAGGGCTATCGCAACCGCCCCGCGGCCGATATCAACGAAGTGTGCCGCGTGATGATCCAGGTCGCGCACCTCGCGGCCGAACTGCCGGAAGTCGCCGAGCTCGACATCAATCCGCTGCTGGCCGATGCGGACGGCGTGATCGCGCTCGATGCGCGCGTGATGCTCAGGCCGCAGGCGCTGCGCCACCGGCATGACCGGCTCGCGATCCGCCCCTATCCGCAGGAGCTCGAAGAACGTTTGCCGTGGATGCAGGAAGCGTTGCTGCTTCGCCCGATACGCCCCGAAGACAGTGAAGAGCATGTGAGATTCGTGCAGGCGCTGGACCCGGTCGACGTGCGCATGCGCTTCTTCATTCACATGCGCGAATTGCAGCCATCGCAACTGGCGCGCCTGACGCAAATCGATTACGACCGCGAGATGGCCTTCATCGCAGTGCGCAGCCGGGCTGATGGCAGTGACGAGACGCTGGGCGTGGTGCGCGGCGTGGCCGATCCCGACAACCACCATGCCGAGTTCGCTATCTGCATCCGCTCCGACCTCAAGGGCATGGGCCTCGGCCACATCCTGATGTCAAAGCTGATTACTTACTTCCGCCAGCGCGGCACGGGGTGGATTGTTGGCGAGGCCTTGTCCGAGAACCACGCAATCCTGGACCTGGTACGCGAACTCGGCTTTGACGTGCGCAGCAATGTCGGCGACGGCACGGTCGAGATGAAACTCGATCTGTCGACGGTGACCGGCTGATGCATGTCATTCGCGGCCGACGTAGGCGGTCACGATTCATTGTCGCTTCGCTCACAAAACGGTTCGTGCGCGTTTCGCCATCCTCGCGGCGACTGGTCATTTTGACTTGAGTCAAGGATTTTGCCCTGCTGCATCCGTAGACTCCGAATCGCCTGAAAAGCCCGGAACGTGCGCCTTCGCATGGCATTCATGGCGAGGAGCGAGTCCCGAAATGGTTTCAACAGTTGCAATTCACCCCGTACAGCACGTCGAATTCGACGGCGGACTGATTCGTCGCCTGTCGCAGTCCGGCCCGCGCTACACGTCCTACCCGACGGCAGACCGCTTCTCCGACAAGTTCGGTTACAAGGATTACCTGCAGGCCGTCAATCACGCGCAATCGCGCGGCGGGCGCCACCCGCTGTCGCTGTATGTGCATATCCCGTTCTGCGACACCGTGTGCTACTACTGCGGCTGCAACAAGATCGTCACCAAGAACCGTGAAAAGGCCGCGACCTACCTTGGTTACCTGAAGCGCGAGATCGCGATGCAGGGCAAGCTGTTCGCCGGCGCCAACCAGGTCGAGCAGTTGCATTTCGGCGGCGGCACGCCGACCTACCTGTCGGATGCGCAGATGGATGACCTGATGCAGGTCATTCGCCGCTGGTTCCTGCTGGCCGACGATGAGAAGGGCGAATACTCGATCGAAGTCGATCCGCGCAGCGTGACTGCCGAGCGCATCCACAGCTTGCGCAAACAAGGCTTCAATCGCATCAGCCTCGGCGTGCAGGACTTCGATGACGACGTGCAGAAGGCCGTCAACCGCATACAGCCGGAGGCGGCGACCCTGGGCGTGATCCAGGCGGCGCGCGATGCCGGCTTCCGCTCGGTCAGCATCGACCTTATCTACGGCCTGCCGAAACAGACGGTGATGTCGATCAACCAGACGCTCGACAAGGTGATCGCAGCCAACCCGGACCGCATCGCCGTCTATCACTACGCGCACTTGCCACACCTGTTCAAGCCGCAGCGGCGCATCAACGAAGACGCGCTGCCCGGCTCGGATGCCAAGCTCGACATGCTGGCGCTGTGCATACGCCGCCTGAACGACGCCGGCTATGTGTACATCGGCATGGATCATTTCGCGAAGCCGGATGACGAACTGGCCATCGCGCAGCGCCAGGGCCGCTTGCACCGCAATTTCCAGGGTTACTCGACGCATGCGGAAGCTGACCTGGTCGCCGTCGGCGTGTCGGCCATCAGCTCGGTGGGCATGTGCTACAGCCAGAACGCCAAGACCCTCGACGAGTATTACGACCATCTCGACAGCGGCGAGCTGCCGGTGGTGCGTGGCTGCATGCTGTCGCTGGATGACGTGCTGAGGCGCTTCATCATCCAGATGTTGATGTGCAATTTCGAACTGTCGCTGCGTTCGCTCGAACAGGCTTATCCGATCACCTTCCAGGCCTATTTCACGCGCGAGCTGGAAGAACTGAAAGAGCTGGCCGAGCTTGGCCTCGTGGCCCTCGATGACGACTGGATCACAGTAACCCTGAAAGGCCGGCTGCTGATCCGCAATGTCTGCATGGTCTTTGACCGCCACCTGCATGAGGCCCGGCAGTTACAATCGCAAACAGGCGTTCCCCAGCAACGCTATTCCCGCACCGTCTGAGACGGTGCGGCCCGCATTGGTATTGCCAGACCTGTATTGCTCGACCTCCAAGCATTGGATTCCATCGCTCTCCTGCCGGTCTTCCTGATCGGCCTGCTGGGCGGCGTGCACTGCGTGGGCATGTGCGGCGGCATCGTCAGCGCATTCTCGATCGCGACGCCGGCCCGTCGTCCATTCCCGGTCGCCGTCACCGCCGCCACGGCCAGCTTTCTTGCTTCCGCCGCTGACAGCGGCACGCGCGTGCTCGCCTTCAACGCTGGCCGCATCGGCAGCTATGCGGTCGCCGGCGCGCTGGCCGGATTGCTCGGCAGCGTGCCCGCGCTGATCAATCTCGCCAGCGTGCAGACCGCCGCCTACTGGCTGGCCAATCTGATGCTGGTCGCGTTGGGCCTGAGCCTGATGAATGCGTGGCACGGGCTATCGCGCGTTGAACAGCTCGGCCAGCTCCTGTGGCGTCGCGTCCAGCCGCTGATGCGACGGCTGCTGCCAGTGCAGCGTCCGTGGCAGGCACTGGCGCTGGGTGGCCTGTGGGGCTGGGTGCCCTGCGGCATGGTGTACAGCGTGCTGATGACCGCGCTGCTCACCGGCTCGGCGGCGCGTGGCGCACTGGTGATGCTGGCCTTCGGCCTCGGTACCTTGCCCTTGTTGTTCTCGATCGGCATCGCCGGCACGGCCATGCAAGCCTTCCTGCAGCGCCCGCGCGTGCGACTTGCGGCCGGTGTGCTGGTGCTGGCCTTTGGTGCGCTGGGGCTGGTGCGGGTCGGTGCCGGCCTGTCCTACGGCTGGCTCGACAGCGTGTGCATCACGCCGGGACATGTGCGATGAACCAGCCTGCTGACCTTATTGAGGCGAGTGCGCCTGCCGCCATGACCGACACGCCCTGTTTCCATTGCGGCTTGCCGGTGCCTGCGGGCAGCCACTGGTCGGTCGTCGTCGATCGCCTGCCGCGCGCGATGTGCTGCCCCGGCTGCGAGGCGGTCGCACAATCCATCGTCGACAACGGCCTGCAGGATTTTTACCGCGATCGTCAGCAACTGCCCGACGGCGCGGCCGATGGCGCGCAGCTGGTGCCCGATGCGCTGAAGCTGTATGACACGCCCGAGCTCGCATCCCAATTCACCGCGGCCGATGGCGGCGCCGAGGCGCTGCTGTCGATCGAAGGCATACGCTGCGCGGCCTGCGTGTGGCTGATCGAAAAGCGACTGTCCCAAGTGCCGGGCCTGCAGTCAGCCAGCCTGAACGTCGCCACCGAAAAATTGCAGGTGCGTTGGGATGCCGCGCGGTGCAAGCCGAGCGACATCCTGCATGCGGTGCGCGAAGTCGGTTACGTCGCCTATCCTTACGACCCCATCCAGCATGGCGAGCTGCTGCGCAAGAATGCGCGCGCCTTGTTCAAGCGCCTGTTCGTCGCCGGCCTGTCGATGATGCAGGTGATGATGTACGCGATCCCGGTCTACATGGCCGAGGCCGGCAGCATCGAGCCTGACATGGAGGCGCTGATGCGCTGGGCCAGTCTGGTGCTGACGGCGCCGGCCGTGTTCTATTCGGCATGGCCGTTCTACCGCGGCGCCTGGTCCGACCTGAAGGCGCGCGCGCCGGGCATGGACGTGCCGGTGGCGCTGGGCATTGCGGCCGCCTTCATCGGCAGCGTGCACGCGACCGTGACGGGGCAGGGCGATGTGTATTTCGATTCCGTCACGATGTTCATCTTCCTGCTGCTCGGCAGTCGCTACCTGGAGCTGGTGGCGCGTCGCCGTGCGGCCGGTTCGCTGGAGACCCTGCAGCATGCGTTGCCCGATGCGGCATGGCTGGTGCCGGGCTGGCCGGCCGTGCGCGAATTGCAGCAGGTGGCCGCGGCGCAATTGTGTGCCGGCGATGTCATCCTCGCCAAGCCTGGCGAAACCATCCCGGCCGACAGCGTGCTGATCGACGGCGCGACGGCGGTGGATTTGTCGCTGCTGACCGGCGAGAGCAAGCCGCAGGCTCGGCACATCGGCGAGGCCGTGGCCGGTGGCGCCGTGAATGTCAGCCAGCCGGTGTTCCTGCGCGTCGAGAAGGTCGCCCGCGACAGCACGCTGGCGGCGCTCGTGCGACTGGTCGAGCGCGCCGGGCAGGGCAAGCCGAAAATTGCACAATGGGCCGATCGCGTCGCTGCCTGGTTCGTCGCCGGCCTGCTGTTGCTGGCCGTGGCCGTGTTCGCATTCTGGCGTTGGGATGACCCGACGCGCGCGTGGCCAATTGCGATTGCGGTGCTGGTGGTGTCCTGCCCGTGCGCCTTGTCGCTGGCGACGCCGTCGGCACTGGCTGCAGCGACTGAGCGCCTGCTGCGCCAGCGCGTGCTGGTGATACAGCCGCATGTGCTTGAGACCCTGCACCGCGCCACCCATGTGGTGTTCGACAAGACTGGCACGCTGACCGAGGGCAAGCCCTCATTGCAACGCACGGTGCGACTGGGCAGCGTTGACGAGGGATCAGCGTTGCGCATTGCCGCCGCACTCGAGGCCGGCAGCGCGCACCCGATAGCGCAGGCTTTCACCGTTGCGCTGGCGGCGTCTGCCGCGAACTCGCCAGCGGCCTCTCATGCTGCGTGGGACGCTCGGGTGATGCCGCAGATTTCGGCGACCGAAGCGTTCGCAGGTCGCGGGCTGGAAGCGGATATCGACGGACGCCGCTGGCGGCTGGGCAGTGCGGAATTCGTCGCAGAGCTGGCTGGCGCTTCCGCGCCGCCATCGGCGGCCGCCGGCGTGACCGAAGTCTTCCTCGGCGCCGAAGGCGAATGGATGGCGCGCTTCGAACTGGCCGATGCGATCAAGCCCGATGCGCGGGCCGCGATTGCGTGGTTCCGCGAGCGTGCTTGCAAGACCGTGCTGCTGTCCGGCGATGCGCCGGCCATTGCCGGCGACGTCGGGCGCAGCCTGCAGATGGATGAATCGCACGGCGGCATGCTGCCGGCGCAGAAAATGGCATTCGTGCAGCGGCTGCAACGGCAAGGCGCAGTGGTGGCGATGGTCGGCGACGGCATCAATGACGCCGCCGTGCTGAAGGCCGCCGACGTGTCGTTCGCGATGGGCTCGGGCGCGGCGCTCGCGCAGTCGCATGCGGATGCCGTGCTGCTCAATGCCAGCCTGTCATCGCTGCTGGATGCGGCGCGTGCAGCGACCGACTGCATGCGCGTGATCCGGCAGAACCTGGGCTGGGCCACGGTCTACAATCTGGTCGCGATACCGGCCGCAGCATTCGGGCTGGTGACGCCGTGGATGGCCGGGGTCGGCATGTCGGCCAGCTCGGCGCTGGTGGTGATTAATGCACTGCGGCTGCAACGCGTGCGGGGCAAGCGAGCCTGACAAAGGTCGCTGCCTGTTCAAGAATTTTTCGGGACGGCCATGGAATCCCTGTACCTGTTGATACCGCTGTCGGTGATCGTGGTCTTCGTCGCGCTGTGGATCTTCTTCCGCGCGATGGACAGTGGCCAGTTCGACGACCTTGAAGGGCCGGCGATGCGCATCCTGCAGGATGACGACCGGCCGCACGTCCGGGCTGATGCGCCCGGAGCCGACGCGCCCGGGGCCAGCGCCCAAGCGGCCCGGACGGCAGACCGTCCGGACCAGGCCGGCTGACGGCGGCCGCCCGCGCGAGCGCCGCATAGCCCATCGGTGCGTCGCCTGAATACCAGATATACGCAATTCGCCCACCCAGGCGGCTGCCGGCCATTTTTGACTCATATCAAGGAAATTTGCCCCCCCGAAACGTACTCTGCGGCATCTTCGTCGTAAACCTTGGGGAGTTTCTGTGGACACAGCACTGAACTACAACTACCGGGTGGTCAAGCAATTCGCGATCATGACCGTGGTGTGGGGCGTGGTGGGCATGCTGGTTGGCG
>JACCDY010619886.1_pt1 | contig 16087 bp, 13 predicted proteins | sample 7446391 | NCBI WGS metagenome assembly JACCDY01 (sample SAMN15323451, study PRJNA562643) | freshwater metagenome | isolation source: river surface water | place: USA:Blue River Watershed | collected 2017-08-18
TGTCATTCTTACGGCACCAATTTGGAATTGATTGAATAGATGTCCAGCCTACAATCAAGTCAAGCCTGATGATGTTGTAACCTAAGGATTTTGCAAACTCTGCACGTGCGTACATTTCTTCCATGTCCGCTGCAGTGATATTCAGATAATGGCCTTTGATTTCACCGGTGTTCGCTTGTGCTTTATTTACAGCTTCCATACAGAACAAGAAACGATCGCGCCAATGCATGAATGGTTGGCTATTGATGTTCTCGTCATCTTTGGTGAAATCTAATCCGCCCGTTAAACCTTCATACACAACGCGACCATAATTTTTTCCGGATAAACCTAGTTTAGGTTTCATGGTTGCGCCGAGTAATGGGCGACCAAATTTATCTAAACGCTCGCGCTCAACAATAATGCCGGTTGGTGGGCCTTTAAATGTTTTCATGTAGGCGACTGGTATACGTATGTCTTCCAGACGCGCTGCTTTCAACGGCTTGAATGAAAAAACATTACCGATCAATGATGCGGTGACATTCGCAATTGAACCTTCTTCAAACAAAATAATGTCGTAAGCGATGTACGCAAAATATTGTGCCTCTTTACCAGTGCCTTCTCCAGTACCTGGAACGCGATCAACACGAAATGCTTTCGCTTGATAATCTTCATGCGCTGTCAGCATGTCGGTCCACACTACCGTCCATGTTGCGGTAGATGATTCGCCCGCAACAGCAGCTGCTGCCTCTACTTCATCCACACCCTCTTGTGGGGTAATACGAAATACGCAAATGAAGTCAGTCTCTTTTGGCTCATAGTCAGGGCGCCAATATCCCATTTGCTTGTATTTCAATACGCCACCCTTGTAGCGCTCCTTCAAATCGGTGATGCGACCGTCAACGGGTTTGTTCATGTGCTCTCCTGTTATTCGTTAAGCGCCTCAAGGGGCTGCAAGCGTTCTTGTTTACGCAGGCCGAACTGTACTGAACCCGTTTGTTAAGGTAAATTCATCAATTATTTATTTACTGATCAGTTTTTCTTATCAATAGTAATTATGAAAACATTAAAACTTCTCAAAAATTTAAGTATGCGTCAGTTGCGTGTATTCATTTCAGCCGCCCGACATCACAGTTTTAGCAAGGCTGCAGCTGATTTAAGCCTCACAGCACCTGCGATTTCTATGCAAATTAAAGAGCTTGAAAATGATATGGGCGTTATGCTTTTTGCAAGAGTGGGAAGGCGGGTGGAATTGACCACCGCGGGAGAATATTTTTTGGTTTACGCAAAAAAAATGGTGGATACATTGCGTGATGCAGAAACCACCTTGACGCGATTTCAAGGAAAAGAAGCGGGCGTGCTTAAAATCGGCTTAGTCAGTACGGCAAAATATTTTTTACCGCAGCTACTCTCGCGCTTCAAAGAAGATCATGTCGGTGTGCAGATAAAACTCGAAGTGAGAAATCGCGATCAAATGGTGGAGCTACTACGCGATGGTGAAATCGATTTGGCCATCATGGGTCGCACTCCTAGCGATCTAGATACGCGAATTGAAGCATTTGCAGCGCATCCTCATGCTTTTATTGCTCACCCCTCACATTTACTCGCTCCGCTGCAGGGTATTTCTCCCATGGTGTTGAATCAGATGGAAATCATTACGCGTGAAGCAGGCTCTGGAACGCGCGCCATTATGCAAAGATTTTTTAATGATCGCGGTCTAAATCCACAATTTTCTTTTGAAATGTCATCCAATGAAAGTATCAAACAAGCCGTGATTGCTAATTTAGGTATTTCATTTGTATCACTACATACGGTAGGTTTAGAAGTGAAATACGGTGAAATTGCTGTACTTGATATTGATGAAACACCAATCTCACGTGCTTGGCATGTGGTCGCACTAAACCGTCGTAATCATTCTTCCTCAGCTGAAGCATTTCGCTATTTTGTTTTAGAGCATGGCGCAGCAATTCTTGATGAACTTCATCCTAATCTAGTTAAAAAGTAATCTGCTGCTCAGTAAACGCTATTTTTAAAGACAGTTACAATGTCTCACTCTTATTTTGTTTTGATTGGTTTTTTATGCGTATGACTAAAACATTGTATTCATGCTTGGTTACTACTGCTTTTTGTTTTTTTACTTCAGCATCAGCACAATCATTTTCATTCGCAGCCATCGGTGATGTGCCTTATGGACCGCTATCAGAATTAACCGCAGTCACTGACACGCTGAATAAAAACAAACTCGCTTTTACCATTCATGTAGGCGATATTAAATCTGGATCTAGTGTTTGTTCGGATGAAATCTATTTAGCTGTGCGCGAACAGTTTGAACGTTTTTCACAACCCTTGATTTACACACCAGGCGACAATGAATGGACGGATTGCCATCGCATTTCTAATGGTTCTTATGATCCCCTAGAACGTTTAGAAAAAGTGCGCGGCATATTTTTCTCAAATAAAAACAGCTTGGGTAAAAAACCTCTTGCCTTACAAGTGCAATCAGATGAAGCGCGCTTTATGCTGTTTATGGAAAATCGTCGTTGGCACCAAAACAAATTCAGTTTTGCTACGCTACATATCGTTGGTTCAAATAATAATTTACAACCAGACCTACCTTCATCCATAGAATTTAATTTACGCAATGAAGCGAATATTGCTTGGATGCGTGAGACCTTTGCAAAAGCCCAAGCACGCGGCGACCTTGGCGTAGTCTTTGCCATGCAAGCGGATACTTTTTACACGGATGGTAAAGAATCCGACAACACAGGATTTAAAAGCTGGCTTGCCGCTTTTCAAGAAGAAGCGCAGCGCTGGAATAAGCCCGTGTTATTAATTCAGGGCGATACACATGTTTTAAAAGTTGATCACCCCGTAAACAATGCAGATGGCACACGCTTGGAGTTAGTAACCCGCGTCGTTGTACAAGGCGGCTTGCAAAAGAATGTGGTGATAGTCGATGTACGTGCCGACCAGCCGCGCGATCCATTTCGGATTAGACAAATTCCTTTGTCGGCAGGACGCTAATTTTCTAGCGTTCTCAATCTTTGTAATTTTGAATCTCTGAGTACTCAGCTTCAGGTCTGGCGGGTAGAGCAAATCAACTGGCGCGGCTGGCTGGAATCGAACCAGCGACCCTTGGCTTCGGAGGCCAATACTCTATCCACTGAGCTACAGCCGCGCGGGAAAGACTAGTCAGAGCGCGGCAAGGATACCTTTTTCCGACTACTCAGTCCACGCAAAATGGGCGATCTGCGGCTCAAATCTCAGGCTTTCGTCTATAATCTCAGGCTTTGCTGGGTGACTTGCATCCGGTTTACACAAGCTGGTCGCTCGCACTTTGAGATCCGTCCGGCAATGAATTAACAACGCATTAGAGGAAATCATGAGCGACGTCCACGAAGAGCACGAGTCACCAATTAAAACCCCAACGCAATTAATCGTTACCGTTGTTGCGGCTTTTGTTATTCCGATTGCCATCATCGTTATGTTGGTGATGTATGTAGGTGGCGCACCTAAGACTGGTGCCGGTTCAAATTCGCAATCACCAGAGGCGATTGCTGCACGTATCAAACCTGTTTCTGATGAAGGCTATCAATTTGGCGCAGGCAGCCAAGCTGCTGCCGCTGATACTGCAGCTAGTGCAGCTGGTGCCCCAGTTAAGATTTCTGCTGACACTGGCAAAAAACTCTTTGAAGCCGCTTGTTCAGCTTGTCATGGTGCAGGTATTGCAGGTGCGCCGAAGTTTGGTGATAAAGCTGCTTGGAGTGCACGTGTAGCGCAAGGTAAAGAAACTCTGTATACCCATGCGATTAAAGGCTATCAAGGCAAGGGCGGCATGATGCCTGCTAAAGGTGGTTCTAATGCATCGGATGAAGAAGTGAAAGCAGCGGTTGATTACATGATCGCAGCTGTTAAGTAATACGAACCATGCCTCTGTAAATTTTATGGGCAATAAAAAACCGACTTCATAAGTCGGTTTTTTTACGTCTACAGTTTTTTAACTTGCACTAAATAACTTTACCAACTGCTGCCATGTCGTATGCGATACCACAGTAAGCCCAACCATTCATGCATGGCATAGTGACTATCTTTTAATGCTCCTGCTGTAGGAAGGAAATCATGTGGCTGCAAAGCATTTTGTGCATGAAATCCTGTTGGTGCTGGTATGACGATCAAACCAGTGCTGAGAAAAATATTTTTAGCGCGCGGCATGTGCATCGCATCCGTAACTAAAAAAATACGATTAATACCTGCTGCTTTCAGTAGCTCGGCTGACCGCTGTGCATTTTGTGCAGTATTGTCACTACGTCCTTCTACCCATTTCACCGGCACACGAAAATCTTCTTGCAGTGATCTCGCCATTAATTCTGCTTCACTCAGCGCTGCAATTTCTGGTGAACCACCACTGACTAAAATGGGTAAATTTGTGAGGCGTTGAATTTGTGCTGCACGACGTAACCGTAATAAAGTTTGCGCATTAGGTAAATCACGACCGCCATCATCTGGCGCACTATAAAGACGTCCACCACCGAGTATCACGATAGCTTGTGCCTGACTTTCTTGCACAGATAGAAGTGGTAATGACTTTGCTTCTAAGGGTCTGATTAACCACCGTGACCCAGCTGATGTTGATAGAACGACTAATAATAAAAACGCTAGCACTATGAAGCTGCGGCCTAGCCATTTATGGCTACGCAATAGAACAAAGCCTAACAATGCCATCAAGACCATGAGCATAGGTGGCAGCATTAATGCAGCAATGCCATTCGTAATTAACCAGCTTAGGTTCATAGAATTTAATTTGCGAGAATTAATGGCGCGAGGGTTGTCGTCTTTCTTGTACCAAGATCCAAGGCTTGACTACCACTGTCCACAGCATGGCATTGTTATCTAACCATTGCTGCGCTTGTTCATCTACTACTTGGGATAGCTGCATGGTGTGCATCCAACGCTCTACCGATTGTTTATCGTCTGCTGCTATGCGTGCGGCTACATCGACTAAATCAAGTTCTGGATCGACTGCAATCACGCCGCCCGCAGCAAATTGACGCTGCAATTCTGCCCAAGGATATTCTGCTGTTTGTAAATTTAATTCTATGCGCAAGGACGCTAGAATTTTTTCATTTATTTCGCGCGGCATGATCATTTCATTATTTAATAATGCGGAGGCTTTTCATTCGCTAATAAAGCACCACTACCATCGTTATATTGTGTATCAGCTAGACGTCGAGCTAGCGTGATACATAAATTTTCTAGCTCATCGATTTTTTTATGCTGTTTATACACAGTTTGATTCAGCACATCGAGCAAATCTTCTTGCGCAGTTATTTTAGTTTCTAGTGCTATGAGTCTATCTTCGAGATTCATGTTTATTCTTTCTGCAAGCATCTGAGCAATATTGCACAGCATCCCAGGTAGCTCGCCATTTCTTACGCCATACAAATGGACGAGAACAATGTAAACAAATTTTACTTGGCAAGTTATGCGGATTACGAAAACCTCCCGCATTATTTTTATTACTATCAGCCATGCTTATGCTGCTTTCGGCTTTTGTAATAAAGCTTTTAATCCGGCTAATCGATCTTGCGGTGTGAGTTGTTCTTCTTCACTTGGCGCTGCATTGCCCTCTTCCAAACGCATCTCTTTGATAAAGCGTGATACTTCACAAGGTGCGCTATCTCGTGCGCGCCGTCTTTTCTTACACCAGGTGAGTGTCAAACTTCTTTGTGCGCGTGTAATGCCTACATACATCAGTCGACGCTCTTCTTCCAAGCGCGCTGCAATGCTAGCTGCTGGCGCATCTGGATCACCTTTGTGCGGCAATATGCCCTCTTCCACACCCACCATAAAGACATGACCAAACTCTAATCCTTTCGCTGCATGTAGCGTGGAGAGTCGTACAGCATCGGGATCTTGATCACGACCTTCTAACATGCTCATGAGTGCCACCATTTGGGTCAGCTCTAATAAAGATTTTTCTGAATCTTCACCTTCACGACCACCATTTCCTTTTTGTTTTAACCACTCGACAAAGTCTAATACGTTTTGCCATTTGTCTTGTGCCTGCATGTCGTCGAAGGTTTGATAGAGATAGGCTTCGTAATTAATTTCTTTCATCATGTCATCTAAGACAGCCGCCGCATTTTCTCCGGTTGCTGCTGCACCTACACGTGATGCACGCGATTCAAGTTGATTGATGAAATCACAAAAAGCACGCAAAGGCTCTAACTGTCTATCGCCTAACTTTGCTTCTAAACCACCTTTGAAAACAGCCTCAAACAACGAGCATTGCCATTGACCCGCAAAGCTTCCTAATACTTCTAGTGTGGCTTGTCCTATTCCTCGGCGAGGCGTGGTGACTGCACGTATGAAAGCTGGATCATCATCTGCATTTGCAATCAAGCGCAAATAACTAATGATGTCTTTGATTTCAGAGCGCTCAAAAAAACTTTGTCCGCCTGACATGACATAGGGAATACGTTCTCGTCGTAAGGCTTTTTCTAATGCGCGCGACTGGTGATTACCACGATACAGAATCGCATAGTCTGAAAATTTTGCTCTTCGCTCAAACTTATGCGCTGACAACATAATGGCAACTTGATCTGCTTCTGCCTCTTCATCTTCCATAGCTAAGACTTTGATGGGATCACCTAAGCCATGTTCAGACCAGAGTACTTTTTCGAACAACTTAGGATTATTCGCAATGACTGCATTCGCCGCCTGCAAGATGCGTGTACTGGAGCGATAATTTTGTTCGAGTTTAATTAGCTTGAGATCAGGAAAATCCGTTTGCAGTGTTTTAAGATTTTCTATGGTTGCACCACGCCATGCGTAGATGGCTTGATCATCATCACCCACTGCTGTAAACATAGACTTCTTACCTGGACCTGTTACGAGTAGTTTTACTAACTCATACTGACAGGTATTGGTGTCTTGATATTCATCGATCAGCAAATAGCGCAACTTACGCTGCCAACGATCACGCGCTGCTTCATCGCGCTGAAATAACTCTACTGGCAGTCTTATCAAGTCATCAAAATCGACTGCCTGATAACTCGATAAAGTGGATAGATAATTTCTATAGACTCTAGCAGCTTGAGCTTCTGCTTCATCTTGTGCATCTTGTATTGCTTGCTCGGGACTAATTAAGCCGTTCTTCCATAATGACATATGGTTTTGCATACGACGTACCACTGCTTTATCTGTCGTTGCAGACAAATCCTGAACGATGGCAAAACAATCATCGCTATCCATAATAGAAAAACGATCTTTCAATCCAAGTGCTGCTGCTTCGCGCCGCAAAATATTCACGCCCAAAGAATGGAAGGTGGAGACGGTGAGTTGTTTTGCAGCTTTCGGTTCTTTGAGTAATTTTGCAATACGCTCGCGCATTTCTAGCGCAGCTTTATTGGTAAAAGTTAGCGCTGCGATATGCTTAGCTTCATAGCCATCGACTTCAATCAGACGCGTAATTTTTTGCGTGATAACACGTGTTTTCCCAGAGCCCGCGCCAGCCAGCACTAAACATGGACCATCCATGTAATGAACTGCATCGCGTTGGGGAGAATTAAGTACAGACTGCATGTGCTATTGAGGATGAGGCAGGAAGGCTAAGACCGACATTGTATCGAAACTGGGGCGCAGTCGGGGTCTCACGTGATAAAGTCATGCTGATTTATTTCTACTTTCTTAGCGAGCTATTACGTTTTTATACGATATGAAATTTGTTCATCTAATTGAAATTAATGCAGCGAATAATCCATTAATTCCAGCTTTATCACGCGAACAGCTGTGGCGTGGTCTAGTCATACGCGCTGAACGCCCTACGCTATTCCAGCTAGGCCTAGATAGCTGCGAAATTACTGAGCGCTCTGAAAATCATATTGCGCGCGTTTTAAGCTTTGGACAATTAGTTATTCATGATTCAGTACGATTTGAGTTTATGCAGCAGGTGCTTTATCACGTGCCAGAGCAAAATGAGATTCCTGTATCCGACTTAAGCATGACCATAGAAGAGCCGCATCCGGGTGCGCTTTTTGTACGTTTTGAATATGACGATCATTTATCTGATAGCGAAGATAGTGAAAATGCTATTTACAATGATTTTCGTCGCTCAGCTTATGAAGAATCTGATATCGATACAATTCGAGTCATTCGGCAGTTAGCAGATCAAGGTCAACTCGATGCGCCTTTGCAGTAAAAATAATTTCTACTACTTGGCTTGCTAAATATCTAGCGGATCGACCTCTAAAGTCCAACGTACGCGTGATTTTAATGCGCGCAAATTCTGCATCCATATTTTTAGAAATGCTTGTAACTGTACTCGCGACTGAGATTCCATGAGTAATTGTGCACGCTCTAAACCTGCCACACGCATCACTGTGAGTGGCACTGGATCATTAAAACTAATTTGTTCATGCTGCATAAGATTTTTTGCTTCTTCTAAAAACCCTATCGCTTGTTTTAATTCTTTCGCTTCTGCGCGCAATAATGCTTGATAAGAAAACGGCGGCAGACTAGCTGACTGTCTATCCACTAATGTGGCTTGTGCAAATCCTGGATAGTCATGCTTTAACACAGCTTGATACAGTGGATGGGTTGGATAACGTGTTTGTATCAACACTACACTTTCATTACCGTTTTCTGTTTTAGCTGCACGCCCTGCTCTTCCTGCTACTTGCATGAGCTGTGCAAATAATCTTTCACCTGCACGATAGTCTTGTGAGAATAAAGCTGTGTCTGGGTTAATCACACCCACTAGCGTCAGTCGTTGAAAGTCATGTCCTTTAGCGACCATTTGCGTGCCCAGCAAAATATCTACATCGCCTCTATGTACCGCATCAAATGCTGCTTGCGCACTCCCTTTTTTGCGCGTTGAATCTGCATCAATACGTAATATGCGTGCCTGTGGAAATAGTTCTTGTAATTGCTCTTCTACTCTTTGTGTGCCGCGTCCTAATGGCTGCAAATCTATATTGCCGCATGTCGGGCATGCAGACGGTATGCGCTGCTCTGCACTACAGTGATGGCAACGTAATTTTCTATCCGGTTTATGTAACACCATGAATGCTGTGCATCTTCTGCACTGACTAATCCAACCACATGCATCGCAATGTATAACGGGTGCATAGCCACGTCGATTTAAAAACAATAGTGACTGTTCGCCTTTTTCTAAGCGCGATTGAATCGCTGCTATGAGTGGCGTGGTTAAGCCTTGCTGTGCTTTGTTGCGCTCCATATCAATGATGCCCACTTTGGGTAACACTGCATTCGATGCTGCGCGCTGTTTGAGTTCTATTTTTTTATAACGACCCACTGCCGCTGCCTGCCAGCTTTCTATAGAGGGCGTTGCTGAACCTAAAACTATGGGTATGTTTAATTGATGCGCACGCCAAATTGCTAAATCTCGTGCAGAGTAACGTAAGCCTTCTTGCTGTTTATAAGAGGGATCATGTTCTTCATCTACTACGATGAGTTTTAAATACGGAATGGAAGCAAGTACAGCTAAGCGTGTGCCAAGCACTATCGCTGCGCGTCCCTGATGCGCTAATAGCCACTGCTGTGTTCTTTCTCCTTCTGCTAGTTGGCTATGCAGAGTCGCAACAATCACACGGGGAAAACGTGTTCTGATATTTTGTTCTAGTTGTGGTGTGAGATTAATCTCTGGCACCAAGATGAGAATTTGTGCAGGCAGTTCTTGCTCTGCAGCTTGTTGCAGTAAACGTTCAGCGGCATGTAAATACACTTCTGTCTTACCACTACCCGTTACACCAAATAAAAGACTAGTTGAAAATTCTTGGGCAGCGGTCAGCGTTTCTACTGCGATTTTTTGTTCTTGATTGAGCTCGGGCTTAGCTGGTGCTGTGGCGGTTAAATCTGGTGAGAGTGCTGCCGTTTTTTTTAATGCTTTATCTAATGCCGTGCTTTTTAATGCACGCAAGTTTTTCGGGCAGGCTGGCAATACCACTTCGCCCAGTGGTCGTTGGTAATAGTCTGCCGCGAAATTGCACAGCGCTATCCACTCTGTAGATAAAGGGCTTAGTTGGCTACGTACCGCAATCACATCGCGCAATTTTTCTGGGGCGACATCGCTAGTGTCATGCACACTGAGTATGCATCCTACGATTTCACGGCGTCCAAAAGGTACTGCCGCAAACTGTCCTGGCTGAGGAATTGGGGTGTTTTCCTCCGCTGATGTCCACCGATAATCAAACTCACTGTCAAGCGGAGTGTCTAAGGCAATTCTTAATATTCTGTAATCCACAACTTAATGTAATTCCTCAGAAATTTAGCTAAGCCCTCGGTTTACAAAGTTATTTTCACCTATCCACAAGTACTGTGGATAACTTTGTGTGCAAGTGGGGCTTGACAGCCCGAAAGCCCAGATTTTATGCGGCCTGACACAATTTGCTCAAAAGGGATGCAGCAAGTTAAGTCTTTATAAATCAACTACTTAGCAATCTGGTGTTCTTGGGGTAAAAAATTATTTTAAAAATTTTCTGCTTGACTTGTGGGCGTAACGTTTTGTGAATAAGTGCAACTTTAAATTAAATAAAACCTTGCATTTAGCCGTTATTTAATGATTTTTGAACATGCTTTACAGACAGCTTTTGTTCCAGACTGAAGCGCTATGCAATCTAGCCTCAGATTACGGCAACTTCGCGGCTAGCAGCACTTTTTACATCGAGATATTTACAAGTTCAAACAAGATTAGGGTGTGGATATCTTTGTGCACAAATCTTTACGATTTTATAATTTCCTATCGTTCTAAAACCCTGCTAACTAAGAGCAGGTAAGGAAGTTACAAGAATTTTTAATGAAATCAATCTATTAAGGCGCACCACGACAACACGACTCGATGGATATCTGAGGTGAAGTTGTTTTCTTAAATGAAAGATATGCTGTGCATAACAGCTATACAGTTAAAAATTACTCAAGCCGTTAACTGTTCATCTCATTAAACATTACGCTCGCATGGAGCGACTGATCTCATGCACCGCATCTACCAACACCGTTACGGATTCTGGTGGGGTAAATTGAGAAATGCCGTGACCCAGATTAAAGACATGCCCAGAATTAGCAGATGGTTTACCGAAGGCATGCAAGGTCTTTTCTACTTCTGTTCGGATTTGTTCTGGCTTGGCGAATAAGACATTCGGATCGAGATTTCCCTGCAAGGCGACTTTGTTACCTACTTTCGCGCGCGCTGTGGTGAGGTTAACAGTCCAATCCAAACCTACTGCATCTGCGCCTATGTCGGCAATTTCTTCCAGCCATAAGCCACCGCCTTTGGTAAAGACTATGGATGGAATCTTCACACCGTTATATTCGCTCTTTAATTGCTTTACAACTTCTCGCATATAAGCGAGTGAGAATGTCTGGTAAATGCCATCTGCAAGCGCGCCACCCCAAGTATCAAAAATCATGACTGCCTGTGCGCCTGCATCAATCTGTGCGTTCAAATATGCAGCAACTGATGCAGCATTGGTTTTCAAAATGTGGTGCATCAAATCTGGTCTGTCATACAGCATGCTTTTAACCAGACGGAAATCATCTGAACCACCGCCTTCGACCATGTAGCAAGCTAACGTCCAAGGGCTGCCAGAAAAACCGATGAGAGGGACGCGACCATCTAAGCTACGGCGTATCTGCGTAACTGCATCAAACACATATTGCAGACTAGAGAGATCGGGCACTTGAAGTGCACGCACCGCTTTTTCATCGCGTAAGGGATGCGCAAAGCGTGGACCCTCTCCTTCAGCAAAAGACAAACCCAGTCCCATTGCATCCGGCACAGTCAAAATATCGGAGAATAAAATAGCAGCATCGAGCTTGTAGCGATCGAGCGGCTGCAGAGTTACTTCCGTAGCGTAATCAGGATTGGTTGCAAGTCCCATGAATGAACCTGCTTGTTTACGCGTTTCGCGATATTCCGGTAAATAACGGCCAGCTTGGCGCATCAACCACAGCGGTGTGTAATCTGTGGGTTGGCGCATTAAAGCGCGCAAGAAAGTATCGTTTTTAAGTGGCGCAAATTGTGTCGACATCCGTATTCCTGAAAACGTATTAATACATCTATTATCGCCCAAAGCGGGCTAATTCTGACCAATAACTTGCACAATCAGCGAGTAATCATGACGCGAGTAAGCCTAGATTAGGATGCAATGACGACCTCAACATGAGCATCCGCTAACATCTTAGACAATGCTTGCGGTGGGGCCGCATCACAGAATAATCTATCTATTTCTGATAGATGCGCTAACTTGACCATCGCTTGCCGACTGAATTTGTCATAGTCTGCAACCAACCAAACTTCACGTGACTGTTCAATAATCGCTTGAGCAACCTTCACTTCACGTGGATCAAAGTCTCTCATGGTGCCATCTGCCTCTATGCTAGAGACGCCAATAATTCCTACATCCACCTTAAATTGGCGTATGAAATCGACGGTGGATTCACCCACGATGCCGCGATCTCTACCCCGCACCACACCGCCTGCAAGGATGACTTCGCAGCCAGGCTGATCCGCCAAAATTGCTGCGACATTGAGATTATTCGTCACCACATGCAAACCCTGATGATCCACCAAAGCCCGCGCCACTTCCTCAGTTGTGCTCCCAATATTAATTAGCAATGAGCTTCCTGGGCGAACCCGCTCAGCAACTGCCGCAGCAATCCTACGCTTTGCATCAATATTCAAAACTTGGCGCTGGCTGTAGTCAATATTTTCAACCGATGATGGCAGACCAACACCGCCATGGTAGCGAGCCAAGAGCTTGGCTTCTTCCATTAACTTCACATCGCGCCTGACTGTTTGCGGCGTGACTTCGAGCTGCTGAGCTAAATCCTCCACCGACACCGTGACATGTCTACGCACTGCCTCTAGCAATTGTCGCTGGCGTGGATTAAGCGTCATGACGAGCCCAAACAAATTTCAAAAAGAAAATAATGAAAAGAAGCGAACGCATTTGATGAATGGAATGTTGATTTTTGTTCGTTTAAAGGATATTGTTATCTCGCATTATCAATAGAGAGCTCCTCTTTAGCAATCCAAAATGGCGTTATTCTTAAAAATAAACATGAAGATGCTAGAGCTTAGCCCTATAAATAAAGGCTTTAAAAAGAAGTGCTTACTCACACCGATTTGAGCTTCAATTAACTATCGTTCATTGCACATGGAAGAAGCCCAACAAACTCTAGATTGTGATGTGCTCATCATAGGTGGCGGCATTAATGGTGCCGGTATCGCCAGAGATGCAGCAGGTCGGGGTTTGTCTGTCGTGCTGTGTGAAAAAGATGATTTGGCTTCCCATACCTCATCGGCCTCCACAAAATTAATTCATGGTGGGCTGCGCTATTTAGAACACTATGAGTTTGGACTGGTTCGCAAGGCATTAATTGAGCGAGAAGTCTTACTCCGCGCAGCACCCCACATTATGTGGCCCATGCGTTTTGTGATGCCGCATGACCAAGGCCAAAGACCGGCATGGATGATCCGCGCAGGGCTTTTGGTGTATGACTATTTGGCCAAAAGAGAATTGTTGCCCGGTTCAGGAAGTATCGATTTAAGAACCCACCCAGCTGGTCAATCGCTCAAACCCCAATTCACCAAAGGTTTTATTTATTCCGATGGCTGGGTAGATGATGCACGTTTAGTTGTGCTCAACGCCATGGATGCTGCCGAACATGGCGCCACCATTTTGACGCACACGCGCTGTGAAACAGCCAGCCGTGTAAATGATCAATGGCAGGCCACCCTGCGCAATGAAAACGGCCAGACTACCCACGTCCATGCCCGCTCACTAGTGAATGCTGCTGGACCTTGGGCTACACAATTTTTGCAAGATGCTGCACACAGACCTAGTTCTAAAGCCTTACGTCTGATTAAAGGCAGCCACATCGTGGTCAAACAATTGTTTGATCATCCCTATGCTTATATTTTCCAAAGTCCAGATGGTCGTATTGTTTTTGCCATCAACTATGAAGAAGATTTCACCTTAATTGGCACAACCGATTTGGAATATCACGGTGACACCAACAAAGTAGAAATCGATGCGAGCGAAATCGCTTATCTATGCGAACTCACACAGCGCTACTTTCAAAAACCTCTCACACCAGCCGATGTGGTGTGGTCTTATTCAGGTGTGCGCCCCTTGTTAGAAGACGAGTCAGCTAACGCCTCTGAAATCACGCGTGACTATAAGCTAAATGTTGAGGGCGAAACTGCTCCGCTACTCTCTGTTTTTGGTGGAAAAATAACGACCTTCCGCAAGCTCGCTGAAGAAGCCGTGGATTTAATTGCCCCCAAACTCGGTAACCACCGTGGCAGTTGGACTGAACATGCTTGTCTGCCTGGTGGTGATTTATACGGTAAACAGCCGCAAAATAAATCAGTAAGTGAATACGAAGGCTTTGTTAAACAACTCCAAAATGAATTTAACTGGCTACCTGCTAAATTAATTGCGCGTTATGCACGCGCTTACGGCACCCGTACCAGAAAGCTATTGGCAGGACGACAAAACTTAGCTGATATGGGGATTGAGTTTGCACCGCAAGTCTATGCGGCAGAGTTGGAATACTTATTAAAAAATGAATGGGCACATAACAGTGCCGATATACTGTGGCGACGTTCTAAGCTGGGGTTACATGTCCCACCTGATACTGCACACGAGATAGACCGTTGGATTGAAAACCGAAAATAAAAAACTTCTGTAGACCTCGCAGTAAAAAATAAAGTGGTCGCAGAAAAAAGTTAGGAGACGCGCAGTGCGGCTTGAACTACAAGGTGTCAGCAAAAAGCTGGGTGCTGAAACGCATCTTTATCCTCTTACGGTTGCGCTAGAACCAGGCGCAATCAACATCATTCTTGGCGCGACACTCGCAGGTAAGACTACGCTGATGCGTTTAATGGCGGGTCTCGATAAACCCACCGACGGCAAAGTCATTGCAGATGGCATTGATGTTACCGGTGTTCCTGTTCGCGAACGCAATCTGGCTATGGTGTATCAACAATTCATTAACTATCCTTCATTAACTGTTTTTGAAAACATCGCGTCACCCTTAAGAATTGCAGGACAACTTTCAGAAGAACAGATTCATAGCCGCGTCAATTCTATGGCAGAGCGTTTACATATTTCTGCTTTTCTTGATCGTCATCCTGCTGCACTCTCAGGCGGACAACAACAGAGAACTGCATTAGCGCGCGCATTAATTAAAGAAGCTGGCTTATTGTTATTAGACGAACCACTGGTTAATCTTGATTACAAATTGCGCGAAGAACTACGCAGTGAATTAACCGAACTTTTTTCTAGTGGTAAAACTACTGTGGTGTACGCAACCACAGAACCACTAGAAGCATTGCAACTCGGTGGACACACTATCGTCATGCACGAGGGGCGTTTGCTACAACATGGCGACACCTTGTCTGTCTTTAATGCACCTAACTCTATACAAACAGCACGCACATTTAGTGATCCTCCAATTAACTTAATACCCGCTAAGCTCGATGCAAATGGTGTTGCCACTATTGCTGAAGGCATGCATCTACCACTATCAGCGAATCAACGCGCTTGTGTAGCAGGTCATCATGATGTTGTGCTTGGTTTGCGTGCGCATAGTCTGCGACTTTCTTCTGAACAGAGAAATGATTACGCACTACATGCCAGCGTCGATCTGGCTGAGATTAGTGGTTCAGAAACTTATGTGCATTGTCATCATGATGGCATTTCATTAGTTGCACAATTATCTGGCGTTCATCAACTAGAAATCGGTGTGGCTACCTCTTTGTATTTTCATCCTGAAGATGTATTCATCTTTGATCATGACGGCGCGTTATTGTTTGCGCCTAGCCAGGCAGGAGCTTGACCATGGCACGCATAGAATTAGTCAATCTCGCCCATTCTTATAAAGCCCATCCGAATCAACCATCGGACTATGCTTTACATCCTATGACCATGACTTGGGATGATGGTGGTGCTTATGCATTACTAGGCCCATCTGGTTGCGGCAAGACTACGTTACTGAATATTATTTCTGGTTTAGTGATTCCATCCGAAGGGCACGTACTGTTTGATGGCAAAGATGTGACTAAGCTACCAACCGAAGCACGCAA
>JACCDY011238685.1_pt1 | contig 16081 bp, 15 predicted proteins | sample 7446391 | NCBI WGS metagenome assembly JACCDY01 (sample SAMN15323451, study PRJNA562643) | freshwater metagenome | isolation source: river surface water | place: USA:Blue River Watershed | collected 2017-08-18
CGTAGGGCGCCGCGCTAGTGTTGATATACAGGACTGACTTTATACTTGCTTTGGTTGGTACGAAGCAGGAGCATTCTGTAAGTAGGTTTCCAGTTCTGCGCGGGTGAGGAGCCCGGCCTGGGCACCGATTTTTTGTACAACAGACATAGAATTGATCGGTCCCCACGATAACGCTTCTGCAGGAGTTTTTCCGAGTGCGATTGCTGTGGTAAAGGTTGACGAGAATGAGTCGCCGGCACCGGTGCGATCGACTGGTGGAACAGGGTCTGGGTACATCGGCATATGCCAACCTTGATCATGGGCATCGACAACGTAGGCGCCGTTTGGACCATCGGTAATAACGGGCATCTTAGGGCCGAGTTTTTTGAATTGGCGGATCAACGTCGGCATATCTTGTTCATCGGTACCAAGGATCTCCTGAGCCTCTTCCTTGTTGCAAAAGAAGATCTCAGTGACTTCGTAAATCGACTTTAGCTTTTCGGCACCAAGTTCAATTTGGAATGTTCCGGGCTGGAATACAAGCTTTGTCTCGGGATGACGCCTCACGTAGTCGGCAATCTCAAAATGGAAATCGATCCCGTGCTCGCCAATCGATGAAAAGTACAGGTAGCGTGGCGGCAACTCAAAGGAAGGTAAAAAGTACGGATACTTTTCGTGATTAATGAGAATAGTACGCTCTGGGCCATACCTAAGCACGTAGTGGTAGTTGGTTTTCTTTCCCTCATGCTGCTTAACAAAATCCGTATGCACACCCTCGGTGCGTAGCTGATCGAGGCAATCCTTGCCATATCGGTCAGTCCCGACGTTAGTTACGATTGCTGACTGTAATCCGAGTCGGTGTGCAGCGACGGCCGCGTTCGGTGAATTGCCCACCGCGTTGACGACCGTGACGTCCTCGTAGGGCAGCTTTTGCCCGAACTGCATGTGGAGTGTTTTACGTCCCGTGTCCATGTCGATCGACACGTCTGCGTGGTCTTTGGAAAGTTGGATAAACGCATCGACGACGATGTCGCCAATAGCTACGAAATCATATTGTTGTGCCATACAGGAGAAGTATAGCACCGCAGCATAGGCGCTATGGCAAGATATTGAGCTTTTTGTGGAGTGTGGTAAGGTTATCGCCATATGACTATTAAACTTGAAGTTACTAAACGTGTTGGGAGCGCCGCTGCTCTACGAGCAGCTGGGAAGGTGCCAGCGATTGTGTATGGCCCTAAGCAGGAGCCGGTAGCGATTGCGATCGATACAGTTCTGTTTACTAAGACCCTCGAAGAGGCTGGAGAATCAACCATTATAAATTTGGTCGGTCTACCTGAAGAAATTGAGGTATTGATTCACGACGTTGCCTTTAACGCGGAGCGTGGCGGTGTGGAGCATGCTGACTTTTATGCGATCGAGCGTGGTAAAGAGCTCACCACGCACGTAGCTCTAGAATTCATTGGCGAGGCACCAGTTTCTAAATCGGGTGCCACTATCACAAAGAATCTTCACGAAGTTGAGGTAACTTGTCGGCCGAGCGTACTCCCATCGCACATCGATGTCGATATTTCAAGTCTCGTGGACGCTCAGTCACACATTGCCGTCAAAGATCTTGTCGTGCCGGCAGGTGTTACCATCGAGAATGACCCAGAATTGATGGTGGTCACCGTATCAGCTGCCCGTGAAGCTGAACCAGAAACAGTTGTAGCACCAGCTGCAGACGTAGCTACGCCGGCTGCTGAAACAGCCGAGAATAAGTAATTTTCGATTCGAAAACACTACCCCGCGGTAGTAGGCATTTGTACCAGTCGAGCGATCCATGGATCGCCTGACTGGCTATTCTTGGAATTCTACTGAACGTGTGGATGCGGGAGGCTTGCCAACGCATGAATAGGTAGTGGTATACTATACGGAGCATCGGTATGCAAATGGCTTTTTCGCTGGCTCAGTTAATTGTGATGTGTAGTTTAGTGCTCGGGGCGCCAGCTTTAGCGATGGCACAAAGCACTCCAATTCCAGCTGTGTGCGACGACAGTGTTGCTGGCAAGACCGAAGCACAATTACAAGCTGATCTGCTCCTCTGTAACGCCGAAATTGCTCGCTGGCAGAGTGTGCTTAACAGCACGCGTGATCGTGCGGATACCATCGATAGTAATGTGCAAGCACTGACCGCAAAGATCAAAGCGGCTGAGGCGACCATCAAATCGAAAAATATAGCCATTACGCAGCTTTCGTCTGACATCAGTATACGGACACTTAAAATTAAGAGCCTCGAAAGCTCAATCGAGGATGGTCGTCGCTCCCTCGCAAAGCTCATGCGCGACACCCAAAAACTAGACAACTACTCGCTGGCAGAAGTGGTACTCCAAAATCAAAACTTCTCCGATTTCTTTGCTGACGTGGCATCATTCAATACGATACAGTCTGCACTCCAAGATCGCCTAGCAGAGCTGCAGGAACACGTCTCGTGGACAGAGATCGAACGGGAAAAACTCGACGAGGTGCAGCGTCAGGAACTTGACGCAAAGTACGAGGTCGAAGTTAAAAAGAAGAATATTGCTGCCAACCAGGCAGAACAGCAAGAGGTGCTTGCCGCTACAAAGCGAGAGGCAAAAACGTACGAACAAATTGTGGCAGATCGACAGGCAAAAGCTAACCAGATCAACGCTGCGCTCTTTCGATTGCGCGGTGTAGACGGTGGCGGTATTCCATTTAAGGATGCATTGGCCTATGCGCAGACAGCCTCAGCAAAGACCGGTGTGCGTACTGCGTTCATCCTCGGCATTTTGCGACAAGAATCTGATCGGGGTGACAATGGTAATTTTGGCGTGAATGTTGGCCAGTGCTTACTGGTCGACGCCAAGACGGGCGACGGAAAGGGAAAGAATACTGGTACGCCATTTATCGGACTCATGAAACTCGATCGTGATGTAGCCCCATTCTTGAGCCTCATGCAGCGGCTCGGTCGTGATCCATACAATACTCCCGTCTCTTGTTCTGGTGACGGGTGGTATGGAGGCGGCATGGGGCCAACTCAGTTCATTCCATCAACGTGGCAAATATATGAGGCGCGCATTGCCGCCGCTTTTGGCGCTTCAGTTGGCGACCCCTGGAACCCGCAGCATGCCATCATGGCGACCGCGCTCTACCTGCAAGAACTGGGCGCCGCACGGGGAGGCTACTCTGCGGAGCGCGAAGCGGCTGGACGGTACTACGCTGGCGGTGGGTGGGCAACCCGCGGCCTCGAGTATGCAGCAAGCGTGCTCCGCCACAGCGAAACCTACCAGACGAATATCGATTTCCTCGAGAACCGCTAGCAATGCTCGGCTGCTTGCGTGTCCAGTTTTTTCTGGTATAGTGTGCGGCGTAAGTAATTAATTAGGTCGCTGAATTGATGTGACCGCCAACATAACACTATGAAGCAAAACATTCATCCAAAGAATTACCGCATGGTCATTTTCCATGATAACTCGTGCGGCGCTCGCTTTTTAATTGGTTCAACTGTTGAGACAGAGGGGACCGCAACCTGGGACGATGGCAACGAGTACCCCGTAGCGTACGTCGATGTCTCGAGCGCCTCACACCCGTTCTACACCGGACAGGAGAAGGTGATGGATACTGCTGGTCGCGTGGAGCGCTTCAAGGCCCGCGCTTCAAAAGCAAAGAAATAAACAATCCGCGAGGCAAAAAAGAAAAAACGCACTCACCGTACATCAAGTACGACTCGTGCGTTTTTTCTTTTTTGCCTCGCGTCTGGCTCATTTCTTTGCTTTTGATCGTAGTTTTCTAGTACACGCCATTTTCTCTTTTCACATTTCCATTTTTTTGTTTGGCCGTATCGTAATCTGCATTCTATTTCAATTTCAGTAAATATTAGGTAGTATGTCAGGCATGGAATTTGACGACGCAAAACTTGATAGCTTTCATGAACACCCAAAAACGCAGTACTTGGCATCAGTGTTTGATGCGGATGTAGCCAAGCTCAGGGAGGCGCGTGAGCTGGCGGCGGCTGATCCCGATATGGCCGCATTAGCGGCTGAAGAAATTGCTTTCTTAGAAGCTTCGCTCACGGATCAGTTCGTTGAAATGGATCGGATTATTGAAGCTTCGCGCGAAGAAGATGAAAAACCTTACGGGGTGATCCTTGAGGTCCGGGCTGGTGCTGGTGGTGACGAAGCCGCACTGTTTGCAAAAGAGCTGGCGGAGATGTATCTGACCTACGCCCGTAACAACGGCTGGGAAGTATCCATTTCAAATGAATCGAGCGCGACCCAAGGAGGCTACAAGGAGGCAACCTTTGAAATCATTGCGCCCAGTGCGTACGATGCGTTCCGGTTTGAAACTGGTGTACATCGGGTGCAGCGTATCCCCGCCACTGAAAAGCAGGGTCGTATTCATACCTCCACCGCCTCGGTAGCCATACTACCGATGCGCCGTAAGCCGATCATTGATATCAATCCAGGCGACATTGATATGGAGTTCTCACGATCGGGTGGGGCAGGGGGACAAAACGTTAACAAGGTAGAGACAGCAGTACGTCTCATACACCGACCGACTGGCGTCGATGTCCGCTGCCAATCAGAGCGTTCGCAGCTTAAAAACCGAGAAAAAGCAATGGCTATGCTCATCGCCAAGCTCGAAGCGGCGCATGAAGAAGAGGAAGCAAAAAAACATACGGCCACCCGTAAGCAGCAGATCGGTACCGGCGACCGATCAGAAAAAATCCGCACCTACAACTTCCCCCAGAACCGCATTACCGACCACCGTATCAAAGAGAGCTGGCATACGATTGAGGCGACACTTGGCGGCGACCTCCAGGCGATTATCGATGCGATGCACGCCGCTGAGGCAGCGCTTGAAGCAATAGAATAAGGACAGGCGATTACTATAAACGGCCTGTCCCTGTTTCTTCACTTGAATGATTTTATCCTGTGTAGTTCACGAGTTGTGTCACTAACTTGCTGTATGACAGTTGTAGCAGTTGTTCATAACGCTTTCTTGTTTCCCTAGCTGCCACATACTGTCCATATGACCATACACGAGCATTTTTTATGTTCTCGGTGAACCCTTTTCTCCCTGAGTACCTTATTTCACCTGAGGGCAGTGTGCATTGAACGACAAATCCACATTTTGCCATGATGGTGTGAACTCCCAATCCTTTCCTCAGTGGAGTATAAGCAATCGTTGCATTAACTGCAACTTTGTGGTAATCTTCCCCGCATTGCGCCGGAGCGTTTCTCGTGTTGTGCCACCTTTACCGGTACCACCAAGATGCTTCCACACTGAAGGTGCTCGTGTGGTTTTGCCACCTCGATGTCACACTCAATTAATCATAACCAGTGCGCGAAGTAGTAATAATAATGTCATCACAAACTTTAATTGAACGTCTGTTCGCTGCTGGTGCCCACTTCGGCTTCAGCAAGAGCCGTCGTCACCCATCGACCACGCCATACATTTTTGGCAATAAGCAGGGAACCGATATCTTTGATCTCGAGCAGACTGCTGAACTGATAACGGCTGCACAGGCGGTCATGGAGGAAGCTGGAAAAAACGGCAAAACTGTCATGTTTGTCGGTACCAAGAACGAAGCATCTGTCTTAGTCAAAGCTGCAGCTGATGCAGTGGATATGCCTTTTGTCGTCAACCGTTGGATCGGTGGTCAGTTGACCAACTTCGCTCAGATGCGCAAGCGCTTTGACCGCCTCAAGTCACTTCAAGAAGAGCGTGAAAGCGGTGAACTCGAACGGAAGTACACCAAGAAAGAACGCGTCCTCATTGGCCGCGAGATCGACAAGCTCACGTTCAACTTCGGGGGAGTGTACAAACTTGATCGTATTCCCGATTTGCTCGTCGTGGTTGATCCGCGTCACGACCATATCGCTGTCACTGAGGCAATTGACGCTAAAGTACCGGTTATTGGTCTCATGAGCTCTGACAGCAACACCAAGCAGGTGACCTACCCTATCTTAATGAATGATGCACTCCAGAGCAGCGTTGAATTGGTACTCCGCGAGCTGACACATAGCTACGCCGAAGGCAAGAAGGCGTATGTCCCGCCAGTGCGACCAGCGCGTACCGTTGAACGCCGCCCTCGCTTTGTGCCGCGTCCGCAGTAGATCAGGATTACCCGCAGTACCCTAAGTAAACTAGTTCTATGGAAATTACATCAACTCAAATTAAAGCGCTCCGCGATGAGACCGGTATCTCTGTGATGCAGTGCAAGAAAGCCCTCGAAGAAGCGGGCGGCGACATGGACAAAGCGCGCATTATTTTAAAGAAGAAGCGCAGTGAAGCGGCAGAAAAGAAATCCGACCGCGTCCTTGGTGCTGGAGCAATTGGCAGCTATGTTCACAATACGAATGAAGTGGCAGCAATGGTCATTCTATCCTCAGAGACTGACTTCGTTGCAAAGAATGCTGAGTTTGTTGCACTTGCTCGTGATATTGCAATGCACGTGGCAGCCATGGGTCCTAAGTACATCAATCGTGATGAACTCGATGAAGTTGCCATTCAGAAAGCACGCGAAGTGTTTGCGGCTGAAATGGCAGATAAGCCGGCTGATATGCAGGAAAAAATTATGGAAGGCAAACTAGCATCATACTTCAAGGATCAAATTCTGCTTGAGCAACCGTTCGTGAAGAACCCTGAGACGACGATCGCTGAAATGGTCAACGGTGCTATTCAGAAATTTGGTGAGAATGTAACGATCTCGAAGATCACTCGACTATCGGTCAAATAAGCACTATGAGTCTCCCGCTCTACATACTCATAGGGAGCACGGTAACCCTCGTCATACTGACTGGGGTTTTTCGTCTCGAGGACAGGAGCGGAAAGATAGTAGTGCTCGGGGGAGTACGCCGATGGTTTAATGGCACACTCACCGCACTCGTTGCCCGGGCGATGGGCTGGCATCCGTACGTGGGGCGTGGTTTCATGCGTCTCATTCTCCACTACCTTGCGCATGGGTTGCTCCGACGGATCCTCATTGGCATCCGTCGTATAGAACATTGGATCGAGCAACTGATGCGTCAGAATCGACAGGTGGCAAAATCCATCGATGCTGAGAAACGACATAGCTCGCACTTGCAAGCAATTGCCGACCATAAGGTTGAAACTGCTCTTTCAGAGCGCGAAAAACGCCGCCTGCGCTCTCACGATTAACGGGTTGCAATTTTGGCATTTCTTGCCATAATGGTGCGACTTTGGAAGCGAGGTAAACGTATTTGCCACTTTAGCTCAGTTGGTAGAGGTAAAAAGTCCGGGGGACATTTTACCACTTGTCACAAGTGAGTAGCCGCCGCAAGTAAAAGAAGTCCAAGGTACAAACAAAATTTAATATGCCACTTTAGCTCAGTTGGTAGAGCAACTCACTTGTAATGAGTAGGTCTTCGGTTCGAGTCCGAAAAGTGGCTCCGATGCGAGGGAAGTGGGACGAACGAATGTGAGGGGAACATATGAAAATAGCCGACGGAAAAGCTAGCTTTTCCGTCGGCTATTTTCATATGTTCCTGTCTGACCCTTGGTCAGACGTAGCCACTTCCGAGCGACGCCACACTGTATGCTCTGCATACAGTGTGGCGGATTCTGTATAATGTAAATCAATGTATACAGGAGTTATTGTTGAAAATAGTTTGACCGATCTTGCAATACTTAAAGACTTTATCACGACACATACGTGGGCGGATGGTAATTGGATATTACATAAAGTCCACGCTAATGAGGCACAGGTTAAGCAGCTTGCAAAATTTTTGTCTGCCGGCCCTTGGTATAGCCACTTTTGGGAGTCTAACAGGGAAGACGGATTGGTTGTTTATAAAGACACAATATTTCCGATCACATACTCAGATAAAAAAACTTGGCAGGCTGCCATAGAGTACGGTTGTAGGTTAAAAATCCCATTGGAACAACTTGATTTTTTGGTTGATCAAGAAGCTGTGTAGAGTCACCCCAAACCCCTTTATTTCTTGGCAAAATAGGGGTATACTCGCCTCTACGTACCCCATGGATTCTGACCAAAATACATCACATTTGCTGCCCTATGCCCGTCGGGCGGATTTTCATGTTGGCCGAGCTACAGAGCTTGAGGGTAGGGACCGCCGGTTCTACCGTTTCCTCGAGATCCTGCCCGGGGTCGCCTCGTGGGGCACGCTCATTGCGGTCCTTCTACTCTCAAACTATGCACCCTTCGTGGCTGCCTACTTCATTATCGGCTTCGCGATTTACTGGGTTCTGAAGACGGGCTTCCTCTCGTACCACCTCCGCTATAACTGGAAGCGCCTCCGCCACCACATGTCGCTCAATTGGGCTGAGCTCGTAGAACGGTTCACCTACGACCACCTCTACCACATGGTCGTGCTGCCTTTCTACCGAGAGCCAGAATCGGTCGTCGATGCAACGCTCGCTTCGATCGCGAACACGAAGTACGACACCAAGAGCATCATCATCGTGCTCGCTGCTGAGGCGCGTGCAGGTGAAGAGGCGCAAGCGGTTGCTCGGGCTATGGAAGAAAAGTGGGGTAACCGCTTTGGTGCTTTTTTGGTCACGACACATCCTGCCGACGTACCGGGTGAGATGGCTGGAAAAGGATCGAATGCTGCCTACGCTATTGAAGAGGCGCGTGTGCGCGTGCTTGATCCGCATGGTATTCGGTACAACCATACGCTTGTCTCGATTTTCGATATTGATACTGTCTTGTACCCAGACTACTTTAACTGCCTCGTTTGGCACTTTATGACCGCAGCGCGGCCACTGAAGAGTTCATTCCAGCCGGTGCCAGTTTTCAATAATAATATTTGGGAAGCACCAGCGCTGGCGCGCGTTGTCGCAATGAGTAGTACGTTCTGGGAAATGGTCCAGCAAGAGCGACCGGAGCGCATGGCGACATTCTCCTCCCATTCAGTGTCGTTCCAAGCGCTCTACGAAGTCGGGTATTGGCAGAAGAACATGGTGAGCGAAGATTCGCGCATCTACTGGAACCTCATGCTCGCAAACGATGGTGAGTACGATGTGGTACCACTCTCATACCCAGTATCAATGGACGCTAACGCTGCGCCCACGCTCTTCGGTACGGTGCGAAATATATACAAGCAGCACCGTCGCTGGACGTACGGCGTCGAGAACCTCTGCTACATCATCTACCACTTCTCAAAGAACAAAAATATTCCACTGCGGAAACGCATCTCGGTGGGATTGCAGCAAGCAGAGGGCTACTGGAGCTTGGTAACGAATCCGATCATGCTCTTTATCCTCGGCTGGGCTCCAATTTTCCTCGGGACCCAAGAGTTTCACCAAACAGTACTCTCGTATAACCTACCGATCTTGGTGCGCGATCTCTTGATTCTCGCTATGTTCGGTCTTGTGGTATCGTCTGTTATCTCACTCACCATGTTGCCCCCACGGCCAAAAGAGAAGAGTCGACTCAAGTACATTGTCTTAGCGGCGCAGTGGATACTTGTCCCAGCTACCATGATCTTTTTCAGCGCAATTCCTGGCCTTGATGCACAGACGCGCCTGATGTTTGGTCGCTACATGGGCTTCTGGGTCACTCCTAAAACTCGCACGGTAAGCTCGGCATAACACAATGACACCAATGACTCCACAAGTTCAACCACTTCCTCGGGCGCACCGTCGCCTGGTCTTTGTACTTTCGCTCACCCTGTTTGTCGTGCTCGTGCCACTCTTAGTGTTTTACGCCGTCGGGTACCGGTTCGATTTCTCTGAAGGTGGCATCCGCAACATTATGAGTGTCGGAGGCATGTACATTAATACTGATGCACAGGATGTCTCTATTTACATCGATGATGCACCCGTTGAGGACCTGCGCATCTTCCAACGTGCGGCATACATTCAAAATCTCGAAGCCGGGCAACACCGCGTGCACGTCCAGGGCGCTGGCGTACAAACTTGGGTGAAAGAGCTCCCGGTCTTCGCTCACTTTGTGACTGAGGCTGCCGCTTTCAATTTACCACTCGTGCCACAGGTGCGTCTGATTACAGAGTTTCAAACAGTTGATGGGGCAATGGTGGTTGACGCAACCAATACCACTCCATTTGTTATTGCGAGCACGACGCAGCGATTTGTGCTCGCTTCCACCACCGTTGCCACGTCAACGTACTTGGTAAATCCAGAGTTTGCGTACATAGAAAGTCGATTTGCATCGACCACGGAAGAGCGAACACTGCTCCAAGAGATCGTCGCTCGTGCTGTTGAGCCATTTTCGTTTACAGAGACAGACCGACTTGAGGCCCCGCTATCTTCAACGACTACGGCAACAACGACCGTGCAGTTCGGCGATATGGAACTCTTTGAGAATGGTGACGAGGTATTTGCGCGCTGGATCGGAGAAACGCGTAATATCCCGTATTATTTCTGTGTGAATCCGATTGCATCGTCGAGTCCGAGTGTGTACGGCGAGCACATCACCGCGCAGCTCTACGCAGCGGCGAGCACTACAGTATTTGATGCCTACTCAGCACCTATCTTTGAAGCACCCAATCGGCTCTGTCGCACAGAGATTCGCATTGATCGTCTGGGTCAAACGGTTGAGTGGTTCACGTTCTTACCAAACAGCCGTGATCACGTTATTATGCACCTTACGGACGGTGTCTACGTGGTAGAGATTGATGACCGTGCTTGGCAGAATACGCAGCTCTTGTACCCGGGTCAAAACTTAACGCTCCTCATCGAAGGTGGGAAAGTTCTCATCAACGACGGTGAGCACTACATGGAAGTTTTCACTGAACTGCCAAACTAGCAAACCGATCACACTAGTGATTCCCACCTGTATTTGGTAGTATGCATAGCACTATGGCAACCGGACACAAGCATCCTATTTCGCGCATGATCGCCGAGATCAACAGCATCTTCGCCGACATCGGCTTTGTCTTTACGGAGGGGCCGGAGGCAGAGACCGAGGCTTATAACTTTGATCGTTTGAACGTTCCTAAAGATCACCCCGCGCGCGACATGCAGGACACGTTTTGGTTCAAGCGGAGTGACACGAAAGAGCCAATGGTCTTGCGGACCCACACGAGCCCGGTACAAGCTCGGTACATGGAATCACACACACCACCGATTCGGGTAATCGTTCCGGGCAAAGTATTTCGCAATGAAGCGACCGACGCCACGCACGAAGCCCAATTCTTTCAACTTGAAGGTTTGTATGTTGATAAGGACGTACACCTTGGTCATCTTAAGGGCACCGTCGAGTACTTCTTCTCGAAGTTCTTCAGCGGGGAAGTGGAGGTGCGCTTTCGGCCGAGCTACTTCCCGTTTGTGGAGCCAGGCGTTGAGGTCGACATGAAGCTCACAGGGGGAACGAGCAAGCTGGCGAATCGCTGGATCGAAATCATGGGCGCTGGCATGATTCACCCGAACGTGCTCCGCGATTCCGGTATTGACCCAACCGTCTACTCTGGTTTTGCATTTGGTATGGGCATCGACCGCTTGGCGGTCATGAAGTACGGCATCGACGATATTCGTCATCTTTACTCGGGTGACCTTCGGTTCATTAACCAGTTTTAATATGTTAGTAAGTTACAACTGGCTCAAAGACTACCTCGGTGACGCAATCCCGGCTCCGGAGAAAATCGCGGAACTTTTGACGTTCCATGCGTTTGAAATTGAGTCCATAGAAGAAAAAGACGGTGATACGGTGATTGATGTCAAAGTACTACCGGATCGATCCTCTGACTGTCTCTGCCACCGCGGCATCGCCCGGGAAGTGGCTACATTGCTCGGTGTCACACTGCAGCATGATCCTTTAACACAAGCAGTAGCTCTGCCCGCAACGTCGGCAATAAGCGTCACGATCGCTGATGCTGCACTCTGTCCGCGCTTTACCGCGAGTCTGGTAACGGGAGTAACGATTGGAGAATCGCCACAGTGGCTCAAAGACCGACTGGCCGCACTCGGCCAGCGCTCGATCAACAGCATTGTCGACGCGACAAATTACGTCATGTACGCCATTGGGCAGCCGATCCATGCCTATGATGCCGACCTCTTCCCGCAGGTGGATGGCGTCTGGCGATTTGGCGTGCGTCCGGCTGAAGCCGGTGAGACAGTCAGTTTGCTCGCGGAGGGTGGTAAGAATGACGATCGGGTGGTGACACTCAAAGGAGGCGAGTTACTCATTGTTGACGGGTCATCGGGGACCGCTATCGGTCTCGCGGGTGTCAAAGGGGGCCGGTTCGCAGGTGTCCATACTGGAACAAAAAATATCATTATCGAAGCCGCCCACTTTCATCCCGGCCGGACCAGAAAAACAGCCCGTGGACTCGGTATCGTGATTGATGCGAGTAAGCGGTTCGAAAATGAGCCGTCACGCAACCTGCCACCTTTTGCGCAAGCCGAAATCATCAAGCTCGTTACCGACATCGCCGGTGGTACCAATGAAGGGTACATCGATGTGTACCCCGAGCCCGTCGCTAATCCGGCGGTCACACTATCTCCGGTACAGGTGAACGCGATCCTCGGGCTTACCCTTAGCGTGGATCACATGATCATGATACTGCATGGCCTCGGTGCTGCGGTCACAAAAAATGACAACCTGACACTCACGTGCGTTGGTCCATTTGAACGAACCGACCTCACGATAGCTGAAGATTACATTGCTGAGATCGGCCGTATTTATGGCTACAACCATATTGTGGCAGTGGTCCCTCCCGTGGTTCCACTCCAAGAAATCAACGCGATGCACTACTACGGGGAGCGGGTGCGGGGCGTGTTCCTCGAACACGGGTTCTCTGAAGTGATTACCTCATCATTTAGAAAGAAAGATACCATTGAGCTGCAGTCTGCACTCGCAAGTGATAAGGGATACATGCGCAGCGTGTTGCGACAGAACATCAGTGAAGTTCTCGATCGAAATGCCGGATTAACTGATGTACTAGGAACAGCTGATACTCGGGTATTTGAACTTGGCACGGTGTTCTATAAAAAAGATGATTCCATTGCTGAGCACACCGCACTCTGCTTTGGGGTACGACAGAGGCAGTCAGGCTACAGCGGGAAAGAAGACTCAGTTATGAGTGCGCTCATGGTAGCTCTGGAAACAGCACTCGGTGTACCGCTGGCGTGGCAGAGTGAGCACGGTGTCGCCGAGGTTAATTTTTCAGCTGTCGTGGCGACGTTGCCTTTGCCGATCACGTACGAGCCAGTCATCAAGGCTAGTGAAGTCACGTACACACCCTTCTCGCTGTACCCTGCGATGAGCCGTGACATTGCCATGTGGGTGCCTGACGGCACGGCGGCGGCAGCAGTGGAGACCGTCCTTAACAGCGCTGCTGGCGATCTGCGTGTCCGTACGACACATGTCGACTCATTTGCTAAAGACGGCCGTACAAGTCTGGCGTTTCGTTTGGTATTCCAAGCACCTGAGCGTACCCTGACTGACACTGAGATCAATGCCGTAATGGAAAGGGTATATACTGCGGCTGCAGCACAGGGGTGGGAGACGCGGTAGTAGACTGTCCGTACGGGCAGCGCGATTTTTAATAACTAACCCTATGAAAAAGGCCGGGAAATTTCTTGCGAAATTTCCCGGCCTGTGTCGCTAGACTGCAACGGTGTCGTAGGTGTATGTCGCAGCACGAACATCGCGATTCTTTGAGGCGTGAGAGCGCTTCAACCCACCGCCGGTTTCTTCGTCAACCGGCGTAGCCTGCGACATGGTCAGCACCCATTTCCTGTGTGTCTGATCGTAGTATTCGGTTACGTTGGTGGCCTTGTCGGTGCGCGTGAGCACAACCAAATGTACTGTCTCTGCCATGTACTGCTCCTCCTTCACAAAACGGCTCTCACCATATCGTTTTTTTACTGACCTGTCAAACAATGGCAGTGGCGAGTTTGTGTGTACGCTGTCCTGGGTGCAAAGTAGAGGAGGAACCTCATCTTCATCTGCTGCATGGCACTGTGTAAAAACGTCCGCCACGCTCACCCCGTGGCAAGCCTATGGGGCCCTACGAAGATGGTACCAGGGTGTAATTTCCAGCACCGCAAACGGCTCCGCCGTTACTATCTCTTGTCCATTCTTCCCCGCCGCAAGCGGACTTGGTGTTTTGGACGGACCGGTAAAATAAACCATATTTCCACAAGCAAACAAGGCAGTTTTTTGTTATAATTCCGGGGTATTTATTCACTAGAAAACCAGTAGATCCCCATGCCAGAAAAGAAAACGAAGAGCACGTACGACGCTTCATCTATCGCTGTGCTTGAAGGACTAGAGCCGGTGCGCAAGCGACCCGGAATGTATATTGGTACCACTGGTATCGACGGCCTCCACCACCTCATTTGGGAAATTTTTGACAACTCGCGCGACGAGGCGATGGGTGGCTTTGCGAACCGCGTTGAGGTAGCGCTCCTGCCTGATAACTACATTCGCGTTGTCGACAACGGCCGCGGCATACCGGTAGACATCCACAAGCAGACGAAAGTCTCAGCACTCGAGACCATTATGACAACGCTGCATGCGGGAGGTAAGTTCGGTGGTGAAGATACGGGCTACAAGGTGTCTGGGGGGCTTCACGGAGTGGGAGCGTCTGTGGTGAACGCACTCTCGACACACATGCGCGTCGATGTGCATAAGGATGGTGGCCACTACATGCAGGAGTACAATATCGGCAAAGCCAAGGCGAAGGTAAAACGTCTCTGCGATACGAAGTTCAACGGTTCAATCGTCGTATTCCAGGCTGATCCGTCAATTTTCCCTGAGATCAAGTACGAGTGGAAGCGCATCGTGGCGCACCTTCGCCAACAGGCGTACCTCGTTAAGGGTATGCACCTGACGGTGATTGATGCTCGCGAGAGCGAGGTGAAGCTCGACCCCAAGTCGCTCGAAGACACAGTCTACCTGGCCAACCTCGCACTGGAGGTACCGCACATGACCTTTTACTTTGAAGGTGGTCTTCGCTCGCTCGTAGCATTCAATAACCACTACCAAACGCCGGTTCAGAAGAAAATCTTTTACGTCGAGAAGTTTGATGTTGATCCAAAGGTACTGTCAGTTGAAGTGGCACTCCAGTACGTCGATGATATTGCTCCGCGCATTTCTGCTTTTGCCAACAATATCTACAATCCTGAGCATGGGACACACGTCACCGGCTTTAAGACAGCGCTTACGCGTACCTTAAATAACTACGCCAAGAAGAATAACTTTTTCTCGGTCAAAGAGAAGGACGCCGGTTTTACCGGGGAAGACGTGCTCGAGGGAATTACCGCGGTGGTATCAGTGAAGATGCCCGATATTCAGTTTGAAGGACAGACGAAAGCGAAGCTCGGTTCGGTTGAAGCGCGTGGCGCCACGGAGTCAGTCTTCGGCGAGGCGTTTGCTGAATTTCTCGAAGAGAACCCTGATGATGCCAAGTCAATCATCAATAAGGTCATTATTGCCGTCAAGGCGCGCAAGGCTGCTAAAGCCGCTAAGGATTCAGTGCTTCGCAAAGGTGCACTCGAGGGTATGTCATTACCGGGCAAACTGGCTGACTGCCAGACCAAATCGGCCGAGGAGTCGGAACTCTTTATTGTGGAGGGAGATTCAGCCGGTGGTTCAGCCAAGATGGGTCGCGATCGACGTACGCAGGCGATACTGCCACTGCGCGGTAAGATCCTTAACGTCGAGCGGGCGCGTATCGATAAAATGCTTGCGTCTGAGCAGGTGAAGAATCTCGTGATTGCCCTCGGTACCGCGATCGGTGACGTATTCGATATCGGGAAGCTCCGCTACCATAAGCTTATTATTGCTACCGATGCCGACGTAGATGGTGCGCACATTCGCACGCTCCTCCTGACGCTCTTTTTCCGGTATTTCCGCACGCTCATTGACGAAGGTCATATCTACATTGCGCAGCCGCCACTCTACAAGATCCAGAAAGGCAAGGAGACCTGGTACGCGTACACCGATAAAGAGAAGTTTGACATTGTCGGCGATGAAGAGGTGCCGGAGGTAGTGGAGGAGTCTGACGAATCAGCTGGGGCTGAAGAAGAGGCGGAGGCAGCGAAGAAAACCACGAAGTTCCGTATTCAGCGCTACAAAGGTCTTGGTGAAATGAATGCTGAGGAGCTATGGGAAACCACCATGAATCCAGAGCACCGTATTTTAAAACAG
>JACCDY011252201.1_pt1 | contig 16075 bp, 9 predicted proteins | sample 7446391 | NCBI WGS metagenome assembly JACCDY01 (sample SAMN15323451, study PRJNA562643) | freshwater metagenome | isolation source: river surface water | place: USA:Blue River Watershed | collected 2017-08-18
AGGCCAGTTCCGTTGGATACCGCGCCAAGACGCTGAGGTAACTGTACACAACGTGCTGCAACCTGCGATTCGGTTCGAGAAAGCGCAATGCCTTGACCTGCCGGAGGTTACGTACCTAGAGCGTGAAGTGCCGCTTACCCCGCAGCAAGCTAAGTACTACAAGATACTCAAGCAGCAAATGATGATTAGCGCAGGGGGCGAGGAAGTATCGTCGGTTAACGCCGCAGTCAACCTTAACAAGCTGTTACAGATCTCTGGCGGCGCTGTATATTCCGACTCCCGCGAAGTGGTTGAGTTCGACGTAAGCAACAGGTTAAACGTCGTGCAAGAAGTTATTGAGGAGGCAAGCCATAAGGTGCTGGTGTTCGTGCCATTCACGCACACTATTGAGCTTCTTCAACAACATCTTACTAAGTGTGGCATCACCTGTGACATCATTAGCGGTCAGGTTAGCGTGAACAAGCGTAACGATGTTATTCAGCAGTTCCAGCAGCAGAAGGAACCAAAGGTGCTAATCATCCAGCCACAAGCGGCATCGCACGGACTTACGTTGACAGCGGCAGACACAATCATCTGGTACGCACCAGTGACCAGTGTGGAAACTTACTTGCAAGCTAACGCACGTATCAACCGCCCCGGCCAGAAAAACGCGATGACTATTGTGCATATCAAAGGAAGCGAAGTTGAGACCCGGCTGTACCGTATGCTGCGCAACAACATCGCGAACCACACAAAAATAGTTGACTTGTACAGACAAGAATTAAAAGAAGATGCTTGACATTGTCAAGGGAGGGTGTATATTAGGTCTCCCGACCACCGAAGGAGCTAACATGAAATACCTCATCGCAGTTTGGGCACTCGCTTCCGCAAGCCTTGCCTACGCAGGATGCACGTCGCACTCGTACCAAGTAAACGGTAAGTTTGTCTACTGCACCACCTGCTGTGATTCCTACGGGAACAACTGCCATACCTATTGCAATTGATGTGTGACTAGCCAAGCGGTGGGTGGCGCTAATAACTACCGCAGTGGGGGCTGGGGAATCCTTTAGGGTAGTATCGCACCTCGCCTCAGTGACCCCACACTTTACGAAGGAGCTACGATGGACTTGCAAGACTTTCCAGCAGACAAGCTGGTAGCGATATACATAAAAATCCGTGATAAGCGGGACGAATTAAAACGGCAGTTCGAAGAAGAGTACGCGAAGCTGGAGGAGCAGTTGAACATTATCTCCGGCGAGATGCTTGATGTCTGCAAAGAGAACAACGCAGACAGCATCAAGACTCCGGTTGGCACAATCATGCGCCGAGTCGATACAAGGTTCTGGACAAACGACTGGGATTCTTTCTACGAGTTTGTGCAAGAAAACGATGCGTATGGGTTGTTTGAGAAGCGCATTCATCAAGGCAACATGAAGCAGTTCTTAGAAGAAAACCCTGACAGGCTGCCGAAGGGGTTGATGTCAGATAGTAAGTACAAAATTACCGTAAGGAGAAGCAAATGAGCAACGAAGTTTCCATCTTTAAGTCTGGCGAAGTCGCACTGTCGGCTAAGAAGACCCCGTCCGCACTGACCCAAGCCCTGCAGAAGAAGTCGCGTCTGAAGCGCATCGTCGCCAAGAACGGCATCCTGCGTCGTCTGGCTAACGGCGAGGAAGTAGGCAAGCTGAAGTCGCCGCTGAAGGTTGTGATCGTCAATGCTGCTGCAGACATCTCGCGTACCTTCTACGCTAAGACCTATGACCCGAACGCTGAGGCTGCACCGCCTGACTGCTGGTCGCCGGATGGCCGTAACCCTGACGCTAGTGTGAAGGCCCCACAAGGCAAGTCGTGCGAGACCTGCCCGAAAAACATCGCTGGCTCGGGTCAAGGCAACACCAAAGCATGCCGCTACGGTCGCCGTATCGCTGTGATCCTGCCAGATGATCTGGATACCAACGTGGCTGGTGACGTGTACCAGATGCAGCTGTCGGCTAAGTCGATCTTCGGTAAGGGCAGCAACCACACCTTCCCGTTCAATGCGTATATCGACTACATCTTCGCTAACGGCAGTGACCTTGAGTCGGTCGTGACGGAGATCAGCTTCAACGAAGACAACGACAACCAGACCGTGCTGTTCAAGGCAGTGGACTTCGTCGCTAAGTATCCGCAGTTGGAAGCAATTGTTGCGGAAGCTATGGAGTCCGCCGAGGCCAAGAAGGCTGTAGAGATGTCCGTCTACCAAGTCGATACGCAAGACAAGGACGGTAAAGACGAAGCGTTTGAGAACGCACCGAAGCAAGCTGCCAAGGTCGAAGAAATTGAAGCCGAAGTAGCGGAGCCGGTCAAACGCGCGGGTAAAAAGCAAGCTGAAGTCTCTGACGCGCAGAAGAAGTCGCTGGCTGACGTGGTTAGCGACTGGAGCACCGACGACTAAGGAGTAGTAATGAGCTACGGATACAGCCAACGACTTGTAGAACGCAATAAAGAAGCTGACAACAAGTCGCTTGGCGTAGCTCTTGGTCGGGTTTGCATAAAGAAGAACGTGCCAGTAATCAGTGTGGCTGGGGCGCTCGGCGTTACTCGGGCAACCGTGTACAACTGGTTCACCGGGTTATGCAAACCTAACGCTAAGTACTACGCCGAAATTCAGAAGCTGATTAAACGTTACGCAGGTTAACAGCGCGAAGCGCAGCCTTGGGGGGCACTATGCCCCCCTTTTTTACCCTATAAGAACGAGACATGGCTACATTCGACTTGTTAGATGCCGTACTGCCTGACAAAGGGTGGATCTGCATCATCGGTATCAAGGATGAAGTAGCTTGGCAGAGACTTGTAGAAACTAGAGAAGAAGCAGACGATATAGCCCGTGACTATCTGGATGGCGAACGCGATGTGTATTTCGGGTGCGCCAAGTTCGAGACAGGGCAGAACCGCAAGGCCGAGAACGCTAAGTACTTCAAGTCGGTATGGCTTGATATTGACTGCGGCCCGACTAAGGCGGAGCCTAACCCAAAGACAGGCAAGATAGATGGGTATATCGACCAGCAGACGGGTCTGCAAGAGCTTCAGCGTTTCTGCAAAACAGTAGGTCTCCCCAAGCCTGTCCTAGTTAACTCCGGGCGTGGCATCCATGTGTATTGGCCGCTGACTGAAACCATTGAGAAAGACCAGTGGTGGCCGCTTGCACTTAGGATGAAAGAACTGTGCGATATACACAGCCTGATAGTTGACCCATCTGTGTTCGACGCAGCGCGGGTGCTGCGCGTACCGGGAACCTTGAACTTTAAGGACAACCCGCCCAAGCCCGTGGATGTAATCTCCGAGGCTAACCCGATTTCCGTAGAAAAGCTGGTTGAGATCATCGGTGTACCGGTCAACCAGCCGAAACAATACATGCCTAAACGTAAGGGCCCGCCGTCAGCACTGACTATGGCTCTTATGAAGAACCGTACATCATCGTTCAAGACGATCATGATGAAAACGGCAGCGGGCGAAGGCTGCAATCAACTGCTTAACTGTTACCAGAACCAAGGCAGTATTGACTACAACCTGTGGCGCTCCGGCCTGTCTATCGCGGCTTTCTGCGAGGACTCCCACACAGCGACGCACAAGCTGTCAAATAGGTACCCCGAGTACGACCCGGCTGAAGTAGATGAGAAAGTCTACAACCTGCAGACAACGGGTGGCCCCCATCATTGCGAGACGTTTGAGCGATGGAACCCGGGTGGCTGCGCCGATTGCCAGCACAAGGGCAAGATCACGTCCCCCATCATGCTCGGCAAGCAAGTAGCACAGGCTGAGGCGACGGATGGGCAGTATGAAGTCGAGGTCGAGGTCGAAGAGGGTGTAGCTGCACCGGTCTTTATTCCGGAGTTCCCGTTCCCATATTTCCGTGGGAAAGGCGGCGGCATCTACAAGCAGCTGAAAGAGGAAGAAGAACCCCTGCTGGTATACGAGCATGACTTGTACGTGGTCAAGCGGATGTACGACCCTGACGCTGGAGAGGTTGCGCTTATTCGACTGCACCTACCGCACGACGGCATCAAGGAGTTCAGCATACCGGCTTCAGCTTTGGCGGGGAAAGATGAACCAAAGAAGCTATTGGCTACACAGGGCGTACTTGCTCGTGGGCCGCAGATGGATTCAATCGTTGACTTTCTAGTTCGTTGCGCAAAAGAAATACAGATCACGAAGAAAGCAGAAGTCATGAGAACACAATTCGGATGGGTGGATAACGACAGCAAGTTCATCCTTGGCGACAGGGAGATCACGGTCGATGGGGAGTATCACAGCCCCCCGTCTACGGCTACCAAACACATTGCGCCGTACGTGGTGGAGTCTGGTTCGCTTGAAAAATGGAAAGAAGTATTCAACCTCTACGCTCGTCCGGGCATGGAGCCTAATGCGTTCGCTGCACTTACTGCGTTTGGCTCACCACTCTTGCGCTTCACCGGGCAGAAGGGCGCGATTATTAACTTGGTTTTCCGTGGCTCCGGCTCGGGTAAGTCAACGACGTTGGCTATGTGTAACAGCGTATGGGGGCACCCTGACGGCCTGATGTCTATCCCGAAGGACACGATCAACGCCAAGATGCTGCGTTTGGGTGTGATGAACCATCTGCCGTTTACGATGGACGAGATCACTAACATGACCGCCGAGGAGTTCTCGGATATGTCATACGCGATGTCTCAGGGCCGCTGGAAAGACCGCGTCAAAGCAGCAAGCAACGAACTGCGAGTCAACACGACATTCTGGCAGACGATGTCACTGTGCTCAGCCAACGCACACTTCGCGCAAAAGCTGGGTTCCCTGAAGGCTAGTCCGGACGGCGAGATGATGCGACTGCTGGAGTATCAGATCAAGTACACCGATGTCATCAGCGTGGAAGAGGGTAAGCAGATGTTCGACCATCAGCTGCGCGAGAACTACGGCACGGCGGGTGGCGTGTACGCCAAGTGGCTTATCTGCAATAAAGAAGAGGCTATGCGGCTGCTGTTGGCTACACAGGCCAAGATCGACAAAGAGTTAAAACTTACGCAACGTGAGCGCTTCTGGTCGGCGGTGGTTGCTTGTAACATCACAGGCGGTCTGATTGCTAAGGCGCTGGGTCTGCACGACTACGACATGAAGGCAGTCTACAAGTGGGCATGCGGCCTCATCCGCGAGTTCCGTAAGGACAATGACGCTCCGCTGGACGGCGCAGCTACGGTGCTTGGTGACTACATCAACCGCCACGTGCAGCATGCTCTGGTTATCAATGGCGAAGCCGACGCACGTACCGCGCTAAGCCCAGCCCCCCTGCTCGAACCTAGAGGCCCCCTGACTGTACGTTATGAGCCAGATACCAAGAAGCTGTACATCCAAGCCACAAGCTTTAAGGATGACTGCGTCAAGCGGCAGATCAGCTACACCGAGGTGCTGCGGGAGTTGGGGGAGAACGGCGTGTTCAAGGGGCGTGTCACTAGGAGACTCGGCACCGGAATGAAGGTTGTTTCCGCACCTGTATATGTGCTGGAGTTCGACTGCAGCCGCACCGACTTCTTCGACGTGGAGAACTTTGTACCTGTGGAGATACCGAATGAGGGTGGAGAACGTCAGCTACCAGATCAACTGGAAAGCGTTTAAGCCCGGCATGTCTATCTTTATCCCGTGCCTCGGCCCCGTCCAAGCTATTGCGGATATTACAAAGGTCATGAAGCGACTAAAAGTTTCCTTCGTGACAAAAGTAGTTATTCAAGATGGGATACAAGGGGTGCGGGTTTGGAGGACGTGAGCTATACTCGACGCGACAGTTATTTGAAGTTAGCTCCTTCGTAGCTGTCGCTTTCTCCTTTCGTAGGACTGCCCCCGGCATACTCCCCTGTGCCGGGGGTTTTTTATTTTCTGCCGTACGGGTCTGGTGGCAGTATCTTATCTAGCATGGGGCGCAACTTCTCCGTAGTCCGGATACCCCTAACTGCTGTAGCACCAGCTTCGATATTGCGCTCGATTGCGTCGATGATGGTGTCTGCATCCAGAGCAACCATCGGGTTCTTCTTGTTGAACTCTTTCAGCGCACGAACAGCAGCATCCCGACGGCTAGGCGTGAACTTGTTCGACAGGTCTTTGAACATAGTCAGCACCTGAGCGCGTTCCTTGTTCACCTTGTCCAGTTCCGCACGTGCCTGAGATACGTCTTCTTGGATAGCCGCTACCTTCGTCGGGGCGAATCCAGTAGCGGCAACAGCTATCTCTTTAGCGCTAAGCTCGTCACGAGATACAACCTTGTCGTCCTTGAGAGTGCGCACACCTTCCGTGTTCATCCGCATAGCCGCAGCAAACCCACGCACACCAGCCGGGAGAAGCATCTCGATGCCACGCTCCACATCGCCGGTATTTATACGACGCAGAGCTTCCGCTACGTTAAGACCAAGACCGACGCTTGGGCCCATCAGGTTAAGTATGAACTCGGTGAGTGCTTCAGGTTCTGTCTTACCCTGCTTGATCTCACGGAACCACAGCTGATCCAGCTTAACGCGGCTATGGAAGTCAACGTCAGTAGCCCACGAAACCGGGCCACGCTCAAGTGCAAGACCAAGATTCTCACCAAACTCTTCGCGTAGCCAGTTACGGAACCGCAACCTAGGGTTACGCTTCTCTGGGTCTTCGTCATCTTCGGACAGCAACGACATCGCCCACACAATCACGGAGACTAGTGGCAGACCCATAGAACCTGCGAACATGGCGGTCATACCCAGCGTACCGATAAGCTTGGTAGCTGCAGTAGTTTTAGTGGCGCGATCAGCCCCCGCAAACATCTCTTTGAAGTTCTTAATCAGGTAGAACGAAGTCTGCTGCGCAAACGATTTGAACTGGAACACCACGCGAGCAAGGTTGCCCCGGAAGATGCGCGGCTTGTTGAACTCCGAGTAGTCAAACATCGCTTCGTCTGTCAGGCGCGACGCTTCGTTCACTGCTTCTTCATAGGCAGTCTTATCGTCCCGACCACTTTGTTTCGCACGGTCATAGGCCAGATCGTACGCCGACATGAACATGACTTCGCGGTTGATCTTCTCGCTGTGATGGAACAGATAACCAATAGCGTTAAGTGCAGTCATCGTAGAACCACTGTACTTATCCGACGGCGTGCGTGCTAACTGGAGCGTGTCGTAAGTCAGAGTGGTGTCGATCTTGCCCCGGCGCAAAGCTTCCATAAACGCTTGCTGGCGATGGCCGGTAAGCTTGGAAAGCAGGGTCGGGAAAGTAAACTTGCCTTCCTTATCCTTAACACCCACAGCCTTGAAGATGTTCATGTTCTTGGCGAGTGCCAAGTTAGCCTTCGGGCCGAACTCACCGTTAAGCACAGGTGCGCCAAAGATCGCAAGACCGGTCAAGTTGGTGATAGCCGAGGCCGGTGCGCTCATGTAGTAAACAAAGCTAGCGGTACCCAGCGTGTTGGCTAGGCGCGTAGCAAATGCGTTAGATGGCTCCGGAGAAAGCACCGCGTTAATACGGTCTTTTATCTCGTCATGGACGGGCTTGAACAGATACTCACGCTGTGGTTTACCTTCAGTTGCGTCCCACGCACGTGCCAGAGCCTTGCGGATTTTGTCGCCGTATTCAATCTTGGCAAGCTGCACCGAGGTGTGGAAGCTAGACTTAGCGAAGTTACGCAGAGCGTCTGCACGGAAGCCCGCCGTGCCCTTACGATGTAGGAAGTGCTTACGGAAGTTCTGCTCTGGCAGGGTGGAGAAGTACAACTGGTAAATCTGATCCCGCAGTTCAGCCTTTCGCTTAGCCGCATCTTCTTCGTTGAGTGCAGAAAAGGTAGCCCCGTCTACAGCAGACACAACTTCCTTGAGCATCTTGGAGGAGCGCATGCCCTCGTTGATTGCTTCCATGTAGTTGTCACCCATAGCAAACTGGGTGGGATCGCCCTTTAGCTCTTCCAGCGAAATACCAAGCTCTTTAGCCCTCTGGCGAACAAAGAAGTTACGCTCGCGTGGGTCTTCGAACATGTAGTACTCCATGCTCGGACTCTTGGGGTTGCCGATACGCACCCAGTATTTACCCTCACGAACCAGCGGGAAGTAAGGCTCGGGCAGTTTGGCGAAGTCTTTATCCAGCTGAGCTGTAAGCTGGGCTTGAGTTTCCTCGTCCACACCACTGCTAGCAATCCGATCAACGAGGATTTGCTTATACCGCAGGAACCGCGCTTTGTAGAAGTCACGTATCTTGCCGTACAGCGCCTTACCGTCCGCACCCAGCGACTCGTACATATTGGTCAGGGTGGCTGACTTCTCTGGCGTAATCGACGGGTCTACTTGGTTGATTGTGGTGAGGTGGATAAGGCGGTTCAGCGTGCGGTACTTAGCCGGGTTGGCTTTCTGCCACTCGTGCCATTCCTTTGCCATACGAGCGGTCTCGTCTAGCATCTCCATCTTGGCACCGCTCATGTCTTCAGCGAGGCGCAGCACGTCATCGAGCAACGGCTTACCATCCGCATCCGTCATTTCCTTAGCGGCTTGGAGTTCTAGAATTTGACGCGTAGTCAGGGCAGCTAGCATCGGACGGCGCAGCTGATCTTTCGTGCCGTTGTAGATGTCCGAGACCGTATCTTTAAAGTCGCCCCAGCTACGAGTACCAATCAGTTCACCGATGGCCGTCAATGACTTCTCTGGCGCAGACAGCGGCTGCTTCAGCTTATCGTCGAACGTCTTCTTGGCTTTCTTACCGTTGTTCTTCGCGGCCTTAAGCTCATCCGGCGTAGTCTGCAGGAGGTTTGCGTCTGGCGAAATCTTGGCGCTCAGCACCGCGTCAGTGGTAATCAGCAGGTCTTGGAAAGCCGATTGTTGTTGCTCACTTATATTGAACAGCTTGCGCACCGCCTCAACGAAGCGCGTGAAGAGCGACTTGCCCGGAATCTCGCCCGGTATGTTGCTCAGGAAAGACTGCATGACCCGATCAGTCAGGCCATACGAGACAAACTCGTTGATGTCTGTGAAGGCACCGTTCTTGTACAGGTTGTCCAGATATGGGACGGTGCGCTTGGCTTCGCGCGCCTTGAGATAGATAGTCTCCGCCCGCTTCATGGCCCGCTGCATCGTCGTGACAAACGTTTGCAACGGCAGGTCTAAGTTCTCACCTGACTCGATCAGTTCTTGCGCATACGCAAGCTTGCGCGTGGTAGCTGCGTGCAGTGCCTCATGAAGCACAACGGTATTGTTGATGCCCTGCGTATCACCGAACGAAGTGTCGTGGACGTAGATAACGCCTTTGTAGTACGCGCCTTGCGTAGTGTCCTTGAGTGCACGCGCAACCACGCCGGGAATCTTGGTATCCATCCCGACGGCAACAAACTTCACACCCTTGACCGAGTTCAGCAGACGGCTAGCCAGCAGCTTCTCGAACGCATTACCCACCTGCATGATGTGGCGCAGGGCTTGTTGGGCGTCCGTGAACGTAGTGAAGGCATTATCCGGCGCAGACGTAGCGGATATAGGTATACGCGTAGACTTAAGAACAGTAACGCCTTCTTCTGCTGCACGCTGCGCATATACTTCCTCAAGCTCAGCACGTTCTTCGGGTGTGAAGTTAGCGACAGCATCAATAGCCATCTGCCGTGCTTTCCACGGCTTCCCGTTCGACTGCGTTAAGTCTTTTCGCTTAGAGAGTAAGAACAGCGCTTGCTTAGCTTGGTTGAGCTGAATCTGCCGAACCACATTCGCAGCTTCTGCAACGGCGATAGTCCGCTCATCCGGCGTACCCTTAGCTTCCATAGCTTCCGGAGTTACCGGCTCGGATAGCTTTTGAACGTTCGCTAGTAGTTTGCTAACTGTAGTGGTCAGCGCCTTATTCCGGCGCATTTGCTCTTTCTGCGCCTCTGGATTAGTGCGGTTTACCGTAGCGGTTACTTGTGCGTCGGCAAGAGCATCAGCAGCTTCTTCTGTTTTCGCTACTGTGGTATCTGCAGGTGCAGGTTCTTGCGATTTTTCTTCTTCCGCTTGGACGGCTTGGACGGCTTCGGGGGCTTCACCGACACTCGATTCCGTGGGGGTAACTTCTGCTACAGCTTCAACTGCAGGAGAAATAGCCCCTGCTTCCACCGCTTCGGTAACGGCAGGTACTGCGCTAGGCTCAACAGCCTCAGCAATAGGTTCAACTTCTGCACTCGGTGCAGGCTCTCCCACCACTTCAACAGGAGCAGCACTAACAGCAGGTTCAGTAGGACGAACAGCAACGACAAAGCCATCATCGACCTCCGTAACCATAAAAGCTTGGGGGTTAGGCAACGTACCAAGTGCTTGTTGCGCTTCCTCGGCCGTATCAAACGGCGGCGACACTACCTCTAATGCAGTTGGCTGTACTGCCGCTCCAGCGAGAGGCTCTCCAACAAGTTCTCCAGCAGCAGCCAATCCAGAGGCGAGAGATGCTTCAACTCCTCCGGTAGTATCTGGAACTCCGACGCTAGGCAATTCAGTGCTAGGCTCAACTGCTGCGGGGACAGGTTCTGCAGGTTGGGTGACATCTGGTGCCTCCTGTGTCGGTGCCGCTGTGCCAAGTTCGGCCTCTACTTGCTGTTGTATTTGGTCAAATTCACGTTCTTCACGGGCAGCGGTACGGCGATCCGATGCGACCTCAACTGCCCCAGTAACGGCACCTAGACCACCACCAGCACCTGCCTCCAGCGTACCCTGCGAGATAACCCCGCGCATAGTCGGCACGTCAAAGCCTTCACCCTGCAACGCCAAGTTCTGCGCCAGTTGTTCCTGCGCACCTTGGAGGAATTCCGGGAAAGCTTCTTTAGCGGCAGTCTTAGCGGCGTTGCCGAAGTAACCCTTAACAGCCTTGTCTGCCGCGTCTTCCGCAAGCTTACGAGTGGTGTTCTTAGCGATAAGCTTTGCGATCGCAGGCTGCGCACCCGTGATTGATTCGATCGCACCGAGGCCGGCACCAGTTGCAATCATGCCAGTATTCGCGCCGAAGTACTCCTGTGCCTTAAGCGCCCGCGCTTCGGCTTCTTGCTTCGACAAGCCAGACTTGATTAGCTCTTCGTTTACTGCGTCGAAGATAGCGCTCTTGATGGTACCTGCGCCCATAGTGGCACCGATGGCACCAGCGGCGGGGAGGCCACCTACCAAACCAGCGACGATAGCCGGGCCAGACGTACCCAGTGCGTTCACTATAGTATCTACAGGAGCAACGGACAGCGCTTTAACGCCAGCAGCTACTTGGTCGAGGATACCCTTATCCTCCGCATCCTTCATGATGCGAGCAATCTCTTGCGAGTCTTGCTTGGACTGCGCGGACATCAGCCCGGCAATGTGGGACTCCACCGAGCGCAGACCCTGAGATACCTCAGTATTAGCACCAAACGCATCCGCCAGCAGACGCACGCCAGAAACAAAGCCCTTCTGCAACTGCAGTGGTACGTCGGCAACCTGACGGAATACAGACTGCTCTTCTGGCTTTGCTTCGGGCTTCGTCCGCGCGTCTATCCACGGAGTCTCTGTAGTGGCAAACGGGTCAACTATGCCGGTTGGTGCAGGCGTAGCAAACGGATCGACAATATTAGGCGCAGCCTGACGCTGCTCCATAAACGGGTCGATGATCGGCATAGTTAGTTACCGTAAGTTTTGTTGTAGTACGCGGTAAGCTCTGCATCGCTCACGCCGGGGTTAGCCTGACGTGCTCGCTCCAAGAACTGTTGAAGTGACGGTTTTGCTTTGGGCGCTGGGGCAGCTTCGCCTCCTGCGATCGACTGCACGTCGGCACGGATCTGCGCCTCACGTGCGTCCATTTTAGCTTGGATAGTAGGTTTATCTTTAGCATCGGCCGTCAACAACTGCAGAGCCAAGTCCTTATAGACACTATCCTTGCCGAGGCGAGCTGATACAGCGTTTTCTGCTTGTACGTTCAGTTTACCTGCGCCGTACGGATCAACCTTAAGAAGCTTAGCTGCGGCTTCAGAAGCAGCACCACGAATCTGTGCGAGTTCCTGCGGGTTAGGGGCACGACCGTTTTGGGTAGTGAACATCGCAATTGACTCGTCAATCTTGTTCTGCAGCACCTGACGGTTAAAGTCAGTCTGACCCGCACGGGTAGCAGCGATCTGAGCCAGCCCGATTTCTTTCTGCTGCTTAAGCTGCTCTTGCTGCATCTGAATGCCAGCCAACTTCTCCAGCTTGCGCTCTTCAGCACCAGCGGCTTTCTCTTTGCGGGCCTCTGCTTTGTCGCCGTACTTCTCAGCCATCTCCCAGTTACCACGCTTCTCAGCACGCTGTGCCTTGGCGTAGTCGAGTTGGGCAAGAGCCATCTGGCGCTTAGCCTCACGCTCCAGCTTTTGCGCTTCGCGGACATCATCAGCAACACCGCTAGCAGCTTCACCCAACTCCTCAGTGAATGCCTTACCGCGACGGCCAAACTTAGACGCAGCCTTCAAAGCGATCATGCCCTTCTGCTGCTCACGTGCTTCGGGACTATACGCCTCTTTGTAAGTCTTCAGGATCTCTTCCATCAAGGGCTTGGTCTCATCCGCGCCCATGTACTCTTGGTACCGCTTCAGGCCGGTCTCCGTAGCCGCAGTGCGCTCCTCATCGGATATAAGCGCTTTGCTCGGGTCGAATGCCGAAAGCTGCTGGACAAAGTCAGGCTTAGGTTCTGCGGGGGCTTTTACTTCCTTACCCTTGGCAAATGCCACGATGCCACCCGATGCCATCTCTTCAGGCTGCTCTTCCTGCTCGCCCACACCAGTAGCAAACAAACTCTCTGGCACGGGGGCGTTATCCAGCCCGCCCAGCATCTCTTCCTTGATAGTAGTCTCGGGGATGCTGCGCGACAAGATACCTGCGTTGCGGATGCGTGCGTTGAGTGACTTCTGTTCTTGAAACAAAGCCAGCGTCGAATCGTCACCAGCTTTAGCGGCAACGGCATCAAGCTGCTCATCCGACATATCACCCAAAGCCGAGCGCAGTTTGTCGATAGACATGGTGTTAGGCACAGAGCCTTGCGGCACAGCGCTGGCGATCCCACCCTCAGCGTAACCCTTGACCTCGCCGCCTTCCTTGAAGAAGCCAGACTTACTCATACCGTACGCGCCCAGACCCAATTGCATAGCTTGTGAAGCCAGCGAAGGAGGGGCTTGGTAGGTCTGCTGAGTAGACTGAGACAGCGGCACGCCACGCAGGATGTCCGACATGAACGCCAGTTGTTGCTGGTCGTAGCCACGCTGAGACAGGAAGTCTTGGTATGCGGTGCTGAGTTTCTGCTGGTCAAGCTGCTGCTGTTGCGCACCTGCCGCCGCCTGCGCTTGGATTGCACCTTGTTGCTGGCCGAACTGCGTTTGACCAAGTTGACCCAGAGTACCCGCAGCCTGAAGACCAAGACCCGAACCGCGAAGGCCGAGGTCAGCACCGAACTGCTGTGCTTGACGGGCTTGCTCGAAGGCGGTCTGCATACCTTTGCCGTAGATGTCGGCCTGCTGCTGCGCGAGATTGCGCTGGCGCTCAGCTTCCATGATGCCGAACCGGGAACCGCCAAACGCCCCAGCTTGCACAGCCTGACCTGCCATCTGCTGACCAGTTATATCCGACTGGCGACGAGCTTCACGCAGTTGGGGGGCGAGTGCCATCTCCGTAAATGGAGACATATAAGCCGCAGTTGCATACGGGCTAGTTGCTTGGGATGCGTAACGCTGACCTGCACCCAAACCTTGGATACCAGCGATACCCGCATATTGCGAACCCTGCGCTACCTGCTGGGTCGGGCCTAGTTCTGAAGCGCCCTGAAACGCCTGTTGCTGTAGGGGGGTAAACTCTGCAACGCGCTGCCCACCGTAAGTTTGATATGGGCGCTCGGTGGTAGCTTCTGCCTTCCCCAGCATGCGCTCGACATATGGCTTAGCGTATTCGGGAATAGTGGTTGTAGTCTGCGTAGTGCTCGAAGGCTGAGAGCCGCCGCCACCAGCATAAAAAGTAAACCACTCCGGGTTAAAACCAAAAGCGGCCTTAAGCATTTTCAAGAAGTTCATAACTTTGCTCCTACAACCCTGTACTTTTCCGAAAGACCGAAACGCTGCCACAGTCTGGCTGCTGATTCTCGCGAGGCACCCTCTATATACGTTGCGCCAAATGCCTTCAGCAAATTAGAGAACTGCGTGTACGTTTCACGGCCTGTGATTAGCTTGCCACCCATCGTGACAACGAAAGCAACCCGAGCGTTCGGGCGGTTGTAAAACTGAATTGTTGCCGCACCGTGGATTACTCCCTCGTCGTCGATAGCGATGATGAGCGTCCAAGTGCCGTTTGTTACGTATACCTTAGCGTGTTCGATATTGTAGTCGTCTTGGTACGCTAAGGCCGCAGAGATGAATTGCTCCACCTGCGGCCATACTTGGTTAGCGTAGTTAACATCTACATGCTGTATTTTCATGCTGGCAGGTGCTTGTCTGACTTGCTATCCACAGCGACTTTATCTTTACCTACCGACTTACTACGGCCTTTTTGGATACGATCCATCATCTTGTAGAGCTTGCGTGCACCAGCATCAGTTGAGCCGTTACCCAGTTCAGACACGATCCGCGCTGGAATTACAAACTCACCATCAGCGAGACGAGCAGGCTGCCGCTTACCAATAACAGCAGGAATAGAATCACTGACTCCATCGCCGGGCCCTTTCAGAAGACGACCACCATCGGAGTAGCCGCCAAGATCGGACAAGCCACCACTTGCAAATCGAGGTTCACCTGTATACATGCCTACCCCCGCGTCTGCGGTAGGTGCAATAACGTTGCCTGCGACAGGGCGTTGCACCATCGGGTTGCTGTAGTCAGGGGTCTGCAGTTGAGATTGTGGGTAAGCCATGTTGCCACCAACCGCGTTTGCTGCGGACATAACTTCGACTGGGCCACCCACTGCATACGCCGAAGCTATCCCACCCGATGCTTTCTTGGCCTTAGCCTGATCCGAATCCGCAGCGTACGGCTCTTGTGCAACGAACTGATTGTCGAAGTAACGACGCTCGCTAGTATCAAGCAACGGGCTAACTGCGTAAGCTTCTGGACGCTGACTACTCTGGAACTCGTAGGGGCGGATCATGCCTTTGTCTTGCTCGGGCGGTTTTTTATCGTCGCCGCTCAGAAGCGCTTTAGTACCCAGCCCAACCGCCGTACTAGTCACATACGGGTGCTCGACGGCATAATCCTTTAGCCCCTGCATCGACGGGTTCTGCATCAGGTTCATTGCGTTAGTGGCGAAATCGGCACCGGGCTTAATACCTGAAGGTAAAGCAAACTGAGGCTGAATAGCAGTGGCGGGCGGCACCACACCAGACGCACCTTGACCCATAGTGCCAAAGCCAAGCTCAGGGGTTGTAGCGCCGCCGTACAAAGCTTCGGGCGCTTTGAGGCCAGCTTTAGGGAGAGTCAGCGCGTCCAGACCGAACTGCGATGTCACGGGGTTTGCAGCAGCTACAGCAGGTAGTGTAGTGGATGCCGCAGGTAGAGCAGCACCGAGACTTGGAGCCAACATCGAACCCGCAGCTTTAAGACCTACACCGCCAAGTCCCGCTGCGCCAAGTCCACCGGCAGTGCCTAGAGAAGCACCGAGGGTCGGGGCCAACATGCCACCCGCCGCAGTCAGACCTGTAGCGCCAAGCCCAGCACCTAGTCCGGCAGTCCCGAGAGACGCGCCAAGCGTAGGAGCCAACAAGCCAGCGGATGCAGTCAACCCGGAGCCCAGCGCCGCACCTGCGGCTAGGCCAGAACCAAGAGCAGCACCGGCACCCGTAGCGGCGGCGGCAGTACCAGCGGCGGCGGCAGTACCGGCAGCGCCAGCGGCAAGGGGAGCTAGAAAGCCCATAGTTTCACCTCGATGTCAATTATGCGAATCGTATCACGGGGCTACCCCGCTAACAAATACATGTTATGGGGCAGAGTTAGCAATCAAAATACCTTCCAGCTGGATTGAGCCGGGGGCTGGGTTTGATTGGCTAAGCTGCCACTGAATGTCTGTTTTTTCTGCGTACCCTCGTGGTACTACGCGGGTGGACGAGTAAAACTGAGTAAACGGCGCTGTAAGAACGATATTTGGTGTTGTCACCCCTCCAACAATCGTCTGGG
>JACCDY010213635.1_pt1 | contig 16068 bp, 20 predicted proteins | sample 7446391 | NCBI WGS metagenome assembly JACCDY01 (sample SAMN15323451, study PRJNA562643) | freshwater metagenome | isolation source: river surface water | place: USA:Blue River Watershed | collected 2017-08-18
AGTTGAGATCTTGGGAATTACAAAGATTACCCATGGCTTAGCTAGGAATCGTGGATACGCCTGGCACTACCGCTACGAAAATACCCAATGCAAATCCTTCGTGATCGAGTTCACGCCAGAACACATCGTCCGAAGTGCTGGCTATCGGGTTCGCAGCGGACGTAGCTGCAAATATGTTGGCATGGGATAGCTGGAGTGGATCCCAATCCAGATACTACTCAACACCACCAGATCACCCGGCAATGAACCCCCCTTGAATACCCGCTGCACTACAGAGTTTTGCGAAGCGTTCATACGAAATTCCCTGCTTTTTTAACAATCCTCACGTCCCCATCATCAGGTCTTGCCGAAAGGCGGCGCGACGACATCGTTGCGAAATAGATATCAATCGATGGAGGATACTTTGGACAGATACAAAACACTCGCTGTGACGCCAGGCCAGCAAGGCATGCGCCATGCCGGGCTTGCAGATGCCGTGGCAGCACTGCCCACGGATGCGCAGCGAGTACTGCGGAACACCTATGGGCTGTTGTCCTTGACGCTGATCTTTTCGGCGGGCGTTGCCGCACTCAGTGTGGCGCTCGCGCTGCCTGGCCCCGGCCTCATCCTGACGCTTGGGGGCTATTTCGGTCTGCTGTTTGCCATTCACAAGCTGAAAAATAGCGGTTGGGCGATTCCTGCGGTGTTTGCGCTGACGGGTTTTATGGGCTACTCGCTCGGACCGCTGTTGTCCCGCACGCTGAGTCTGCCCGGCGGCGCGACGACGATCGCGATGGCGCTGGCTTCAACAGGCGCGATCTTCCTGGCCTTGTCGGCCTGGGTGTTGATCACACGCCGCGACTTTCAGTGGATGGGTGGCATGCTCTTCGCTGGCATGGTGGTCGCGCTGCTCGCCGGACTGGCGGCGATGTTCTTTCAGATTCCCGCACTGGCACTGGCCGTGTCGGGTGCTGTAGCGCTGATCTCTGCGGGCCTGATTTTGTATGAGACGAGCGCGATCGTGAATGGCGGCGAGACAAATTACGTTCTGGCCACCGTCAGCCTGTTCGTGTCGCTCTTTAACTTGTTCACCAGCTTGCTGCACTTGTTTGGGATTGGCTCAAACGACTAAACAGATGATCACGGAGATTTGACTGATGAAGTGTCCAAGCTGTGTCAATGCCTTGCTCGTCATGAGCGAACGCCAAGGAGTGGAAATCGACTATTGCCCACAGTGTCGGGGCGTCTGGCTGGATCGTGGCGAGCTCGACAAGCTGCTCGACCGCGCTGCCACTCAGGCACCCACACAAGCTGCTGCTCCGGCTGTGCAGTACCAAAGCGCACATCATCAGCAGGCCGCGTATCAAGCTCGGCATCACGAACGAGACTACGCGTCGCACAAGAGCCATTACAAGCATAAATCCTGGCTCGCCGAGATCTTTGATTGACGGGTCTTCCCCGCAACGCCCCCCCGCAAAGGGACACTCACTTTGTTTGAACAGAAAAACAAAGTGAGTGTCCCTTTGTTTTCTCTTTGTTTTTCTTTGCTTTTTTACCGCCGCACCAAGAATCGTCTTTCCTCGTCCATCAAGCCCCTGACGGCGTCCATATCGCTTAGCGTGCGGGGTTGTTTCATGTCGCGCCAGTCATAGCTGCGGTTGGTCGTTCTGTCGAACACGATGTCATCAACCCAGTAAGCCTGCATCATGTAAGAGGCTAGTAGTGTTCCTCGCCGTTCGGGCAAATGGAAAAGGTTCATGCCATGGCTGTAGGCCTCGGCGGGTGATTTGCAGCCCAGCGCTTCTTGCATCAGCGTGGGCACCAAGTCTTGGAGCAGTGAGAGCTTCGTCTCACGGCGTGCAGCGAACTGCCCGGGTGCCATCACCAGCAGCGGTGTCTGTGTCTGCCAACGCGTGAAATTACTGCCATGCCCCCAATAGCCTAGCCCGTTCTCGTTGAACTCTTCGGCATGATCGCCCGTAATCACCACCCAGCTGGTATCCAGCACACCGGATTTGCGCGCTGCTTCCAGTACGCGCCCCAGTAGGGCGTCGGAATAAAACAGGCTGTTGTGATAGTCGTTTTTGTACGGCACATTGTCTGCCTGCTTGTCGAGCGCAAAACCACCTTTCAATGTGGGCAGTGGCTTGAAGCGCGCATACTCCTCCGGATAGGTATAGGGCGAATGCGACGAGGTCAGGAAAAGAAAATCAAACCTTGGCGCGGCGGTGGTGTTCTGTAGCGATGAAAGGTATTTCGCTACGACCTGCTCATCGGATTTTTCCGTATGAATCTGACTTTCTGGCACTCGCCCAAAAAATAGTTTGCCCAACGAGAAACCATCCAGACTACTTGAGGTGAATACTCTGCTTTGGTAACCCTGCTGATGCAGGGTCTCGGTGAAGAGACTCGGATAACGTGCAGGCGAGGTCTTGAACAGTTCGAAATAATTCGGATGCAGTCCATACATCAGCCCGAACAGTCCGGGTACGGTGACCGCGCCACTGGACAGATGTTTGTCGAAACGCGTCGCGCGCGCGGCGAATGCCGACAGACGGGGCATGATCTCCGGCGTCAGGCTGTCCGCCTGCCAGCTCTCGACGACGATCATCAGGATCGAAGGAGGGGTTGGTGATGGTCTGCACTCGGGGCTCTGCAGCGGGTACTGGACAATGCCGCCGGGCTGCTCGGCCACCCTGGTGACCTGACCGTGGCTAGCCGGGAACACCTCGGGCCACCAGTCGCTGATGTGCTGCGCATGGCGCCCGCTCTCTACCGGGTAGTACAAGGGCATGTACGGACGATAGCCCGTGATCTCTTCACGGGTGAATTGGGCTGCCCAGATATTGATGACTGAGTTGGCGGAGAGTCCAGCGGGCATCAGCAACAGACCCGCGGCAAACCAGGGCAGATGGCGCGACGTACCCGCGCGGTGTGCGGCATACAGCCACAGGATCAAAGCCAGCATCAGCAAGGCGATGCTACCCGCCAGCACAAGTACGAATGGCGGGATACCCATGCCTTGAAAATCGAACAGGAACATGCGCACCATCAGCCAGTCAAGATGGAAGCGGTACAGGTTGAAGACGGCCAGATCAATGACCAGATACATCAGCCAGATCCACCCGAGCACCGGCAACAGCCAGCGCAGCGGACCGAGCAGATTCAGCGGCGACAACAGCAGACTGGTCATGATCAGCAAGCTGCCGTAGTAGCCTGCGATACTGAACTGATAGACCCAGGGCAGTGCGCCCGCGGCAGCCGGCGCGTCTCTCAGAAACAGCGCGACCACGCCCGCGGTCAAAAGACACAGGTAGAACGTGAGTTTGATTTGATCGTTGAGGCGCTGTTTCATTGACACGCATGGGCAGGATGCTGCGGGATTATATGCCTGATGTTATGCCGGATGATCTGCACCTATAATGAGGTTCAGCCCGATGACGGGGAGCTTGAAATGAAAAAGACATTCATTCTCATCGCCGCACTGAGCCTCGGCCTCAGCCTCGGCTCGCTGGCGGCAGACCATGAGGAAAAGCCCGCTGCGGCGCCGCCCACCAAGCCAGGTGAGACGCCTGCCATGTCAGAGATACCGACGATGAAGGCTCAGGGCGAGCGCATGGTGACGCTGATGGAACAACTGTCAAAGGAAAGTAATCCAGACATCCGCCGCCGCATCATGGCAGAGGCGATGTGCCCGCAGTAGTCATCTCCCGACGCGTGGTCATTTCTTGTAGTCCGCGCAAACAATACGAAACACGCCTTTGCCCGCCGGATTGCGGTTCACGCTCTGCCAGTCACTGGGCGTGTTCACCGTTCCCATCATTTCGCCAGTCAGCCGGGGGCCTGTATAGGCCACATAGCTGGTGAAACGACCCTTCTCATCCATACAATCGTATTCCTTGTGCAGCTTCATCGACAGCATGCCCTCGGGCGATGCGTTGCGATAGGTCTGCATCTCCCACACGCGCCGCAGCCGGCCATGGTTCTCCACCGTCGCCGGGTCCATGTAAAAAAAGGTGCCGCGGATGTTCTCGAACACTTTTACCCATTCGGCCTGGGCCGCTGAGCAGAGACCCATCAGCAAACTGATCGCCAACAAGGTTTTTTTCATTACGTTGTTCTCCAAAAAATCACCTGGGCGCACCGCCCAGTATCCATTCAGCGATGATCACAGCGTTGTCCTCTTCAAGCCCCTCGTAAGCAGGATGTGGCACACCGCCCCAGCGGCCTACGCTGCCCGCCCGAATCCGCTGCGCCAGCTCAAGCGCCACCGGCTTGCCTTTGTAGCGCCGGGCTATGTCCTTGAGCGACGGCCCGATGGTGCTGGCGCTAAGCGCATGGCAACTGCTGCATGAGTTGGCATCAAAGGCGCTTTGCCCCGCCTTCAGGTCTGCAGCACTCGCCGAGGAAAGGGCTAGCACAGAGCCGGCGGCCAGCGCCGCGATGACTGGCAGTGTGATCATGGCTTGGTTCATCAGGGCGCTCCTTGGAAGTCAGTGCAGGTAAGGTAATTAACGCACTGCCTCCAACAGAAAACCTGTAACCAGATCAAAACTTCCGGAATTTTAAGAAAAAGCCGCTGCCGAGAGCCACCACGCAACAGTGAGCTGCGGCAGGCTGCCGTCTCGGCAGTCTGCGTGCTACTCACGTCAGATCAGCAGATCAGGTGTTCTCTTCGGATTGATCGGCCGCCGGTGTTTCAACAGATGCGGCAGCTGGCATCTCAGGAGGCGCCGATGGGGGCGCGAATTCCTCGAGACTTGGCATGGCCTTGCCAATCTTGTGGATGCTGCCCTGAAGTGAACCCCCTTTTTTGATCTCCATCTCGGCATACGTGATGGAGCCAGCGATCACGCCAGTGGATTCAACAACCAGGGTCCGGTTCGCCACCGTGGTGTCGGTCAGAGAACCGGCCACCTTGATGTGGTTGGCCGTGGTTTTGCCATCGACAGAGCCGTTGGTCTGAATGGCAATGACATCTGCCGTGAGTTGGCCTTGCAGTTTGCCATCGACGCTGGCTACGCCAGGTACGGTCATGGTGCCCTGCATGAACACGCCATCTCCGACAAACAAGGAACCGGGAGGGTTGGTATCAGCCATAGTGTCTTTATCGTCTTGGGTTGAAAAGAAATCCCTGCTCGATACCGCCAATTACGCTGCGATGTTGCATGATACAAGTTTTGATGTCTTAACACTACTTTACCTGACAAAGTTGTCATTACTGCCAATTTGGAAACAATTTCAATGACCAACGCCCGATTACTGCTTTTCGCCGGCCATGCTGGTACCGGCAAGACCACGCTCGCCAAGCGCGCCATGCCTGTGCTGTCAGCACGCGGCGGCAAAGACTTCTTCTTTCTCGACAAAGACACGGCCTATGGCGCGTTCAGTTCCCACGTGATGGGGCTCCTGACCGGCAATCCAGCCGACCGCGACAGCCCCACCTACCTGCAGAACCTTCGCGACCGCGAGTACGCCGGCCTGCTCGACATCACGCGCGAAAACCTGGCGCTTGGATCGCAAGTCCTGCTCGTGGGGCCGTTCACGCGTGAGCTCATGGCGGGGAAGTTCTTCGATCCGGTGCAGCTTGGCATGCCTGCCGGTACCGTGTGCCGGATCGCGTGGATCGACCTCTCCACGGAAGAAGCCAAGCGCCGCATAGAAAAGCGCAATGATCCGCGCGATGCGTGGAAGCTCGCGCATTGGGACGAGTACCTGAAGCGCCGGGTTGAGCCGCCGGCGCATCCCGCGCTGCGCCGCTTCGACAATCAGCATGTGGATGACGCCGAATTCGATGCGCTGATCTCGCACCTGCTCGCTTGACTCAGGCGCAAAGATCAGTCCAGTGCCTGATAGACGAGCGTCTTGATCATTCGGCGGTAATACTGCCGCGATGCACCCGGCGTCTGCGCCATCATCAGGCCGATCAGCTGCTCTTTGGGATCAATCCAGAAGAAGGTGCCGCCGTAGCCGCCCCATGCATAGTCGCCCTCAGAACCGTGCACGCCGGCGACACCCGCGCCCTGCCGCACCATGAAGCCCAGACCGAAGGTATAACCTTGTACGCCCATCAGCACTTCGCCGGGCTGCACCGGCGTGGCGATCTTCGAGCCCAGGTGGTCGGAAGTCATCAGCGCCACGGTGGAGCGTGAGAGATAGCGGCGACCGTCGAGTGTGCCGCCATTCAGCATCATCTGGCAAAACCGCAGATAGTCGTCCGCCGTGGTCGACATACCCGCACCACCGGAATCATTGCCCATCGTGCGCGTGACATCGAGCACGAGGTAGTACGGCTGGCCGGTCAGCGGATCGATGCGGAGAGGCTCGGCAATGCGCGACGCCTTGGAAGCCGGCACCACAAAGCTGGTGTCTTTCATGCCCAATGGCTTGAGGAGTTTTTCATCCATCAGCTCGCCGAGCGATTTTTTGGCGATCACTTCCAGTACACGGCCCAGCAAATCGGTGGACAAGCTGTACTCCCAGGTTGTGCCCGGCTGCCAAAGCAGTGGCGCTTTCGCCAGTGCCTCGACCTGCTGCTCGGGTGTCAGCATGATCCACTTGCCCTGGACCTCATTCGAGAACAGGCCCGCCTCCAGATACGGTCCCTTGATCGCCGGGAAGCGGCTGAACTCTGCATAGCTGATGCCCGAGGTATGACGCAGAAGATCATGAATCGTGATCGGTTTGGCCGCCGCTACACGCTCGCTGTTGCCATCAGCCGAATTCGACAGCACCTTCATGTTCGCCATCGACGGAAAAAACTTCGACACCGGGTCCGTCAGCTGCAGCTTGCCTTCCTCGACCAGCATCATCGTCAGCACGGACACCAGTGGCTTGGTCATTGAATACGCGCGAAAGATCGCATCGCGCTTCATCGGTTTGCCAGACTCCTTGTCTTGAAAGCCCAGCGCATCCGCCTGCACGATCTTGCCCTTGCGCGCGACCATCACCACAACCCCCGGCATGCGACCGGCATCGACTTCTGCCTGGAACAGTGAACGCACACGACCCAGACGCTCGGCCGACAAACCCTGCGATTGCGGTGACGCAGTCGGTAAGTCGGCTGCGTGAAGCGTCGGCGCTACGGCAATAAGGCAGGCAGAGATGCCGAGCGACAGGCTGGTTGCGAATGCCAGACGACGGAGCAGGCGCTGGGTCATGATGGTCTCCTGTTTGAAATGAGATGAAAAGTGAGTTATGCGCTCATGCCAGTCAGTGAAGTGCCCAGATTGTCCCTGATCATCGAAAATCTCAAAGTCACTGGATCCCGGCCTGCGCCGGGATGACGTTTTAGCTGCTAGCGGCCTTTATATCGTCGTCCCGGCGCAGGCCGGGACCCAGCGTCTTTTATTGAATGCAGGGACTTTGGGGCTTAACTGACTGGCATTGAGTTATGCGCGGCTTCTGAGCCAGGCTTTGCGCAGCTTCGCACCTGCCTCGGGTTTGTCGCGCGGCTCCAGCGCGAACTGTGGCGCAGCATCTGGCTCAAGCCTCAGTTCGACTTGCATCAGCTCATCGCGACGAAAGGCATGGACCGAGATCGTGTCGCCGACACGATAACGCTGTAGCAGACCATCCAGATTGTCGGAGGTGACGCGCAGACCATCAATGGCGACCAGAACATCCCCTGCCGACAGGCCTGCCTTGTGCGCCGCACCGCCTTCATGCACCGCGCCCAGCTTGCAATGACTGCCGTCGCGCTGAGTCCGCACGGCCATCGAAGGTGCTACCGCCTTGCGGCGGTCGGCCAGGTCGATGCCTACCGCAGCAAAAGCCTCGGCCAGCGGCAGATCGCGCGTACCGCGCACCGCGAGGTCGAAGATCGGCTTCAGCTTCAGACCGGTGATCTCGTCGAACAAGGCCTCGACATCCTGTTCGCTCACGCCGCGCCCGCCCTTGGCGGAATAAAAATCGCGACCGTAGCGCCGCCACAGCGCGCGCATCACATCATCCAGCGATCGCCGCCCTTGAGTATCGCGCCGGATCACCAGATCCAGCAGCAGCGCCACCAGCGAGCCTTTTGCGTAATAGCTGACGATGGCATTCGGCGCGTTTTCATCCTGACGGTAATACTTGGTCCAGGCATCGAAGCTGGACTCGGCCACGCTCTGCTTCAGCCGGCCGCTGCCGCGATGCACGTTATTGATCGTCTTTTCGATCAGCTTGAGATAAGCGCCGCTGTCGATCACGCCGGCGCGCAGCAGCATCAGATCATCGTAATAACTGGTGAAGCCCTCGAACAGCCAGAGCAGCGTGGTGTAATTTTCCTGACTCAGATCGTAAGGCGCGAACACGGCCGGTTTGATGCGTTTGACATTCCAGGTATGAAAATACTCGTGACTGCACAACCCGAGAAAGCCGCGATAGGCATCGCTCATCTCGGTCTGACCAACCACAGGCAGATCATTACGCGCACAGATCAGCGCGGTTGAAGCACGGTGCTCCAACCCGCCGTAGCCATCGCCCACGGCCAGCGTGAGGAACACATAACGATCCATGGGCGCCGCTTTTGATGCAGGCTCGAAAAACGCGATCTGTGACTCACAGATTTTTTTCAGGTCTTCTGCAAGCCGGACCTTATCCAGTGCCGGAACGCGCCCAGTGATCGCCATCTCATGGGGCACGCCCTGTGCGTCAAAGCGGATCAGCTCGAACTCACCCATTTCGACCGGATGATCGATCAGCTCATCGTAGTCACTGGCGATGTACGTACCAAATCGATGGCGGCGCGCCTTGTGCTCGGGCAGCGAGGTGGCAACACGCCATGTGGCATAGGCGTCACCTTCCGGCGGCTGAATATCCACGATGTGTGGCAGCGATTCCTTGCCATGCACTTTCAGGAAGACGCTGGTGCCGTTGAAAAATCCATGCGTCTGGTCGAGGTGCGCGGCACGCACCGACAAATCCCACGCATAGACCTGATACTGAATCTGCAGCTCACCCTTGCACGGTGCGGCTTGCCAGCTGTGCTTGTCGAGTTTTGTCAGCCGCAGCTTGCGGCCGTCGCAGCGGGCGCTCATGTTGACGATATTGCGCGCAAACTCGCGGATCATGTAGCTGCCGGGAATCCATGCAGGCAGCGAGACGAGCTGCCCGTCGGCGGCGGGCTTTGCAATGATCAGCGTGACGTCAAACAGATGCAGCGCCGGATCTACAGGAACGATCCGGTACTGCACCGATTCGCGGCGAGCAGCCATCAGGCGCTCACATTCACAACCAGACGCCCTTTGACAGCACCGGCGAGTATCTTCGGCGCCCAGTCGAGCGACTGCGCGAGCGTGATCTCTTGGGTGATTTTTTCCAGTGTGTGCGGCTTGAGCTCACTGGCCAGATTCGACCAGGCGTCCAGCCGGCGTTCGCGTGGCGCCATCACGCTGTCGACACCGATCAGTTTTACACCGCGCAGGATGAACGGCGCGACGGTCGCCGGTAAATCCATGCCCTGCGCCAAACCGCAGGCAGCGACCGTCGCCCCATAACGGCACTGCGCGATCGCATTCACCAGCGTGTGCGAACCGACAGAATCGACGACACCCGCCCAGCGCTCTTTTTGCATCGGCTTGCCCGGAGCGGAAAGCTCTGCACGGTCAATGACCTCGGCCGCGCCCAGCGACTTCAGATAATCCGACTCGGCCAGCTTGCCGGTGGAGGCGACGACTTTGTAGCCACGCGCCGCCAGAATCGCCACCGCGACACTACCCACACCGCCCGACGCGCCGGTGACCAACACCTCGCCATGCTCCGGCTTGACGCCGCACTCGGCCAGCGCCATCGCGCACAGCATCGCGGTATAACCTGCGGTGCCAATCGCCATGGCGGTGCGCGTGGACATATCGTGCGGCAGCGGTATCAGCCAGTCGCCCTTGAGCTTCGCACGCTCGGCCAGACAGCCCATGTGCACCTCGCCCACACCCCAGCCATTGAGCACCACACGATCGCCCGCCTTCCACGACGGATGGCTGGATGCAATCACCTCGCCCGCGCCATCGATGCCCGGCACCATCGGCCATTTACGCACGACCGGCGATTTGCCGGTAATGGCCAGGCCATCTTTGTAGTTGATCGTCGAGTACTCAACCGCCACAGTGACATCACCATCCGCGGGCAGCTGCGCATCGTCTAGCTGAGTCAGTTCAGCACGAGTGCTGCCGTCTTCGTTTTTGTTCAGCAGAATGGCCTTGAACATACAATCTCCTCGTGTTTTTTTGATTATGGGATGCATCTACAACACTAAGATGCCGGCTTCGCTTAATTATTTTATCGAGGCCAGCCGTGATTCCAGCGCCTTTGCATCAATCGCGCCCGGTATCCGAGAGCCATCGGTAAAGAAAATCGTCGGGGTACCGGTGACTTTCAGCTTCTTGCCCAACTCCACGACCTTGTCGACAGAGGCATTCGGGTTGCAGGATTCGGGCGCTGCTGCCGGCGTTTTGCCATTCACCATCCAGTCATCCCACGCTTTGGCTTTGTCGGACGAGCACATGACGTTTTTTACTTTGGTGCGCGAATCGTCACTCAGAATCGGGTACAAAAACGTGTAGACCGTGACGTCCTTGGTATCGGCCAGCGTCTTGCGGAAGCGCTTGCAGTAGCCGCAGTTCGGATCTTCGAACACAGCGATTACACGTTTGCCCGTGCCCTTCACACTCTTGACGGCCAGATCCAGCGGCAAATCAGTAAACCGGATGCGGTTGATCTCATCCAGCCGTGCCTGCGTCAGATCGCGCGAGGTCTCGGTGTCGAGTATGCGACCAATAAATACGTATTTAGCCTCCGCGTCGGTATAAATGATCTCATTGCCAACCCGGACTTCGTACAAACCGTTATAGGGTGTCTTGGCGACAGACTCCACCTGCGTGCCTTCACCCAACCTTTGCTGCAGCAGCTTCTTGATCTTGTCTTCCACCCCTTGCGCCATTGCCGGAAGCGCGGGCAGCAGCAGGGCGACGAGAAGAATGCGTTTGAATGAATTCATGAGTGTCATCAGGTTCTTTCTTTGACGGATGAGTGATGCGAACGGCCCAGCGCATGCGACACCAGCCGTTGCTTGATAAAAGGCAGCTTGTTCAACAAACTCATGCCCGCATTACGGAGGATTTTGACGGGCAGGAGCTGAGAAGAGAATAAGTTTTGCAGGCCATCAGTGGTCAGCTGCATCAGCAGCACATCTTCCTTGCGCAAACGGGAGTAACGCGCGAGCAGGCGATCATCACCGCAGTCCACGTCGCGGCCTTGCTCTCTCAGCGCCGACAGCAAAGCATCGATATCAGCGAAACCGAGGTTCATTCCCTGTCCGGCGAGCGGATGCACTACATGACCCGCATCACCGATGAGCGCGACCCGATGCGCCACCAGCGCATGGGAACGTATCAGCCTCAGCGGAAATGCGCGCGGGGTGGCAGGCGGCAAGATGCCGAATGCTCCCAGCGTCTGACCGGGAAGCGCTGCGAGACGTTCAGCAATGCGCTCAGCGGGTTCCGCTAACAATCTGTCGGCCAGCGCATCAGGCGCAGACCATACCAGCGATACCCGATTCCCAGGCAGGGGTAGCAAGGCGACAATACCCTCCGATCCGAGGAACCACTGGCTCGCTACGCCATGATGAGGGTTAGTACAGGAGAAATTAGCTACGACAGCCCGCTGATGGTAAGAACGATAGTCCATCCCGATGTCGGCCTGCGCACGTACCCAAGAATTCGCACCATCCGCACCCAGCACCAGCGATGCATGGATCTTGCTGCCATTGTCGAGCGTGATCTCTGCGCGCTGATCATTGCGCGAAAGCGCTACCGCGCGGCCGCTGAGCGGCGTCACGCCGTTTGCAAAGCGCAGCGCACTATCAAGCGCCTGATTGAGGTTGCCATCCTCGATGATCCACGCGAGCGCGCCAACACGCGCGCCATACGCATCAAAGCCCAAATGACCCCGCGCGGCGTCATCGCCATGCACCGACATCGCATCGACAGGCGCAATGCGGGTGGGGTCCATGGCGTCCCAGACCTTCAGCGAGGACAGTAGCCGGTGGGCGACGTGATTCAGCGCATAGACTCTCAGGTCCCACGGCGCGTCACCTCCGCCAGCATAGGCGGCACGCTGGCCCTCGGGCGAGAGCAGTGCGACCCGATAGCCCTCTCGGGCCAGCGCCAACGCGCTGGCCTTGCCGACAGCGCCGCCGCCGATCACGCAGACATCACAGTCATTGCTCATAGTTGAACTTGCTTTAGTCGATCAGGAGATTATAGCCTTGCAGCGCAGCAGCTTTTCAGACGTGGAATGTTTTGATATACTCCCGCCTCTTGGCCTGGTAGCTCAGTTGGTAGAGCAGAGGATTGAAAATCCTTGTGTCGGTGGTTCGATTCCGCCCCGGGCCACCAAGTAAGCAAAGCCCTCGTTAGCGATAACGGGGGCTTTTTGCGTTACAGGGCTCGGAGGTGTCAGGTTGCTGGACGGCGGCTAGGTCTGTGGGACTTACCCAGCCCCGTTGGGTATCATTGGCAAACCAGTTGGATGGAAATTCAATGCTGATCGTCACGCCGCTGATTGCCTCAGTTTTACCTCTCATTTTCATCCCTCAGTCAGCTGGATGGCTTGTATCGTGGCCTATTCATTCACTTTACCCATGCAATTCACCATTCATTTTTCGCAATTCACAAACGGAACAATGTAAATGACGATATCGATTTATGAGGCATCAGTTCCTCAATTCAAGAAGATGCTGAGCAATCTGTCAGCCATCCTAACCAAAGGAGAATCACATCTGATCCACAAAAAAATTGACGAAAAAGTCTTGCTGGGATCGAGATTATTTTTAGACATGTTTGCTTTAACCAAGCAGGTTCAAATTGCTTGTGACCAGGCAAAAAATGGCTTGGCACGACTGGCAGGCGTTGAAGCGCCAAAGATGGATGACCAGGAGGCATCATTCGCCGAGTTACAGGCGAGGATTGCTAAAACCATTGAGTTTTTAGACACCCTCACGCGTGAGCAGCTGGATGGTTCAGCTGACAAGGAAATCAAGTTTTCGATTGGTGAGCGGAAGTTTGAGTTTATTGGAGATAAATACTTAGTCACTTGGATAATTCCGAACTTCTACTTCCACATAACAACCGCTTACAACATCTTGCGTCATAACGGCGTGGAAATCGGAAAGTCCAACTATTTAGGCTGATCGGCGCGGAATACTCGGGCTGATTCGATTTCACCTGGGACCACTAGTGAAGCGACGCCGTCGTTAGCGATAGCGAGACCTTCTCGCTGATAGATTACCTCGTTACGGTGGCCATGCTGCTCACGCCATGGGTAACGCACCGCCGCTAGTGACGGTGCGTGAATGAGTTTCTTTACCTCGCCTGCCATTGGGGTGCCGCCATCGACACGGTACCGAGCAAGTTTTCTGTGCTACCTTTATTTCTTCAAATGACTGGAGGTTCGATGGCCACCGATCTCACCGCGCACGCCGATGCGCTGCAAGCCATTCTCACCGACAAGGGCCTGCTGCAAACGAGCGACCTGGAAGACTTCCGCCACAAGGTCATCGAAGAATGGCTTCCCCGTAATGGCGCGCGTCTGTGCGCCCGCGCTTGGGTTGATCCGGCATTCAAAGCCGAGCTGCTCAAGGACGGACGTGCGGCAGCCGCCAGCATGGGCTTTCCAATGCCTGACCACCACCGTAGCCTGGTGGTTCTAGAGAATACTGCCGAGTTACAGAACGTCATCTGCTGCACCCTGTGTTCGTGCACGGCCTTCACCATTATTGGCATGTCCCCGGGGTGGTACAAGGATCTTGAGTACCGCGCCCGTATCGTGCGCGAGGCGCGTAGCGTGCTTCGCGACATGGTCTCGCATTGGCCGAATCGATCCGCATACGCGTGTGGGACACCACCACCGACACCCGCTACATGGTGCTGCCCTATCGGCCGCCGCACACGGAAGGTTGGAGCCTGGAAGCCCTGCAGGCCTTGATTACCAAGGAAGCGATGATCGGCGTAGCGCGGCTTGAGCCGCCTTACGCGGGAGGCTGAGCATGGATGGTTTCCACGATCTTGGCGGTCGTCAGGGGTTTGGTCCCGTGGTGCACGATGGCCACACTGAGCCATTTCACAGCGAGGCCGACATCCGCATCGCTGCCATGTGGGTACGGTTAATCCGTCACGGCATCTTCAACATGGACGAATACCGCCATGCGATCGAACGCATGGAGCCCCGCCACTATGTTGGCGCGTCCTACTACGAGCGTACGTTCACTGCCGTGGTCAGCCTGTGTGTGGAGCGCGGCGTGTTCAGCGCTGACGAATTGTCAGCTGCGGCCGGTTTTGCGGTGCAGCGCTCGCGCCCTAGCCGCGAAGGTCGAATTGGCGACACACATCTGCCCGAGATCGGCGTAGGTGACCGCGTGCGCGTCAAGGACGAATTTGTGCCCGGGCACATCCGCATGCCGGGCTACATTCGTGGCAAGGAAGGTGTGGTCGTGAAAGTATCTCCGGCTTATCCTTACCCCGATGCACACGGCCATGGCCTTGAGTCGGCCTGGCAACGCAGCTTCGATGTGCGCTTTTCTTCACATGACTTGTGGCCTGATGGGGCAGAAGAGGCCGAGGTGCAGGTGGGGGTTTTCCATGGCTACCTCGAAAAGGTGATCTGAGCGCAGCACCGAGTCCAATGAATTCGAGTGCCGAGCAAAAACAAAGAAAACAAAGAAACAAAGGTACACTCTCTTTGTAAGAGCGGTACCTGGCAAAACAAAGTGAGTGCCCCTTTGTTTTGCCTTTTTTAAATTAATCAAGCTAATGTCTCAAGTAACCACCATTCTCGAACGGCAACAGGCTGTGCTTGATCTTCCATTGAACCGACATCTCGGTATTCTTTACGATGGTCTGGTCGACGGTATCGCCCAAGCCCATATCTACTGCACGCCTGATCTGGCGACCTTCGGGGGCCATCTGCATGGCGGCGCGCTGTCGTCCTGTTGCGAGGTCACAGGCTTTCTCGCGCTATTGCCTCAGCTTGATGATCATCAGCACGCGGTAACGCATGACATTCATGTCTCGCTGATGCGCGGCGTGCCGGTTGGCGTGCGCTGTGATCTGTCCGGGCGTGTGGTCCGACTGGGAAAGACGCTGGCCTTTCTCGACGTGACGGCAAACGTGGCCGGCCAACTAGTGGCCTCCGCACGCATCACGAAATCCATCATCGCGCGCAACTGAACCGTAAAGAAGAAACGGACAAGAAACAAAGGGGCAAGAAACAAAGGGACACTCACTTTGTCAGGACGGTGGTCGGGCAAACAAAGTGAGTGTCCCTTTGTTTTCCGTAGTTTTGTTAACTATCCTGCGCCTACGAACTTGCACTTTCTCCCGCTACGTTTTCGAATGCCGGCGCTGCGCACGGTATCCTCTGACGTGAATTCGATCACAAATGAGTTGCAATGAGGCGTGTCATATCGATAGTGCCAGACATAACCGCGATTTCTTGCTAGTCCGTTGGTAATCTTCGTGATTCCTAGATTGCTGATGACCTGATCCTTGGTCATTCCGGGCAGAATAGCCCCGAAACGATCTTCAGTCAGAACCTGCTCCCATTTCATCACCCGATCATTGCTGTCGAGGTAGACGAAATACGTGTGACTACCTGCCGGCCCTCGAGGAAAATGCAGTAATCGCAAGCCATCCACTGCATACTCGCGCTCGGGTTGACCCATCTCGGCCACAAGGGCGGTGCGATCTTGTCCGATGATGCTCTTGCTGGGCGAGTAAGCAGCGCAACCAGCGATGAATGGTAGGACGAGTGCAAGAAAAGGTTTGATCAAACGGGCCATCATCATCTCGATTCCATGCGCAGGAGCACGAATACAGGCTATCGCCAAGAAATCTGGCGTACGTCGGGATGGTACACAAAGTGAGTGTCACTTTGTTTTTTGCTTTGTTTTCGCTTTGTTCTGCCGAGCAAACAAAAAAGCCACCCCGAGGGGTGGCTTTCAGTTCACGCTGCTCGTAACCTAACTGGACGGATGTCCAGCGGATTATTAGAACGAGTGTGACACACCCAAAACGGTGTTGTTGTTGTCACGACCAGTGGTTGCGTAGCTGCCAC
>JACCDY010998980.1_pt1 | contig 16068 bp, 13 predicted proteins | sample 7446391 | NCBI WGS metagenome assembly JACCDY01 (sample SAMN15323451, study PRJNA562643) | freshwater metagenome | isolation source: river surface water | place: USA:Blue River Watershed | collected 2017-08-18
ACGGCCGTGTACCCTTCCTTGGATCCGGAAGATTCTTCATCTTGATGAATGTCTCCCACGAGATGCCCTGAAAGCAGCATATTTCCACGGTGAGTGAAATCACCTTTAACGCTAGACCCACTGCCAATCATGCTGGCATAACTCAATTGCGTATCGGCCATCGGGCCTTTTTTTGAAAATTCAAACATGTCAATACCTCAAAAAATTAGCGCACGAAATAGTGGGCTATTAATTCACCTCGAGCAACTTCACTTGCTTTGACCCCGTGGCAGGCAAACGAACCCTCCACCCCTGAAAATACATTTCAACATCATCCAAATCTTGAGCCAGAACTGTGAATGGCGCAATACCCTTAAAGGCTAACGCAGTATTTGCCTCCATCGCCATGACTAACTGCTTTCCAGCACCATCAACAAAGCAAATGGTCTGTTTTATCAAGGTTTTCAGATTGACAACGTCGCCAGGCTTTGATGGATTAGGCGATTGATAACTCAATATTTGCGCGTTTTGCTTATAAGGGCACTGGCCTGTCGCTACCGCCGCTTCGGCGGGCTTCACTTCCTGACTCGTGGCTGGCTCAGGCTGAACCTCCGCCTTCACATCTTCAGCCGCATCTTTAGGAACATCCTCTACAACAAGGGCTGGAGGTGTAGGCTTAGGCTCCATGAGCGCTGCAGCTTGTTGCACTAAGTCGTATTTCGAATTTAAGCCAAACAATAGCCCAGCAATAGCGAGCCCCAGAGAGAGAAAAAGTACCGGCTTCAGGGGAAGATTGAAGCGGCCACCAGTCTCTGGTCCAGAAACATCCCCACCCACTTTTTCTGTTAATAGCTCCTGCCACTCCAATCGCTCGGTAATGGCTGGATCACGCGATCCAGCAAGAACCTCATCTTGCGCAGATGCTGGGCTTAATTCAACAGGAGCAACCTCTGAAACACCATCCAGGGACTCCGCCTCCGGTGAAGCACCCTCAAGACTCTCGACAGCCTCAGCGACGGGCTGTGGAAACAATAAATAGTCAGATTCTGTGAGATTAAGAAAATTGCCCACCCGTTTTGCTGCGCTGATCTTCAAGGGGAAGCTGTAGAAAGAGCTCATGCCACCCTCTTCCAACTCCAAAATCATTTTGGCAGACAGGCAACAAAAGTTTGCTAGCTCTAGGCGTTCAAGCTTTCGAGCCTCCCGGGCTGCCTTTAGCTTAGAACCAACAACATCTGGCAAGGGGTTATTTTTAACTGGCGACATGCCATTTTCCTCAATTTACTTCGCCGCAAAAATACAAGCAGGAGTAAAGATTGGGTGATCCTATCTCCATATTGTTTTAGTTATTGAGAGATATTAGCAAATTAACCAATTTATCGTCGGTAATTTAACCCCAAAACACCCTTCAAAATTAATCCAAAATGTTAGAATCACCTCAATTTAGGGTATTACCCAATAAAAATAGAGGATTATTAGCAAAAAATGCAGCTCATCTGGATTTCTGGGTCGACATCGACCATGAAGCAAGTCAAGATAACCGGTAGAACGGTGATCAAAATCGCCTTTTTATCCTTTAGCGCATTTATCCTTTTCGGCATCGGCATTCACTTCCTTGGATTTAGGGTGGCTATTCGATTTAGCCCTGAAATGACCAAGGAAATGGGGGGCGTCATTACGCGCAAAGAAATGGATGAGGTTGAGGCTCACTATCGTGAGAATCTCCAAGCCCTTCAAAAGCAAATTCCCCATATTGAAAGCAAAATTAACTCACTTAAAGAGTTAAAAGAGCAGTTTTCAGAACTCTCCACCCCTACTACCGGGAAAAAACCAGCCCCAATGTAGGGCAAGCCAGTAGCACAGCTGCCCATAAAACTCTTTAATTGCTATATGATCAATCCATATTTATTACCTTCAGGAAACTTACTATGACCGATAACAATCCAAAAGGCTCCCTTTTTGTTGGCGAGGGCGTAATTGTCAAGGGCACTTTTGAAGTACCAGAAATGGCAGTTGTTGCTGGTCTAGTGGAAGGCGAACTCAACACCAAAGAGGTGCTAGTTGATACTTCCGGAATTGTGAATGGCCGCATTAATGCGGAAGTTGTCGAGATCCGCGGCGAAGTAACTCAAGGCCTCCATGTAACGAATCACCTCAATGTTCGCTCTAGCGCAAAAATTACTGGTCTTACCCAGTATGCTGAAATGAGTGTTGAAAAAGGTGCAAAACTGAGTGGTGAGTTAAGAGTGATTGATGCCACCCCTTCCTCTTCAAGCTATTCAAGCTCAACTACACAGGACTATTCAAACTCAAATACCAGTGATGACGAGTAAGTCTTAACAGCTTAAAAAAACACCCCTTAATTGGGGTATTTTTTTATCTACAAATTGCTATTCGGTTTATCGCCAATAATATCCATCATCGCAAGCATTTGGAAATAAGGCGGTGGTGGATCATTAAATTCAGAATTATCAAAGGCTGTGATGCGTGTTTTATCGATCGCCTTAAAAATTTCTGAGTCGAACTGAATTCCTCTTGGGGACTCATCTAAGCTGTAGGTATCTGCATCTACCTTAGAGATCATTTTCACTACTTCAGCTTTTCCAGACTCGATTCGCACAATCCAAATATCGGTGTAGCCGGTGGTATCTCTAAAGAGGGTCCAACGCCCCCAACTGACGTCATCCTGCATGAAGGAGTCCTGCTCTAATACCTTCAAAACACTGCCGCTGTATTTGAATGGAGCAGATAAGGCTTCATTCATATCGACCATAAAAAACTGAATCTTTGTCAGATCATCAAACTTTTCTAAACCCATTTGGGCTAGATTTAACTCATACGTTTTAAGGGATTTTTGACAACCATCAACCCTCAACTCAGCATCCACCTCGATAGGCTGAACAGTTTCAGAGCTCAACTGTTCCTCAAGGGCTTGTTGCGCCTGGGTGCAGATATTTAAAAAAATACTCAAGGACTCTGGACTAATACCGTAGGTATTGAACCAATGTTTTTCAATAATCAAGGAGGCTTCTGCTAACTGCGCATGCAAAAGACTATCTTTTGGAAAGTCATCCTCACATGCATAAAGACGGTCAACCAAGCGCCCAGCACTGCCATCAGCATTTGAAACGCTTGCATGCCAGAAACTTTGAAAACTATCGTAGTTAAATCGTTCACGGTAGTGATCAAAAACGCACTGATCAAATTGCCTTTGACTCATCTGCAAAGGCCCGCTTTTAATTAAGTCAAATAATCCCATGACCTATTATCCTTTTTGATGAATGTATGGGTAAAGCATATATGCGGGAAGATTTATTGGCTTTTAATCTTGCTCCAATTGGCTTGAAAAATTGCTGCAGAATCAGTGGCGCCCTCTGGCTCCTCACCATTTCTAGAAATCATCAAACCATTTAATTTTGCGCCGTGCTCAATTCCAAGCTGGCCATAAGTAATATCGCCTCGGACTTCCGCCCCCTCATGCAACTCAACTCGCTCGGTAGCATAAATATTTCCCTCTACCTTGCCTGCAACCAGTACCCTAAATGCAAAAATATCGCCCTGCACTGCACCAGTCCTACCTAGAGCAATGCTGACACTCTTGCCTTGGCGAGCCTCTATATTGCCAATAACGCGACCATCAATTCGTAGGCTCTCATTAGCCACTAGCCTGCCATGTACCTCTGTGGCAGGCCCAATGATGGTCTCAAAGGACTCCATCGTTGGCTGTAAAAACTTAATGGACTGGGATTTTTTGAATAGGCTCATTGGGGCTTCCTTTGGGCATCGCTAATTGCGCTGGCTTTATCCGGGCGGGGATCCATTCTAGCTTCATTTGGAAGATTTATTGAAGCTAGCACAGCAAGTGCAGCTAAATAAAATAAGTTAGTAAACGCATACTTATTATATGCACACACACATCCCAAGAAAAAACATCAAAAGGACAACTTCAAGAGCTCTACAGGAGCTTTGTGTTTCGAATATAGGCGCCTATTTGTCTGTCAGCACTCATCGGAATCAACTTAAGGGGGTCTGGGGTATTTCCACTGATTTCAATAGTCACTGCCGGGCCAGACTGCTCAACCTTCAGCGCAGATGAATTGGGTGAGCTCGGGTTGAAGCCGTACTAGGTGCTATTTTCCGATCATGCAAAGTAGCGTCTCCCTTATGGGTCGAGCTACTTAAATAAGAGGCCTGCAGATTTAACTTGTCCAATTCATTACTCGCTATTTAAGTAAGGTTTTAAAGCATTATCGACCATTCAAGGTTAGCACAAGGGGCCAAGAGATCAAATACTAAAAAGTGAAAAGCCCCAACCATCAGGGTTCATCAGCTAATGTCAGGTGTTATCCAATAAATAGATCATTAATATCTAAATTATTCATTATGCAAATAAATAATTAATCTCTAGAATGGCTCCTGTTGTGAATCAACTATTTTATTTTTTACAGGAGAACCCCTATGTCATTAATCAACACACCAGTAATTCCATTCAAAACCCAAGCTTTCCACAATGGTAAGTTTGTAACTGTTTCCGATGAGTCCCTCAAAGGCAAATGGTCTGTATTGATTTTTATGCCAGCAGCTTTCACATTCAATTGCCCTACAGAGATTGAAGATGCAGCTGATAACTATGCTGAGTTCCAGAAGATGGGCGCAGAGGTTTACATCATCACTACTGATACCCATTTCTCACACAAAGTGTGGCATGAGACTTCACCTGCAGTAGGTAAAGCCAAGTTCCCATTGGTTGGCGATCCAACACACACATTGACACGTGGTTTTGATGTGCATATCGATGAAGAAGGTCTCGCATTGCGTGGCACATTCATCATCAATCCAGAAGGCGTTATCAAGACAGCAGAAATCCACTCGAACGAAATCGCTCGTGACATCTCTGAGACATTGCGCAAGCTCAAGGCTGCTCAATACACGGCCGCTCACCCAGGTGAAGTTTGCCCAGCTAAGTGGAAAGAAGGCGCAGCAACATTGACTCCATCTTTAGACCTCGTAGGCAAGATCTAATAATCCAAGTCAGTATTCATTAGCAATCAATAGACTCTCTTCGGAGAGTCTATTGGGCAGGATGAGCATTAGCAGTCCTACCCAATAGACTCATCAAGATTCAATACCAAGGAACATATTATGTTAGACAACAACATCAAGGCCCAACTCAAAACCTATTTCGAAAAAATTGAGAGCCCGATCGTTTTAGAGGCTACTTTGGACGACAGCCCTCAGTCAGCTCAGATGTTGGAGCTATTAAATGAGGTTGCCGAGCAATCTACCAAGATCACAGTAAAGACTTCTGGTAGCAGTAAAAATATTCCTAGCTTCACTGTAAGCAAGGTAGATGATGTTGCTCGCATTGCATTCTCAGGCCTGCCAATGGGTCATGAGATGACATCCTTTATCTTGGCTATTTTGCAAACTAGCGGTTATCCACCAAAAGTTGAGCAAGATGTGATTGAGAGTATCAAGGGCCTAGAGGGCAAGAAGCGCTTCCAGACTTTCATTTCATTGTCATGCCACAACTGTCCTGATGTTGTTCAAGCTTTGAACCTCATGGCTGCGCTGAACCCAAATATTGAACACGAAATGATTGATGGCGCCCTCTTTCAGGGCTTGGTAGATCAATACCAAATTATGGCTGTACCTACGGTCATTCTGAATGGTGAAGTATTTGGTCAAGGCCGCATGAGCGTTGAAGAAATTGCTGCCAAGCTCGATACCAACTCTTCAGCACGCGATGCAGAAAAATTGAACGCTAAAGCTGCGTATGATTCTTTGATTATTGGCGGCGGCCCAGCCGGTGCTTCAGCTGCGATCTACTCTGCTCGAAAAGGCATTAGAACTGGTGTGGTAGCTCAGAAATTTGGGGGTCAGGTTGCCGATACCGTGGGTATTGAAAACTTCATCTCCGTTAAGGAAACTGAAGGTCCAAAATTAGTCATGGCTCTTGAGCAGCACGTGAAGGAATACGAAGTCGATTTAATGAATTTACAAACCGCCAAAAGTCTCAGCAAGACTGGTGATGAAATTTCAATCACCCTAGAAAATGGCGCTGTTCTGAAAAGCAAGACCGTTATTTTGAGCACTGGCGCACGGTGGCGCGAAATGAATGTGCCAGGTGAGCAAGAGTACCGCGGTAAAGGCGTAGCTTACTGCCCACACTGTGACGGTCCTCTTTACAAAGGCAAGCGTGTCGCAGTGATCGGCGGAGGAAACTCTGGGGTTGAGGCCGCGATTGATTTGGCGGGAATTGTGAACCACGTCACTTTGGTTGAATTCGATACCAAGCTGCGTGCTGATGCGGTCCTGCAAAAGAAATTGAATAGCATGCCTAACGTTACCATCATTACCAATGCCTTGAGTAAAGAGGTTTTGGGTGCAGATGGCAAAGTAACTACCTTGAGATATGAAGATCGCGCTAATAATCAGATGCATGACATTGCACTTGAGGGTATCTTTGTTCAAATTGGACTCCTACCCAATACCGACTGGCTCAAAGGTGTGATTGATTTATCTCCTCGCGGTGAAGTGATCATTGATCAAAAGGGCGAGACATCCATGCCTGGTGTGTTTGCTGCCGGCGACTGCACTACAGTACCTTACAAGCAAATCATTATTGCTATGGGTGAAGGCGCTAAAGCATCACTCTCCGCCTTTGATTATTTGATTCGCTCATAAAGCACATCCGGCCATACTGAGCCCATGAATTGATATTCATGGGCTTTTTTCTTTATGATGGGCCAATATGAGGCAACCCTTTGCCCCTAGTGAATGGATTTGCAAATGAAAGGCAGCCTCTTGAAATCCCCCATTACCATCAAGAACATCGAGGCGCTTGTCTTACGTGCGCCCATTAGCAATCCAGTCAAAACTTCTTTTGGAGTCATGACAAATAGGCCGGCTGTATTTGTGCGCCTGGAGGATAGCGATGGCATGGTTGGATGGGGCGAAATATGGTGCAACTTTCCAAACTGCGGTGCTGAACATCGTGCAAATCTCTTAAACGAGAACTTCAAGCCCTTACTCATCAATCAAACCTTTCATACCCCCGAGGAAATCTTCCAATCGATTGGTGAGAAAACAGCAGTACTAGCAATACAGTCGGGAGAATATGGGCCAATAGCCCAAACTATTGCAGGAATAGATTTAGCCGCATGGGATCTTTTCTCAAGAAAATCTGCGCAACCGCTTTGGAGATATCTTGGAGGTAGCAATCCCAATATTAAGGCTTATGCCAGTGGCATTAATCCAGATAAACCAGAAAAGATCATCTATGAGCTATTGGATTATGGTTACACGGCCTTTAAGCTCAAGATTGGCTTTAATGAAGGATTGGATACTGAAAATCTAAGCAATATTCGCAAACTCATTCCAGATCACCTGCTCATGGTCGACGCAAACCAAGCATGGGATTTACCCACAGCCACTCAAAGAATCAAGGCCTTAGAGAATTTCAACTTAAATTGGATTGAAGAGCCAATTAGAGCAGACAGTCCAATATCCGACTGGCAAGAGCTAGCAAACAATCCAAGAGTCAGACTTGCAGCCGGAGAAAATATGGTTGGTGAAAAGTCGTTCGATGAAGCAATTGCATCCAAAGCATTTCGAGTAATTCAGCCAGATATTGCGAAGTGGGGTGGGATCTCGGCCTGCCTCCCCATTATCAAAAAACTGAATCAATCCGGCATTGAATATTGTCCGCATTATCTTGGGGGTGGGATTGGTCTGATGGCATCTGCCCATCTACTGGCAGCATCATCATCTACCGGAATGCTGGAGATCGACTCAAATCTCAACCCACTGAGATCCTTACTCACGCCATCACTAAACCAGGTCTCTGATGGTCGGGTCACGCTATCAGATAAACCCGGGATTGGAATTGACCCTGATTTAGATGCACTCTCCCAGTTTCTAATACACTGAGGTTTAAGCTTCCTCCACCAACTCTCAACTCGATAAATACCATGCACATAAAAAATATCATTACTAGCCTGGCATCACTACTACTTCTAACACTCTGTGGCCTTGTTTCTGCTCAGTCATGGCCTGATCGCCCCGTCAAAGTCATTGTTCCTTATGCCCCAGGTGGTGGTGTGGATCCAGTGGCCCGTCTTGTCAGCTTGAAATTAGCTGATATTTGGAAGCAACCAGTAGTGGTTGAGAATAAAGCGGGCGGCAGTGGAACGATTGGCGCCAATTTTGTTGCTAAGGCCCCCTCCGATGGGCTAACCATTTTGATGTCAGCCACTGCGGAGGTCGTTATCAATCAACACTTCATGCAAAAGATGTCCTACAACCCGGATGCTGATTTGAAGCCAGTGACTTTGCTTGTCAAACTCCCTTTTGTACTGGTTGCCAACCCCTCGAAACCCTACTCAACAGCCGCGGAGTTAATTGCCTACGCCAAGAAGAATCCCAACACAGTCACTTATGCCTCATCTGGCCCCGGAACGGCGCAGCACTTATCAGCCGTCATGCTTGAAGAGCAAGCCAATATCAAGATGGTTCATGTCCCCTACAAAGGAGTAGCGCCATCTGTTTCTGATTTATTAGCTGGGCATGTGGATGTAGGATTTGCAGGTCTACCAACTGTATTGCCACATATTCAATCAGGCGCACTAAAGGCGCTTGGGTTGTCATCCAAGACGCCTTCTATTGCCGCACCGAATATTCCGCCACTAGCAAAAACACCTGGCCTACAAAACTTTGATTTGACTCAGTGGTTTGGCGTATATGTCCCGAGTGGCACCCCGAATGCTATTAGTCAAAAGATTCAAAAAGATATTGTTGATGTCCTCAAGATGCCTGAAGTAAAAGAAGCACTTGAGAAGCAAGGGGCTCAACCTGGCAATATGACGATGGCTGAATTTCAAGCCTTCTCTAATAGTGAGAGTAAGAAATTCGGTGTTATTGTGAAAAGCGCGAAGATCGAACAAAACTAATTTAGCCGCAAATTAAAAGCCCCGATCTCTCGGGGCTTTTTCTTGTCCTGCTACAAGGGATTTTGCATTACACCTTTTCCGCTTGGGCTTGATGCGCCATCTGTAGCAACTCCGCTAAATGCTTTACCTTGCGTCCAGTCTCTTGCTCAATCTGCTCTCTGCAGCTAAAGCCATTAGTAAGAATGATGGTTTCTTGATCAGCGGACCGAATAGCGGGTAACAATACCAACTCGCCAACTGCTTTGGATATCTCAACATGTTCTGGGTTAAATCCAAATGAACCCGCCATGCCACAGCAACCACTATCAATGTAATCTGCCTTAGCACCCAAGGCAGCCAATAAGGCCACATCACCTTTGGTACCAAACAAAGATTTTTGGTGGCAATGTGAATGAACCAAAATATTGCGGTCTAAAGGTGGCGGCATGTAGCCCTGCTCATGCAAGAAATCCCCCAGCAAATAGGTACTAGATGCCAAGAGTTTTGCTCTTGGATCATTCGGGAAAAACTTGAGTAACTCATCCTTAAATACCGACATGCAGCCTGGTTCAAGACCTACAACCGCGATCGGTGCATCTGGGTTTGCTTGAATTTCACTGCCGATCGCATCCAAAATCTTCTCGAGCTTTTGCTTGGCAAGATCTAGATAACCAAAGTCATACAAAGGACGACCACAGCATAGCGGCGTCTTCGGTAAGGTTGCTTCAAAGCCCGCATGTGCCAGAACCTCAACCGCCGCATTGGCAACCTCAGGATGAAAATGCTCACAGAAAGTATCCACCCAAAGAATCACTTTCTTATGACCAACGCTTGCACGGTTAGATTGCTGAAATTGCTTTCTAAAAGATTGGCTTGCAAACTTCGGTAGGCTGCGCTCTTGCGCTACACCACCAACCCATTTAGCAAGACTAGAAATTACTGGTGTTTGCATGACCCCGTTAACGAGCCAAGAGAGCTTGCTGGCTAGGGGAGCCCAATCACCGATGCGACCCATTGTCAGCGCCTGACGAGGCCTACTATTGGTCTCGTGATAGTGGGATAAGAACTCCGCCTTGTAGGATGCCATATCCACGTGAGCAGGACAATCACTCTTACAGCCTTTACAAGATAGGCAGGTATCAAGAGCCTCTTTTAGCTCCTTACTTTCCCAGCCATCTTTAATGACTTCACCTTGGAGCATCTCCCAGAAGAGTCGTGAGCGTCCACGGGTAGAAAAGCGCTCTTCTTTAGTAGCGCGATAGCTTGGACACATAGTGCCCACTTTTTCACTACGGCACTTACCCATACCAACACAACGCTCTACCGCCCTCTGAAATCCATTACCTTCTTGACTCAAGAAATTTAAGCGCGTCTTCATATTGACGACTTTGTACTCTGGACCCATGCGTAGGTTTTCATCTACGCGATAAGGGTGAACTACCTTTCCTGGATTGAGCTTGTTCTGTGGATCCCAGATGCGCTTGAACTCATGCATTGCACCCATCAACTCTTCGCCGAACATAATCGGGAGGAATTCTGCTCTGGCCTGACCATCGCCATGCTCACCTGTGAGTGAGCCACCAAACTCAACGACCAAGGTCGCAGCATCACGAATAAAAGATCTAAATTTGGCAACGCCTTCTACAGAGCGCAAGTTAAAGGTGATGCGCGCATGAATACATCCATCCCCAAAGTGTCCATAAAGCGAGGTTTCATACTCGTATGAATCTACTAAGGCTTGGAAGGCGCGGAGATACTCACCTAAACGCGCTGGATCGACCGCAGCATCTTCCCAACCAACTACGGGATCAGGAGAATTCGGATCAATAGACAAATGGGTCGCAGATGCCCCATTCTCACGAATCGACCAAATACGCTTTTGGATTGATGGGTCTGGCACCAGCCATGTTGAAGGCTGAGGGCCTTTCGTTCTTGCCTTGAAATACTCTTGGGCTTTTTCAGCTTGAGCTATCGCACCCTCAAGCGTGTCATCCCCAAACTCAACTACCACCCAGGCATTTCCAGGGGGGAGTAAATCGATTTCTGCTTTTGCTAAATTACGCTGCTGCAATCCACGGATGATTTTGTAATCTAAGCCCTCAATCGCAATAGGATTAAAGGATTGATATTCGGGAACAGCATCGCCGGCCAAATAAATATCATCAAAACCCAATACCAATACTACGCGCTTGGCAGGACTCTTCACTAATCGAACTTTAGCGGCCAAGGTGAGCGCGCAGGTGCCTTCCGTACCCACTAGGGCACGAGCAACGTTAAAGCCATTCTCCGGCAACAGTTGATCCAAGTTATATCCGGAGACACGACGCTTAATATTCGGAAAGCGTGCTCGAATCAAATCAGCATAACGATTACGTAAGTTCAGCAAGTCTTGATAGATCTGACCTTTTCTTCCACCTGCGGCAATAATGTCTTGCAACTCTTGATCGGAGGTTGGACCAACCCAAAATCGCTCGCCATCATAGGTCAGAATTTCTAATGCTTCAGTATTTTCCAGCGTCTTACCCGCCATGACTGAGTGGGCACCACAAGAATTATTAGCAACCATGCCGCCCAAAGTACAACGGCTGTGCGTAGAAGGATCTGGTGCAAAAGTTAAACCATGCAGCTCGGCAGCATCACGTAGTGAATCACAAATCACGCCTGGCTCAACAGTCGCGTTACCAGCAGCTGGATCCAGATCGAGAATATGGTTGCAATACTTCGAGATATCAAAGACGACTGCATTGTTAACTGTTTGACCATTCATGGAGGTGCCAGCACCTCGCATCAAGACCGGAGCCTTATTGCGATGACAAATTTCGATACCTTTTACAAATTCTTCGGTATTTCTAGGGGTAACAACCCCGATTGGAATTTGGCGGTAATTGGAGGCCTCTGAGGCGTAAACGGCCTGATGGGCTGTATCAAAATGTACAGAGCCTCCAAGAGCTGCTGTTAGCTCTACATTCAGTTTTTCCCACTGAGAAATACCGCCCATGATTGTGTCCCTTATTCGTTCTAATGCCCTTTTTGGGTCTCTGCCATTCTAGCAATTCTTTGCAATGTATGACTTGTATGACCTCATATCAAATGCGAGCCCCTGGCGAAATAACCAAGCCGAATAATGTCCAGCAAAAAGTTTCAAGCTAATGAATAATCTACCCATGAATACAAAACCCAAGGTTCTCGCATTTGATGTATTTGGCACAGTAGTGGACTGGCATGGCTCCATAGCCGCTGAGGTCGCTCGCCTAGGCCTACCAGTTGATCCCGATGCCTTTGCTACCGCTTGGCGACAAGGCTACAGGCCAGCTATGGCAAGGGTGCGCTCCGGAGAACTGCCCTGGACCAAGATTGATGATCTCCATCGCATGATCCTAGATGACGTTCTTAAGACCTTCAAAATCAATTCCTTGTCTGAAGCACAAATACAGGACCTTAACCTCGTGTGGCATCGGCTCAATCCTTGGGCAGAAGCTGTAGAAGGTTTACATAAGCTCAAGAGTCAATTCACGATTGTGACACTCTCTAATGGCAATATGGGTTTATTGGCCAATATGGCTAAAAATGCTGGCTTGCCTTGGGACCTCATTCTTTCAGCCGAGGTGTTCCGTCACTACAAACCAGATCCTGAAACTTACTTGGGGGTAGCGGAGATCTTTAATCTTCCCGCTGAAGAAGTCATGCTAGTAGCGGCACATAAAGATGATCTCGAAGCCGCCCACGCCTGTGGATTACAAACTGCCTTTATTGAACGTCCATTGGAGTTTGGTAAAAATCATTTACGTAATGACCTGCATGTAGAGCAATTCACCAATTACCACGCAAAAGACTTTCTAGATCTTGCACACCAGCTAGGCGCATAAGATCTAGAACAGCATTAAACGTACTCAGCAACCTCTACGAGATTATTGTCAGGGTCGCGCAAGTAAACAGATCGAATTGGCCCGAGAGCACCTCGTCTTGGCACAGGGCCAACATCAATAGCAACCCCCTGCTTCTGAAGATGGGCGATAAAGTCATCTAATGGAATTGCCGCAATCAGACAAAAGTCTCCCGAACCAATCGTGGGTACTTTAGCTTTTGTAGGCGTTTCAGTGTCTTTATTTTGAAGGTTAATTTTTAATTGTCCAAAACGCAATGAATAACGTGGCTGACCTTCTGGTCCAGTAAAAAACTCCCGCTCGAAACCCAAAACTTTTTCATACCACTGTGTAGTGAGCTCAATATCCGTCACAGTCAAAACAATATGGTCAATACGATCAATGATATTTTTCAAAATAGTCTCCAAGATATTTAGCTATATTTTTATAAATCACTCAGAACATCATACTCAGGAATTGATGACTGCACCTAGGTCGATGTCTTAGAGATAAAGAAAGCCTTAGGAACCTCGGTGCACCAAACTACACCGTCCCCCACTTGACCTGTTTGGCAAATACTCACAATGCGGTCCATGAAGACTTCCGCAACCTCATCATTACAAACAATTTCAATCTTTACTTTTGCCGAGTAATCCGTGAGCTCGTCTTTAATATTGAATTTAGCAGTTCGATTAGGCGCACTACAGCCCTCCACCTTGGTCACAGTCATACCAGGAAATCCTGGGGTTTCCAACAAGGCTGTTCTGAGAGCAGCTAATTTATTTGGGCGAATGACCGCCTTCACTTCCATCATGCTTCCACCTCTTTATCTTCAAACCATCTATATAAGACGGGGAGTACTAGCAATGTTAATGCGGTTGAGGTAATTAATCCCGAAATCACCACTGCGGCCAGCGGACGTGTCACCTCAGAGCCTGGGCCGCCAGAAAAGAGCATCGGCACCAAAGCCAGCATAGCAACTGACGCAGTCATCATGACCGGCCTAAAGCGATGGCCACAACCATGTAAAAGTGCGTCTTCCATGGAATAACCATCTTCTCGTAATTGTTTAATGAATGAGATCAGCACAACACCATTGAGCACGGCAATACCCCAGAGATTAATAAAGCCTACTGCAGCCGGCACCGACAAATACTCTCCGGATATGAATAAACCGAATACACCGCCGATCGAAGCAAATGGCAAAACCAAAATAATCAGCCCAGCCAAGCGCAGTGACTTGAAGAGCATGAAGAGCAAGAAATAGATCGCCAGAATCGTTAACGGGATGATGATCATCAAACGCGCCATCGCACGTTGCATATTTTCAAACTGACCGCCCCACTGCAATGAATAGCCTTGTGGAAGCTCGACTTGTTTCGCAATCAACTCTTGCGCCTCTTTAACGAAGCCACCGAGATCTCGCCCGTCAACGTTCACACCCACCACCAAACGTCGCTTGCCAGACTCTCTAGAGATCTGTGCTGGTCCATCGACAAGTGAAATATCCGCTAAATCGCGCAATAGCACCTGGGCTCCATCCGGAGAATGCAAAATAATATTGCTGATTGCATCTACGTTATCTCGGTAAGGGGCTGGGTAACGTAATAGCAAGGGGAATCTTCTTTCTCCCTCGTAAACAATACTGGCCTGCTTACCGCCAATGGCCGTTTCAATCACATCATTTACATCAGAAACGTTAATGCCATAACGAGCGATTGCATCGCGATTAATAGTGATGTTTAAATAATTTTGTCCGGAGGCCTGCTCAATACGCAAGTCATTGCTGCCCTTCATTTTGGTCAGAATCTGACTAATCTGACCGCCTAACTTTTGCAGCACAACTAGATCATCACCAAAAATCTTGATAGCAACCTGAGATCGGACGCCAGAAACCATTTCATCTACGCGTGCTGCAATTGGCTGTGAAATAGAAAGTTCAATGCCTGGAAGGGTTTTTAGCTTGTCACGGATTTGCTGGGCAATTTCTTCCTGACTAAATTTGCGATCGCCTATAGGCTTCAGAGTGACGATCGGATCCGATTCATTTGGTTGGCCAGGATCGGCAGGTGACTCACCCTTACCTAAGCGAGACACCGCCATCTTCACATCCGGAATGGTCATGATGCGTTTGATTGCCTCAAACTCCAGCTTGATGGATTCGTCCAGAGAGATATTGGGAGCACGTACGATCACTGGCGTAATAGAGCCTTCTTGCATGACTGGAATAAAAGCTTTTCCGAGCAAGGCAAATCCAATGATGCTGGCAACCAATCCCATCAGGGATCTTTTAACAACCAACTTTGGATTAGCAAGACACCAATGCAACCAACGTTCATAAGGAGTTCGCAAACGGGCCACAATCTTGGTGTCATCTTCACTTCCACCCTTCAGGATGTAAGAACACAAGACTGGTGACAAGGTAAATGACAGGATGAGTGAAATAGTGAGCGCGATTGCAATCGTAATCGCCATTGGAGCAAACATTTTGCCCTCCATGCCTTCCAAAGAAAGAAGCGGCATGAAAACCAAAATAATGATGCCAACACCAAACAGCACCGGCGTACCAACCTCGGTGGCAGCTTCCAAAATAATACGGATCTTTGACTCACCTGTTTTAAGTCTTTCACCCAACTTGGCAAAGGTATTTTCTACCACCACAACCGAGCCATCCACCATGATTCCAATCGCAATAGCGAGGCCTCCAAGGGACATCAGGTTGGCAGAGATGCCATAACGGTTCATCACCAAGAAGGTTAATAGCGGGGTTAGGATTAAGGTCGCGACTACGATGAGAGAGGATCGGACGTCACCTAAGAATAGAAATAAAAGAATCACCACGAGAATGACGCCTTCAATTAATACTTTAGCCACATTAAACATCGCGGCATTGACTAGGTCCGTGCGGTCATAGAACGGCACGATTTGGAGACCATCCGGCAATAACTTGCCCTCGTTAATCTCAGCTACCTTGAGCTTGATACGGTTGACCACTTCACGCGCATTACCCCCACGAATCATTTGAATGATGCCGGCAACGCTTTCGGTATAGCCATTCTTAATGGCGGCACCCTGCCGAATTTCGCTACCGATGGTAACTTCAGCCACATTCTTTACGTAGACCGGAATACCCTTAACCTCTTTGAGAATAATTTTTCCAATGTCTTCGGGTTTGGTAACTAAACCCACACCACGAATCAGATAGCGCTCTGCATAACTCGGTAGCTGTCCGCCACCAGAGTTCGCATTATTTCTGGCAAGAGCTTCGTAGATATCACGAAGGCCAACTTGATAGT
>JACCDY010936723.1_pt1 | contig 16062 bp, 14 predicted proteins | sample 7446391 | NCBI WGS metagenome assembly JACCDY01 (sample SAMN15323451, study PRJNA562643) | freshwater metagenome | isolation source: river surface water | place: USA:Blue River Watershed | collected 2017-08-18
TGCCAGCGAAGGGATGCCAGCGAAGGGATGCCAGCGAAGGGAATTTCAGCGACGGGCATAGCCCGCCGCTACATGGCGCCAGGCCGCGAAATATCTCGACTTTTTTCGGGGCCGTGAGACAGATGCTGCCTAACAAGATCTATGCGTCCCATCACCCTGAAGTCGGCCGCCCGACAAGTGGCGGATCACCTTCGAACGGAAATCCAGCGACTCGACCTCAACGGCGGACTGCCGGGTCCTCGGACCATCGCTGAACAACTTGGTGTCAACCACAAGACGGTGGAAAGCGCCCTCGATCTACTCGAAGAGGAGGGACTGCTGATTTCCCAAGGCCCTGGCCGGCGACGCAAGATCAACCGCGACTCCATCCACACGGCGAGCGCGTTGCGCCTGCACCTGCTGCTGCACCAACGCCGGGACAACAGCTCGGCCCAACTGACCGAAATCCTGCACCGCCTGCGCGAGGCCGGACACGTAGTGACTGTCGCGGAACGCCGCGTCGGCGACTATTTGCAAAAACCCGCCGCCTTCATCGAGTGGTTGCAGAGCAAGTCGAGCGATGCCTGGATCATCCACAACGGTCCGGCCGAACTGCTGCAGCACTTCACGGGAGCCAAAATTCCGGTCTTCGCCATTGGTGGCGCCCGTCAGGGTCTGGACATCGCCGGCTGCGGGCCCGACAAGACCGCCGCCATGCACGTGGCCGTCCGAAGCCTGGTCGAACTGGGCCACCGCCGCATCGCACTGCTGGCTCGCAAGGAGCGCCTGCAAACCGGCGGCGGCGACTTTGAATCGGCCTTCCTCGATGAATTGCGCCGCCACCAGCTTGCCGCCGGCCCGCAGCAAGTGCCGACCTGGAACCATCAGCCTTCGTCCTTCCATCGTTGCCTGGCCAGCCTGCTGCGCCAGAATCGCCCGACCGCACTGATCATCGACGAGGCCCCCTTGTTTGTGGCCTGCCAGCAATACCTGGCGGCCAACGGCTTTAGTGCGCCGCAACACCTGTCGATGATCTGCATGCAACGCGACCCGAGTCTGGACTGGTGCCGGCCGGCCGTCGCCCATTTCGAGTGGGACAGCGCGCCGATGCTGCGGCGAATCCTGCAATGGGCGCATCACCTCGCCTGCGGCAAGCCGGACACCAAGCAAAGCCTCATCGCCACCGAATACGTCCCAGGCGGTACCGTCGGTCCAGCCCCCGCATGGGCAAACGCAGGGGGGTGAGGGGAAGGCAGATTGCAGATCGCGGATTGCAGATCGCGGATTGCAGATCGTGGATTGCAGATTGTGGATTGCAGATTGTGGATTGCAGATTGTGGATTGCAGATTGGAGATTTCAGAGAGGCAGGAAAAACGGCGCGGCATCCCTGCCTCTCTTCCTGCTGGCATCTGACATCCGAAATTTCTCCCCTGCCCACATCCGCGTCCATCCGTGGTTCTTCTCCTCCAATCAATCCCCTCTCGACAAGCGAGCGCCACCTAAGCGGCAGAGTGGTCGAACCGACTCCCCTGCCCACATCCGTGTCCATCCGCGTCCATCCGTGGTTCTTCTCCCCCATCCAATCCCCTCTCAACAAGAAGGCGCCACCTAAGCGGCAGAGCGGTCGAACCGGCTCCCCTGCCCACATCCGTGTCCATCCGTGGTTCTTCTCCTCCAATCAATCCCCTCTCGACAAGCGAGCGCCACCTAAGCGGCAGAGTGGTCGAACCGACTCCCCTGCCTACATTCGCGTCCATTCGTGTCCATTCGCGGTTCCCTTTACCGCATTAGCCCTCCTCGCTCACCCCTCCTGCGAACGCACATGCGCCCTCGGCGAGGGCGCGCTACCTTAATTAACCCCTGAGAATATTCTTAAGCTCGCTCCACTTCCCTCTTACCGATTTCCCGTCAGTGCTCCTGCGAGCGCACATGCGCTCTCGCCTTGTCGAGCGACTCCCCTTGATCCACGCGGCGGGCAAAGGCCCTGAACAGGCGGTATTCGCGTTGGACGACCGGCAACAGCAGGTAAACACCGATCAGGTTGGGAAAGCACATCGCCAGCAGCATGGCATCGGAGAAGCCGACGACATTGTCGGGAGCCATCGCCGCGCCCACCACCACGACCACACAGAACAGGACTTTGTAAATGAGGTCCACCTTGGCGGATTTTCCGAAGACGAACTTCCAAGCCTGCAGGCCATAGTAGGACCAGGTGATCAAGGTCGACAGCGCGAACAGGATCACCGCCAGCGACAGGATGTATTTGAACCAAGGGATCACGCTCGAGAACGACTCGGAGGTGATCGTGATGCCGTCCTTGCCGGTATCCAGATAGTCGCCGGTGCAGATGACGACCAGCGCGGTCATGGTGCAGATGATGACGGTGTCGACGAAAGGTTCGAGCAAGGCCACCACCCCTTCACTGGCGGGGAAATGCGTCTTGGCGGCAGCGTGCGCGATGGGGGCGGATCCGACACCCGCCTCGTTGGAGAAGGTCGCCCGCTTGACGCCGATCAGCAGCACGCCAATGACGCCGCCGGCCGCGGCCTTGGTATCGAACGCCCCCATGATGATGAGCCGGAACGTCTCGCCGATGCGGTCGTAGTGCTCGAGAAACACGATCAGGCAGCCGACCACGTAGAGGATGGTCATGAACGGCACCAGCTTGCTGGTCACGCTGGCGATGCGGGTGATGCCGCCGATGATGACCAACCCGACGATGATCGCCACCACCAAGCCGAACAACCAACGATTGTCATCGAAGAAGGAGCCGGCACCTCCCGTGACATTGACGAACTGCGATGCGGCTTGGTTGATCTGGAACATGTTGCCACCGCCGAAGGAACCACCGATGCACAGCAACGCGAAGATCACCGCCAGCGTCTTGCCTAACGGACCCATGCCGCGCTCGGCGAGTCCGCGGGTCAGATAGAGCATCGGCCCACCGTGCACCTTGCCGTCGTGTCCGATCTGACGGTATTTCACCCCGAGCGTACATTCGGCGAACTTGCTGCTCATGCCGAAGAGCCCCAACAGCAGCATCCAGAAGCAGGCACCCGGACCACCCATGTTGATCGCCATCGCCACGCCAGCGATGTTGCCCAATCCGACGGTCCCCGACACCGCCGAAGCCAGCGCCTGAAAATGGGTGATTTCACCCGGATCATCTTCCTTCGAATACTTGCCGCGCACGGCGCGCAGGGCGAGCATGAAGGAGCGCAGGTTGACGAAGCGAAAGAACAAGGTCAGGAACACCGCGCCACCTGCCAACCACACCAGAATGAAGGGAATCCCTCCCGGGACGATGGCATGGGTGCCGAAAATCGGCGCGAACACGATCTTGCTCACCTCGTCGGTCAGCGGTTTGACAAAAGCATCGATCTTCTGGTCGATCGTCAATTCCTTGGCAGTCTCCTTGGCGGCGGCTTCGGCGGCCGACAGCAGCGGCGCGGGCAGCCAGGCCAGCAGAATCAGGACGAGAAGCGCCGGACGGCAACGGGCGAAGGTCTTCAGCATGGCCGAGGAACCTGCCAACCGAAGCACTACAGGGCAAGCCCGAATGCCACCCGGGCCGAGCCACGGCCCGCAATTCGAAAACTAGCGGGAATTTCCACGTTTCAATCGCGGAATCATCCGCTACGGTGACCAACGCGACGCTATCCAGCACCCAAGAATCATGAAACCACCACCCGTCAACGCCACCATCCTCTTCGACCGCAGCAAGCTGCCGTTCTCGCCCAAGTTGCTCATCTACATCCCGGTGCTGATCCTCGCCATCGTCGGCGTGATGACGTCGTTCTACACGGTGAACCCGGAATCGGTGGCCGTGGTCCAGCGCTTCGGCAAATACATCTCCACCGAGGACTCGGGACTGCGCTTCAAGATTCCCTACGGCATCGACACCGCCACCATCGTGCCGATCCGCCGGCAATTGAAACTGGAATTCGGCTTCGGCAGCCCGGGACCGCTAACCAACCCGAACCAACGCGGCAGCGAACCAGCCTTGGAACGCGACATGGTCACCGGCGACCTCAACGCCGCCCAGGTCGAGTGGATCCTGCAATACACGATCAATGATCCCAAACAATACCTGTTCCAACTGCGCAACCCCGGATCCACGTTGCGCGATCTCACCGAAAGCATGATGTGCGAAGTCATCGGCGACCGCACGGTCGACGAAGTGCTCACCTTCGGCCGCAATGAGATCGAAACCGAATCGCTGGCGAAACTCCGCGAGATCCTCACCCATCTGGACATGGGTGTGACCGCCGAACAGATCCAACTCAAGAACGTGCATCCGCCCGGCCCGGTTCAACGCTCGTTCGACGAGGTGAACCGCGCCCAGCAGGAACGCGAGGAAATGATCAACAAGGCCAACGGCGAATACAACAAGGTGATCCCCAAGGCCAAGGGCACCGCCCAGCAGCGGATCTCCGCCGCCGAGGGCTACGCACTGCGCCGCGTCAACGAAGCGGAAGGCGATGTCGCCCGCTTCCGCGCCCTGCTCGAACAATACGAGAAGGCACCCGCCATCACCAAGCAACGGCTCTACCTGGAAACCATGAACGAGGTGATCCCGAAACTCGGCCAGAAGGTCATCCTCGACGAGGATGCCAAACAATTCCTGCCGCTGATGAACCTCAACAACAAGTGACCCCCAGCCATCTCCCATCATGAAAACCATCCTTTCCCTCATCCTGCTGCTGGTCGCCATCATCGTCATCAGCAACAGCGCCTACACGGTCGACCAGGCCGAACAGGTGTTCATCACCCAGTTCGGCAAACCGATCGGCAATGCGATCAATTCCGACCCCGACAACAACGAGGCCGGCCTGCACTGGAAGACTCCGTTCATCCAGAAGATCAACCGCATCGAGAAACGCATCCTCGAGTGGGATGGCCCGGCCACCGACATGCCGACCCGCGACAAGCTCTATATCAATGTGGACACCTTCGCCCGCTGGCGCATCACCGACCCGGTGACCTACTACAAGAAACTGCGCGACGAACGCAGCGCGTTGTCACGCCTCGACGACATCATCGGCAGTGCCACACGCGACCGCATCGCCGCCCATGACCTGATCGAAGTGGTCCGCAGCGAGAAGGAACGAGTGCCGGTCCGCGACGAATCGATCAACAGCGCCAGCCCGAATTCCGGCCAACTGCCAGCGATCAAATACGGTCGCAGCGTGATCGCCGACCAGGTGCTCAAGGCGGCCCAACCGAAGGTCAGCGCCTGGGGCATCGAACTGATCGACGTGCGCTTCAAGCGCATCAACTACAAGTCCGACGTTGTACAGAAGATCTATTCGCGGATGTCCTCCGAGCGCCTGCAGATCGCCGACCGCTTCCGCTCCGAAGGCGCCGGCGAAGCGGCTAAAATCCTTGGCCGCAAGGAGCGCGACCTGCTGGAAATCGAGTCGGAAGCCTACCGCCGCGAGCAGGAAATCCGCGGTCAGGCCGACGCCAAGGCCACCAGCATTTACGCCCAGGCTTACAACACCAGCCCGAGCGCCACGGATTTCTATCAGTTCATGAAGACACTGGAAACCTACCAGCAGACGCTCAGCAAGGACACCAGCACGATCATGACGACCGACAGCGACCTGTTCCGCCTGTTCAAGCACATCGATGCGCCGAAGCCGAAGCCGTGAGAACTGTAGCGGCGGACTATGTCCGTCGCACTTTCTCTCGCATCATCGAAAGAGGATCAGAGCGATCAGCGACGGGCATCGTCCGTCGCACTTTCTCTCGCATCTCACAAGAGGGTGAGAATCATCAGCGACGGGCATAGCCCGCCACTACAGCGCCTACGGCTCCTCGCGTGCCGGAGGTCCGCTTTCGAAGCGCATCAACTCGGCGATGAAGGTCAGCGGCACATCGCCGGTCTCGCCGTTCCGGTTCTTGGCCAGCACGAGGTTGGCGCGGCCGGCTTCGGCCTCGCGCTCCTCCTCGTTCTCGGCGTAATACGCCGAACGGTAGAGCAGACCCACCATGTCGGCGTCCTGCTCGATCGCGCCGGATTCCCGCAAGTCGGACATGCGCGGAACACCGAGGCTCTTGCCGGTGCGGCCTTCCGGACCCCGGTTCAGCTGGGCGAGGATCAAAATCGGCACTTCCAACTCCTTGGCCAGTCCCTTGATGCCGGCGGAAATCTCGGCGATTTCACGCTCGCGGGAATTCTCGGCCTGGCGGGTGCGGGATTTCATCAACTGCAGGTAGTCGATGGCGATGAATTTGAGCCCTTCGTCGCGCTTCTTGCGCCGCGCCTTCGCCCGCAGCTCGTTGATCGAGATGCCGGGGGTGTCGTCGATGAACAATTTGGCTGCGGTGATGTCGACCGCCGCCCGCTGGATCCGCTGCAGATCGCCCTTGTTCGGCGTGTATCCGCGGCTCAACTGGCTCAGGGCGAATTTCGCCCGCGCGAAAACCAGACGCTGAACGATCTGGAACGCACTCATTTCGCAGGAGAACACCATCGTCGGTTGGTTCTGGTCGACACAGATGTGTTCGACGATGTTCATCATCAACGAGGTCTTACCCATCGACGGACGGGCGGCCACGACGAACATTTCCCCGGGCTTGAGTCCGTTGCTCATGCGGTCGAGAAGCTCGTATCCGGTCGACATCCCCTGCGCCCGCTTCTCGCCGGCCAGCAGTGCCTGGAACTGGTCGAGCACGTCGGCCACCGAGTCCTTGATCGTCGGCGCCTTGTTGGTCTCGGAGCCCTCACGGATCGCCAGCATCTTCGCCTCGACGGTATCCAGCAATGTGGCCACTTCGTCGGGCGCCTCATACGCCTCGGCAATCGCTTCATTCGAGTTCTGGATGATCGAGCGCAGGATGAACTTGTCCTTCACCTGCTGCAGGTGGATCCGGAAATGCCCGGGGCTCGGCGCATAGGTGTAAAGATCGGTCAGCGCCGATGGCCCACCCACGCGGTCAAGCAAGCCCTTGTCGAGCAGGCGCTGCACCAGCGACACCAACTCGATCTCCTGACCCTTCTCGAACAAGCCGACCAGGAAATCATAGAGGGTCGAATGCGACGGCAGGTAGAAATGATCCTTGGTCAACTTCTCCTCGATCGCCACGCCGATCCACTCCTGCGGATCCTGCAGCATCGACGATAGCAGGCTTTTTTCCGGCCCAAGCGCGTGCGGGAGCGCACGGGTCACGTCGTCGGCCATGGCTTGGCTGGATTGGAGGGCGGGTGCTTCCTTGCGGGGTGTCGATGATTTCTGAGTGTCCGTAGCCATGAGCCCGGGCAGCATGCCCATCCACCCCCTCGCGGTCAATCGATCCCAAGCCCAACCCCCAAATCGATGTTTCCAAGTGTGAACATGTGAATAAGTCCACTCAGCCTCGCAAGCCTGTGGACAAGCCTGTGAACAAATGGGTAATAAGCAGTGAACAAGCTGGGAATAAGTCCAGACTCCCCTCAGCCCGATTCCTTGATTCCAACCCAAAAACAGAAATTGAACCACGGATTAACACGGATTGACACGGATGATGAAGGGGTTGTGGAAATCGTCTCCAAACCATTTTGATGCATTCTACAAATCCGTGTAATCCGTGTAATTTGATCCCGTTCTCCAACGGGACCCTAGGGGCTCTGCGCTGCGCTTGAGTCCATGTCGCATCCGCTCCATTGTGGTCAAACCCCATATACCCCTTCTCCAACTGCGGAATTCGATTTCAACCCTCAGCTTTTCACCTTCATTTCCCCATGCGCGCCGTCCTTCAACGCGTCACCGAAGCCTCCGTCCGCATCGACGGGCAGACCATTTCCGCCATCGGCCATGGCCTGCTGGTTCTGCTGGGCATTGAACAGGCGGATGATGCCGAAGACCTGGCCTGGCTCTGTCCCAAAATCGCCAAAATGAGGATTTTTGAGGATGGTGATGGGAAAATGAACCTCTCGCTCATGGAAACCGGGGGCGAGATCCTGGTGGTCAGTCAGTTCACCCTGCATGCCGCGACCCGCAAGGGCAACCGCCCCTCGTTCATCCGGGCCGCCGCACCTGGTCATTCCGAGCCCCTTTACGAGGCCTTTTGCGAGGCGCTTGGGGCGGAAATCGGCCGCCCGGTGGCCCGCGGCGTGTTTGGCGGCGACATGAAGGTGTCACTGGTCAACGACGGCCCGGTGACCATTTTGATGGATAGTCGGGCCCGCGAATGAGCATTCTCTTGCATTGAGGGGGCGGCGCAGCCTAGCTTTCCGCCGCCGTGCCGAAAAAAGCCATTCTCGCCCTCGAAGACGGACGCTGTTTCGAAGGAACTGCGTTCGGTGCCACCGGAACCACCACCGGGGAAATCTGTTTCAACACCTCGATGACCGGGTATCAGGAGGTCATCACCGATCCCTCCTACCGTGGACAGATCGTGGCCATGACCTACCCGCAGATCGGCAACTACGGGATCAATCCCGAGGACGCCGAATCCGCCGGCCCGCACATCCGTGCCTTCGTCATCGGCGAGCTGTGCGAAGTGCCGTCGAACTGGCGTTCCAGCCAGACGCTTTCCGACTACCTCGCTCAACACGGGATCCTCGGCATCGAGGGCATCGACACCCGCGCGCTCACCAAGCACCTGCGCTCGCTCGGCGCGATGCGCGCCTGCGTCAGCACCGAGTTGAATGCGGAACAGGCGGTGGCCGCCGCCAAGGACTCGCCGTCGATGGTCGGCATGGACTACGTGCGCGAAGTCTCCACCCCGCAGGCCTACCTCTGGAATCAGGAGTCCCGGCAATGGATCCTGCCCAACGCCATAACCGGCAAGGAAGGCCCCTACGAAGAGCTGCCGCCGGTGCGCTACCGCATCGTCGCCTACGATTTCGGCATCAAGTACAACATCCTGCGCCGCCTGCGCCAGGAAGGATTCGAAGTCGAGGTAGTCAGCTCGACCACCAGCGCGGCCGAAGTGCTGGCCAAGAACCCCGACGGCATCTTCCTCTCCAACGGCCCGGGCGACCCGGCGGCGCTGGAATACATCCACCGTGAACTCAAGGAGCTCATCGGCAAAAAACCGATCTTCGGCATCTGTCTCGGCAACCAACTCCTGGCCCACGCGTTCGGCGGCAGTACCTTCAAACTCAAATTCGGTCACCGCGGCGGCAACCAACCGGTCAAGGACCTGCGCAGCGGCCGGATCTCGATCACCTCGCAGAACCACGGCTTCGCCGTCGACCCCGACTCGTTGCCGGACAACGTCGAGGTCACCCACATCAACCTCAACGACGGCACGGTCGAGGGCATGCGCCACAAGGATTTCCCCGTCTTCAGCGTGCAATACCACCCGGAGGCCGCCCCCGGCCCCAACGACGCTTCCTACTTCTTCAAGGAGTTCGCGCGCCTGATCGACGAAGTTAAAGGTTAAACGTTATCGGTTAGAAGGAATCATACCAACAACGGACAACTGATAACTGATAACCAAAATTGAAAATTTTCCAATGAACACCATCATCACCGGCCTCCAGTGGGGCGACGAAGGAAAAGGCAAGATCGTCGACTATCTCACCGAAAGCGCCGATGTCGTGGTCCGCGGCCAGGGTGGCAACAATGCCGGCCATACCGTGATCGCCAACGGCACCAAATACGTGCTTCACCTGCTGCCGTCCGGCATCCTCTGGGACAACAAGATCAATGTCATCGGCAACGGGGTCGTCTGCGACCCGATCGGACTGGTCGAGGAAATCGCCCGCATCGAAAGCCAGGGCATCGCCATCACTCCGGACAAACTGCTCATCTCCGACCGCTCCCACGTCGTGTTCCCCTTCCACAAGGAACTCGACGCCGCCCGCGAGGCCTCGCTGGGCGATCAGAAGATCGGCACGACCAAACGCGGCATCGGTCCGACCTACTCCGACAAGATCAACCGCTGCGGCCTGCGCATGGCCGATTTGCTCGACCGCGAGTTCACCACCCAGCAGGTCACCCGCCGCGTCAGCGAGGCCAACGAGGTCCTCTCCCGCCACGGGCTGACCACCTTCCAGGCCGCCGAGGTCATCGAGCAGGTCTACACCGCCTTCGAACGCCTGCGCCCGCACATCACCAACACGATTCCGGTGCTGCACAAGGCGTGGAAGGCGAATAAGAACCTGCTGTTCGAAGGTGCCCAAGGCACCCTGCTCGACATCGACTACGGCACCTACCCCTTCGTCACCTCGTCCAACACCACCGCCGGTGGATCCTGCACCGGTACTGGCCTGCCCCCGACCGCCATCCAGGCGGTCATCGGCGTCTGCAAGGCCTACACCACCCGCGTCGGCTCCGGCCCCTTCCCCACCGGCGACGAGCCACTCTCGGAATACCTGCACGGCCTCGGCCGCGAATTCGGTGCCACCACCGGCCGCCCACGCGGCTGCGGATGGCTGGACACCGTGCTGCTGCGCTTCGCCTGCATGGTCAACGGCGTGACCGGACTGGCCGTGACCAACCTCGACGGGTTGGATGCCTACGCAACCCTGCAGATCTGCACCAGCTATGAGATCGACGGCGTGATCCACGAACTGCCGCCCGCCGACCGATCGGCCTGGGAACGGGCCAAGCCAGTCTACGAAAGCCTGCCCGGCTGGCAGTCCGACACCACCGCTTGCACCTCCTACGAGGCCCTCCCCGCCCAGGCCAAGGCCTACCTCAAGCGGCTCAGCGAGCTGTGCGATGCCCCGCTCGCCTTCGTCGGCGTCGGCCCGGACCGCATCCAAACCTTGGTCGTTCCGTGAACGCGCCTCATGCACACATCAACGGATTGACGATGGTGGATCATGGATCATGGATCCGGAGCGCCTGATCCATCGCTCCGCCTCCGCGATCCACAATCGACAATCCACCATCTCTCAACCCATGCCCGACTTTCCGGACATCCCCAGACACATTGCCATCATCATGGACGGCAATGGCCGCTGGGCCCGTGAACGTGGGCTTCCCCGCAAGGAAGGCCACCGCGCCGGCGCGGAATCGGTGCGCGAAGTGACCGATGCCTGCATCGAACTCGGCGTTTCCTACCTCACGCTCTACGCGTTCTCGTCGGAGAACTGGAATCGCCCCGAAGAAGAGGTCAACGCGTTGATGAACCTGTTGCACCACTTCCTCACCGAAAAGGAACAGGATCTGAAGAAACAGAAAATCCGCCTGCAGGCGATCGGACAACTCGAGCGCTTGCCGGAAAAGACCCGCAAGCTGCTCGACCGCCTGATCGACGAAACCTCGCAGCACGACGCGATGACCCTGGTGCTCGCGCTGTCCTACGGCAGTCGCGAGGAAATCACCGCCGCCGCAAGATCCCTCGCCCGCCTGGCCGCCGATGGCACCATCGATCCGGACGCCATCGACAACGAGTGTTTCGCTTCGCACCTGCAGACGTCCGGCATTCCCGATCCAGACCTGTTGATCCGCAGCTCCGGCGAGATGCGGATTTCCAATTTCCTGCTCTGGCAGATCAGCTACGCGGAGATCGTCATCGTCCGCAAATTCTGGCCGGATTTCCGCAAACAGGACCTGTTCGACGCCGTCGCCGAATACCAGCGGCGGCACCGCCGCTTCGGCGCACTGTAAGCACTGCAGGATTACTTGCGCGGCAACTGCACCAACTTGGAATACTGGTAGGTGTTGCGATTGACCCACTTCGGATTCTCCGAAAGCGACGAGTTATTGCGCAACTGGGTGATGCCCGCATCGGTCACCACGCTCAGTGAGATCTCCACCGCCGTAACGCTGCCACCGGCAACATCGGCAATCTCCGGCAGGGTTTCCAGACGATTGCCCTTGATGCGCAGTTGCTGGGTTCCGACACCGGCACGGATCGGCACCAGCGTGTTGACCAACGCGCCGCCCACCGTGCTCTCGACATGGAAAACCACGGTGAACTGGAAGATATTCTCGCAGACGAACGAGGTGCTGGCATCCAGATTGCCACTGTAATTCACCAGATAAAGCTCATCGAGCGGCTGGCCGACGGTCTTGCCCAGCAACACCTCGAAGGTCTTGTCCGGATCCACGAGGTGGCGCTTCAGCACGAAGGTTTCGTAATCGACACCCGTTCCGCTGTTCACCGGATCCTTCCACTGCAACTGGTAACCGACACAGGAAACATCCCCACCATTGTCCATGTTATCGACTCCCACCTGTCCTTCATAGCGGTCGGTCGCCGCCGTAAAGAAGATGATGTTGGCGGCATTCGTGCTGCCACCCTGGGCCGGCACGTTCGACACCGCGGCCATCCACTCGTCCTGACCACCGGCGCGGGTGACCATCGACTCGAAGTCATTGGCCATCAGGTCCACCATCGCCTTGGCCTGACGCGCGGCACGCAATTCCTCGCGGCTGCGTGTCCAGGTGTCGATGGCCGAGCCGGTGATGGTCACCAGAATGCCGACAATGACGAAAGTGATCGCCATCGCCACCATCAACTCGAGCAGCGTGAAGCCACCCGTTGAGGAATGGCGGCAGTAATTGGATTTCATCGGATGAGAAGGACGGATTGGGTTCAACGACGCACGGCAAGATTTCTCGAGAACAGCGGCCTCGAAGCGGTATCATACAGCGTTTGGAATGTCGGGCTGCTGAAATAGGCCTCGGCCTTGCCCGGAATGGCGTAAAAGTCGGCAGTAAAGGTGATCACCGCGTGGCGGTAGTCATCGGCAGTGGCCACCGGCGTGGTCGGTGCGCTGGCATTGGCGATCTGCCCAGGTATACCAAGCACCAACTCGGTCGTGGTGTTGCTTTGAAGCAGCTGGGTGCACTTGATCAGGTAGATCGGACCTTCCGTGGCCGGCAGATCCTCAAGGAACGCCGCCTCACCCTTGCGGCGAACCATGTTGCGAACGACGTAATCCACGCCAGCCACCTTGTCGCCAACAACCTCGAGCGGCCAAGGCGTGCCATCTTCACGCGGCGGAGAATTATTCAAACTCGCCCGGTATTTGTAGATCAACAAGGCCTTATCCACATCGCCACCGGATCCACCGGGGTTGGAGGCACGGATGTAGTCGAACGCCTTGTGGAAACCGGTCGCGTATTCCGTGGTCTGCGTGGTGCCGTGAAGGGTGACAAGCTCTTGCTCGAGGGTGGCGACCATGCGGGCCGCATCCTGACTGTTGAGCGATTTGCGTATGCTCGAAGCTGCCGGAGCAAAGACAATCAGGAAACCGGTCAGCAGCACGGCAAGCACACCGATGGCAATCATGGTTTCAATCAGGCTGAAACCATCACGATGGGTTTTGGAATGAGTCTTCATGGATCAGAAATTATTGCCGGGCTTCGGAATATCGTCCGAGATCTGGGTCGGGCTGCGGAACACCGAAGTGCCGCCGTTGCGCCAGATGACAAAGCCGCCGAAATCGCGCTTGGCACTGCCGAGGACCTTCGGTGGAGCCGTCGTGCTCGACTGGGTGGGATTGCGAGCACCGCGACCAATGATGAAACTCGTTCCCGGATTGGCGCAAATGCCTTCACCGTTGAAGCGATAAATGAAATACTCACCCATGTAATTGGATTTCACGTCGGTCAGAAGGATGGTCTCCACCCCGTCTCCGCCCACCTGATGATCCTTCTTGCTGAGGAGCTCGCTGAAGAACACCTGATCGGGCAGCACCAGACCGCGGCTGGAGATCACCCACTTCGGGTTCGGATTGGAGGGGTCCGTCGGCTGTCCGGTCAGCGGATCCGTTTCCTCATAGGCGACAATCAGGCGGCGCAGATCGTCAGCCGGATTGTTGTCGAGCGTCTTGGCAACGAGCACACAGGACCTGAGGTTGCGGGCCACCGAGGTCGAACGAGCTTCATCAAACAAGGCCTCACTCATCGACACCCCGCTAGTGACCCCTTTGCCACCGACACCGGCGACCCCAATAGCCCCGGCAGTGAGCAGAATCCCGATGATGGCAATCACCACCAGCATCTCCACCAAGGTGAAGGCTGACGGCACCGCTGCTGTTCGCGCTATCCGTGGGCTGTTCATGAGTGTCAACAATCTGCGTATACGAAAATTTGCGCTTACGGAAGCCTCCCCGCAAGCCAAAATGTCCATACATCGCAATTACGGCCTCCAGACATTCGGGGGGAAGTGCCCTTTGCCGGGGCCGCTGGTCCACTTCCAGGCGGAAGTCACCATGTCGCGGACGTCCAGACGGCGGGCTTTCCAGCCCAAAACCTGTGCCGCCATCGAGGGGTCGGCCACCAAGGAATCCGGGTCCCCGGCCCGTCGCGGACCGTATTCGACCGGCACCGTCATGCCGGTGACCTCTTCGACTGCCGTAATGATTTGTTTGACCGAAACCCCGACACCGGTGCCGAGATTGCAACGCACGGAATCGCCACCGTCGATCAGATGATCAAGGGCCAGGGCGTGAGCGTCCGCCAGATCCTCGACGTGGATGTAGTCGCGGATGCAGGTGCCGTCGGGCGTGTTGTAATCCGTGCCGTAAACCTCGATGTGGGAGATCTCACCGGTGATCGCCATCAGCACACGCGGAATCAGGTGAGTCTCCGGGTTGTGATCCTCGCCGATACTGCCGTCGGCCGCCGCACCACTGGCGTTGAAATACCGCAAGCAGGCGCTTTTCAAGCCCCATGCATGCTCGCAATCCTTGAGGATCCACTCGACCATCAGCTTGCTGCGGCCATAGGGGTTGATCGGCTGCTGCTTGTTCGCTTCGGTGATCGGCAAGGCATCCGGCACACCGTAAGTGGCGCAAGTCGAGGAAAAGACAAACACCTTGCAGCCGAACTCCTGCATGACCTGCAGCAGCTTGATCGGCTCGGCGGTGTTGTTCTGGTAATACTTGAGCGGATCGGTCACCGACTCGCCGACGTAGGCGTAGGCCGCAAAGTGCACCACCGCAGCAAAGCGGTGTTTCTCGAAAAGAGAGCGGACCAGCGGCTGATCACCCACTTCACCGACCACCAGTTCCACCCCGGGGTCGACGATCGCCTGATCATGACCGAACACGAGGTTGTCCAACACCACAATCTTGCGCCCTTGGCTGGCCAGCAGCCGGACGGTGTGGGAGCCGATGTAACCGGCACCGCCGGTGACGAGGATGGGCGCGCTTGTATCACTCATGGGTCTGCGGGAATTCAACCGAAGGAGTCCCAGCGCGTCAACCACCGCATCCCCGAAGCTGGGATTATCTGAAAACGAGTTGAATAGATTTCCGCGCGGCTGCGTCCGAAGGTCATGATCACAAACCCCGCTCCCTGGATCCGCTCCGCTCTCGGTATGGCCTGCGCTGCAGCCATCAGTTCCTGCGCCTATGATCCAGGATATTGGTCGACCAGCACCAGCTACAGTGGCACTTACAGTAGTGATGGCTACAGCTCGCTGAGCACCTCGATCTTCATCAGCACCGGCGACCCGCGCTGGGGCTACGACCCGCACTGCCACAGTTACTACGACTACACCCGCCGTTGCTACTACGACCCCTACCTGCTCGGCTATTACCCGGTCGGCTACCGTCCGCCGGTGGTCATCGGAGTGCCCCACCCCCACGGCTGGCGCCCGGGCCTGAGAACCTGCCCGCCGCCAAGCACGATCCGCCATCACCAATTGGCCGATTACCAGCACCGCGAACGCTGCTACCGCCAACTGGGGCATTCATGGGCCGGCAACGTGCGGACGCAAACGAACCCTGCACCTCAAATTCATGCGAACCCAAACCGCAGCTATCCGCCTGCCGCCAATCCAAGCACCCGTAGCAACCGCTATGGACAGTCACCGACCTACTGGACCAACAACAACGGCCTGCCGGGAAACCGCTATGGCCAAACCAACAACCCTTCGGGAAACCGCTACAGCCAAACCAACACCCTGCCAGGAAACCGCTATGGGCAAACCCATGACAACGACCGATCGGTCACCAACAGCCGACCACAAGGACCGACTCACACCCAGGGGACGACCATGACCCGGCCTACGCAATCCCATCGCAGCAACAACCATCAAGCACCCGACGTCACCCGCGTTCCCTCAGGTGGCAGCCCGTCGGTCCACAGCAGCGTGCCCACCATCACTCCCACTCAGGCGCCACCCGCGACCGCTAGCCCGAGCACACGCAGCGCCACACCGATGCGCGATATGCACCGCCA
>JACCDY010156358.1_pt1 | contig 16058 bp, 16 predicted proteins | sample 7446391 | NCBI WGS metagenome assembly JACCDY01 (sample SAMN15323451, study PRJNA562643) | freshwater metagenome | isolation source: river surface water | place: USA:Blue River Watershed | collected 2017-08-18
GATGATTTCAAGAACAAGTAAATCTTGACCTGATACACACAAGCTGCAAAGCAAGTGTGTAACCAACGGGGCAATGGCGTATCAGCCTTGCCCCGTTTGTCTTGATAATTGCATCATGAAGATTTTCAAAGGAAGTACGAAGCCATGAGCCACGATGTCTTGCCCCGCAAAGCCGCGATATGGGTATTTGTGGCGTTCGCTTCGGCATATTTTTTATCAACGCTGTTGCGTGCGATCACAGCCACTTTGTCACCCATGCTGACCATGGACTTTGGCTTGCAAGCCCGTGATTTGGGCTTGCTTGCGGGTGGTTATTTCTTTGGGTTTTCGCTCACGCAGTTGCCCATGGGGCACTGGTTGGATCAGCATGGCCCAAAAAAAGTGGTGCTGAGCTTCTTGTGCGTTGCCGTTCTAGGGTGCTTGGCGTTTTCGTGGGCCTCGGATTTTTACGGCTTGTTGATGGCACGGGTGTTGATTGGCGTAGGCGTGAGCGCATGTTTGATGGCTCCACTCACGGGCTATCGCCGATGGCTCGCCCTAGAGAACCAGCAACGCGCCAACTCTTGGATGCTCATGACAGGCGCTTTCGGCATGTTGGCCTCCACTTTGCCTGTGCAATGGTTGTTGCCAGTTGTGGGTTGGCGTTGGATTTTTGTGGGGCTTGCGCTCTTGATCGTTTTGTCGATGGCCTTGATGGCGTGGCAAGTGCCCAAGTGGCGCCTTGCAGAGCCAGTGCTTGAAACAGAGCCGACAAAGCGTGTTGGTATTTTGGCGAGTTACAAACAAGTTTGGGCCCATCCCTATTTCCGTAGCCTCACGCCGATGGGTTTTTTCAATTACGGGGGCTTTGTGGCCATGCAAACCTTGTGGGCCGGACCATGGATGGTCAAGGTAGCAGGCTACACCCCGCTGGAGGCTGCGACAGGGCTGTTTTGGTTGAACGTGTGCATGCTGATCACGTTTTGGTTGTGGGGTTTGTACACGCCAGCATTGACGAAGCGTGGCTACAGCGCCGACAAGTTAATGACCTACGGCGTGCCACTGAATTTTTGTGTGCAGGCCTACATCATCTTGGCTGGGGCAGATGCAGGCGCTTTGCATTGGGCCTTGTTCTGCATCAGCAGCACATTTGTGGCGTTGGCGCAGCCCGCAGTGGGCATGGCTTTTCCTGCGGCCGTAGCAGGCAAGGCCTTGTCTGCCTATAACTTGGTGCTGTTTTTAGGTGTGTTTGTGGTCCAGTGGGGCATGGGCTTGATGATTGATGGCTTTAAATCGCAAGGCTGGATGGAGCCTGCCGCCTTTCAGGGCGCTATGGCAATCTACTTTGCATGTTGTTTGGCGTCTTATGGCTACTTTTTAAGGCACAAATCAGACAGCTGATAATCTGCACAACGACATCCAAAAAATTTATGAGTAATCGCATTCTGATCATTGCCCACGCGCCTTTGGCGCAAGCCTTGCGTGACTGCGCGATGCACGTGTATGAAGAGTGCTCATCAGATGTCATCGCCATCGATGTGCAGCCCGATGCGCAGCCTGAAGACACATTGGCCCAAGCACTCGATGCAGCAGGCTCTTCATTAGACACGGGCTTGCTCGTGCTGACTGACATTTTTGGCGCAACGCCAGCTAACGTGGCCCAAAAGCTCGTGGCGGGTAGCAATGCCAAGCTCATTGCTGGTGTGAATTTGCCTATGCTCTACCGCTGCGTGTGCTACCGCCATGAGCCCATCGACGCGCTCGTGGCCCGCGCCCTCACGGGTGGCACACAAGGTGTGATGCAAGTGGCCATCACCGCTCCACAAAATCAAACTCGTCGAATCCATGATCAAAACCACAACGACTATCAGCAATAAATTAGGTTTGCACGCACGTGCATCCGCCAAGCTCACCAAGCTCGCAGGCAGTTTTCCATGCGAGGTATGGATCAGCAAAGGCGAACGCCGTGTGAATGCCAAAAGCATCATGGGTGTCATGATGCTGGCCGCAGGCATTGGCAGCGAGGTTGAGTTAGAAACTGACGGCGCGCAAGAGCAAGAAGCCATGGATGCCTTGTTGGCTTTGATGTCCGATAAATTTGGTGAAGGCGAGTAAGCACGCATGACGTTCTCAGTTCACGGTCTTGCAGTGGCACGAGGCATTGCCATTGGGCGCGCCGTGTTGGTGGCCTCTAGCCGCGTTGATGTGGCGCATTACTTCATTCAGCATGAGCAGGTGAGTGAAGAGCTGGACCGACTGACGCAAGCACGCGAAGCCGTTCTTCAAGAGTTGCAAAGCCTGCACGACAACTTGCCTAAAGATTCGCCACCAGAGCTGGCCGCGATTTTGGAAGTGCATCTGATGCTGGTGCAAGACACCATGCTGGCGGATGGTGTGGCAGGTTGGATCAAAGAGCGCTTTTACAACGCAGAGTGGGCGTTGACCTCGCAACTCGATGTGGTGGCGCGTCAATTCGATGAGATGGATGACGCTTATTTGCGCGAGCGCAAAGGCGACTTAGAGCAAGTGGTTGAGCGCATGCTGCGCCACATGAAGGGCGTGGCGCATGTTATGCCGCATCCATCAACCAAGCGCAGTAATCAACCTAGACAGCAAGATCTTCAGCTAGACGATGAGATGGATGTGCCCTTGGTGTTGGTGGCCCATGATTTGTCGCCTGCCGACATGTTGCAGTTCAAGCAAAGTGTGTTTGCAGGTTTTGTGACGGATGTGGGCGGTAAGACATCACACACAGCCATCGTGGCGCGCAGCTTGGATATTCCTGCGGTGGTGGGCGCGCGTACCGCCAGCCAGTTGGTCCGACAAGATGACTGGATCATCATTGATGGTGATGCAGGCGTTGTCATCGTCAATCCTTCGCCCATCATCTTGGCGGAGTACAGCTTCAAACAGCGCCAAGCCGATTTAGAGCGCGAGCGTCTTTTGCGTTTGCGCCATACACCGGCCGTGACCTTGGATGGGCAACGTGTGGATTTGCTGGCCAACATTGAAATGCCTGAAGATTCGCCGGCCGCCTTGGATGTCGGCGCAGTGGGTGTGGGCTTATTCCGAAGTGAATTTTTGTTCATGGGCCGTGCAGGCGCATTGCCTAATGAAGAAGAGCAATACCTGGCGTACAAACGCGCCGTGGATGGCATGCAGGGCTTGCCCGTCACCATTCGCACGGTTGACATTGGGGCTGATAAGCCACTGGATCGCAGCATCAAAGACGAAACGCATTTGAATCCAGCATTGGGCTTGCGTGCGATTCGCTGGAGCTTGGCTGACCCAGCGATGTTCTTGACGCAGTTGCGCGCCATCTTGCGTGCTGCTGCACATGGGCAAGTGCACTTGCTCATACCCATGTTGGCGCACACGCGTGAAATCAAACAAACCTTGGCGCTGCTAGACAAAGCTCGCAAACAGTTGGATGAGCGTGGCGACGTCTTTGGCCCCGTCAAAGTAGGTGCCATGATTGAGGTGCCCGCTGCTGCCTTGAGTGTGAAGATGTTCTTGCGCCATTTCGACTACTTGTCGATTGGCACCAACGACTTGATTCAATACACCTTGGCCATTGACCGCGCCGACGAACTGGTGGCGCATTTGTATGACCCATTGCATCCAGCCGTGTTGCGCTTGTTAGCCGACACCATTGCAGAAGCACGCGCACAAGGTAAAGGCGTGAGCGTATGCGGTGAAATGGCCGGCGACCCTGCGATGACGCGTTTGCTGTTGGGTTTGGGTTTGCGCAGCTTCTCCATGCACCCCACGCAAATCTTGGCCGTCAAGCAAGAGGTGATTCGGGCAGATGCCTCACGTCTAGAGACATGGGCGCAAGAGGTACTGGCCAGCGATGAGCCTGCCGAGTTGATGGGCCTTTAAGCTTTTGCTGCCTCAGATGTCAGCTTATCGAACTAAATGAGAAAAAATAGGTTCTTTATCGCATTTCTTTCGAAGTTGACGATAAAAATTATCGATATTTATTAGACTTTTTAATTGCTGGGTTGCCGCAAGCCTACTTTGTGCAGAAGTTATCTCTTCGGGTGAGCATGACTTTTTCTAAGCAATCAATGGCCAATCTACCTAACGCCGCGTCTGAAAAAGCTTAACTAGGAGTCCCCCAAGGTGGCCAGACCACTGCGGAACGCGGGAGATGGAGCAGACTCATTACGACGTCGTATTGCTCCGAATAAATCTTCATTTCGCGTAACGGAGTGTCTGCGCTGGCGTGCGGGAACCAGACTGATGCGGGAATTTGAGTTCCTGCACGATCATGCGTGATGTTAGCGTTGGCGGCGAGTGAATTGTCGGGTACAGGAATTACGCTTTTTTGTGTACGAAAAAAAGCCCCTGCTTTGCCCGCAGGTTCGCTCGACCAAGACCATTTGATGAATCCATCGTTTGACATGACCAACACTGCTTTCTCGTCCGTGTATTGCAACCACTTCAGGATTGCTGCTGTCAGCGAAACACCATAGCGATTAGAGCAATGTCCCAGCAGATCAAGATCAATTTCTGAGGTGACTTGCTTACGATAGTCATCGAGTGGCATCAACAAGTACGAAGCGAACAAGTCTGCCTGCCCCTCAATGTCCATGTCATCCTTTGACCAGTTAAGCATGTCGGCATCACTGCATTGGAAGGACTCCCTGAGTCTCCGATGCAAAATGTAATGTCCAAGCTCATGTGCCTGTGTAAAACGAACGCGCCCTGGCGAAGACACTGCTTCGTTGTAGAGCAACAGCCAATCCTTGCGCGAATCGCTAGGGAAAAGAGCGCCCTCGAAACCCTTGATGTTGGCCGCCTGCACTTGCGTTATGGGATCAGTCCAGCCGAAGATGTGGGCCGTTTCCATCGCGAGCGAAGGCACATCTACTGGAAAACGATCTACGCCGTGCGCTAAGCTGACCAGCTCGGTCAGTTTCGCCAGTCGGTTGGCTGCGCGCTGCGGCGTCCACACCTCCGTTTTCATTAGTTCTTCTTGAAGGTATTCAGAATTTTTCGGAGTTGTTCTTTCGCATCAGGTTCAAGCTTCTGATAGCCACGGAAAAACGCCTCGTCTAGATGTCTCTCCTCAGGAGCGCGGACGTCCTCTTCAAGGAAATAAGTTGCGGCTATACCCAGTGCGTCCGCCAGTGCAGTGAGCTTCTCCGCCGAAGGGCGCTGCGATTCGCGGTTTTCGAGTTCCCAAAGGTAGCTTTTGCTGAGACCAGCAAGCTCAGCCAGCTTTTCGAGCGTTAACCCACGCTGCTTGCGCATTTCGTGTAGCTTCTCGCCCAAACGTGTCGCCATGATCCGACTCCTATCCAAGTGTGATAGCTTGAGTATGCCACGATACCGAACTTTTTAATTGACATCCGAAGAAACTGTTGTAACATCTGCGCATGTTCACGATACCGAACTTTTAATCATGGCTCGCAAATGCGAGCCGTAACGACAAAGATGGAGTTTTTCAGATGTCCCGAATCCATATTGACCATCGCGAGCTTGTCCGGTTCGCTGAAGATAAGGTCAACTTGCCCCAAGACAAGGCCGATGAATACCGCGCACAAGCAAGGCGACTGCGCGAGAAGTTAGAGGGCTACATCTCTGAGCATCCCGATTTCTCGCTGAAGCGAATCCAGTTGTCGGGGAGTCTGGCTAAAGGCACGGCGCTGCGCTCGCTCAACGACATTGATATGGCCGTCTACATCAGCGGTTCGGATGCGCCTCATGACACGCGGGCGCTGTTGGACTACCTGGCCGAAAGGTTGCGCAAGGCATACCCAAACTTCAACCCGGATCAGGTGAAGCCGCAGACCTACTCGGTAACCGTGTCGTTTCGCGGAACTGGGCTGGATGTCGACGTGGTGCCGGTCTTGTACGCGGGTTTGCCCGACTGGCGCGGCGACCTTATCAGTCAAGACGACGGTTCGTTCCTAGAGACCAGCATCCCGCTGCATCTCGATTTTGCTAAGAAGCGCAAGACGGCACAGCCGAATCACTTTGCACAGGTGGTCCGCTTGGTGAAGTTCTGGGCTCGGCGGATGAAGCAAGAGCGCGATGGCTTCCGCTTCAAGTCTTTCATGATCGAGATGATCTTGGCCAAGCTTTGCGACGATGGTGTTGATTTCTCGGACTATCCCGAAGCGCTTCAGTCGTTCTTCACCTACGTGGCGAAGTCCAACCTCCGCGAGCGCGTCGTCTTCGAGGACCACTACAAGGCGTCGAGCGTTGGCAAGCTCGATGAGCCGGTCCAGATCATTGACCCGATTAACGCGAGCAACAACGTGGCGCGGCTGTACACCTCGGAGAACGCCGATGACATTGTTGACGCCGCCCTAGACGCAGGCGAAGCCATCGACTCCGCATTGGCAGCACCGACTAAGGAACTGACGGTGTACTACTGGCAGAAAGTTTTCGGCCCCTCTTTTCAAGGTTAAACATCATGAGCTACAGCGTAACCGCGACCGAAACCAAAACTTTCACGCTGACACATGCGCGGCATCTCGCAGCCAAGGTGGCGGCGGACCTCAAGCGTTTGCAGCGTTTGTATGGGCATATCACTGATGAACGAATCGGCGAGTTCGAAGGGGAGGTCACCGAACTGTTACGCCAAGGCTACCTAGGAACCGTAACCTACGGATTTCAGCGCAACGACAAGTGGATCGAACCCACCTTGCGTTACATAGCAAGTGAATTGGCGAACAGTGCTACGGACGACGATCCTGGGCGCGTGCCGCCCGGCAAAGACATCAGCGGAGCGCAGTTCCACAGCTACTTGACGTACAGCTCAGCGTGGGATGCGTTGACAGCGGATCAGCGTGCGGCGGTCAAGGGACAGTTGCCACTGCAGCGCATGAACGGGGCTGAGCCTGCTGTTAGCAATGGTTATTTTTCCGACGACAAGAACTATGTATCCGGCGGCCGCTCACTTGGTCGCTCTAGCGTAAGGAGCTATTGATATGAGCCACCAATCCAATTTACAAGGCCTGTTCGAGCGCCCAACGACGTTGCCTGACCCTGACGCTCAAAGTCGACTCGCGCGACTTGTTGGCATGAACGACAAGATCAAGCGGCTGGCGAATGTGTTGGGCGTCTTAATAAATCCGGTTGGACTTCGGAAATGGCAGGACAAGCACCACGCCGATGCTGGCGGTCTGCTTGATACCGTCATTCGCCGCCCGCCGTTGGTGATTCTCTCCGGCGATGTTGGTTCAGGCAAGACGGAACTTGCAGAGACTATCGGTGACAAGGTCGCGCGGCAGGAGAATATCGATATTACTTTGTTGCCATTGAGCCTTTCCTCGCGCGGACAGGGCCGTGTAGGGGAGATGACTCAATTGGTCTCCACTGCCTTCGAACACGCGTTCAATGAAGCCAGCAAATTCAAATCGATCAAAGGTGCTGCACGTGGTGGAGTTATCCTGCTGATCGACGAGGCTGACGCCTTGGCTCAGTCTCGTGAATCCGACCAAATGCACCATGAGGATCGAGCGGGCGTTAATGCTTTTATCCGCGGTATCGATCGATTTGCAAACGGAGGGCTCCCAGCTGTAGTCGTGATGTGCACCAACCGGCTGAACGCTCTGGATCCAGCCGTGCGTCGGCGAGCAGCAGACATCATCGTCTTCGAACGGCCCGATGCCGAACAACGGTATGAAATACTTTCGCGCCGCCTAGGGAGTGCAGGATTTGGCAACACCTATCTACAGGCCCTCGTGGTCGCAACGGGTGAGCAACCCAAGCGGGCCTACGGATTCACGTACTCGGATATCACGCAGCGGCTTCTGCCTGCTATTGTGCTGGATGCCTACCCCGAGGGGCCGATCATTCCAGCACGCGCCATTGAACTGGCACGGACGATTCTGCCAACGCCACCGTTCCGCGACGTATAAACCCAGTGACCACTATTCGCGCACCAATCCATCTTGACAAGGAATTGACATGACCCAAGCTGTTGCCGTGCGAAGAGACGGAGACGCCTTCCAAGCCAGGATTTTTTGGCGCAAGGCTGCGTGCCTGCTGGATCCAAAGAGTCCGGTTATGCAGGTCGGGTTCGAGTCGGGGCCGAAAGGCTTCGATGATGTCTGGGTTGCCTACGCTCCCGATCGCGCACCGAACGATCATGAGGGACGGCCGATGCTGCGTGAGCACATTCAGTGCAAATGGCACGTATCTGTGAACGATTTTGGGTATGCCGATCTGGTCGAGCCAGAGTGGATCAACGCAAACAAAATCTCGCTTATGCAGCGCGCACGCGCAGCCCAGATGGCGTACGCTCCCGATGGCTTCGGTGTGCGGTTCAAGCTTCTCACCAACTGGCGCATTGCGCAGACTGATCCGCTGCGTGACTACATCAGTCAGAAGTCGAAGACGCTGCGATTGAAAGATCTCTTCGATGGAAGCACCGATCGCTCCAAAGCTGGTAAGGTGAGGAAGCTCTGGCGTGAACACCTAGACATCGACGATCAGGAACTGATGTTGCTCGCGCGGACCTTGGCGTTGGACACGGACGCCACGTCGCTCGACGATCATCGAGGCAATTTAGATCTGATATTCGAGAATCGCGGCCTGCGGCGTATACCCGTTAACGAGAGTAGCTTCATATACGACGATATTGCGTTTCAGTGGCTTGCGCAAGGCCGGCTCGATTTCAATCGGCAAACGTTTCGTGAAGCTTGCAAGCGTGAAGGTCTGTTGGATGGCGACGGTCGCGTGCACGTGATATTTGGAGTTAAATCGTTTGAGCACCCTTTTGACCGGCTTGAGGATCGCTGTACCGTTGTACTTAATTTGATCTCGCACTTCGAGGAACGCGCCATCCGGGATCAGTCCGAGTGGACGGGGACACTCTATCCCGAACTGAAGAGTTTTCTGCTGACGGCGGCCAGTGACAACCAGAATCTCCGGTTGATTCTCGATGCGCACATCACGCTTGCCTTTGCGGCAGGATCAGTGTTGAACATCAAGTCTGGCCGCAATGTCGAAATTGAACAAAGAACCATTAATCGTAATGTTTGGAGCGCAGACGATATGCCGCGCGATCCGTCCTGGCCAGCTTGGTCATTTGATCTGGACACGCTAAAAGAAGATGACGGAGATATGGTTGTTGTGGTGTGTCTGACGCACGATGCGGGGCCTGCGGTGAAGGCTCATATCAAAGCCTCACTACCACAGACGAGTTCACTACTGATTGCTCGACCAACTTGCGGCGTCGGCGCACGGTCCGTTGTGTGTGGCCAGCACGCATTTGATCTGGCCGAAAGCTTGGCGCTGAAGATCAACCTCCATCGATCAAACAAGCAACTTCCGGTGCACCTATTCATTGCAGCGCCAAACGCCTTCACCTTCTTTTTGGGGCAAAGACAACCAGGCCTTGGTAAGACAGTGCTGTATGAATACGACTTCGAAGGTGCGAATGGCGGTGGCTACAAAAATTCTCTTTCATTGCCCATCTGATGCGATGAGATTGCTATGAGTACCCTTTCTCATTGCACTTCATGTGCAGTTCGTCATTAAACGAGACTACAGCCCTTTAGTTCAGCGACTGCGCCTGAGAGAAAGTAATAACTGAATTTCAGCTTAGTACCGTGGTAATGAACTCAAAGTTGTGGTTTGGGAACGCGTCTTAATTCGAGATGCTAAAGTCGATCGAATTCCGAGGAGAAAAATGGGAAGTTCTAGCAAGATACGCGTCATGCTTTCGAGCCGTTGTAATGATCCTTTTCCGGATTACAGCTCGACCAAACTGAGTGAAATTCGACGGAGCCTCAAGAAAGAAATTGAGGCCCAGAAAGTCATGGGGCGATCAATCTTTGAGGTTTGGATCAACGAGGATGCTCCTCCTGCCGATGGCACACTTGATAGCTGGGAGGCTTGCCTCCAAGCAGTCCGAGACTGCGATGTGCTCATCGTGGTATCCAACGGTAATGCTGGATGGGCTAAGACCGGGGGGGACATCGGCATCTGCCACGCAGAGTACGCCGAGGGCTTGGCGCTTGCCCGCGGCAAGGTCCGCTTGATTGCACTGCCGTGGGTGCCTCTTGCCAAGGGAGCTCAAGGAGCGAGGGACAAACGATTCCGAGACGAACTGAGCCAGCAAACTGCATTCCGTGGCGGAGAGGTTAATACAGCCGATGACCTCAAAAAACGTGTCTTTGAAGCCCTGGCCGATGCGGTGGTCGTGTTGACTCAACGAGGCGTGAAGTCGAGTGCCTCAAGTCGTTTCGGCATGGGGCAAGCGCTGGACTGGACACGTCTTGACTTCATTGCACGAAAGCGTGAAATGGAACAAGTCGTTCGCAATGCGCTTACATCCCAACCGGGAGCGAAGGCTTTGGGCGACGAAGTGGTCCTTCCTTTAGGAGGCAAAGATATCGGCGTGGTCGTGCACGCAATCCCCGCCGCATTCACGGTGGCTGCAGCTCGCGAGATGGTTGGGCGACCATTCTTGCGAGACCACGAACACACCGAATTGCTTAAGAAAGCACAAGGTCCCTTGCACTTAATTGCCTGTCACCGCGGAGCTACGGAAACTCAGGCTAGGACGTTGCTAGGCTTTCCTGATGCCATCGTGGTTAGCGACTTGTTTGGGATTTACGTCGCGGACGAAGTTCAAAAAGTACAGTTCGCATTTTTGACGAATTGTCGCGATGACGCTCAAACTCGTCATGCTCTCCAACGTTTCCTTGAATGGCTGGAGCAGTCCACTGAGGCACTTCGGCTGGCTACTCGTGCTCAATCGAGGGCCAAAATCGTGCGAACGATCGCAGCGGAAAACAAGAAAATTTAAATGTGAAACGGACATTCGTCGCGCGCGGACCAATGAGCCTCCTGATCGAGTTTGGTGAAAATGTCTTTCATTTAAGTAGGCACCCAAGCACATTAAAATTTGATAAAAAAGTTGTGTAGTATTAAAAGGGAATTCATCCTGATAGACTTTTCAATACCAAGGTATTCAGAAGTCTATCCGTGCCAGTTCGAAAAATCCCCAGAAACCATATACACGTAACAGGCCGTCACGCCACATCAAAAAGCGAAGACAGCGCCGACTTTGAGTCTCTGCTGGAAAAAGAGCACTTGCTCTTACTGGATCACGACCCATTGGTCCAATCCTACGAAGTCCAGCCAGTATTGATTCCAGTTCCTGGGGTGCCTAGGGGTTACACGCCAGATCTCTTGGTGCACTACGCCCTTGATGAAGATGGCTGCATTCCCCCAAGTGAGATTCGTGAAGTCAAAAAGTCAGAGGACTTCAAACGAAACGCCGAAAAATACGCTCCAAAGTTCGAAGCTGCTGAGAGGTACGCCGCCGATCGTGGCTGGGTGTTTCGCAAGATCGACGAAACAGAGATTCGCATTCCAAAGCTTGGAAATTTAAAGTTTTTGAGTCAGTTCCGATTCAATGAACCAGAGCCTCATGAAGTTGAGCAGTTGCTTTCCCACTTGGATGAGTTGGGAAGAACTACGTCAGATGAACTAATCGCGTCAATTGCTCAGACAGATGAAGCTCGCTTGGAATTGATGCCCGTGCTTTGGCATTTGGTGATTACCAAAAGAATTGGTGTCGATTTAGATTTGCCCTTTGGCAGCAACGTCGAGTTGTGGCCTGTGGAGAGAGCCAATGGCTGAGCGCAAAAAACCTGTCGTACTGAGCATCCAAAAAGGTGCGAAGGTGACGCAAGGTGATCGCGAATATGTGGTCACGCGGGTTGTTGACCTAGATAAGGTTCTTGCAAAAGAGCTTGCCTCAGGCGAATTGGTGATGTTGTCACTGAACGCTTTGGAGGCTCCTCAAAAGCTGAAAACAGTAAACGAAGTTCGTGAAAAGGAACTTGATCTTGAAAGCGTCACTCCTGATGAATGGAAAGTAGCAGAAGACAGACTTAAAGTAATTGAACCTTTGCTAGAAAGACGAAGTGCTAGGACCAAGCAAGATTACTTAGATGCCGCGAAGCGCGCAGGAGTGAGCCAACCCACTATTTACAGATGGATGCGGAACTATCAAAAAACGGAATTGCTTTCTAGCTTGCTGAATACAAAGCGGGATGGTGGTTCTGAGAAAAGTCGGTTGCGAGAGGATGTAAAGGTCATCATGGATGACTTTTTAAACACCAAATTTCTTTCTCTACAAAAGTTCACTCCATCAGCTGCAGCACGAGAGATTCGACGGCTATGCAGCAACGCAGGTATTGATCCACTTCCATCACATACAACCGTTTATCGACATATTGAGTGGATGAGCGAAGAGGTGAAGCTCAGAAAGCGCGAAGGTCCTAAAGCTGCGAGAGAAGCGTTTGGTGTCAATGAGGGCTCAATTCCAGATGCCGATTGGCCATTGGCATTGGTTCAAATTGATCACACGCTGTTGCCTGTGATGCTCGTAGATGATGAGCACCGCAAAGCCGTTGCACGTCCTTGGATCACATTGGCTATTGATTGTTTTAGTCGTGTTTGTGTCGGGTTCTATCTGACGTTAGATCCGCCATCAGCTATGTCGACGGGCATGTGTGTATCGCATGCGCTACTGACCAAAGACACATGGCTTGCGAGACTTGGTTTGACAGACGTGGCTTGGCCCTTCTATGGAACCATGGATGTCCTACACATGGATAACGCCAAAGAGTTTCGTGGTGACATGCTCCGTGTGGCGGCGAAGGAATACAACATCGGCTTGAACTTCAGACCTGTCAAAGTGCCGAACTATGGTGCGCATATTGAACGGTTGATGGGAACTGTTTCACAAGGCTTGAAAGAGATCTCGGGGACGACCTTCTCAAACCCCAAAGAAAAGGGTGTGTACGACGCTGAAGGGAATGCTTGCATGACGTTCGATGAAATCGAACGATGGTTGGTTCTATTTTTTGTCAGATATCACATCGACATACACAGAGGTATCGGAACCACACCTAAAACGAAGTGGACAGAAGGGTTGATGGGCACCAAAAAGTTCCCTGGCCGTGGCTTGCCACTGGTTCGCAAGGATGTTGAAAAAGTTCGTATCGACTTCATGCCTTTTGATGAACGAACGATTCAAGACTATGGCGTTGTGATTGACGAGGTTCAATACTTTCATGATGTTCTCAGGCCTTGGGTCAATGCAATGGACCCAGAACATCCGAAAGAAAAACGCAAATTTAGATTTCGCTATGACCCACAAGACATCAGTCAGCGGTATTTCTTCGATCCACTAGCTCAGAGATATTTCGCAATTCCCTATCGAGACAGCAGTTTGCCGCCGGTCAGCCTTTGGGAGCATCGTGCCGCACGTGCAAAAGCAAAAGAGCTGAAAATTCCTGGCTATTTAGAGCGTGACATCTTCAACCTGATTACAAAACAGCGAGAAATTGAAGCTGCAGCAGCTGCAAAAACTAAGTCAGCTAGACGTGCCCAACAGAAACTGAAAAATCACAATAAGTCACGGGTGCAAACAAAACAAGACTTGCCTAGGGTTTCGAATCAAGCTCCGTCAATGCTTAGCCCCGCCACGAAGAGCTACAACCCAGATGACATCGAGGCGCTAGATGATGACTACTAAGAATCCTTATCCTCATCTAGATGAAAAGGCTCTTAAGAAGCTAGAGCTAACGGATGAAGCGCGAATTCGCGCAATACGTCAAGGGACCTGGATGGCGTTGCCACATGTTAAGGATGCATTAGCCAAGTTAGAAGACTTGCGAACTTATCCAGTGGTCACGCGCATGCCTTGTCTGTTGATTGTTGGACCTTCATTCAGCGGTAAAACGTCAATCGTTGAACACTTTGTTAGTTTGCATCCACCAGATATGAGCGCTGAAAGTGAGGCTTCAACAACGGAGGTGATTTTGATAGATGCACCTCCGAAACCTGACTTGTCTGATTTTTATGGGCGCATCCTTGACAAGTTAATGGCCACCTATAAGCCAAGAGCTAATGCTGCTGAGAAATATTCTCAGGTAAAACTTTTATTCCGAGAGCTTGGGGTTCGCGTGCTGATTGTTGACGAGATTCACCACTTGATTGCAGGCAGCTTGCACAAGCAGCGAGAGTTTAGAAACGCACTCAAAAGTCTATCGAACGAAACCAAGATTTGTATCGTCGCCGTTGGTATAGATGAAGCGCTCACGGCCATAAATTCAGACGAACAACTGTCGAGTCGTTTTGCTTTATTTGAACTTCCTATGTGGCATAGTGGTCCTGACTTAGTGCGCTTGCTGAAGACTTTGGAAAAACGTACGCCGTTAAAAAAACCATCTGGATTGCATTCAGAACAATTGATGAATGCAATCTATTCTCGAGGCGAGTCGAATCTTGGAGACATTTTTGATTTGCTCAAAGAGGCTTCTGTTGCCGCAATTAGAAATGGGCAGGAGCGCATTACTGAAAAGCTAATCAAGGAGTTAGATTGGGTTCCGCCGTCTAAGAGAAAAATATTTACACGTGTGAGGTAACCGTGAAGGGCTTTAGCGGACAAAGTGGCCTGCTATGGCCGATTCGATACAAGCCTAAAACAGATGAATTGCTCTCGAGCTGGCTGGTGCGACTCGCGGTTGGACATGGTTTAAAAGTACAAACGTTTTGTCATCGAATTTTTGCTGGCGAACGCCAAGTATGGAATCGTGACATTGACCGCTTAGCTCCAGGATGGCTGGTCGAAGAACTTAGTAGCCGCACAGGCACACCAATCGGTATCGCCCACGCTACAACGTTGCGGACTTATGACGGATTTCTGTATCAAGGTTTTAGACCATCTGGGGCACTCCCTTGGATACAAACTCTTGGCATGTATCACCGAAAACGAGAGAGATACGGGCAGCAATACTGCCCCGCATGTTTAGCAGCTGATGAAACGCCGTACTTTCGTCGAGCATGGAGAGTGAGTTTCAATACGGTTTGTCCTATGCACAAGCTGATGCTTTATGACCGATGTCCAAAGTGCCAAGCTCCTGTTAGTTATCACCGCATGGAGATGGGGCGTTCTTCAAACTTCGAAACAACGGGATTGACTGGTTGCCACGTTTGTGAGTTTGATCTAAGAGAGTCGCCGTTGCTTCCAATCACCACCTACAAAAGCGAAATACGTCGGTGGATGATTGAATTGTCAAAGCTAGTGACGCACGGTGCTGGACCGAAGCGAATGCATCTCAATGTTGAGCATCTGTTGGTGATGCATCAACTCTCGAAGCTTCTGCTCTCAGCTAGCAAGTATGTAAACCTGCGCGAATGCCTATGTGACTATCTTGCGGTAGAAGACAAAGTCGCTAGTCGTGGGGACAGAGTTTCGATTGAAGCGCGGGACATAAACGAGCGACATCACTTGATGCAACTAATCGTGTGGCTGATGATTGACCTTGAACCAAGGCTTCGGATGGCTTGGCGCAGCAAGAGCGTTCGGTATAACCATCTGCTGAAGGATTTTCATGATCCTCCAGCTTGGTTCGTCAACATTGCAGAAGGCTTTTCAAACTGGCGAGATCATGACTAATTTTTTAAAAGTTCAGTGAACTACAAGGCATTTTTGTCTGTTGATTGGAATACGCAGAATAGTCAACAAGCATTGATACACGGGTTGCTCGCTTAAAAAACACTGACCGACAGCTTGTTGACTCGAAAAAATATCTTGCTCTTTAACTCATGACGAGTGGTGATAACGATACTCCTGCGTACGTCCGCCGTATCCGTAAGCTGAAGCTCGCACGTCTTCCACGTAGATATAACTTTCATGGTGTAAGTCACCGAGCAACTTCTCGAAGCTAGTGAAAACTGCTTTTATGTACTCAGCCTTCTCAGACTTGGTGTTTGTTTCATCGGTAATTTTTATATCCAAATAAACACTAGATTTTTTCTGCACTGCAAGCGTTTCACCGCCAACGATCCAATGCGCTGGATCAATGTAGCTGATGGCAATTGAAATCAACGCCGGTTTTTTATTCAAAATTTCTTGCGTGTGCCGTGAGAGCATTTGGGCAATTTGCTGACTACGTTCAGCAGATGCGTATTCCACTCCTAATTGACCACCCGCGCCAATTCTTAGTGACCACCATTTCCAGTCGGAACTGACCACTCAGTCCAGCCACGTGACCAAAGTTTAAAAGTGTTGCGGTCTTGACCAGATAGAC
>JACCDY010888758.1_pt1 | contig 16057 bp, 29 predicted proteins | sample 7446391 | NCBI WGS metagenome assembly JACCDY01 (sample SAMN15323451, study PRJNA562643) | freshwater metagenome | isolation source: river surface water | place: USA:Blue River Watershed | collected 2017-08-18
ATTTGATGCTGTATTACTGATTTGATATTTCATTTCTCACTCGCTTTCTTTAGTATTTCCCTAGCAAATAAAACATTCCAATTCTTATCTGGGGTGCAAGTTAAATTATTGGCTATTGCTTTTATTTCCTCATCACTTAACTCTCTTGGTGCGGTGTAAATGCTTCCATACTGACCAACTTCATTACTTCCTGTGCATTTATGGCGGTGGTTTGATGCTTTAGGGCATCGCTTATTACCGCAGTCAGAACACACAATCATTCTTTGTGATGTAACGGGCATATTGTTTTCCATAACACCAACTAAGCAAGCATGGCAATTACCGCATCCATCACCTTGCGGTGCGGTGTAGAGTGGAATAAACTCGCCATTACATGTTTCGCAATCTTTCCAAGTTTTCCAGTTTAAAAACTTAACGCCATCATTTCGTTTATAAATCCAAGCCACTGGTTCATTATTCATCTCTCACTCGCTTTCTTAAATGCTTCTTTCCAACGGATTAACTGTTCTTTCTTCCACTCGTCACGAAGTTCATAGTTAAACCGCAATACACCCTCATCTGTTTCGCAGTAGTAATCAAAGGCTTTGTTGAGTTCCTCATCACTTAACTCTTTTATTTGTGGTGTGGTTTTGCGTTCTTTATCAAATAATTCTGCAAAATTACGCCAAGCATCCCTTTGTCGTTGACAAGCATCTAAAATTTCTTCCAACTCCGCTATGCGGTCTGCTTGTTGGCGTAGTATATCTGCCGATGCCGTTAATTTTGTTTTGTCATTAAAAGAACGATGTATTACTTGGTTGTAAGTTTCAATTTTTTCTAATGCGTCAGCTAACTCGTATACATTCATTTCTCACTCGCTTTCTTTAGTATTGCTCTAGCAATTCTCATCTCATAGTCATAGCTTAGTGAAACTTCAGCAGGGTTATATTCAATCCTTTCAAGAACTTCCATAATTTCATCATCACTTAACTCTCTTGGTGCGGTGTAGAGTGGAATACATCCTTCTTTTGTTTCCATTAAATCTTCATCCCAAAATGGAAAGAATTGTTTAATTTCTAAGTCATACCATCCCCATGCAACAGGTTTATTCATATCCTACAATCGCCTCCGTATAAATGTACTGCTGTCCTATGTCATTATCAATATCAACACATACACATTCACGCTTAAGGTTACTGATATAAGGATCTCTAATCAACGTAGCAGTACTTGTTAGTGTTCCTGCTACCTTGATAACTACCCTATCACCTGCTTTATATTCGCTCAACACCTTGCCTCACTCTATAAGGAAATCTATTCTCTAACCAAAAGCATCGGCGTTCATTGTTCTCACTGATTGCTTTGTATCCTGTCCAACCTTTGTAGCTAACACAATGATCGATGCTATCAACATAGGTATGTAACGAGCCATAAGCAAAGCCACCAAAGAAAGCAAACAAGAATACTGCTAGGTACTTCATAACGTCTCCTCATCAGGCATCTCATTCATACGTCCGGTTACACGATCATACAGTAGTCGACATGCTTTACCAGTTAAACCACTGAATCGATTCTTCAATACTCTAACGTGAGTAGTGTTACGTTCATTAACATCTTCGTGCTGTCCGTTACGTTCTAATCCAATAACGATATCACTTAGCTGTGCAATTGAACCTGAACCACGTAGCTGTGCAAGTGAAGTCGCTGCACCTTCTTCGTGTCCCTTATCACTAGGACGTTTCAAGTGTGAGACAACAAATAAACTAATGCCAGTCTCTTGTACCAACATGCGAAGCTTAGTCATAATCTCATCAATTGCTTTACGTTCATCGCCTGATTCCTGTGCTGATACAATGATTGATACGTGGTCAACAAAGATATACTTGCAGTCTAACCCCTTAGCCATGTAACGAACTCGATTAATAATGTTATCGATAGAAGTACTACCGAAATGATCGAACAAATAAAGACGGTCAGTGCCCATTGTTTTATCAAATGCTTCACGTAATTCCTCCTCAGTTGTATCACAATCAGGTAAGTGCAATGTCTTGTTAACTGCTAAACTCATCAGTGACTTAGCTGTTTTCTTAACTGATTCTTCTAAGAACATTAAGCCAATGTTATCATTACTCTTGTTAAGAATCTGCCACACAATCTCGCGTAAGAACTGAGACTTACCTAGTCCTGAACCTGCTGTAACTGTAACAAGTTCTGCTTTACGGATACCGTAGGTTAGACTATTGATTCCATTGTACGGATACAATACTTCTGCCTTCTCTACTGGTGCATTAACTTCTTCCCATAAACTAGAACCTGCAATGATGCCATCAGGTACGAACTTCTCAGCACTATACCACGCATCGATAAACTCTTTAGTCTTTCCAGTGCTTAGGTAATCACACGCATCCTTCATATCCGGCTTGTGCTTGAAGATACATACCTTGCTACCGAATAACTCTGCTACTTGGTTCGTTGCTTGTTGACCTTGCTCATCAGCATCAAAGCATAAGACAATCTTCTCAAATGAATTCAGATACTCATATGCATTGCGACAATCCTTGAGTGCTGAGTGTGCACCATTACGAATTGATACTGCAGGATACTTTGATCCAGTCATTTGGAATACTGCTAGTGCATCGAACTCACCTTCTGTAATTGTGATTGCTCTGCCACCTGCACTGAATAAGTTCTGTCCAAATAGTTGTGCATCTTTCCAGTCACCGATAACTCCAAATGATTTCTCTTGTACTCCGCGAGTCTTGCATGCTACTACTTTGTTATCCTTATCTGCATATGGAAAGTAGAATTTATTACCATCAGAACCTGCACCATAGTAGTGCATAGTGTTCTTAGTGATACCACGTTCTACTACTGCTACAGATTCCATACTATTTAATGCTTCTAATTCCTTCATAGAGCCTCTTGGTTGCGTTTGTTTATGTTGGTTAGTACCTAACCCTACCTTATCACTTAATCGTGCTGTAGCACAGCTAAAGCAGTACGTATGACCATCATCATATACAGCAAGTGCATCACTAGACCCACAATCAGGGCATGGTTCATGCGTTTTAACTAGTTTACTTTCTTGTTTGTGTTTCATAATATACCTTTGCATCATAGTAATCTTTTAAATCAGACACCACTTGATCCCATCCATACAGTTCAATGAATTCTACTAAGTCAGCTAATGTGAAATGGTAGTTAGCTTGTTCTGCGTCTAAGTATCTTTCGTATTCTAACATCTTAATTCTTTCTTAATTAATTATTAATTATAATAATAATTATATATTAAGTATAACTATATAATATTATTTAATAGATAGGGTAGCACATTTAATCATTACTGTCAACCACATTACGTTGAAAAGTATCACCAACGTAGTCCAAATCCACTTGTTCTCCAGTGTCTTGTTCGTCTTCATCGTCATATAAATCATATCTTTCGTAGCTAAGTACTTGATTACTAATGGTATTATAACATTTGTTGCACATGTCTAAATACTCACCGGTATGAATAGACTTTCTTGTTGCTTCAAAGTCACTAAGTTTTTTATCACAACATCTGCATCTCATAATAGACAATCTCCTACTTTGTTGTAAGCCCATGTATATGCATCGGCTTTCTTGTTGAATACTTTGTGCATAACTATTGTATCACATGTGAATCTTTTGTCAATGCTCAGTAACTTATCGCGTTCCCACTCAGTTTTCACAATGCGGAATAAGTTTCTATCTTCGTCTAATATACGGTAAATTTTCATTTAAAGAACCCATCTTCATAAGAATTAATTTTAATTATACCTCGATAACCTTCTGTAATCCAGTCTCCATCAAAGTTATTAAGTTCTTCATCAGTCATATCTTGCCACGATGCATGCTCAACTATAGCACACGTCTCATCATCGCCATGGTCTTCTTCTAAGAATGTAATCCATCCAGTTAGTACTCTCATAGATCCGCGAACTCCTCTAAAGTAAATACATAAGTATCTTGCATATCAACTGTACCAACATCTTCGAACCAGTCATACAAGTTTACATGAATCTTTCCAGTCTCTTCATAATCGTGTGCATTGATAGCGATATCATCTAAGTAATGCCACCAGTCATTAATGTATGCCTCATCTTCAAAGTACTCTACAATCTCATGCTTGTATTGTTTTAATACTGCTAGTACATCTGCTCTCATGATTGTAATTCCTTTTGTGCAAGGTATGCTTGATAAGTTACACTAGAATTAGTCTGTAAAAATGTAATCAGTTCAGCATAATCGCGTAACAGATCGAAATAATTATCGTACAGTCTATCATATTCTTTCTTAGTTATTTCCTCTTCAATATACATAGTTCCTCCAAAGATATAATCCAACGTGGATAATAACATACGTACTAGTGATAAGCAATAGCCAGTACGCTTGTCTTTCGTGCTTCTTATTAACTAATTCCTCCTGTAAAAACTGCTTGCGATATGGCTTACCAAAATCATACATAAGGCTGGTCTCCGTTAAATGCTTCGTTATAATTCATCTCGTACTCGTTGACGTTATTACCTTGCCCATCAAAGCAGGTAATCACAAAGCCCTCATCCTCCTGACGTACTAGTATATATCCTCCTGTATTCATTAGTGTGTCGTCATCGTCTAGTAAATCAAAGTTAATACATAATGATCCATCGTCTAACTCATCGTTAGTCATGCTAATTTTTCTCATGGTATTATCTCCTGTCTAAGTTACCAAATAAATCTTTGTATATTGCATTAATATCTGAGTTACCTGCACTCTCAAAATAATACTGTAACGCATCTCTAATAGTCTCAGGTTCGTCTAACATATTGTGCATATAGTAATCTACTATCGTCCCAATTTTAGCGTCTATAACCTGCCTTAATTGTTCCTCTTTAGTGTTACTCTCAAAGGCATTAGTCCAGTCCATAATATGTAACCTCCATTTTATATAATCCATGCTCATTGAATCCATAATCTAGAACTCTAGGACTACTCATAAAATCTAGATTGCTTCTCTCTATTTCTGTTCTATGCTTCACTGCCTCAGCATCAGTTCCAGTGATAGTAAAGATACCGCCTGAACCTCTGTTTTTATGCGTTACTGTTACAATATTTTCCATTTTAAAACCCCACTTTAATAAATTGAATATGTTCGTTAATAAATCTCTTTGCTTCGTGTGCTTCGTTCAACTTGTTAGCTATGTCAGCACCTGATATATTCTTAATCCAACCTACACCGTACCAAAGTTTATACCCTCCCATTTTTTGGATCAATATCTGATTCTCTCCCCAGTTAATTTCGATAACGCGATTACCTAGGTTAATTGCTTCGTTAATCTTCTTTAGTGCCTGAGCATTACTTGGTTTTCTACCCTCAAAAGTATATTCATACATGGTTAATCTTCTCCTTGTTGTAAATAGACATTAATATAATTGTCTCCCTCATACACGTCATATCCTTGACGTAATAACTGTACTATAACACTATCCCAACTGTCAACTGGTAAAGTAATCCCTAAGCTTGCCTCCCATGCGTGGATAATATCCTCCATTGTAGTATCATCCTCCCAACAATCAAAGTGTGTGAATTCTACTGGTTCTAAATCATCCGGTTCAGTCTCATAATAAATACTCATAATATTACCCTTTCACTGATAAGATTTTAATTACTTTAGCCATTTTTACACCGTGTGCTTTATATGCTATCGTACTCACTCCTTTGTCATAACAAGCCCTGCATCCGTTACACTTACCGCCATGCTCGTATGCTTTACACTCAAATGCACCAGTAGGAGGTTTATCAGAGAAAATAGTACTTGTAAATAAGCCCTCAATAATCTCTCCTGTTACGCTATCACTAGACAATCTAACAACTACATTAGGTAATACCATCATATGGTTAATGACTGATTCATACTTACTAAACTTATACATGCGAGTAGGTAACCAATGTTTTACATGAGGAGTTCTTAGCATTACTGTATAAATTTTCCATGCTAAATCGATCGAGTACATGTCTCCGGAATCGAACCAACGGAAATACCTAGAATTATCTAAAGCCTCTACCATGTCATTAATCCATCCATCGCGTTTCCAGTCTTCTTTGTTAAACTGTCTAGGTGCTTTAACATTACTAAACCTATAATTACCAGTTGTCGCGTAACATCCTGCACAAGCCGGAACTAATTCCCCAGTCTTTAAATCCCTAGAACCTTGGCAGGTATCAAGTGCCTCAAGTGACCAAGATAAAATACCGTCTAGTTTACTGGTTTTTGATAGTTTAATCATTTTCGATACCCTCAGTGGCTTTTAATACTCTAATGTCAAATGCTAAATCCTTGTTGAATTCTACCAAAAATTTATATAGTTGGTCAAGGTTATCATTAACGATATTGTACGTCTCATCGTCTAGGTAATTCCTCAATGTTTTACATTGTTGATAGACACCGTATAAAATCTCTAGTTCTGTTTTAACTTGTTGCATAATTCCTCCAGTTGTTGAGTCATAATTCCATATTCTAGGGTTCTAGTCTATTAGGTAAAACCCTAGGTATAGATTATTATACAGTCTCTTTTAGTTGACTAATAATATGGTTAAGTACGTCCAGTTTATCATAAGTCTGAGATTGTAAGTCTAAGTAATACTTCTCCTTATCATTCCTCATGCTTGGGTCATTGGCTTTAAACTTTGCATCGATGCGGATGCATTCCTCCAAAGTCTTCATTTTCTCCGCTTTTGTCATTTCAATTAATAACATGCGTGCCGTATAGTTTAAATTCATGGTAATACCCTTTCAAAGTTAAGGGAGTTTCCTCCCTATTGGTTTATTTTGCGTAGTCAGGATTGAAACCTAGTTGACCGATTGCCACGATAACTGACTCAGGTAATTCATAGTAACCGTCATAATCTACCAACTCGTTATCAGTGAACCACAGGCCACCTTCTCCACCGTCAACTACATTCTCAAAAAATCCATATTGAGCATTAGAATCAATTTGTACTTGATACTTGCCAACTACTATTTTATGGTCAAAGTTGTATGTCATTTTTGTTACCTCCTTAGTTCGTTTCAGTGATTCCAATGTAACCGATTGCCTAGCGATTGTCAATAGTTTTGCCTATTATTTTTGATTGATTGTTGCTATTGATTGTTGAGTATTGATAAATTTTGGCTATAAGGGTCAATTCCCCACTCTCACACTATGAAATTCTATAAATATTTCACAATATGAAACAAAATCGCTTGACAAATGCTAGAATTTATGCATATGGGGGAGAGGGGTGCGGTAATATTCCACGCTAGATTGACTCTCTAAAATTCACAAAAAAGAAAACAGACTGATCCCTTATATAATTACATAAAGTTACATAATGTTGAAGAATTAGACGAAAAAGTAATAAAGAAAATAATGATTATAATCAATAAGTTATAGTTAGTAATAGTAAATGATAATGATTATTAATAAAGGAAAGAAACTGTGCACTTGAAAAGGACTTGCGGAGAGGCTAAGAAGCTCACAAGTGAACCCCGCAATTCTAAGAGACGTTCACAAGGGAATGCTTATTGTCTGTTATAACAAATATTTCTTGTTGTCTATTAAAATAAATATTGATTACCTATTGACAAACTTTAAAAAGTGTGTTATAATATTACTTAGTAATGGTTTTTAAGTAGATATGAATAAGAATAACAATGATAATTCTAAGTAGTACTAAGAACACTATAGAATTTATATAATTATACAAGTTCTCCTTTAAGGATAAAGAATGGATGCAGAAGTAAAGCCTCGTAAGGGCAGACCACCTAAAGCTCTGATAGAGTCTAAAAAGAAACCCGGAACATTAGGTCGACCTAAAGGCGATACTGGTAGGATTCAAGAATTAAAAGCACGATTACTCTCCACAACAGGAGATAAAGTTATCAACAAGATTGTCTCTATTGCTATGGATGATACTCATAGTGGTCAGATGGCAGCTCTAAAGATGTGTATGGATCGTGTGTTACCAACATCACTATTCGAGAAAGATGCTAAAGGTCAGCGAAATGCTGTAACCATTAACATCACTGGAATTGGTGATGCCAAAGTAGAAGCAGCAGAGATTGTTGATGTTGAAGTTACGGATGTAGATTACGATGAATCTTAACTTTGAACTGCTGCCTTGGCAAAAAGAAGTCTACAGCGACAAGACTCGCTTTAAAGTGATTGTTGCAGGTAGACGTTGTGGTAAGAGTAGATTATCTGCAGTTGCTCTCCTCGTAGAGGGTTTGAAATGTCCACAAGGATCTGCAGTAATGTATGTTGCTCCTACTCAAGGACAAGCTAGACAGATTATTTGGGATCTATTGATGGATCTCGGTAGAGATGTGATTAGTGGTAGCCATGTGAATAACATGGATATTACCTTAATCAATGGTGCTAAGATTTATGTTCGAGGTGCTGACCGTCCTGATACGCTTCGTGGTGTATCATTAACATTTGTAGTGTTGGACGAGGTAGCTGACATTAAAGCAGATACATGGGAAAAAGTATTACGTGCTGCTTTGTCTGATAAAAAAGGTAATGCATTATTTATCGGTACTCCTAAAGGACGTAACTGGTTCTACGATATGTATAACCTAGGTCTTGATGGTACAGATGATGAATGGAAGTCATGGCACTTTACTACTAAGGACAATCCACTGATTGATCCTAAAGAGATTGAAGGTGCTAAGAAGACTCTAAGTAGTTTTGCTTTTAAACAGGAATACGAAGCTTCCTTTGATAATGCAGGTACAGATTTATTTAAAGAGAGTTGGTTAAAGTACGGTAAAGAACCTGATGGTGGAGTCTACTACATTGGACTAGACTTCTCAGGATTCTTAAATGAGAACTATTCTCAAGCAAGACAGAAGAAGTTAGACCAGTCCGCTATTGCAGTTGTTAAAGTTACTGATGATGGTAACTGGTTTATTAAGAAGATTGAACATGGACGATGGGATGTTAAAGAGACTGCTCAGCGTACATTAAAGAATATTAAGCAGTTCCAACCAGTCGGTACAGGTATCGAAAGAGGAACTTCTAGGAATGCTGTAATGCCTTACCTAAGTGATATGATGAGGGCTAATAATGTTTATGCTCACATCACGGACTTAACGCATGGTGGTAAGAAGAAAACTGAACGTATTGTCTGGGCACTACAAGGACGATTCGAACATGGTAAGATAACACTCAACGAAGATGAAGATTGGGATGAGTTTAGAGATCAGTTGTTAATGTTCCCTACTCCTCAAGTGCAGGATGACTTAATCGATGCTTTGTCTTACGTTGATCAACTAGCTGTCACTACATACTTTGCAGATGATAATAGTGAAGACCTTGAACCTTTAGATTGGATAAGTGGATACTAAATGTTAAAAATTGTTAAAGGTATTTTCGGTATTGATCCTATGGAGATGGTACAGGGATTAAAGCGTACCAATCCTTTAGAAGGTGGTATGTTCCCTGACCTGACACCTAAGATGATGATTGGTGAAGGTGGCTTAGCTAATCTTGAGAAAGCAGGTATGCCTCAAGGTGTTAGTGCAGAAGACTTAGCACTAGCTCGTATGGATCTAGAGCAGCTAGGTCAGACACAGTTTGAAAAGAGTACTGACTGGCTAGGTAAGGGTGTAGAGATTGACACCAATGCTAACAAAGCAATGTACGAAATACCGGACGATCAAGTTCAAGTAAGAGCAGGTAGAGATATCAAGAAACTAAAAGAAGCAGGATTCTCAGAAGTCTTTAAAGCTGACTTACTAGAGAATGCTTATCCTGATATCGCAGATATTAAACTCAAGTTCTATGACGATCCTAAATCAAGTTCAGCAGGTGGTTTTGATCCAGTTAAGAATGAACTTACAATCAATCGTTCTAATTCATATGTAAAAGAGAACGGTATTAAGAAAACAGTTCTTCACGAAGTACAGCATTTTGTTCAAGCTAAAGAAGGTTTAACATATGGCGAGAACTTTGCTACTCGCTTAGCTGAAGAACCTGACTATCAAATGGGTAAGCAGTATCTAGACAAAGCCCTAACAAATCCTCAAGTAGCTAATGACTTAGTTAAGATGTTAACTGATAATCCTAAAGTAGGATTCAATGCAGCAAACGCACAGTTAGCTGTGAAAGCATTAGCAGATAATCCAACAGAAGATGCATTAGTAGTTCTATCACGTAGTTTAGGAAGCAAGGACATGGCTGAGAAGTTTGTTTCTAAAGCCGGTGCTTATCCTGCTCTTCGTGGTTTATTAGAATCTAAAGCACTTGCTGAAGATGGCTATCGTTCTGCATTCAAAAAGTACACAAACGTAGAAGGTGAAGGCTGGGCTAACCTAGCAATGAACAGTTCTGATATGAATGCTCAGCAACGTATGGAAAATACAGCTCGTGAACGAATGATTGCTCAAGGAAATATTCCGGGTGAGATGCTACCTTCTAGATTCCAAGAACTCAGAGGAGATGCTCTTAAAGGATTGGCTTATTCTGACCCAACTCAAACCACTATCCAAGGACTATAAACATGGCAGAGAATAAAGAATATGTAGATATGTACAATGAAACAGAATCTGATAAAGAGATTGTTTCCTTTGTAACACATCATACAGACAAGTGGAGAAATCACAGAGATGTGAACTATACAGATACTTGGGAAGAGTATGAGCGTTTATGGAGAGGTATTTGGGACTCTTCAGATAAGCTTCGTGAATCAGAAAGATCACGTATTATTACTCCTGCACTACAGCAAGCTATCGAATCTAAGCAAGCTGAAATCAGTGAAGCAGTGTTTGGTCGCGGTGAGTTCTTTGATATTCAAGATAACCTAGGTGATCAAGATCAGACAGACGTAGCATTGATCAAGAATCAGATGCATGAAGACTTTAAACAAACTAAAGTTAAACGTGCTATCGATGAAATTGTTCTATTAGCTGAGTTATATGGTACAGGTATCGGTGAAGTTATAGTTGAAGAGAAGAAAGTATTATCTCCTGCTACTCAACCAATCCCCGGAACTGATGTTGCAGCTATCGGTGTGATGGAGAATAAGAAGTTTTTAGTAGGTTTGAACCCTATTAATCCTCGTAACTTCTTGATTGAACCTAATGCACGTAGCATTGAAGACTCTTTAGGTGTTGCAATTGAAGAATACATGTCTTTCCACACCATTGTTAAGGGTATTGAAGACGGTGTTTATCGTAAATGCGACATTGCACCTAGCTATACTACCTCTGATTTAGAACCAGTACAGGAAGAATCTAACTTTATTGATGATAAGATACCTGTAATTCGTTATTATGGTCTAGTTCCTCGCGAATACATCGAACAATTAGAGAATGAAGACGGTGAAGTAGTCGATTTATTCCCTGAAGACACAGCTATGGATGATTATTCAGACCTAGTTGAAGCGATTGTTGTTATTGCTGATGGTCAACACCTACTTAAGGCTGAGAAATCACCTTATATGATGAATGATCGCCCAGTTGTAGCCTATCAAGCTGACTCTATGCCCGGCAGATTCTGGGGTAGAGGCACTGCTGAGAAGGGTTATAACATGCAAAAGGCGATGGATGCACAAGTACGTGCCCATTTAGACTCTTTAGCCCTTACAACAGCTCCTATGATGGCTATGGATGCTACTCGTCTGCCTCGTGGTGCTAGATATGAAGTAAAAGCAGGTAAGAACTTCTTGGTTAACGGTAATCCATCAGAGATTATGATGCCATTTAAGTTTGGTGCTACAGATCCCGGTAACCTACAGACTGCAAATGCCTTCCAAGCTATGTTATTGCAAGCTACAGGCACGATCGACAGCACAGCAATGCCCGGACAAGTAGCTGCTGGTGAAGCGTCAGGAGCAGGGCTTTCAATGGCTCTATCAGGCTTGATGAAAAAGAACAAGCGTACCTTAATTCACTTCCAAGAAGACTTCCTTGTACCATTTATTAAGAAAGCAGCTTGGAGATTCATGCAGTTTGACCCTGAGCGTTATCCAGTTAAGGATGTAGAGTTTGTTCCTCTATCAACTATGGGTATGGTTGCTCGTGAATATGAACAACAACAGATGATTGGCTTGATGCAGACTCTTGGCGATAGTCCTATTACACCTGTATTGTTACAAGGTATTATCAAATCCTCTAGCTTGGCTAATCGTGATGAGATTGTTGCTACATTACAACAGATGTCACAACCTGATCCAATGCAACAACAGATGCAACAGCTACAAGTTGCTACTGCTCAGGCTCAGTTCAATAAGACTCAAGCAGAAGCTGCTAAGGCTCAAGCTGAAGCTCAGCAGATTGGTGTAGAGACTCAGTATATCCCAGTTGAGGTTCAATCTAAGATGTTAGGTTCAATCTCTCGTGGTGCTAGAGATGAGACTGACTTCCAAAAGAGAGCTAAGATTGCTGATTTAGCTTTGAAGGAAGCTGACATTCAATCTAATGAAAAGATTGCAATGATCCAAATGGCAAGAAGTAGTAAATAATACTTGACAAATTAAAAAAAGTATGCTATAATATATACTATTATAACATAAACTCATCTCCGAGTCAAGGAAAAAGATGAATAAAGAAATACAAAAGTATTACGAAGATAGATTCTCTATGATGGCTACCCAAGGGTGGAAAGATTTAATGGAGGATTTGGAGACAATGTTAGCAGCCACTGACAACCTCAGTGGTGTTACAACGGTAGAACAGCTTCACTTCAAAAAAGGCGAAGTATCTATCATGAACTGGCTCAAGAATCTTCGTGATGCTAGTGCTGAAGTATATGACAGACTACAAGAAGAGGACGAAGATGCCTCGTAGAATGTTTGACTTCACTTGTAAGAATTCACACACAACTGAACACTTCGTTGATATCGACTTAAAAGAGGTTAGTTGTAGTGAGTGTGGCGAGATGGCGACTCGCATTCTTTCCCCCACTGGGATCTATTTAGAACCTTTTAGTGGGTTACATCCAACGAGTTATGATCGATGGAATCGCGTGAGAGCTGAGAAGCTGGCACTGGAAAGAAAAAGAAACGCAGAGTAAGTTCATAAAGGTGTCTTTACGTCCACCTCGAACTATTTTTAAAATCCTAAAATCGCAAAAGCGACAGGAGGCATGATGGCTGAAATGATTGACCTGCAAGATGAGGGTAACCTCGATAACTTTAACCAAGAGTTAGATACTAGTTCTCAAGAACCTGATAACACAGTAACTTCTACAGAACCTGAAGACGAACTACCTGCTAAGTATAGAGGTAAAACACCGGCAGAACTTGCTCGGATGCATCAAGAAGCTGAAAAGCTAATTGGTCGACAAGCACAAGAAGTAGGTGAAAGTCGAAGACTATTGGATGAAGTGATTAAGCAGCAACTCAATGCTAAGCAAGACACGCAGCCACAAGCAAAGACGCAAGAAATCGATTGGTATGAAGATCCTGCTAAGGCAACAAAGCAAGAGATCGAGAATAATCCAGTTATTAAAAGTTTGAAAGAACAGCAAGAGTTGCTCGCTAAACAGGCAGCAATGCAACGATTAGAACAGGAACACCCTGACTATAATCAGATTGCTAGTTCAGATGATTTTGCTGAATGGGTTAAAGCTTCTCGTATCCGTACAGAGTTATTTGCTAAGGCTTATAACTATGACTATGATGCTGCTGATGAACTATTAAGTACTTACAAAGCACTTAAGAATGTCAAGACAGAGCGTGTAAAGTCTGCTGATGAAACCTTAAAGAAAGCTGAGACAGAGAAAAGAAGTCAGTCATTAAAGGCTGCTTCAGTTCCTAAAGGCGGTACAGGAGAATCTTCTAAGCCTATTTATAATCGTGTCGATCTTATCACTTTAAAAATGCGAGATCCTGTTAGGTATGAAATGATGTCAGAAGAAATCATGGCTGCCTATAATGAGGGTCGAGTTAGATAATCATTAATTTATTAGGAGTTTAAAAATGGCTTTAGGTTCATTACATCAAACAAAAACAACTGCGGATAAATTTATCCCAGAGATTTGGTCAGACGAAGTTGTTGCAACATACAAAGCAAATCTGATCGCTGCTAACTTAATCAAGAAGTTGAACTTCCGTGGTAAGAAAGGTGACTCAGTTCACATTCCTAAACCGGGTCGTGGTTCTGCAAATGCAAAAGCTGCTTCTACACAAGTTACATTGAACACAGACACAGCTACTGAAGTTGTAGTTAACATTGATCAACACTGGGAATACTCAATCTTGATCGAAGACATCGTTGAAACTCAAGCTCTTGCTTCTATGCGTCAGTTCTACACTGATGACGCTGGTTATGCATTGGCTCGTAAAGTAGACTCAATGATTCTTCAATTAGGTCGTGGTGTTAACGGTGGTGACGGTACAGCAGCTTACACTGGTGCTTATTCAGGTGCTGATGGTACAACTGCTTACACAGGTACTGCAGGTGCTTTGACTGATGCAGCTATCCGTCGTTCAATCCAGCGTTTGGATGACAGCGATGTTCCAATGGATGGTCGTTTCTTGATCGTTCCTCCATCAACACGTAACACATTGATGGGTATTGATCGTTTCACTGAGCAAGCTTTCGTTGGTGAAGCAGGTTCAGCAAACACAATCCGTAACGGTGAAGTTGGTAACGTTTATGGTATCCCTGTATTCGTAACTAGCAACGCTGACGCAGCTACTGACGGTGATCGTATCTGCTTGTTAGGTCATAAGGACTTCGCAGTTCTTGCTGAGCAACAAGCTGTTCGTACACAAACTCAGTACAAGCAAGAGTGGTTGGGTAACTTGTTCACTGCAGACACAATCTTCGGTGTTAAAGAGTTGCGTGACGGTTCTGCTGTTGCATTGGCTGTACCAGCTTAATAGCTGAATGATTGATGGCTCTGTTTCGGCAGAGCTGTCTTTCTTAAGGGCTCTACGGAGTCTTTAATAAAGACAAGGAGTTTCAATGGCTAAGTTCAAAGATAAAGCTACTGGTAATGTATTCGAGTTTAACAATGAATACGATATTCAAACAATGCGTAAGCATCCTGACTACGTAGAAGTAAAAGAAGAAGTAAAACAATCTAAGAAAACTAAACAATCAGAGGAAGTTTAAATGGCGATCTATAGAGGAGCAGGAGGAGCAGGTGATGCAACTGGTGACTCAGCCAGTGAAGCTCTCTTAGTTCGTGAGTTAGCTGCTGAGGTTGAGATTGATGCAGCCGCTGCTGAGGCTGCTAAGTTAGCTGCTCAAGCGGCTCAAGCTGCAGCTGAGACTGCTAAAACTAACGCGGAGACTGCCGAAGCCAATGCTGAAACTGCTGAAACTAATGCCGAAACTGCAGCAAGTAATGCTAGTTCCTCTGCGTCTAGTGCTTCTACTTCGGCTACCAACGCTGCTTCATCAGCTTCATCTGCTAGTACATCTGCGACGAATGCGGCTTCATCTGCTTCTGCTGCTAGTACATCTGCATCTAATGCTTCTACTAGTGCGACTAATGCCGCATCTTCAGCGACTGCCGCAAGCGGTTCAGCTACCAGTGCTGCTTCTAGTGCTTCCTCTGCTTCAACATCGGCATCGACAGCCACTACTAAGGCATCTGAAGCTGCAACTTCTGCAACCAATGCAGCTACTAGTGCAACTGCTGCACAAACTGCTGAGACTAATGCAGAGACTGCAGAAACAAATGCTGAGACGGCTAAAGCAGCTGCTGAATTAGCCGCTAGCAATGCTTCTACATCAGCTACCAATGCAGCATCTAGTGCTTCATCAGCAAGTACATCAGCAAGCAGTGCTTCAACATCAGCAACGAATGCAAGTAACTCAGCTTCTGCTGCAGCTACAAGTGCTACCAATGCTAGTAACTCTGCTAGTGCTGCTGCAACATCAGCAACTAATGCAGCTAATAGTGCTACTCTAGCAGCTAGTTATACACCATCTCAAACAGGTAATGCAGGTAAGTATTTAACTACTGACGGAACTAATACATCATGGGATGCTCTAGCGACTGTAGCGAATAGTGGTTCTTATAATGATTTGTCTGATAAACCAACAATACCAACAAACTTAGATAGTTTATCTGATG
>JACCDY010033098.1_pt1 | contig 16050 bp, 15 predicted proteins | sample 7446391 | NCBI WGS metagenome assembly JACCDY01 (sample SAMN15323451, study PRJNA562643) | freshwater metagenome | isolation source: river surface water | place: USA:Blue River Watershed | collected 2017-08-18
CGATGAGAGCGGCTTTCCGGCCGAGGACGAGATTTTCGATCCCAACATCTTCGCCATCGCCACCGGTATCGAAGAGCACAACAACTACGCGGTGGACTTCATCGAGGCCACGCGCTGGATCAAGGCGAACCTGCCGGGCGCCAAGGTCAGCGGCGGCGTGTCCAACGTGTCCTTCAGCTTCCGCGGCAACGACCCGGTGCGCGAAGCCATCCACACCGTGTTCCTGTACCACGCCATCCAAGCCGGCATGGACATGGGCATCGTCAACGCTGGCATGGTCGGCGTGTATGACGACCTCGGCGACGAATTGCGCGAGCGCGTCGAGGATGTGGTGCTGAACCGCCGCGATGACGCGACCGAGCGCATGATCGAGATCGCCGCCACGCTGAAGGCGGGCGACAGGAAGGAAGAACAGAACCTGGCCTGGCGCGACGCGCAGGTCGAGAAGCGCCTCGCGCATGCGCTGGTGCACGGCATCACGCAGTGGATCGTCGAGGACACCGAAGAGGCGCGGCAAAAAGTCGAGGCCGGCGGCGGCCGTCCGATCCATGTGATCGAAGGCCCGCTGATGGATGGCATGAACATCGTCGGCGACCTGTTTGGTCAGGGCAAGATGTTCCTGCCGCAGGTGGTCAAGTCGGCGCGCGTGATGAAGCAGGCCGTGGCCCACCTGGTGCCGTTCATCGAGGAAGAAAAAGCGGAAGAAGAGCGCCGCACGGGCCAGGCTGCCAAGCCCAAGGGCAAGATCGTGATTGCGACCGTGAAAGGCGATGTGCACGATATCGGCAAAAATATCGTGTCTGTCGTCCTGCAATGCAATAACTTCGAGATCGTGAACATGGGCGTAATGGTGCCCTGCGCCGAGATCCTGGCCAAGGCCAAGGCCGAGAATGCCGACATCGTCGGGCTGTCCGGACTGATCACGCCGTCACTGGAAGAAATGGCGCATGTGGCGAAAGAAATGCAGCGCGACCCGTGGTTCCGCGAGCGCAAGATTCCGCTGCTGATCGGCGGCGCGACCACCAGCCGCGCGCACACGGCGGTCAAGATCGCGCCCAACTACGAGGGCCCGGTGATCTATGTGGCCGATGCCTCGCGCTCGGTGTCGGTGGCGCAATCGCTGCTGACCCCGCAGTCGCGCGATACTTATCTGGCGGAGCTGGCCACCGACTATGCGCGCATCCGCGAGCAGCATGCGGGCAAAAAGGCGCTGCCGATGGTCTCGCTGGCCGCTGCGCGCAAGAACAAGTTCGCGCTGCCGTTCGATGGCGAGTGCGCGCCGGTCAAGCCCAAGTTCATCGGTCGCCGTCATTTCCGCAATTTCGATCTCTCGGTGCTGGCCAATTACATCGACTGGGGCCCGTTCTTCCAGACCTGGGACCTGGCGGGGCCCTTCCCGGCGATCCTGACTGATCCGGTAGTGGGCGAGCAGGCAACGACTGTCTATCAGGAAGGGCAAGCGCTGCTGAAGAAAGTCATCGACGGCCGCTGGCTGAGCGCGAATGGCGTGATGGCGCTGCTGCCTGCCAATAGCGTCAATGATGACGATATCGAGGTCTATACCGACGAGACCCGGACTGAGGTCGCCTTCACTTATTACGGCTTGCGTCAGCAGGGCGAAAAGCCGGTGATCGATGGTGTGCCGCGTCCTAACCAATGTCTGGCAGATTTCATCGCACCGAAGGACTCGGGCGTCACCGATTACATCGGCCTGTTCGCAGTGACCGCCGGCCTCGGCATCGAGAAGCACGAGAAGCGCTTCGAAGAGGCGGGCGACGATTATTCATCGATCATGCTCAAGGCCTTGGCCGATCGCCTGGCCGAAGCCTTTGCCGAATACCTGCATGAGCGCGTGCGCAAGGACTTGTGGGGCTATGCCGCCGATGAAGAGCTGAGCAATGCGCAATTGGTTGCCGAGTCTTATCGCGGCATCCGTCCGGCGCCCGGCTATCCGGCCTGCCCCGAGCATACGGTGAAGGCCGACATGTTCCGCATCCTCGAAGCCGAGGACATCGGGATGAGCCTGACGGAGTCGTTTGCGATGTTCCCGGGTGCGTCGGTGTCGGGCTTCTATTTTGCCCATCCGGATTCGAAGTACTTCACCGTCGGCAAGATCGGCCAGGACCAGTTGAAAGACATGGCCGAGCGCCGCGGCGTGCCCATGGCGCAGCTGGAAAGCTGGCTGGCGCCCAACCTCTGAAGCCTGACGGCCGCTGCTATACCTGCAGCGCGCCGTCGACAAACACTTTCAACTCACCGGGCGCGAAGGCCAGCCAGATCTCGTTGGTCGTCAACGGCTCGGTGACGATCACGGCCACGCGATCGTTGGGCGTTGTCACTTCCGAAAAATCCACCGACAAGTCTTCGTCCGACAGCTTGGCCTGTGCGAACGGATACTGTCGGATGATGTAATGCAGCTTCGTCGAGCAGTGCGCAAACAGCGCCGAGCCATCCGAGAGCATCATGTTGAAGACGCCATAGGATGCGATCTCGCGGGTCAGCGCATCGATGGCCGTGGTCAGTTCGCCCGTGGCGGGTGGCGTATCGCCAAAGCGGCGGCGCAATTGCTGCAGCAGGTAGCAGAAGGCCAGCTCGCTGTCGGTATTGCCGACCGGGCGGAAGGCGCCGTCGAGTGCCGGCGCAAAATGCTTCAGGTCGCCATTGTGCGCAAAGACCCAGTAGCGTCCCCACAGCTCGCGCACGAAAGGGTGGCAGTTTTCCAGCGCGACCTGCCCTTGGGTGGCCTTGCGGATATGCGCGATGACATGGCGTGACTTGATCGGGTAGCGCTTGATCAGTTCGGCCACCGGGGAGGCGACCGCCGATTCATGATCGACGAACAAGCGCACGCCGGCGCCCTCGAAGAAAGCGATGCCCCAGCCATCCTTGTGTTCATCGGTGTGGCCGCCGCGGTGTGCGAAGCCGGTAAAGCTGAACACGATATCGGTGGGCACATTGCAGTTCATGCCAAGCAGTTGGCACATGGCGGCGTCTCGTCAGTCATCAACAGGCCTCATGGTATCGCGAATCATGGCGGGCTCGAGCTGCAAGCTGCAGCGCCACAGGCCATGGCCGGAGCGCCGGTATTTTTCTTCGAAGGGCGTCAGCGGTCCGGCCGGATCGGCAGGCAGCGCTTCACTGGCAACCTGCCGGCCTGTCAACTGCGCCAGCGCAGCGGCGAATTCATCGACATAGGTTTGCCAGTTGCTGCGGCACTCGACCCGGCCGCCGAGTGCGACGAGGGTCGGGAACACCGGATGCCCGTGCCAGCGCCGGCCGAGCTGCGCTTTTTTGGGCCAGGGGTTCGGGTACAGCAGATAGTGGCGATCCGGATGCATGCCATGCGCCAGCATCAGGCGCCAGAAATCCACCAGGTCAGCGCGCAGCGTCAGGCAGTTGGACGGCCGTTCGCCATCCCAGCGCAAGTCGCGCCCGAGGCGGTCGGCCGACTGGTCGACGCCGATCACGAAGTGCGAGGGAAAGCGGGCTGCGAGCCGCAAGCTGGACATGCCGACGCCGCAGCCCGCGTCGAGGATCAAGGGCGCAGCGCTGGCCAGCCAGGCCGCGCGGCCTGCGGCGAAGGCGTCCTGCGTATGGGCCGAGACCGGTTTCAGGAAGCGCGAACCCGCATGGCGCGCGACGATGGCGGCAAGCTGCTCGTGCGGGCCTGGCTGGTTGCTGGTGACGGGGCGGGAAAGGACGTGCATGGCGTGCATGGCGCGAACAGAATCAGGGCGCCGAGCATACCAAAGCCGACCCGGCGCCTGCCTTTTCGCTGCGCCGCCCGGGCAGGTTCAGTGCAGCACCACCGGTTGCGGCATCAGCGATCCATAGCTGCCGAGGAAGTCATCGATTTCCTCGACCGTGGGTTCGGAGGCGATCAGTTCGCGCACATGCTGACGGAAGGACTCGGCCAGCGGACCCGCGATGAAGGTCTCGCGCTTGCCCGGCTTGTCGAGGATTTCATAACCGCCGAAACGCATCGCTTCCAGGCCTGCCTCTGCGCCAAATTCAACCACGCTGTAATGCTCGCTGTTGTAGATGAGGTTCATGCTGGCTCCCAGAGTAGATGCAGGGAAGGTGATCCTTCCGCGCTGCTGCACATGGCGCTGTCCTGCGGATTTTCAATGGCGCCGGTCGCAATTCCCGTGCCCGGGAGCGGTGGCCTGGTAATGAAGGGCAGGCGTCAGCCGCAGTCGAGTTCGGGGCCCAGTTCCAGATGCTCGCGATACTGTGCTTCTTGCAAGAACTCCCGGACCTTGGCCTTGTGCTCGGCATTGGCAAGGGACAGGAACAGCCGGGCTGGCTTTTCACGCAAGACCCGGTTCAGCGTGATCCGCATCGTCAGGTTGCCGCTGCAGCAAGGGCAGCCTGGTGCGACCCGGATAAGCTTCATTACGGACGATTCTGCCAGTGAATTAAGGGCACTGCTGCCGCTGGCAATGCCCTCGAGGATGGCGGCGCTGGTCTGGGACCGATCGACTTCGGCTGCGATCGCCGCTTCGCGCGCTGCGCCGCTGCCGCCGTGGACCAGGGTTAACCATGTCATCTGCGTCAGCTTGCCTTCTTGATGACTTTGCTTGAGTCTACGCCAAGTTGCTTGAGCTTGCGATAGAGGTGGGTGCGTTCCAGTCCGGTACGCTCGGCGACCCGGGTCATGCTGCCGCCCTCGCGCACCAGATGATGCTCGAAATACGCGCGCTCGAATGCATCGCGCGCTTCGCGCAGCGGCAGTTCGAACGACACGCGAAATTCGTTTTCCGGCGGCGCATAGCCATGGCCGTTCGATGCGCCGTGCAAACCATTGCCGTTGTAGACCGGCGGTGGTTGCAGCTGCGGCACGACGGTCACCTTTTCTTGCGAGACGACCGGGCGCGCCACCGGCGGCACCAGCGTGCCGCGGGCCGCCTGCTCATGGCCGCGCGACAGCCCCTGCTGCACGGTCCGCAGCAGCTTCTGCAGCGAGATCGGCTTTTCGAGGAAATTCATGGCGCCGATGCGGGTCGCTTCGACCGCGGTATCGATGGTGGCGTGCCCCGACATCATGATCACCGGCATCGTCAGCAAGCCGTCGCGCTGCCATTCTTTCAGCAGGGTCACGCCATCGGTATCGGGCATCCAGATGTCCAGCAGCACGAGGTCGGGCGCGCCCGACAGGCGCAGCTCGCGCGCCGCGTTCGCGTCTTCGGCAGTGCTGACGACATGTCCTTCATCCCCGAGGATTTCGGACAGAAGTTCCCGGATCCCCATTTCGTCGTCTACGACCAGAATATTTGCCATGGGTGCGCCTCTTCACTCACTACAGGGAAATCGCCCTGAAGAAATTGTATTTTTTACAATAAAAAATGTCAAATCGTTAAATATCTGAAAGCTTCATCAGCAAAATCAAGACCCTGGCGCCCGACCCTTCCTTGCGATTGTGCAACTCGATACGGCCGCCATGCTCTTCGATGATTTTCTTGACTACAGGCAACCCCAGTCCGGTGCCGCGCGGCTTGGATGTGACATAAGGTTCAAATGCCCTCGTAATCAGCTTGGCATCGAAACCGGGCCCATTGTCCAGAATCGTCAGCCTGACTGCGGTGCGCTGGCTGCCGTCGGCATCCGGAAAATGGATCGCTTCGGTCCGAATGACAATTTCCGGCGAGCGCAGGTTTTTGTCGATTTCGGCCGTCGCATCTTGTGCATTTTGCAAGAGGTTGTGTACCACCTGTCGCATTTGGGTTGCATCTCCAAGGATGCGTGGCAGTGACGCTGCCAGTTGCGGACGAATGGCGTCAGCGTGGGCACCGCCAGCATAGAGTTCCAATATTTCACTGATCAGCGCATTCAGGTCCAGCGCTTGCAGCACCGGCGGCGGCGTCTTTGCATAGTCGCGGAAGTTGTCGACCATCTGCTGCATCGCCACCACCTGGTTGACGATGGTGTTGGTGCCGCGCTCGAGCAGCGAAGCATCGCTGCCCTCGAGTTTGTCATGCAGCTTCATCTGCAAGCGTTCGGCCGACAGCTGTATTGGGGTCAGCGGGTTCTTGATCTCGTGCGCAAGGCGGCGCGCAACTTCCGCCCAGGCCACCGAGCGCTGACCGGAGATCACGTCGCTGATGTCATCGAACACGACCACGTGGCCGGTGCCGGAACCGACCGGCAGCCGCGAGCCGCGCACCAGCAGCGTGATTTCGCCGTCGGCCAACTGGCCCAGCCCGCGGCGGCCGATCTCGATCTGCTGCTGCCAGTGCAGGTGCTGGCCGGCATGGTCGGCATCGGCATCATCGCCGGCTGCTTGTGCGTTCTGGCTAGAGAAGGCATCGATCACCGGTGTGCTGAATGCGGCCAGTTCAGGCAGGCTCGCGAAGGGCTGGCTCAGCGAGGACTTGAGGTCGACTTGCAGGATGCGTTCGGCCGAGGCATTGAAGGTCACGAGGCGCAGGTGGTCGTCGAACACCATCACGCCGGCCGACATGTTGGCCAGCACCGATTCGAGGTAGGCCTTCGCATCTTCCAGCGCGCGCCGGTTGCGCTCGACCGCCTCGCGCGCATCGGCGAGCTGCATCGTCATCGTGTTGAAGGACTTGGTCAGCGTGCCCAGCTCGTCCGAGGTCGCCATGATGGGTCGCGGTGAGAGGTTGCCTTCGGCCACAGCCTTGGTGCCCTCGGCCAGCAGCAGCAGCGGCTGCGCCAGATCGGTGGCCAGCAGGAAGGCCGACACCATCGCCGCAAACACGGCCAGCAGCAGCACCAGCGTCAGCGTCACCAGATAGAACTTGCGCAAGCCCTCGCGCGCCAGCGAACGCTCCTGATAGTCGCCATAGGCGGCGCGCAGGGCTTCGGCGTTTTGCGCCAGCTGCTCCGGCACCGGCTGCAGCACCTGCAAAAAGCGTTGATGGCTGCGCAGGCTTTGCAGCGAGCCCTCGCCGCGCAAGGCGACGATGATGCGGAAACGCAGGCCGCCGCGATCAGTTGCGGTGGCCTCTGCCGTCGCGCCGGCGCCGACACCAGCGCCACCACTATCGCTACCACTATCGCCACCAGCGCCAGAGCCGATGCCAGAGCCGATACCGGAGCCGATACGAGCACCACCGTTACCCTTGCCAGCGGAGCGCGTGCCACCTTTGGCCTCGCCTGCGCTGCCGTCAGGACGGCCTTCGTTATCGTCCTCGCCGCCCTCGATGGCGCCGTAGCCATCCATGGAGCGCGCCCGCGCCAGCATGGCCGGCGTCGGTGCATCCGCCATCAGTTCGGTCAGGTTGCTGCCGGTGTTCGCGATCACGGTGCCATTGCCGGTGACGATCATGCCATCCTGCAGCTGGTTGTGTTCCATCACCCGGGCCAGTTGCAGCGCAAGGCCGGTGTCGGACATCTCGGACAGGTCGCCGGCGGCGCTGCGAGCCTTTTGCCGCAGGTCGCGCAGCGAGGATTCGAGCGCTGTGCGGCCCAACGTCAGGCCGGACTCGAGCGCTGCCTCGACTTTCACGTTGAACCAGGATTCGATCGAGCGCGACACGAACTGCACCGACACCGTGTAGATCACGATGCCGGGCAGGATGCCCATCAGCCCGAACATCAGCACCAGCCGGGTCATCAGCCGCGAACCGAAGCGGCCGCTGCGATAGCGCCGGTACAGGCGCGCCAGCAGCAGGCAGACCACCAGGAACAGGCCGATGCCGACCACGATGTTCGCGCCCAGGATCCATGTGTAATAGGTCTCGAACATGCTGGTGTTGTCGCTGGCCGAGGCCAGCAGGAACAGCAGGACGCCGACAGTCAGCGCCGAGGCTGGCAGCACATAGCGCAGGGCGCGCCTCATTTCGCCTCGACTTTGTAGGGGAAGCGCATCCAGCCGGAGGCAAGGCGCCAGTCATTGCTTCCCATTGCGCTGACCTGGATCGGCTTGGGCAGCTGCGAGCCGTCCAGCGCCAGTTGCACGCTGATGGTGTAGCTGGCGTCGCGCTTGAGCGCGCCCGGCTCGGCCACGACCCAGCGACCGGGCCGGCGCAGCAGCGCCAGCAGGTCATCGAGTTTGGTGAAGTTACGGTGCAGGCTGCCGTCGATCGACGCACGGTATTGCTGGGTCAGCACGTTGTACGACAAGCGGATGGTGCGCGTGGCCTTGACGCTGACTTCGTCGAACCAATACCAGCGCGGCCGCGAGATCTCGACCTGCAGCGTGAAATACAGCGGCACGCCGCGCACCAGCGCGTCTTCCAGCGAACGTGTCAGTTCGACATTGAAGCTGGTCGACAGGCGGTAGCCCTCGTCGGTCGCTTCCAGCGAGGCATCGACGAACTCTATGCCTTCGGCGGCATGCGCCAGCCCCGGCGAGATCGCCAGCAGCAGGGTCAGCCAACAGCCGAGAAGTAAGCGTCGTATCACGGAGGGAACGGAGCCAGTAGCGGGCAATGCCACGCGGAAAAAGTCCCCGGATAGTATCAAACGTGGGGCTTTTCCAGTAGCGCGTAAAAGAGGCCGTCCTGGTCCTGCGCGCCGGACGCCACGGGCAGCAGTTGTCCCGGTGCGGGCAGCCGGCGCGCGCCGGTGCGGGCGACGAAGCGGGCCGCCTGCGCTTCGGATTCGTCGGGCCACAGTGAGCAGGTGACCAGCAGCAACCGCCCGCCTGGCTTGAGCAGTTGCCACAAGTTGTCGAGGATGGCGGCCGACAGTGAGGCCAGCTGGTCGGCATCTTCCGGTCGTCTGAGCCAGCGGATATCGGGGTGGCGGCGCACGATCCCCGAGGCCGTGCACGGCACATCGGCGAGGATGCGGTCGAATGGCCGGCCGTCCCACCAGTCGCGGGCAGCGGCGTCGCCTTGCTTGAGCTCGGCCTGCAGCTGCAGACGCGTCAGGTTTTGCGCCACCCTCTGCAGGCGCGACGCATCCTGGTCCAGCGCGACCAGGTCGAGCTGTGCGGTCTCCAGCAGGTGGCCGGTCTTGCCGCCGGGCGCGGCGCATGCATCAAGCACCCGCATGCCGTCCTGCAGGCCCAGCAAAGGAGCGGCCAGCTGCGCAGCGGCATCCTGCACCGACACCTGTCCCTCGGCAAAGCCGGGAATCTCATGCACCGGCCGCGGCCGGGCCAGGCGCAGGGCACAAGGCCCGACCCGGTCGGCAGCGATGCCGGCGCGTGCGAAGATTTCCAGCGTTTCCGCGACGCTGGCCTTGCGCTGGTTGACCCGCAAAGTCATCGGCGGCTGCTGGTTGCCCGCTGCCAGCACGGCGGCCCAGTCGTGCGGAAAGGCCGCTCGGACCCGGTCTATCCACCACTGCGGATAATTCCAGCGCAGGTCGTCGTGTTCGCGCAGCCGCGGCAGCAGCGTCGCGCGCTCGCGCAGCATGCGGCGCAGCACCGCATTGACCATGCCCTTGGCCCGAGCCAGCTCACGGTCGGCCGCACAGGCCGTCACGGCCTGGTCGACCAGCGTGTGCTCGGCATAGGCAGCCGGGGTTTCCGACAGCAGCGCCAGCGCGCAGGCCAGCAGCGCCTTGAGGCGCGGCGGCGACGGGATCTGATCGGTCAGCTCGGCGACCAGCGCCTGCGCGATGCCCCAGTGCCGCAGGCTGCGATAGCAGAGGTCCTGAATGGCGCCGCGTGCAGCCGGCGGCGGGTTGGCGGCCTCGAACACGGTAGCGAGCGCGCGCGGCAGCGCATTGCCGGCATCGACGGCGGCCAGTGCGCGCGCCGCGTTCGACAGCGCGAACGCGAGGGAGTCAGACCGCAGCTTCATGCGGCGATGCGTTCCTGCAGGGATGCCAGCCAGGCGTCCAGGTCGCCAAACACTTGCGCTGCGCCGGTCTCGTTGAAGAGTTCGTGGTACATCGACGGATACTCGACCAGCCGGCCGCGCCCGGCCGCCAGTTGGCCATGGAACTGGCGACTGCCGCGTGCATCCACCAGCTTGTCCTGCCCGGCCACCAGCAGCAGCACCGGAATGGCCAGTGCTGCGGCATCGCGTTGTGCCCCCTCGATGGCCTCCAGCATCGCATTGAGCAAATGCGCGCTGATGCGGTCATGTACCAGCGGATCGGCGCGGTAGGCATCGACCACGGCGGTGTCGTGCGACAGATAGCGTGCGTTGAGGCAGTTCGATACGCCTAACCCGGGCGCAACGGCAGTAAGCAGCTTGAGCAGCAATTTTTGCGCGCCATTCATGTGCAGCGCCAGCGCCGGCGATGACAGCACCAGCCCGGACAGCGGCGTGCGGGCCTCGGTCGCCAGGCGGGCGGCGAACAGACCGCCCATGCTGTGCCCGAGCAGCAGCGGCGGCGCGCCGGCCATTGACGCCCGCGCCATCCAGTCGTCGATCACGGCCTGTGCATCGTCCAGCAGCGCGCCGGTCGAGGGCACATCGCCGCGCCGGCCCTCGGAGCGGCCATGGCCGCGATGGTCATAGGTGCGCACCGCATAGCCGCGTGCCGTGAAGAAGGCGGCGACGTGGCCATATCGTCCGGCGTGCTCGCCCAGGCCGTGCAGGATCACGACACTGCCGTGCCTGGCCGTACCGGTGTCGGGTTGGTAGTCGACGACATGCAGCCGCGTGCCGTCCTGCATCGTCAGCGACGACGCGACTGCATCGGCCATCAGACTCCCCACATCACGAATTCATGCTCGCGATTGGCGGCGCGCAGCATTTCCAGCAACGGATAGGCGCGCGTGCCAAAGCTGATATGGGTGCCACGCAGATCCGGCGCTTCTTCCTCTTCGACCGCATGGCCCCGGGTCGCTTCCTGTTCGGACTCGCGCCGGGTGGCGATCTCGGATTCGATGCGGTGGATCGCCGCGCTGGCTTCATCGGCCGTGATCACGCCGCGCTGCACGTCCTTGCCCAGCAATTCCAGGATAGGCTTTGCGTGTATGTCATACATCAGCACTTCGGCTGCGGCCTTGGATTTGAATGTAACCAGCATGATGACCTCCTTCCAGCGGCTCTTGAATGGCTGCCCGGAAGCCGTGACGCCCCGGGTTGACAGCCTCGATACGGCATTTGCCTGATTGATGTTGCAAACATAGCACGTGCAACGCGTGTTGGCACCTGATTCAGGGCGTCGCCAGCGTACCGGGCGCCGGTGCCGTCAGATCTTTACCTCGAATAAATACCAGCAAGGCGAACAGCTGCAGCGCAAGATAACAGGCGAAGGCCATGCGCAAGGCGTCCGGGTCGCTCGAGCCCAAGGCACGGAAGGCGTCGACCAGCAGGCCGATGCCCCACTGAACCGAGAACGCGCCGATGAACAGGGTCAGGTTGAAGGCGCTGTTGGCGCGCCCGACCTGGGCCGGCGGAAAGGCCAGGCTGACATGGGTCTGCGCCAGCGTGGTGACCGTGATGCAGACGGCGAACACGATCCACAGCACCCAGCTCCAGCCGAACGGCAGCAGCACCATCAGGCCCTGCACGGCGATCGACAAGCTCAGGCCGACGGTGACGGCCTTGAGCACCGGCATGCCGGCGCGCGGCTGCGATTGGCCGTCGTAGCGGACATGGCGCGGCGCCCACCACGACAGTCCCAGGTAAGACAGCATCAGGAAGAAGTTGAAGACGAACAGCACTTGTGAGGTCTCGGCCGTCGACAGCCCCAACACCCTGACCATCCACGGCCCGGCCCACAGCGACTGCATCGCCATGAAGCCGCCCTGGTGCACGGCGCCCAGCAGCGCCATGCGCCGAAAATACGGATCGCGGAAGATCTGCAGGTAGCTGGTCCCTGCGCCGGCCCCCGCAGCGCCCTCGCGGCTGGCCATCAATTGCTCGACATCGCGCAGCCTGACAAACAACAGAACGGCCGCCAGCAGCAACAGCCCGGCGATCACCCAGAACACGCCGCGCCAGCCGACCAGCGGCAGCACCGCCGTCACCGGCACCGTGGTCGACAGCGCGCCCAGCGTGCCGAACACCAGCATCCAGCTGGCGAGCTGGCTCTGCTGTTCCGGCGCATACCAGCTGCGGTAGGCTTTCATCGCGGCCATCAGGCAAGCCGAGACACCGACCCCGATCAGGGCCCGGCCCAGCCACAGGCCGGCCAGGGTCGAACTGGTCGCGAACACGGCCGAGCCGGCGGCGGCAAACAGCAGCAAGGCCGACTCCGTGCGGCGCGAGCCGTAGCGATCGAGCCAGACGCCGATCGGCAGCTGCATCGCGCCAAAGCCGAAGAAGTAAGCGGACGACAAGAGGCCGAGATCGGCATTGCTCAGCTGCAGGTCAGCCATCAGCTCCGGTGCGATCACGGCATTGATAGCGCGCAGCGCATACGACAGCACATAGGCGGCCGCAAACACCAGCACGACGCGCAGCGCCATCCTGCCTTGCAGGCGCTGGTGCGGCCCGCCCATCACTGCAGGACGAAGGAAGAAAGGAAGGTGTCGGCGGTCTCGTTGCTGAGCTGGTCGCGCGGGCCGAGGGCGATCGCCTGGTAGACGCGGTCGCCGTGGATCGCGAAGCGCGCATACAGCGCCAGCACCGGCCTGCCCGCTGCCGCAGGCTGGCCGGGTTGGCCGGGCGAGCCGGTGGCGATGATTTCGGTCGCGCTCACGCCGCCCTTGAGCATGACGGTTTTTTCGGTATGGGTCTGGCTGCCGATATTGCGCAGCATCGCCGCCTGCATCGCCGCCAGCGCGGCGCGACGCTGGTTCGCGTCCTCGACCTTTGCCGTGGCAAGCGCGAAGCTGACTTCATTGACCTCGGCCGCCGTCATGCTCATCTCGACGCGGATCCCGCCCAGGTCGACCTGGCGGGCAAAGCTGGTGGGCTTGGCGGGCAGCAGCACGACATAGGGCGCGTCAGTGCCCCGCACTTCGCGCCAGTTCAGCTCAGGGCTGCAAGCGGCCAGCGTCACAGCCAGCAGGATGGCGGACAGGCCGGTGGCAACTGAAAAAAACGGCAAGCGCCGTGTCAGGCGGAAATTCATCGGGCGGGCGGAAGGCATGCCCCGATGGTATCAGTTCAGGCTGATCGGCTTCGACTACCGGCTTTCGAACAATGCTCGCCGGTATTGAATCGCTTCAGCCATATGCGGATGCCTGATCCCGGGCTCATCGGCTGAATCGGCGATCGTGCGGGCGACCTTCAGCAGTCGATGCACGGCGCGGGCAGTCCAGCCCAGTCGCTGTATCGCTTGCTGCAGCAGCGCCGTGGCCTCAGGTTCGGGCTGGCAGTGGCGGGCGGTCTCGCTTTCATCGAGCAGCGCATTCGGCTTGCCCTGCCGGGCCTGCTGCCGCTGGCGCGCCTGCTGCACGCGCTGCGCGACGGTGGCCGAGTCTTCGGCGGCCGGCGTGGCCAGCAGCATGCCGGCCGGCACGGCGCCCATGGCCAGTTGCAAGTCGATGCGGTCGAGCAGCGGGCCCGAGATGCGGCCCTGATAGCGGACGATGGCCGCCGGCGTGCAGCGGCAGGCTCGGGTCGGGTGGCCGAGGTAGCCGCAAGGGCAGGGATTCATCGCCGCGACCAGCTGGAAGCGGCAGGGAAAGTCGGTCTGGCGCGCCGCGCGCGAGATCGTGATGCGACCGGACTCCAGCGGCTCGCGCAAGACCTCGAGCACTTTGCGGTCGAACTCGGGCAGTTCATCCAGGAACAGCACCCCGTGATGGGCCAGCGAAATTTCACCCGGGCGCGGTATCTGGCTGCCGCCGACCAGCGCCACGCCCGAGGCTGTGTGATGCGGCGCCCGGTATGGCCGCTGTTGCCAGCGCAGCGGCTCGAAGCGTCCGCCCAGCGACGCGATGGCGGCCGCCTCCATCGCTTCCTGATCTGTCATCGGCGGCAGGATGCCCGGCAGGCGCGAGGCCAGCATCGATTTGCCCGATCCGGGCGGCCCGACCATCAGCAAACTGTGGCTGCCGGCAGCTGCCAGCTCCAGCGCGCGCCTGGCCTGCGGCTGGCCTTTGACATCGGCCAGGTCAGGGTAGGAAGCGGGACAGACCGCGCTCGCGGGCCTGGCCTCGGGCAGTGCAGCCGCGGCCTCGGACCGACGGCTGAAATGGGCCACCACCTGCTGCAGGGAGTCGGCGGCGAGTATGCGCAGGCCGGGGATCAGCGCCGCTTCGGCGGCGCTCTCGCGCGGCAGCACGAAGGCCCTGGCGGCCTGCGCCTGCGCATGCAGCGCGTGGGCCATCGCCAGTGCGGCGCGCACCGGGCGCAGCCGGCCCGTCAGCGACAGCTCGCCGGCGAATTCATGCGCGTCCAGCCCGCCGTCCGGCATCTGGCCTGAGGCGGCAAGGATGCCGAGGGCGATCGGCAGATCGAAACGGGCCGACTCTTTCGGCAGGTCGGCCGGTGCCAGATTGACGGTCAGCCGGCCGGCGGGAAAGTCATAGCCGGAATTGAGCAGTGCGGCGCGCACGCGGTCGCGCGCCTCGCGGACTTCGGTATCGGCGAGTCCGACTATCGTAAATGTGGGCAGTCCATCAGCCAGATGCACTTCGACCGTCACCTCGGGCGCCTCGACACCCGCCAAAGCGCGGCTACGAAGGACGGCCAGCCCCACGGGGGATCAGGGCTTCTGTCGGGCTTCCAGCTCGGCCACCCGGGCCTCCAGCGCTTCCAGCTTGGCGCGGGTGCGGGCCAGGACCTCGGCCTGGACCTCGAATTCCTCGCGCGTCAGCAGGTCGAGCTTGGCAAAGCCCTGGTTCAGCATGGCCTTGATGTTCTTTTCCACATCCCGTGCAGGGGATTGCTGCAATACCTGATGAATCCGGTCTTGCAGCTCGGAGAGAAAACTCGGTTTCGGGTTCATGATGACTTTGTCATAATTTATGCACCGTTTTTGGGCGCTTGCCCATCTATGGTGCGCCAGATGGGCAAGGCTTGAGGATTTCGAGGGCAGATGCTAGCGGAATTAGCCAGATTGGCAAGCATTTCCCGCTTTTTCAGTTGGCATACGTCCTGCTTTATTGCATCCAGCATACACGCCAGTCGTGGGCCAGATGCCTTTGACTCAATATCCAACGAAAGAGGAAAACCAATGAAAAAACTGATTCTCGCCAGCGCCATCACCGCCGCCTTCATGGGTTCGGTCGCCCACGCCGAGGAAGCTGCTCCGGCATCGACGATCGCTTATAACGTTGGCGTCGCTACCGACTACCGCTATCGCGGCATCTCGCAGTCGCAGAAAGAATTCGCTGTCAGCGCCGGCGCTGACTACACCGACAACGTCAACGGCTTCTATGCCGGCACCTGGGTCTCGAGCATCAAGTGGATCAAGACTGCGCAGTACGGCGGCAATGCACCGGTCGAGTGGGATATCTATGGCGGCAAGCGCGGCGAAATCGTCCCGGGCGTTTCCTATGATGTCGGCACGCTGCTGTACGTGTACCCGAACAACAAGCTGAACAAGCCGGGTGTCACCGCTGATGCGACGACCTGGGAAATCTACGGCCAGGCAGGCTATGGTCCGGCTTACCTGAAGTATTCGTATGCACTGACCAATACCTTCGGCAACCTCAACAGCAAGGGCTCCTACTACATCGACGCCGGCATCAACCAGCCGATCGCTGAAGGCCTGACGCTGAACCTGCATGCGGGCCGCCAGGTGATCGCCGGTTCCGGCAACTCGATCTACAACTACAACGACTGGAAAGTCGGCGTCACCAAGGACTTTGGTTTCGTCGTGGGTTCGCTCGCGTACATCGGTACCGACGCGAAAAAAACCAGCTACACCTGGGATAACAAGTTCGTCGGTGGCAATACCGTCGTCGCCACGCTGGTCAAAAACTTCTGATCTACCCACAAGAGGCTGAAATGAAACTGATCACTGCCATCATCAAGCCCTTCAAGCTCGATGAAGTGCGCGAAGCCCTGTCGACCATCGGTGTGCAAGGCATCACCGTGACCGAGGTCAAGGGTTTCGGCCGCCAGAAAGGCCATACCGAGCTTTATCGCGGCGCCGAATATGTCGTCGATTTCCTGCCCAAGACCAAGATCGAAGCAGCCGTTGACGATGCCATCGTCGAACGTGCGATCGAGGCCATCGAGAATGCCGCGCGTACCGGCAAGATCGGCGACGGCAAGATCTTCGTCTACGACTTGCAGCAAGTCGTTCGTATCCGTACGGGCGAAACCGGCAAAG